>Ga0335071_10000092_pt1 | contig 104420 bp, 84 predicted proteins | sample Lox_Sample_15_FD_206724 | JGI IMG/M metagenome (GOLD analysis project Ga0335071, IMG submission 206724) | Soil microbial communities from Loxahatchee National Wildlife Refuge, Florida, United States - Lox_Sample_1.5 | ecosystem: Environmental > Terrestrial > Soil > Wetlands | place: USA... | reverse complement strand
GCCAGCAGTATACAAAACGAGTATCCAAAAGTCAAATACTCATTTTTAATCCTCACGAAACCATTGTAAACATTTGGTTGCGCCCGTAGCTCAGTTGGATAGAGCATCTGCCTTCTAAGCAGAGGGTCCCGCGTTCGACTCGCGGCGGGCGCGCCATTTCCATCACCCGCTGCCAATTTCCTCGCCCGCAACACAAGCCGGCTTCATCCACTTCTTGCCTCATTTAACCCGCCGGCTTCCGAGCCGCTGAAGATCAATCACTTATCCGCGGTGCATATTCCCTCCAAATACCGGGATTCATTCAGCCAAACGATGTCAGCCCAGTTTTATCAATTAACACCCGCCGGCCCGGTTGCGTTACAAGCGGAGACAGAAGCACGAATGGCAAAAACACAACTTGAGATCAGCCAAACAGCCAAACCGTCAATGCTATGAATGCGACCAAAACCAGGATTCTCGCCGGCGCCGTCGCGCTGGCCGCGGCTCACTGCCCGCCGGGCCTTCGGGCGCAAACTTCCACGGCCACCGTCATGGACTACCGCTACCCCAGCAATTCCGGCGGCGCGGCGCCGGGGCATGATTCGGTCCTGCCGCTGGGCGGCAAGGTTTACCTCGGGTTCGACGCCGGCGTCGCCTTGCAACAGAACATCACCCTCAGTGACAACGTCGGCGACAGCGGACAGGTCACTTTTGATCCCGGGGCCCGGCTGGACCTGCAAGTGGGATACAACTTCACCACGAACTGGGCGGCGGAATTTGAGCTGGGACTCATCATCAGCCCGGTCAAATATTCCTACGCGCTGGGAACCGATTACATGGGCGTGGATCTCGTGCAGATGCCGCTGATGGTCAATGTGATCTACTCGCGGACGCTCGGTCGGGGCTTCTCCGTTTATGCCGGTGGCGGCGTGGGTGGGATTTTCAGCCATTACCAGGATGAATACGGCGACACCACGTCGAGCGCCTCGGCGTTTGCGTATCAGGGCCTGGCCGGAGTCAAATACGCGCTCAACCGGAAGTGGGACCTGGGAGTGGGATACAAATTTCTCGGCACCACCGAGTACGATGTCGGGTCCGGAGTCGCTTACGATGGATTTACCCCCACGGAATACAAATCGAGCGGGAACGTGGTCCACTCCATTTTGCTGACCCTGACCTGCAAATTCTAGTCGCGATGGCTGGCGGCCGGCCGCACCGGCGCATTTTTCTCAGGCGGCGGGCGGTTTCCCGGAATGCGGCGGCCGGGGCCCGGCAGGATGCGGCAATCTGGCTTCGATGCTTTCAAGGCGCTCACGCATCAATTTCAATTCGGTCACCAGTTCCGCCTCCGTCGTTCTGCCGGTTTTGTCCACGTTCAGGAACAGGGACGCGATGTAGGCGGTGAGCGTTCCGAAAAAGCCCACGCCGGTGGTCATGAGCATCACCCCGATGATCCGGCCGGCGGCAGTGACGGGAAACTTGTCCGCGTTGCCGCCCGTGGTAACGGTGGACATGGCCCACCACAGCGCGTCCCCGGCCGTCTTGATGTTCGACTCGGGCGCGGTCTCCACGTTGAGAATCGCAATGCAGGCAAAGACCAGCAGGCTGGCCGTGACCAGGAGCACCGTGCCGAAAATGCCCCGGGCTTTGTTCCGAAAAACCACCCGCAGGATGTATTTCACCGACCGGGCGCCGCGCAAAATCCGGATGATGCGGATGACGCGCACAACGCGGCCCCATCGGAACAGGGACAGCATGGGAATGCTCGAAATGAAATCAATCCAGCCCCATTTCAGGAAGGCCAGTTTGCGTTCCGCGCGGTAGAGCTGGTAAAAAAAGTCGCCCAGAAAAACGAAACAGATGAGCGTGTCGATCTTCTGCAGCAGTGACACAATCGGGGGAGACAGCTTGAACACCGTGTCGGCGAACAAGGCGGCAAGGACATAGACGCACAACACCAGCATGACCAGCTGGAATCCGGTCAATTTATTCTGCGCAACGTCGGGCTTCATCGCGGGCCTCGGAATCCGTCTCATAAAACCCATCCCGCCGCCCGCGTCAATGGATTTTGTCGTTGTAGTGTCGGCACGGGTGCATCTTGACACTGTCCTTGGAGCTGGCGGCTGGAAGCCGCCAAAACCCGCAGCCAAGATGGCTGCGCCACGTAGCGCAGGCTTCCCAGCCTGCGGGTTGAGGCATCTTCCTGATGCCTGAGCCTGACCGGACGAGGAGACCAGGCATTTGGACAGTGTCCAGATACGCCCTGTCGGCACTGACGGCCGAAACGGATCGGGCCACAAGCTCGGGGCTATGCGACTCCAGCCATGTCCGCGTTTTTCCTGCTTTCGCGATTCGGGAATTGGGTTAAGGTCTTGGTCATGCTGAAGCTGGAGCAACTGGCCAAACTGCTGGACAAAGACCGCAGCGCCGCAGCCGCGCGGGTGGCGGAATTTTCCATCGGCGGCAGGGCCTTCGCCTTCAATTCGCAACCGGCCGTCATGGGCGTCATCAACCTGTCGGCTGATTCCTGGTATCGCGAGAGCGTCTGTCTGACGGCCGATGCCGCAGTCCAGCGCGGCCGGCTGTTGGCGGCGCAGGGCGCGGACATCGTGGATGTCGGCGCGGAATCCACGCTCGCCCACGCCGCGCGGGTGGACGACGCGGCGCAGAGCCGCAAATTGATTCCCGTGATCAAGGCCTTGCGGCAGGTCGGCATCCTGGTTTCGGTGGAGACGTATTCGCCCGCCGTCACGCGCGCGTGCCTTGAAGCCGGCGCGAACATATTGAATCTCACCGGCACGGAAGCCACGGATGAGCTATACCGCCTGGTGGCGGCAAATGGGGCGGCGGTCATCATCTGTTACGTGCAGGGCAAAAATGTCCGCGAGGTCGGCGACTTCGATTTCAGTGCCGACCCGGTGGGGCTGATGCAGGAGTATTTTGCGCGGCAGATTGAAATGGCGCGGCGCAACGGCGTGGAGAAGATCTTCGTGGATCCCGGCCTGGGTTTTTATTACCGCAACCTGCAGGACAGCGCCGTCCGGGTGCGACACCAGATGACCGTTTTCCTGAACACGTTCCGGCTGCGCGCGCTCGGGTTCCCCGTCTGCCACGCGCTGCCGCATGCGTTTGAATTTTTCCGCGACGAAGTGCGGTGCGCCGAGCCTTTTTTTGCCGTGCTGGCGGCGCTGGGCAAAACCGATTTGTTCCGCACCCACGAAGTCCCGCGCATCCGGGCGGTGCTGGAGACGATGAAAGTCTGGTAGGGCGCGTGTCTCCGTGCGCGCCGGCTCGCCGAGGACTGCGAGCCCTACGGTTTCCGGCACAAGAAAACACCCTCCTCCTCCGATTGGGTGACCCACTGATTGCAGACTTCCAAACCGTAACGGGCGAGGATTCGGCGGACGCGGTCGGGCGTGTAACGATACGAAAAGAAAAGGCGGATGGTTTCGCCGGCGCGGAACGCAAACGTCTCGCTCTCCACGCGGACCTGGCAGCGGCGGGTGAAGTGGAAATTGGCTTCGATCCGTTTCAACCCCGCCGTGCCGGATTCAATCGAAAACCGCAGCCGGCCGCCGTCCCGGCTGACGCCCAGGTCGAGCAGGAAGGTCATTAGCCAGTCGCGCGTGAGCCGGTTGTCGTATTGCGGCAGGATTTTTTTCACGCCCGCCGCGTAAGTCGGGCCGGGCGCCAGGTTGGCGCTGAACAGCAGGAGATCGCGGGGCCGCACGAGTGACGCGAGCCGCGGCAGGATGAGGCGCGGTTCGAAGTTGGGGATCATGCCGAAAAAAGTGACCAGCCTTCGCTCGGAAGCTTCGGCGCGGCGGGCGAGGGACAGGTGACGGGGGATGAGGCATTTAGGCAGGTCATCCGCCGCGGCCAAATCGCAGACGTACGGGAAACATTTTTTTTCCGGCACGACCGCCCGGGCGGTCCGGCGGGCGACCAGGACCATCGCTGTGCTCACGTCACAAGGCGTGTAAGAGATTTTCCGCCCGCGCGATTTCAACCGCTTCAGCAGGCGCGTGTCCTTTTGGCCGCCGCCGCAGCCTAGGCCGATGAGGTGGACTGCGCGCGACTTGATTTGACTCGCGGCGGCGACGAAGGCCCGGTCGTAAACGGCCCGGCAATCGGCATCGTTGCGCGCAGGCGAATAGGTCTCATGCAGCGCGAGCCATTGCTGCGTCTGCTTGATGCTGTCGTAATGGAACTTGTGGTTGACGCTCCGAGTGCGGAGCGATGCCAACAAGTCGCCCCGGACCGATTCCGGGAACTGGCTGGCGTGAATCCTGACGCTGGCGACCGCTGACATGCGTCCTTTGTCGCTCAAACATCAGCGCAAGACAAGCCTGGCGGCATTTCAAGCCGATGGAATCCTCCCGTTTGAATTGGCCGCTGGTTGTTCCGGGACTGGAACTGGCGGTTTTGCATCCGGGCGCCTGCCAGGGCTTACGCCGCCATCGCCGACCGGGCCGGCACGACCACCACCACGAGGGACTGAAGCAGGCTGAACGTGCCGTCCGGAGGCGGCTGGTTTAACCGCCTTAAAATAACGTTCGCTCCAATGAGAGTTCATTTGTTCAGGGATAGCTCGGCAACCGGGGGCGAATTCTTTCAACGCGACAGGTTCCCACATATCAACTTCGCAGATAACAGGTTCCGTGGCCGAGCCAGAACCGGCGTCGCGGGCGTTCGCCGCAGCCTGACTACGCCTGGAACTAGTCAGCCACTTTGGGGAAAAATCCGGTAGAGCAGGAGGTAAACCAAGACCCCGGTCACGGAAACATACAGCCAGAGCGGCCAGGTCCAGCGGGCGATTTTTTTGTGCGCCGCGAAGTCCTGCCGCCGCGCCCGGTTGAGCGTGATGAGAATCAGCGGCACAATGACCATGGCCAGAACGGTGTGGCTGAGCAGAATCGCCAGGTAAATCGGGCGGAACCACGCCGGCTCGCGAAAGTGAGTGACGGTCCGGACCTGGAAATGATAGGTGAGATAGCAGGCGAGGAACACGATCGAGGTGCCGAACGCCGCCACCATGCAATGGCGGTGGGCAATCTGATGGTTCCGCCGGATGAAAAGGTAACCGGCGGCCAGGAACATCGCGCTCAAGCCGTTGAGCGAGGCATTGACGGCGGGCAGGTCGTAAACGGTCATGGCTCGTGCTCGAGTTCGCTCACCAGGGCGACGATGCGCGGCTGAACGTTCGTCCAATTGACCCCTTCGCCCTGGGTTTCGAACACGGCGCGCAACCGCGCCTGCTTGTCCACGATGACAAACATTGTGGTGTGGATGAACAGGTCGGCCGGGTCTTTTTGTTCCTCGGGCTTCACCGGGACGGCGCTGAGCTTGAGACTGTTGGCGGCCAGCCGGGCGACCTCCACCTTCGGGCCGGTCAGAAACATCCAGCGGTTGGAATCGGCGCCGAACCGTTCGGCGTATTTCTTCAGCACCGGCGCCGTGTCAAATTCGGGATCCGTGGTCAGCGTCACCAACTTCGCCCGGCTCGCGGGCGGCAGAGCGCCCTGGAGCGATTGCATGGACTCGCTCATCACCGGGCACGGTCCGCCGCAGCGCGTGAAAACGATATCGGCTACCCAGACATGATTGCTCAAGTCAGCCAGCGTCACGACCTGACCGTCCTGGTTGGTCAACGTGAAGCCGGCGATGGCGCCGAGCACGGGTGGCGCCGTCCGGCGATGAAACCGGTTCAGCTCCATCAGCGACAGCGCATAGGCGAGGCACAACAGCACCAGGACCAGGAGCAGGCCGATCCAAAGCGTGCGCGGCAATGATGACGGGGTGTCGGTCATGTTCGCGACGCAATAAACCACACCTCACCGCAAAAAGTAAGCGGATTTTCCCGACGCCCCGCCGCGCGGTTACCGCCCGATCCCTTCGCGGACGCGTCAGTGGTTAAAGGCTGCCACCGGCTCCGTTGCCGGGATCGGCGCCCCACTCGATGAATTTGATGATGGGCAGGAACATGGCGATTACGATGCCGCCCACGACAATGGCCAGGAACACGATCAGGATCGGCTCCAGCAGTGACGTCAGGGCGCCAACCGCGTTGTCCACCTCCTCGTCGCAAGTGTCGGCGATTTTCATGAGCATGTCCGGCAGCGCGCCGGTTTGTTCGCCCACGTCCACCATGCCGGAAACCATGGCAGGGAAGACCCGGGATTCCTGCAACGGCGCGGCGATGGTGCCACCTTCCTTCACGCTGGCATGAATCCTTGCGATCACGCCGCCCACGACGCTGTTGCCGGCGTTTTCCTTCACGATATTCAACGCCGGCAGGATGGGCACGCCGCTGCCGAGCAGGGTGCCGAGCGTCCGGGCAAAGCGCGAAAGCGCCACCTTGCGGACCACCCGGCCCACGACGGGCAGGGCCAGTTTGACACGATCAAACAACGGTCGGCCCCACCGTGTGCGGACAAGAATCCGCACCGCCACCCCCAGGGCGAGTCCAGTCAGGCCGACCGTCAGATAATGATTTCTAAACATCGCGCTGAAGTTCAGGACCAGAACGGTGAACGCCGGCATCGGCCGGCCGCCCAGCAATCCGTCGAACACGGCCTGGAACCGCGGAATGATGAAGACCATCAGCAAGGTGAGAATGCCTGTCGCCGCGAACATCACCGCCACGGGATAAAACAGGGCGGCTTTGATCCGGCCCTTGATTTTCTGCGCTTTCTCCATGAATTCAGCCTGCCGGCGCAGCGCCACCTCCAGCACGCCGCCCAACTCGCCCGCCTTGACCATGTTCGCGTACAGCGGATTGAACACCTTGGGATGCTGCGCCAGGGCTTCGGACAGCGAACTCCCGCTTTCAATCGCGGCGGCCAGTTCCGCGATGACTTCCCTTAACGCGCGGTTTTCGGTCTGCTCCTGCAGGATGCGCAACCCGCGCAACAGCGGCATGCCCACATCAATCAGCGTTGCCAGTTGCCGGGTAAAGACGGTCAGCGCGGCCGGTTTGATTTTCCCGCGCGGCAGCCGGATCGGCGTCAGGAGCCGGCGGGGGATGGCCAGGACTCGTTTGGGCCGGCGCCGGCAGGGCAAGACCCGGGCCACCTTGGTGGGGAACAAGCCCATCTCCTTGATGCGCTTCAGCGCTTCGCCCTGGTCGGTGACGTCCAGGGAACCTTGAAACTTCAAGCCATCGGCATCCACCGCTTCATAACCATAGCTGGACATAACAACCTTAATTCCGGCCCTGCCCCGGCGGCAGGTGGGTTCAATGGTTTAGACAGGGCCCGGTGGAGTTCGTCACGACACCATTATGTTTGCAGTCGCAGGTCGCGAGGATATGATGAGGAATGCAACAACCTATGAACGCAGAAAACATGTGGGGTGAGCTCATCGAGCCGGCCCAGGCCAGGACGCCAACCGCGATTTTGCGCGAGCAGGCAGCCATGTTGAACCAGTTGACCCGCGGCGTTTTGATCGGCTCGGTGGAGCAGGAGCCAACAACCAACAACACCCTCATCTACACTTTTTCCATCACCGCGCCCGCCATCAACAACCATAAGTTCGCGATTCTGACCCTGCAATATTCCCTCACCATCTATCCCCTGGCGCTGACCGACCACACCACCCAGGTGCAGCGCCAGTGCCTGAATGAGGAAAATTTCACCTCAACGCTCAAGAGCATCCTGTCTTCTACGCAGGTGAGACGGGTCATCGCCGCGTTGTTGATCCAGAGCCGGGACAATCGGCTGGCCCAAAATCTTGTGGACAAGGACACGCTTCGCGCCTAACGTCATCGGGAACCGCGCCAGCCTGAACTTCAAGGACACACCGAGGCCGGGCCGGTGGCGGCAATACGCAAAACTCTATGGTCAAAGCCGGACGGAAGACGATACCCAGGGATGGACGCGAACTGCAAAGCATTGACTTCATGGTTTCAGCCAATCCCGGCGACGATGTGCAAGCCCAGTTCGGGCTGATGGTGGACCAGATTTATCAATGGCATGAACAGTTCGGGGAAGCCTGCGGCGCCCTCTCCATCGGTTTTGTCGGCTCCCCGCCCATCCACGAGGCCCTGATGGCGTGCCTGGTCGCGTTCGTCGAGCACGAGGATCCGTTGCGGCCCCTGTTCGACCGGCTCGGCCGGGTGGAGGTGGCCTTGGTTTCGCCGGAAGGCAAAGTGGTCAAGGAATCCGAGTTGAAATTCAAATAAGACGCGCCCCAACCGGAACCCGCCGTGGACCAATGCCCGAAATCCATAGCCCGCCCTGGCCTTCGCTGGATGGGCCGGGGGAACATTTCAGCCGGACCGGCATCGTATCTCGTGCGGCTGGCTGGGTTTTTGCCGGCGCGGCCAGCCCGGCCAACCCAAACCTGATTTGAGCATGGTACTTTGGAACGAACAATTCGAAACCGGTTCGGCCCGGATTGACCTGCAACACCGGATGTTGATCAACAATATCAATCATCTGGAAGCCATGTTGACGGGGACCAATCCGAGCCGCGAGGAATGCGAGTTCCTCATCCACTTGGTTGATTTTCTGGAAGCCTACGCCGAGACCCATTTCCAGTACGAGGAACAATGCATGGAAAGCTACCGCTGCCCGGCGCATCAGAAAAACAAGGAGGGCCACGAGCAATTCCGCGACTTTTTCCGCCGCTTCAAAAAGCGGCACCAGGCGGAGGGGTTTCGGCCGGAGGTTCTCAAAGAGCTGCACACCGTGGCCAGCGACTGGATTGAGCACCACATTTTGCGCGTGGATCTCCAGCTCAAACCCTGTCTGAAGAGATCGTAATCCCGCGGCGGCCGGATTGCTCGGGCAACTGTCGCCGCCAGTTTTTGCCGGCCGGCTCTCCTGGAAGTTGGCGCGTTCTGCCTCATCGGGAGACCGATTCACCCCTCAATTCCGCGTCGTGTCCCCAATCGGTTTCCCCGCCCGCGATTCGGGTTAATTTGCGTATAACACTCCGGCGAACGGCTTGGCTGGTTGCCGGAGGTGAAGTTCCGCAAAAAACTGGAAACCATTATGAAAACGATTGCTATTTTTGCCGCCGACCCGCCCGGGGAATCCGCCGAGGCGAAGGGCCTGGCGCGGACGGATGAACACCCGCCCGGAAACCCGCCGTCGGAATCTGCGCTGCCGGCACCGGCCGGCGCGGCGATTGCGAAGGAAGGGTCCCCCGCCGGGATTCATTCCTCCGTGGTGTCGAAAGTGGCGAAGCTGTTGATCACGCGCGGCCCGGACATCCGCTGGGATCACCCGATCCGGCCGGAAGGCGGATTCGTGCATGACAAAATCCTGATGTCGCTTCAGGCCAAGCAATCCTGCACCTGATCCGCGTTCGGGCCGCGGCTCTTCGGCGCCCGCCATGCGACGGTCGGCGCGTTTTACCGGCTGGTTGGCGGCGGCAGTCATTTTCGTCCAAAAGCGAGTTGGCGGTGTCCGGGGCTGAAACCCGGCGGCCCGCTCCGGTTGCCGCCTTCACTCGGCTTTCCCTTCCGTTCCGCCATTGCCATTCGCCCGCGTCCGCCTTAGGATTTTCCCGTTCATGGCGGAATACAAAGTCCAGTTCGAGGTCTTCGAAGGCCCGCTTGATTTGCTCCTCTACCTCATCAAGAAGGAGGAGGTGGATATCTACCAGGTCAACCTCACCAGGCTTGCCACGCAATTCATCGAGTACATTGACCTGATGCGCCAGTTCGACCTGGATATCGCCGGCGAATTCCTGGTGATGGCCTCGACGCTCATGTACATCAAGAGCCGCGAGCTGCTGCCGGTGGACCAGCAGGTGCAGGTCGAAGGCGAGGAGGAAGGCGAAGACCCGCGCTGGGAGCTCATCCGCCAGCTCGTCGAGTACAAGAAATTCAAGGACGCCGCCGCCCGCCTGCAGGTGCTGGAGGCGCAACAGGAAAACATCTTTCCGCGGGTGCCGGGGAAGTTGGAGTTTGAAACCGCCGCCCCGCCGCCCAAGCCGGATGTTTCCATTTTTGATTTGCTCCATGCCGTCAGCAGTGTGCTGCAGCGATTCGGTCAGCGCGAAACGCCCGGCGACATTTTTGAGGACAAATGGACCGTCAGCGAAAAAATCGAGTTTGTCCTGCGCCTGGTGGCCGAGCGCGGCACGGTGCGGTTCACTGAATTGTTCGCCGGCGCCGCCAATCGTGCCGAGGTCATCTGTACTTTTCTGGCGCTGCTCGAACTGATCCGCCTGCGCCAGCTCGTCTGCGCCCAGGCCGAGGAATTCGGCGAGATCGAAATCCGCCGCGCCGAACCGGTGGGAGCGCCTGCCACTGCTGCGTCCGCACCCGCACCCGTAACCGCTCAAAGTGCTGGCATTGCTGGCGAGACGGCCTCGAACACAGACAGCCCGCGTTAATCGTAAATCGTAAATCGTCAATCACAAATGGAACTTAAATTCATTTTGGAATCGCTGCTGTTCTCGGCGCAGAAGCCGCTGAGCTTGAAGGAGCTTCGCGAGGTCCTCACCGCGGCGGCCGATGCCGAAGGCGCCGACGCCACCGCGAGATCGCTCGGCAAGATCAGGGACGCCGAGTTGACGCAGGCGCTCGAAGAACTGGCGCGCGACCACGACACCGCCGCGCGCAGCTACCGGCTCGCGTGCGTGGCCGGGGCCTGGCAGTTCGTCAGCCAGCCGGATTACGCGCCGTGGCTGCGGGCGCTGGTGGGCATCAAGACCCGCCTGCCGCGGCTGTCGCAGCCGGCGCTCGAGACGCTGGCCATCATCGCTTATCGCCAGCCCATCACCCGCGCCGAAGTGGAGCAGATTCGCGGCGTGAACGTGGACGCCACCATGCAGACGCTCATGGAGCGCGGCCTGGTTGAGGCGGTGGGCCGCGCCGAAGTGGTGGGCCGCCCGCCGACGTACGGCACCACGCCGCTGTTCCTCGAATACTTCGGCCTGCGCAGCCTGGAAGATTTGCCCGCCGCGGACGAGCTGCGCCGCATCCCGGTCGAGAAACCGCCCGGGCCCGTCACGGCCGAGCCCGGCTTGGCCACGAACCCGCCGGAACAACTGGCGTTACAGCCGGCTGCCCGGGAGACGGAGAAGGCCGAGAATGAAAGCCCCGGAGGGGCGGAAGAGAACAGCCCAGGGCAAGCGCAATGAAATAAGCGCCGCCCTGGGTTTACGTCCCACGCAAAGTTCCTTCTCCCATCCGATGGGAGAAGGTGGACGGAGGCCGGATGAGGGTCAGGGCAAAGAGTGGAAAATTCTACAACTAGCGGCAACCGCAATTCCGATTCCGATTTCCTGCTAATGACTCATTATTCTGATTTGATCGCGGATTGACACAAATGAATATTATCTTTCGCCCCGACGGGGCCTTAATTCGTGTTAATTCGTGTCAACGCTTTTGCGCATTTTGTGCCTTTTTGCGGCAACACTGTCTGCGTCATCTGCGGGTGGAACGCGTCCCTACCCAATTGAGATACGCGAGAGTCTTAAATCTTCGCCAGCGCCTGTTTCAGGTCGGCAATCAGATCCTTCACGTCTTCCAGGCCGAGAGCGATACGCACCAGGTTGTCCACCATGCCGATGGATTCGCGGTATTCCACCGAATAATCGAAGAACGACATCATGGACATCTGCGTGACGAGGCTCTCGGAGCCGCCTAGGCTGGGCGTGATGAGGAACAGTTCCAGCGCGTCAATGAACCGGCGTGTCGCTTTGTCGTCGCCCTTGACCAGAAAGCTGATGACGCTGCCGAACCCGCGCATCTGCTTCTTGGCGACACGATAATCCGGGTGCGAGGGCAGGCCGGGATACCAGACCTTTTCGATTTTGGGGTGCGCTTCGAGGAACTTCGCAATTTCCAGTCCAGCCCGGTTGTGCTGTTCCATCCGCAGGCCGAACGTCTTCAGTCCGCGTTCGAGCAGGAAGCAGGTGAGGGGGCCGGGAATGGAGCCGATCATCCGCTGCAGCTTGTTCAAATCTTCAAGCGGCTTGTAACCTCCCAGCGTAACGCCGGCCAGCAGATCGTTGTGCCCGCCCAGATATTTTGTGGCGGAGTGGATGACGATGTCCACGCCCAACTCCAACGGTCGGATGTTGAACGGCGTGGCCAGGGTCGCGTCAATCATCGTGAGCAGCTGGTGCCGCTTGGCGACCTTCACGATGGCCGGCAGGTCGGGCACGCGCAGGTAGGGATTGGTCGGCAGTTCGGTGAAAACGATGTTGGTGTTGGGCCGGATGGCTTTTTCTATCGCCGCGGCCGTCGGGTCCACGAGGCTGGTCTGGATGCCGAACTTGCCCAGGAAGTTGGTCGCGAAATCGCGCGTCTGCCGGTAGCAGTCGCTGGTAAAGATGATGTGGCCGTCCTTCTTCATGTAGGCCATGAGCGTGAGGATGACGGCGCTCATGCCGGTCGAGAACAGGATGGCGCGTTCGGCGCCTTCGATGGCGGCGAGCTTGCGTTCGGTTTCCTGCTGGGTGGGATTGCCGTAGCGGCCGTATTCGTGCTCGCGGATGACGCGGCCCTGGCCCTTGGCCTTCATGAACTCGTACACCTCGTCGGTGGAGCCGAAGCTGTAATTGGAGGTGTGGACGATGGGAGTGGAGACGGCGTTATGCGCTTTGCGGCGTTTGCCCTGGCCATGAATCGCCAGCGTGGCCGGGCCCCATTGGTCGGGTCGGCGCGCGGCGCCGACCGGCCGCCGCGCCGCGGCGTCCCCGCCATTTTTAGTGGGCTTAGACATTGAACCGGCTCCTTTCCTTGAGCGCCTTCTTGAGCGCGTCCTTCACCGCGTCGAGGCGCGCGGGCAGTTCAATCGGTTTATTCACGTGGCGGCAAGGAAAGCCCAATTCCCGCTGATGATATTTCACTTTCATTTCAACAAACTTGAGTCCATGCGCTGTGGAGATGACGACCACGCGCTCCTTTCGGTCGATCTTGCCGGCCTTGAGCAGCTTGATGAGCACGGCCAGCGCGACGCCGGTGTGCGGGCAGTTGAACATGCCGGTGCGGTCGCCCAGCGCGGCGGCGTTGGCGAGTTCGGCCTCGGTGGCCTGCTCGACGATGCCGTTGAACTGTTTCAGCGTGCGAATGGCTTTCTTGATGCTGACCGGGTTGCCAATCTGAATGGCACTGGCCAGCGTTTTTTGGGCATGGATGGGCTCGAACGTCTTGAAACCATTGAGATATGACCGGTAAAGCGGGTTGGCTCGCTGGGCCTGAGCCACCACGATACGCGGTAATTTCGCAATCAGGCCGAGGTCTTTCATCATCATCAAGCCTTTGCCGAGCGCCGATACGTTGCCGAGATTGCCGCCCGGAATGATCATCACGTCCGGCACCTGCCAGTCGAATTGCTGGACGATCTCGATGCCCACGGTCTTCTGGCCTTCGACGCGCAGCGAATTCATCGAGTTCGCCAGGTAGAGCGTTTCGTCCTTGGTGATTTCCTGGACGACCTGCATGCAGCCGTCAAAGTCGGTGTCGAGCGACAACACCAGCGCGCCGTTGGAAATCGGCTGGATGAGCTGGGCCAGCGAAATTTTGCCGCGCGGGAGCAGGACGATGGATTGGATGCCGGCCGCCGCGCAGTAGGTGGCCAATGCCGCCGAGGTGTCGCCGGTCGAGGCGCAGGCGACGGCTTTGATGGGCGCGCCTTCGGAAATCATCTGCTTGACCTGCGAGACCAGCACGGTCATGCCGAGGTCCTTGAACGAGCCGCTGTGGGTGTTGCCGCAGAGTTTGATCCAAAGCTCGCCGACGCCGATGATTTTGCCGAAGCGTTCGGCCCAGAACAGGTTGGTGCCGCCTTCGTAGAGCGAAACCACGTCATCGTTGTTGATGCCCGGCAGGATCCATTCCTTTTTGCCCCACACGCCGGAACCGTAAGGCCATTCGTTGCTCATGTACCGGTCTTCGAACAGCTTCTTCCAGCGCGCCGGGCTGAGGCGTTTCAAAGCCTTGAGGTCGTGCTGCACCTCCAGCAGCGAATGGCAGCGCCGGCATTGGTACACGATGGAGTTCAGCGGGTAGGTCTGCCCGCACACCGGGTTGATGCATTGAAACCAGGCTCGATAGGACATTGTCATCTTTCCTGTGAATGCAGCCCCGGCGTTTTGCCAGGGGGTACATGGCACAATTCACGAAACTTCAGACTGAACGCTCACGTCGTGGTTTTCAAGAAAACAGCATAGGCAACTTGAAGAATTAGTGTGCTTGCTAAAATGGGTTAGTGCTTGGGCTTGTGGCGGGAACGCCCAGCTATCATTCAAGATCCTGACGAGTCGAAACCAAGGCCGGGCAAGGGATAGCCTATCTCAAAAACCGCCTGATTTCGTTCAGGGCTTGTAGCGTTTCACTGCTCTTGGAGGCAAAGCGCGGGTCGCCCTTGGACAGTTCATGGTCGCTCAGGTCCAGGTAAAGGGTTCGCGAAGGTTTGAAAATCGTGATGCAGTCTTCATTGAACAACGCCGTGTCCTGCCAGCCGGCGAGCAGCGCCCAATTTCGGGTTTCCGGCCCTTCAATCGGTTCCCCCGTGGTGTAGTCCCCGAGTGCGTTTGTAATCCCCATCCAGGTGAGCACCGACGGCACGAAATCCACATGGGAAGTCACATGGTCAACAACGCGGGGATTTTCTCCCGGCAGGTGCAGGACACCGAACGTTTCGGTCTGAAAGCGATTGAAGGAACAGCAATGTCCGAAGTGCCCCAGTTCGCCGAATTCCTCTCCATGATCGCCGGCCACGACGATGACCGTCCGGCCATATTCGCCGCGGTCTTGGAGCCCTTTCACGATCCGGCCGATCTGCCGGTCAATGTAATGAAGGGAATTCAAATAAGAGCCTTTCAAGGCCTTCGCTCCGGCGGGCGAAAGCGTAAGCTTCAGATAGTTGATCTCACCGGAGTTTGAACCTTCATATAAGTTGTCCTGCAGCGGGTGTTCGTAAGGCTGGTGGGAAGCATCAAAGAACAGGAAACCAAAGAAGGGGTGTGCCGGCGCCGGCTGGCCGGCGCGCTCGGCAAGGTAGTTGAGGAACTTATCCGTCATCAGCCGGTCCCGATCTTGATGGGGCGCGTTCCAATGGTCCGTGATGTCGTTCGTCAGCTTCACAAAACAGGTTTGCCGGAACTCCGGATAGTTCAGGTCCGTGCAGCTCATGATTCTGAATTCGTAGCCGCGGCTCGCGAGCAGGTCGAACCACGGCGGGCCCAGGCTTTGGGTCAGCACCGGAGTCCAGTAAGTGCCGGGAATTCCGTACAGCAGGCCGAAGATGCCGAACCGGGTTTCGTTGCCCGTCGAAAAATTTTTCGTCAGGCGGAAGCTGTCGTCGGCGAGGCTGGACAAATTCGGCATGGTCTTCTGGTCCAGCGCGTCGGCCCGTCCCCCTTCGACGACGATGAACAGGATGTTGGGTTCGCGCGCGTCCAGCCGCAGGCCCAGAGGGTGTTGGGGAAGGTGAAGCGATTTCCCACTGTCCGGCAGGACGCGGATTGCCCCGGGGGGACGTTTGTAGCCGAATTTTCTGGCAAGGTGTTTGATGGTCAGCGGTTGATAGAGGGGCAACGTGTCGCGTACGGCCTGGACCGTTGAGTTGTCCCGCAAATCAATCGCCGCAAAGAAGGTTCGCTCCACGAGGAGGGCAATGAGAATCGCTGCCAGTCCAAAACGCGGACGCCGGCGCACCAGCCCCGGCACGCCCCACAAGGCAAACGCCAGACTGGCGCCGATGACCATGAATACGATGGCCGTGGCCGTCACCACGCTGGCGGGATCAACCCGCACGCTGTCACCGGCGCCTTTGGTGGTCAGTACGTTCCAGACGAGGCTGTCGAAATGCCGTTGGAACAAGCGAAAGATAACAATATCCGCAAGCAAGGCCACCTGCAGAAAAGCATAGAGGGTTCCCGCGAGAAGCCGCGCCCCGGTCCGGTGTCGCCAGCGGAGCAACGGCCAGACGGTGAACAGGGCCGGAATAAGATTGAGAAAACCGGCCTGACTGACCAAGGCCAGTGCGAAGGCCAGACGGGCAACCCCATGCAGCCCGGAAGAAATTCCCACGATGTAACCCGACTGCAAGACCACTGTGACCAGGCAGTTGCTCAGATAGAACCAGGCCCACTCCCGCCAAAGCCTCGGCTTCATGGCGTCGCTCATCTCCCAGCCGGATGCAGGATGCATGTCGGCGAAGCATAGCCTTCCGAGGTTTTGATGCAAATATTTCCCGTCTCAATTCAGGCGGCGGAGCGGGCGCTACCACCGGTTGAGCCGTGGCGGGGACTTCGCACGGAGGCCGCCAAAGCCGCTGTTGCCAGATATCAACACAATGCCGTCGCCCGGTCTCTTTGGGTCGCCGGCTCAGTCAGAATGAAAAGGTGTCGGCGGCAGTCAATCATGGCCCGCCAACGTTCCGTATCAGCGTTGGATCCGGCAAATTGTGAGTAGCCGGCGAGCGCCAACCCGACCGCCTGGATGACGCTGGCCAACGGCCTGAGTCACATCAACCCAAGGCTCAACCTGCGCGACTCCAGCTCGACCGGAAGGCGACGCCCTTCCGTGACATCCTCGATCATTGATCCGCAAACCCGAGGCCGCCGGACTACATCCGCCGGCGCTCCTTTCTTTGCTGACTTTCGGCGTCGCGCAAACTTATACTCGGCCCAGCACATGAGCTCCAAATTGTCAGGCTGGTCCTTTCTCCTCGTGATCACCACAGCATGCACGGCCGCTGCAGCGCTGCCGAAATTTGAAATGCCCAACGTGGCCGAGCCCAAAATTCCGAAACGGACCGCATCGATCACTGACTTCGGCGCCGTGCCGGACGGCAAGACGCCCAACACCGACGCCATCGCCAAGGGCATTGCCACGCTCGCCGAAAAAGGCGGCGGCCGGCTGGTTTTCCCGCCCGGCCTCTGGCTGACCGGTCCGATCGGCTTAAAGAGCAATGTGGAACTGCACCTGGAGGAAGGCGCGCTGGTCCAGTTCTCCACGGATTATAGCCTGTATCCGCCGCTGCAGTTGGACATCAAAGGCCGCACGAACACCGTGGCCACCTCGCCTCTCCACGGCGAAAATCTCGAGAACATCGCCATCACCGGCCGGGGTGTATTTGACGGCGGGGGCGATGCCTGGCGGCCGGTGAAGAAAGGCAAAATGACCGAGCCGCAGTGGAAACAACTCCTGGCCGTGCCGGGCAGCGTCGTGGAAGCCAACGGCACCCTCTGGTGGCCGTCGGCCGCGGCGAAGGGCCGGGAGGAAAAGGCGGGCCAGCATCGCCCGACGTTGCTGAAATTCGTCAATTGCCGCCGGATCCTGCTGGAAGGGGTCACCTTCCAGAATTCGCCGGGCTGGAACCTGCATCCGCTCCTGTGCGCCGACCTCACGCTGCGCAACGTCAGCGTGCGCAACCCCTGGTATTCGCAGAACGGCGACGGGCTGGACATTGAAAACTGCCGGAACGTCGTCCTGCGCGGCTCGCGGTTCGATGTGGGCGACGACGGCATCTGCATCAAGTCCGGCAAGGATGAGGAGGGCCGCCGCATTGCCGTGCCCACGGAGAACGTGTTGATCGAAGACTGCGTCGTTTACCATGCGCACGGCGGGGTCACCATCGGCAGCGAAATGTCCTCCGGGGTGCGCAACGTGCGCGTCAACAACTGCGTGTTCATGGGCACCGACCTTGGCCTGCGGTTCAAGAGCCTGCGCGGCCGCGGCGGCGTGGTGGAGAAGATTTATATCAGCAATGTCCGCATGACCGACATCGCCACCGACGCTATCGGGTTTAACATGTATTATGGCGGACAAGGCCCGGGCGAAGGCGGCGAAGGGGCCGATGCTGTCGCCAAACCGGAACCGGTCAGCGAAAAGACGCCGCAGTTCCGCGACATCTACATCGAAAACGTGGTTTGCCGGGGCGCGCGCCGGGCTGTCGCGTTGCAGGGCCTGCCTGAAATGCCAATCCGCGGCATCCATCTGGACGACGTTTCCATCACCGCCGAAAGCGGCGTGGCGTGCACCGACGCGCTGGACATCACGCTCAACAATGTGGAGATTCTCAACTCGCGCGGCCCGGTCGTCAGCCTGCGCAACAGCCGCGGAGTGTTGGTGGATCATCTGACTTACCCGGCTGGTGCGGAAGCGTTGTTCAAGGCGGACGGGCCGGACAACACCGTCGTCGTCAAACAGACCGACCTGCAGGCTGCCAAACAGGACTTTGACCTGGTCAACGGCGCCGCGCGCGAGAATTTCAAGGTGGAATAGCTGCAGCAATCGACGCAAGGCGGCTCTCCTTGCGCTGGTCCGATCTTTGTCAAACCGTGACGGGATCGCACTTTCCCGATGTTTGAGGCCGTCGTTTGCTGCCACCATTTCGTTTGACTTGCATGGGAGAATTGCTAATGTCTTAGGCAACTGGATTTAGTGATGCCTATGAAGGCTTATCAGTGGCTTCTTTTGGTTCTTACCAGCTACGTAGGACTGAACGCCTCGGCGACAACGCTTTACGTGGATTTGAACAGCACGAATCCCGTTGCCCCTTATGCCGCCTGGGGCGCTGCGGCGACGAATATTCAGGATGCGGTGGATGCTGCGGCGGATGGCGATTTGATCCTTGTAAACAACGGCATTTATCGGGGCGGCATCGTCGTGACGAATGCGCTGGCCATACGCAGTGTCGGCGGCGCCAATGTGACGTCGATTGATGGAAATTCCAGCAACAGTTGCGCGATCTTGGCCGAGGGCACGGTGTTGACGGGATTTACCTTGACCGATGGGTATTCCTGGCGCGGCGCGGGTGCGCGTTGCGCCTCTACCAACGTGCTGGTAAACGACTGCCTGATTGTCAATAACGTGGTTTCCGGAGACGGTTTTGGCTTTGGAGGAGGCGTTTTCTCAGGCACCTTAAGCAATTGCACACTCCAAGCCAACGTTTGCTCGAATTATAACGGCTTCAGCAGTGGTGGGGGAGCCGCCTTCTCCACGCTGAACAATTGCGTGGTTTCGGATAATCAGTCCAGCTCGGGCGGCGGGACGTATTCCTGCATTCTGCGTCAGTGTGTCTTGAGTGGCAATCAGGCCTATGACGGCGGTGCAGATTACGGTTCCGCGCTGAATGACTGTTTGATCATCAACAACAGGGCCTTTTACAATTATAGCATCGATAACTGCGCATATGGCGGCGGACTCTATTGCAGTCGTGCAACCAATTGCACCATCGTCAATAATACAGTGACTACTTCCCGCGCCACACCCCCCAGCGGTGGTGGTGCCGCCTTCACCGCGCTGAATAATTGCATCATTTACGGAAATAAATACGGAGCCGGCACGGTGGACAATGCGGCTTACGGAACTCTCTATAACTGCTGCACCATCCCGATGCCTGACAACGGCGGGAATAATTTCACGAATGCGCCACTGTTTGTGGATCAGAACAACGGTAATTATCGCCTCCAATTCAACTCGCCTTGCATCAACTCCGGCGACAATGCCTTTGTTGCCAGCGCCACGGATTTGGGTGGCAATCCACGCGTTGTTGGCGGGACGGTGGATGTGGGCGCGTATGAATATCAGGTCCCGCTGTATTTTCTGCTTTCACCGACCAACCAGATTCTTCTCGCCGGCACCAATTTCGTCCTGAGTGCCACGGCTGTCGGCGACCAGCCGGCTTACCAATGGTGGTTCAATGGCGCGCCTTTGGCCGACGGCGGACGGATCTCCGGCGCGACATCCAATTCTCTGACCATCTCACTATCGCAGACCAATGACACCGGAAGCTATTGGGTCACCGCGTCGAGCAGCTCTGGTGTCGTCACCAGCGCGGTGGCTGTGGTCACGGTGCTGCCACAGCCCGTGGTGATTACCGTGCACCCGACCAATAGACTGGTGTTGACCGGCAGCAACACCGCATTCACGGTGACGGCGGTTGGCATCGCGCCGCCGAATTATCTTTGGTATTCCAACGGAGCGGCCCTCGCCAATGGCGGGCGGATCAGCGGGGCGACCTCGCCAACCCTGACCATTTCAAGTGTTCAAACCAACGACAGCGGGGCGGCCTACCAGGTGCTGGTCACCAACAGTTACGGCGCCGTCACCAGCCAGGTCGCGACGCTGACGGTGCTGGCGCCGGCCCAAATCGCCGGCCAACCGGTCAGCCAGGCAGTGTTGGTGGGAAGCAACGCCACCTTCAGCATTGCGGCTAGCGGCTCGAGTCTGGATTACCGGTGGTTTGTCAACGGAATTGCGTTGACCGACGGGGGACGCATCAGTGGCAGCACCACCCCTGCTTTGAGTATTTCCAACGTTCAATCAGGCGACGCCGGCGGCTATTTCGTGATCGTGAGCAATGTGTTGAGTTCGGCGAGGAGCCTCACGGCATCTCTGACGCCGCTGGTGGCCCTGGCGCCATCTGTGCGCTACGTCGCGCGGACGTGCACGAATCCGTCGTCGCCTTATCTGGATTGGAGCACCGCCGCAACCAACATTCAGGACGCCGTTGACGCAGCCGTAGGGGGAGACACGGTTCTGGTGACAAACGGAGGCTACAACACAGGCGGGCGGGTGGTTTTTGGAAAAGAGACCAACCGGGTCGTATTGGCCAAGGCGATCACGCTTTTAAGCGTGAATGGACCTCAAGTAACAACGGTTGTCGGCGGACACCAAATGCGGGGTGTTTATGTGGGCAGCAATGCGCTGGTGAGTGGATTCACGATTACGAACGGGTATGCTGACGTACCTTTGCAAGAGAATGATGTCATTCGAGAACAGAGTGGCGGTGGAGTCTGGTGCGAATCTACAAATGCCATCGTGTCGAATTGTATTCTGACCAGCAATTACGCGAACGGGTACGGCGGTGGTGCTTTTTCCGGCACACTCGTTGCCTGTGTCGTAAAGAATAACCAGGCAAGTCTGGGTGGTGGCGGTACATGCTCTAACGTGCTGGTTAATTGCGTGCTCACCGGTAATGCAGCTCCCCGCTCGCAGGGAGCAGGAGGCGCACAGAACTGCACGCTGAACAACTGCACCGTTGTCGCGAACACTGCGTCCGGCAAACAAGCCAGTGGGGCATACCAGAGCATCCTGAATAATTGCATCGTTTACTATAATACCCCGATTCAAGACACCTATCTTTGTGCCTTGAATTATTGTTGCACGCCTGCCGGAAGTGGGGTTGGGGTTATAACAAACGCGCCGCTGTTCATAGACCGGGCTGCCGGCGATTTCCATCTGCAAACCAGCTCGCCTTGCATCAATTCGGGTTATAACACCTACGCCACCGTCACCAATGACCTCGACGGCAACCCGCGCATCGCCGGCGGCACGGTGGACATGGGCGCTTACGAGTATCCCACACCGGGCTCCGTCATCTCCTATGCCTGGCTCCAGCTATACGGCCTGCCGACCGACGGCTCGGCGGATTACCTGGATCTGGACGGCACGGGAATGAACAACTGGCAGAAATGGATTGCTGGCTTGAATCCCACCAATCCGGCGTCGGTATTCGTGATGTTGCCGCCGCTCGCGACCACCAATCCGGCGGGCGTGATCGTAACCTGGAAGAGCGTCAACACCCGCACGTATTATCTCCAGCGCGCCACCAATCTCGCGGCGCCGCCGGCGTTTTCCATCCTCCAAAGCAACATCGTCGGCCACACCGGCACGACCAGTTACACCGACCCTGCGGCGACAAACGGCGGCCCCTACTTCTACCGTGCCGGCGTGCAGCCGTAACCCGCAAAGCCAAACACGGAAATCGCCGGGAGCGATTTGATTTCAATCACTTCCGCCCCAGCCGCTCGAGCAGCTTGCCGTGGATGCCGCCAAATCCGCCGTTGCTGAACACCACCACGATGTCGCCGCCCTGCGCCTGCTTCGCCACATGCGCCACGATGGTATCGACATCCGGCAGATAGGCGGCGTCCTTGCCGGCGGTTTTCAAATCCTGCATGAGCTTTTCCGGGTTCAGCCGCTCCTCCGGGGCGAGCTGCTCCAGCCGCGCCACCTCGGCCACCACCACGGAATCCGCGTCGGCGAAGGCCCCCGGCAGGTCCGCTTGAAACACGTTGCGGCGGGTGGTGTTGCTGCGCGGCTCGAAGACGGCCCGGATTTTTTCGCGCGGATATTTCAGGCGCAACGCCTTGAGCGTCTCGCGGATGGCCGTCGGATGATGGCCGAAATCATCCACCACCGTCACCCCGCCGGCGATCCCGCGCACTTCCATCCGGCGCTTGATGCCCTTGAACGTGTCGAACGCGGCCTGGATCTGATGGTTCTTCAGACCGCAATGCTTGGCGCAGGCGATGACCGCCAGGGCGTTCCGCACATTCAGTTCCCCGACCAGGTTCAGGTGGAACTTGAAACTCGGGATTTCGAACTCTGTCGCCGTCGGGCCGTAGCGCAGGTTGAAGGCGTGAACGGCATTGCGCTCGCCCAGCCCGAACCGTTTGACCGGGCAATGCGTCACGTCGAGCAGCGGGGCGAGGTTGTGATCATCGCCGTTGCCGAGCAGCAGGCCGTTGCGCGGGATGAGCCGGATGAAATGGGAGAAGGTCTTTTTGATCGCGTCCAGGTTGTCGAAGATGTCGGCGTGGTCGAATTCGAGATTGTTGACGATGCCGATTTCGGGCTGGTAGTGGATGAACTTGCTGCGCTTGTCGAAGAACGCCGTGTCGTATTCGTCGCCCTCGATGATGAACCAGTCGGAGTCGGTGAACCGGGCGCCCTGGCTGAGGTTGTTGGGGATGCCGCCGATGAGATAGCTCGGGTTCAGCCCGTTGTGCTCGAAGACCCAGGTGAGCAGCGAGGTGGTGGTGGTTTTGCCGTGGGTGCCGGTGACGACGATGGAGCGTTTGCCGCGGATGAAAAATTCCCGGAGCAGTTCCGGCAGCGAGCAATAGCGCAGCTTGTGGTCGAGCACGAATTCCGCCTCCGGATTGCCGCGGGAGATGGCGTTGCCGATGACGACCAGGTCCGGCTTGTGCGCCAGGTTCCGCTCCGCGTAGCCGTTCATCACCGCGATCGGTTTGGCGGCGAGGAAGGTGGACATGGGCGGATAGACATTCTGGTCGGAGCCGGTGACGGCGTAGCCCCGGTCGAGCATGGCGGCGGCGGCGGACGCCATGGCGGTGCCGCCGATGCCGGTGAAATGGACGGATTTGATTTCCGATGAAAACATCCGGACAAAATTAACCGCCAAGGCACCAAGATACAAAGATTTTTAACCACGAATGACACGAATGCCGTGAAATCGTTTTGCCGCAAAGAGGCGCAGAAGACGTAAAACAAAATTTCGGAGGGCGGAGCGCTGCGACGCTCCATTTTTGGCCGCTGATTGCCGCTGATGAACGCTGAAAACCGTCGGACAGTCCCTTCTGTCCTGTTATCGGGAGCCGAGAACCACGCTGACCACTGCGAGAATGAGTTTCACGAATGAAGAACTCTGGTGCCTGAAATGAAAATGGGACGCATTTACTTGCATCACACCTCAAGCACCTAGGAGGGGCCTACAGAGGAACGCTTTCAATGCGCCCCGGTTGGGGCGCACTTCAAACGCTGTCCTCTGTTGAAATTTCCTAGGTTTCGAGGTGAACAGCAGCCGAAGCTACGTGAAATGGATTTTGGTTAAATTGGGTTTCTGGTCTTTTGGTACTTTCCGAACGGGAGCGAGGAAACATCCGGACCGCAAAATACCGGACACGCTAAAAAGGCCCGCTGCGCGGCCTTATTCCGGCTCGCTTCGCTCGCCTCCATGAGGCCGCGCAGCCAAAAGTGTTACCCATGTGGTGAGAACGTTTGTTACCTATGTCATGAGAACGTCCAAGACCGCGCCCTACCTTTCGTATGCTTCGTGCTCTTCGTGGTTCATGTCTGCGCCTTGGCGCCTTGGCGGTTTAAATCCGAGTTCATCCGTGCCATCCGTGGTTAAAAAGTCTTTTTAGATTTTTTTTGAAAGAATCGCGTCGCTTTGGACGAGTATTTCGTGTATGAGCTGTATCATGACGTCGCTGGTGGACTCCATTCCCACGCGTTACACCCTCCTGAGCCGGCTGGAAGACCGGGGCGACCAGGACAGTTGGCGGGAATTCTTCAATACCTACTGGCGATTGATTTATGCGGTCGCCCTCAGGTCTGGGCTGACCGAGTCTGAGGCGCAGGACGTGGTGCAGGAAACGGTGATTTCCGTGGCCCGGGACATCCACAAATTCAAGCGCGACCGGTCGCTGGGTTCGTTCAAGGGCTGGCTGCGCAACCTCACCCGCTGGCGCATCGCCGACCAGTTCCGCAAGCGCACCCGCGCCCACCAGGAGGCTGATTCCACCACCGCCGAAGCCCTGCCGCGGCCGGATGTGGCGGACCTTCCCGACCCAGCCGCGGAAGCCGGCGTCGCCGTTTGGGACGAGGAATGGCAGGCCAACATGCTGAAGGCGGGGCTGGAAAACCTCAAACGCACCATCAAGGAGGAACATTATCAAGTCTTCGACCTTTACGTGCTCCAGCAGCGGCCGGCGCGGGACGTCGCCCGCGCGCTGGACGTCAACGTGGGGCTGGTATACCTGATTAAATACCGCGTGGCGTCCTTGCTCAGACGGGAAGTACGCCGGCTCGAGGAACAATGGAACCAGCTCAAATGAAACCGGAACCGCGGACATGACCGAATCGTCCAATCCACCCCGCGACACAACCGCAGCGGCGGCGGCTCCGCCTCCGCCTCCGCCGGTCGTGCCCGATCACGAGCTCATCCGGGTGATTGGCGGCGGCAGCGGCGGGCAGGTCTGGCTGGCCCGGAATGTCCTGGGCATGTGCCGCGCCGTCAAGGTGGTGCACGCGCGCGCCTTCAAACGGCGCCGCTCGTTCGAGCGCGAGTTTGAAGGAGTGCTGCGCTTCGAGCCCGTCTCGCGCTGGCACGACGGTCTGATGGACATCCTCCAAGTGGGGTGCAACGACCAGGACGACTATTTTTATTACGTCATGGAGGCCAGCGATGACGTCAACACCGGCCAGGTCGTCGTGTCCGACCAGTACGTGCCCCGGACGCTGGCCTACGATTTCCGGCAGCGCCGGCGCCTGCCCATCGGCGAATGCATCCGGTTGGGCGCGGCCATCGCGTCGGGCTTGGGCTACCTGCACCGGAACGGCCTGATCCACCGCGACGTGAAGCCATCGAACATCATTTTTGTGAACGGCTTCCCCAAGCTGGCGGACGCAGGACTGGTTTCGGAATTGTACGAGCCCGGCTCCCGCGTGGGCACGGAAGGCTTCATCGCGCCGGAGGGCGCCGGGACCGCGCAGGCGGACATCTACTCGCTCGGCAAGGTGCTGTACGAAATCAGCACCGGCAAGGATCGCAACGAATATCCCGAGCTGCCGCCGCTGAAGGACAATGCCGACGACCGGGACCTCGTCCAGTTCAACAAAATCGTCCTCAACGCCTGCCGCACCAATCCGCACGAGCGCTACAAAACCGCCGATGAGCTGATGATGGCGCTGCTGTCATTCCAGTTCAGCCACTACGACCCGGAGCGCCAGCGGGCCCAGGACCAATTGATGCGCGTCATCGGTGTCGTTGCTCCCTACATCGGCTTTGCCGTGATCGTCGGCATGCTCTGGCGCCTGATCTGGCTGCTCAAACACCCGCCGCAATAAACTGACCCGCGCATCTGGATTGAAACTGTTGCTCCGAAGAACTCGAGGACATGTAGCAGCCGACATCAGTCGGCTCCATTTCTTCATGGTTTTTGAATGAAACCCTTGCCGACTGGCGTCCGCCGCTGCAGTTTTGCCCCTGAGACCCCTGATTCTGTAAGTTGTTGAGGACCAATCAAATCCCGTTGATGATTTTTCGCGTTTTTTGAAAGAACCGGCTTTTGAAGAGCGAGTTGTTGGTGAAGGGAAAAATGCCAATCAAGCCAACAACCGGGGTGACAGGGTGGAAAGAGGCGTCGGGAGAGTGCGCCGTTACGGTGGTTGAGTTGCTTGTGGTGATGGGAACGCTCGCGGTGCTGGCGCTGCTGCTGGCGCCGGCACTCGCGAGCACCCGGATGGAAAGCTGGCGGCCCCAATGCCAGAACAACCCAAGCAACGGGAGTTGGGAATCCGATTGTTTCACGGGGCATGTGGACGGCGAGGCTGAATGACTGAATCGGGTGAATTATGACGTTACCTATCCATTTCATGCAACCGGGCCAGCGGACGCTGGTTCCAGTGCGCCGGGTGTCGGCATTCGCGCCGGGCGAGTGGGCCGGAAATGCCGATGGCAAAGTCCGTTGCCGCCAGGTCCGGAGGCTGGTTCCAAACAGCTTAATATTTCGTAATTTGCCGGCCCGTTTGATTCAGGTATAGTGTTCTCATGCTGTGAAGACTTTCCCGAATATTCCTGCTCCGCCGCAAATCCCCCGGCAATCATCGTCGGCCGAGCGGCCTCCGAGGCGCGCTTTCACGCTCATCGAATTAGGGGTCGTGCTTGGGACGCTCGCGGTGCTGGCGCTGGTGTTGGTGCCAGCACTCGCGGGCACCCGGATGGAAAGCTGGCGGCTCCAATGCCAGAACAACCTCAGGCAGCTGCAGGTCGGAATCCAACTGTTCACCCAGGACCGCGGCGACATGTTCCCACCGGCTGGGTATATGGGTTCGGGAAACAGCCAGATGCTGTCGTGGGACTCCTGGATTTATAACTACATCAGTGGCGGGAAAAGCGTGACCGTGGATCAAGTGAGGTATGGCATTTATGCATTAAACACGAACGACGCGGCATTGCTCGGCTGTGCGGTTGGGCTGCCAGTTGTAGCCTGTCCGGTGGACGCCACCCTGCCGAAGGTTTATTGGATGCATTCTGATCCAGGCAATCCGACATCTCCGCTCAAATACGCCATCAAGACTTATGAAATGGACTCCGCAGGTATAAGTTGGGGGTCGGAAGTTCAGGTTGACCCGCAGAACGGGAAGTATTCCCTGCCGGATTTGAGTTTTAATTCTTCGACCCGCCATGGGGTGGGAATTTTTTGGCAATCGTCATCAGGCGGCGCGGATTGGGACGCGAAGGGCTACAAGACTTCCGTGGTCAAAGATCCGGCCGGAACCATCTTGTTGGCCGAACAGGCTGCCAGCGAGGGTGCCGAAGGGAACATCTGGCCGTGTGTCTCCGCTGGTCCATATTGCAACGGAGGCTCCTGGAGTGCTTTGTATCAATATGACGCCAGCGCCAGTGCCAAGGACCCGCTTTATTTGTTCAACAACGGCAGCACCAGTGAGGGGCAGTTGCTATATCCGGCACATGGCAACCGGTTCAATTATCTCTGCCACGACGGCCATGTGGCCGCGCTCCGGATGGAAGACACCGTCGGGAAAGCATCAGGTCCTCCGAACCTCAAGCTCAGCTATCCCTTGGGCATGTGGACGGTAAAACCGAATGATTAGGATTTCAAAGCGATGAAAAACTCCATTCAACTCCAACAACGGCATCGGGGGTCAAATACCCCGGGGGAACCACAACACGGTTTCACACTTATCGAATTGGGAGTAGTGCTTGGGACGCTCGCGGTGCTGGCGCTGTTGTTGGCGCCGGCGCTCGCGGGCACCCGCATGGAAAGCTGGCGGCTCCAATGCCAAAACAACCTTCGGCAGCTCCAGGTGGGAATCCAACTGTTCACCCAGGACCACGGCGATATGTTCCCAGCGGCCGGGTACTCGACCTCGGGTGGCGGTGGCCAAGTATCGTGGGACTCCTGGATTTATAATTACGTCAGCGGCGGCCAGAGCGTAACCGTGAACCAGGTGAAGAATGGCATTTATGCTCAGAATCCAAGTGATGCTGCCATGCTCGGCCTTGCCCCGGGGCTTCCGGTGATGGCTTGTCCGGTGGACGCCACCTTACCGAAAGTTTCTTGGATGCATACCGATCCCGGTAATGTCGGCTCCCCGCTCAGGTACGCCATCAAGAGCTATGAAATGAACAGCGTGGGCACCACCTATGCGACGGAGATTCAAGTTGACCCCCAGAACGGGAAGTATCCCCTGCCGGACTTGAATCAGCCGATTCGGCATGGGGTAGGCATTTATTGGTATGCTACTTCCGGTTCAGTGGACTGGGACGCAAAAGGCTACAAGACCTCCGTGGTCAAAGATGCGGCCGGTACCATCCTGCTGGCCGAGCTGGCCAGCAACCAGAATGTCGAGGGGAACATCTGGCCGTGTGTTTCGGCCGGGCCGTGGTGCTCGGCAAGCACTTGGAGTCCTCTTTACCAAACCGATGTAGCGGCTCCCACTGGCGCAAATGCTTTGTTCACCGGTGGGACCTACAGTGAAGGTCTGCTGTTGTACCCGGCGCACGGGTACCGGTTCAATTACCTCTTCCACGACGGCCACGTGGCCGCGCTCCGGATGGAAGACACCGTCGGCAAGGCGTCCGGACCGCCGGCGCTGAAACTCACCTACCCCTTGGGCATGTGGACGGTGAAACCGAATGACTGAACGACGCTGAATCCGTGCATCATTTCGACTGCGACGATGAGAACGAATCCTTCAACCGCATCAAACCATGAAAGCGAAAATTGTGGGTAGAAATTTTATTGGGACCGCGTCGTTGCTGGCCATCGTAATTGTGGCACGCTCTGCCGCGGCCGCGCCACTTCAATTGCTCTCGGCGCGCAGCCCGGTCGTGCCCCTGCCGGCGGGTGGCGATGGCAATTCCGTCGCTCCGGTCCTCAGCCCCGATGGCCGCTATGTCGTCTTCACCAGCGCGGCCAACGACCTGACGCCCGGCGGCAACAGTTTTTACGCGTTAAACGTGTTTCTCCGCGACCGCGTCGTCGGCACGACCACGCTGGTCAGCGGCAACCTGAGCGGCACCGGCGGCGGGAACGGCAATTCGACACTCGGACAGGCCTCCACCAACGGGCAATTCGTTGTTTTTCAGAGCGACGCCAGCAATCTGGCGCCCAACGACACCAACGGCGTCACGGACATTTTTATCCGCGACCTGATGGCCGGAACCACGGCGCTGGTGAGTGTGTCCACCAACGGCGGTCAGGCGAACGGCGCCTCGACGGACCCGGTGATGACGCCGGACGGCCGGTTTGTGGCGTTCATCAGCAGCGCGTCGAACCTGGTGCCGAACGACACCAACGGCATCCCCGACGTGTTTGTACGCAACCTCGTCGCTGGGACGAATTATCTCGTCAGCATCGGCGCGCGTCCGCCTCTCAGCAGCACCAATCCTATCGTGGCGACGCCCGTCATCACGCCGGATGGCCGGTACGTGGCATTCTTCAGCAGCGCGACCGGCTTGGTCTCGACAGTTCCCGTCACTTCGCCGGGCGAAGTGTATGTGCGCGACTGTGTGGGTAACGCGACGACCTGGGTCAGCACCAACGCCGCGGCGATTGTATCGGCCACGCTCGGCCAGAGCGGCAAGCCGGCGTATCATCCGCGGTTGAGCGATGACGGTCGCTACGTTGCTTTCAAAGCCGGCTCGACGCTTACGAACGGCGCAACGGTGATTTTGGAATACGACACCATACTGGCCGCGACAACCGTGGCGAACACCAACGGTATCGGCTGGTATCTCAATTACGATGACAACTACGGTCCCGAGATGACGCCGGACGGCCGTTACCTTGCCTTGGTCCAGCACGAAGGGCCGTCCAGCCTGACCACCAACAGCGTGCATGTCTGGGACACCATCCTAGCCGTGGACACGCTCGTCAGCGACAGCGGCAGTGGCGTGCCTGCCAACACCACCTCGTATATGCCGGCCATTAGCGCCGACGGCCGGTTTGTCGCGTTCCTGAGCAACGTCACCAACCTGACAGCCAACGCCGTGTCCGCCGGCTACCACGTTTTCCGGCGCGACCTGCAACTCAGCGCAACGCAACTCGTGGACGTGGACACGAACGGCGTCGGCTCCACCGACGACGAGTTAACGTCCTTGAGCCTGAGTGCCAACGGGCAGTTCGTCGCGTTCAAGAGCGCCGACGGCAGCCTGGTCAATCTGGACAAGAACCATGCCGACGACGTGTTCGTGCGCGACTGCGTGGCCGGGACCACGGAAATAACTTCCGCGCGGGATGCCACAGTGATGCTGGCGGCGGGTGACAACTTCAGCAGTGTAGGCCAATGGTCATTAAGTGCGGACGGCCGGTGGGCGGCCTTCACCAGCGCGGCGGATGACTTGGCGCCCAACGACGCGAACGGGCAGCCGGACGTGTTCGTGCGTGACTTGGTGAACGGCACCAACGCGCTGGTGAGCGTGGGGTTGGACGGCAACGCAGCCTTGGGCGGCGGCTCTTGCTGCCCGGCCATCAGCGCCGACGGTCGGTACGTGGCCTTTATCAGCGGGGCCAGCAACCTGGTGGCCAGCCCGCCGAATACCAATTACGCGAACGTGTTCCGCCGCGATTTGCTGACCGGCACCACCGTGATGGTCAGCGTGGGAACCGACGGCGTCAGCCCCGGCAACAATGACTCGTCTGATTTGGTGATCAGCTCGAACGGTCAATATATCGCTTTCCTGAGCACGGCGACCAATCTGGTCGCAGGCGGCCCCATCTACCTCAGAACTTATTGGCGGGACATGAGTCAGGCCCAGACCATGGGACTCGTCGGGAATAATAGCATCATCCTCAATTCATCGTTTGCGCCTTCCCTGAGCAGGGACGGCCGTTATGTTGCCTACGCCAATGAATACAATTCGTCTATCCTGCGAATCTGGGACGCCCAACTCGGCAAGGATATTTATACCAATTCCATTAGCGGCCGCGTGAATTCAGCGGCCATCGATCCAACCGGAACTAAAGTTCTCTATCGGCTCGCAAATGTGCTGTATGTGGACAACATCGTTCCCCGCTCGAATATTTTCTCCTTCCCGACGACTTCACCGATTCGGAATGCCGGCTGCTGGAGTGATGACGGCCGCTGGCTGACGTTTGTGTCCAGCACCAACCTCGGTGGGGCCGATGACGGCACCAACAAGGTTTACCTGAAGGATTTCCAGACCGGCACGCTCGGTGTGATTGGGCTGGCCGGGCCGGGCACCGGCACCATGGCCGCTTTTTCGGATGGACCGGTGATGAGCGGCAACGGCCGGTTCATCGCCTATCGCAGCATCGTGACCAACACGGTCATAGGCGACAACTCGGCCCCACCGAATTTATACCTCCTGGACCGGTTGACCGCATCCAACTTGGTGCTGAACATCGGGCAAAACACTTCCGTCCCGCTTCTGTGGGCATCCCGGCCGGTGATCAGCGACAGCGGTGCGACCCTGGCTTTCCAGGACCTGGACTCGGGGTTGGTGGCCGGCGATATCAACCGCGAGCCGGATGCGTTCGGCGCGTCCGTGGATGTCAACGCCGCTCTGGTGGATAGCGATGGCGACGGGATACCGGACTGGTGGATGACGAAATATTTTGGACATCCCACCGGACAGGCCGGCGATTTTTCTCTGGCCTCGGATGACGCTGACGGTGATGGCGCATCCAACTCGCAGGAGTACCTGGCCGGCACGGATCCCATGAATCCCAATTCGGTGTTCCGGCTTTGGGCCGGCACACCGGTCAATAACAACCTGAGCCTGATCTGGCCGGCGGTGGTGGGCCGGAGCTATCAGGTCCAGTACAAAACCAATTTGACGGATTCGGTGTGGTTGACCGCCCCGGGCAATGTTTGGGTGTTGGGTGGACAGGGTTATTACCTCGCCCCGGCGGCTCAACCACACCTGTTTTACCGCGCTGTAGAATCAAATTAACGGTTTCGGCAGCGGATGTCCGGCCGACTACGGAAAGTGGCGCTGAATTTCGGAACTCGGATGGCCGTGGGGCAAAAGGTGGGTTTTGAGCTTAACCTCGGATTGCTTTTCCACGTCCAAGGTGGGAGAAATGAACCCCATGTTGGCCATGACCATGCCTCTTTGGCGGCGATTTCGCTGGTTGATGCTGCCCGGCCTGGGCGTGCTGGCCCTGGCGGCCCGGGCGGAAACGACCACCAATCTGCCGGTCGAGTGGGTTGACCCCGATACCGGCCATCGCATCCTCCAGCTTTCGACCGAGCCCGGCAGCGAAAGCCTCTACTTCAACCTGAATCCGTTCACGCCCGACGGCAAAAAAATGGTCATCACCACGCCCGACGGCATCGCGATGATCGATCTCCAGACACGCGCGGTGGAGAAACTCGTCACGGGCCGCGTTCACATCATCATGGTCGGCCACAAGACCGGGCAGATTTATTATGTGGGAACCAACCGCACCGTGTTCGCCCTCGACCCCGCCACCAAAACCAATCGTGCCATTGTCACCCTGGCGCGCGGACAGCAGGTCGCCACGGTGAACGCCGACGAAACGCTGCTGGCGGGGACCTTCACCGATCGCACGGATTGGGGGACCAACCAGGGCTTCTTCGACGGCGGACCGAATCGGCGGAACGACATCCAGACGGTTGACGCCTACCGCAATCGGAAGGGAACGATGATGGAGGAACGCCTCGCCCAACATTATCCGATGGAGCTGTTTTTCTACAACTTTCAGACCGGCCAGACCCTGAAATGCAACCGCGGCACCGACTGGCTCGGGCATCTCCAATTCTCGCCGACGGACCCGAACCTCCTGATGTTTTGCCACGAAGGCCCGTGGCACAAGGTGGACCGCATCTGGACCATTCGCGCCGATGGCTCGGACTTGAAGCTCATCCATCCGCGCACGATGGCCATGGAAATAGCCGGACACGAATTCTGGGGCGCCGACGGCAAAACGATCTGGTACGATCTCCAGACGCCGCGCGGCGAGGATTTCTGGGTGGCCGGTTACGACCTCGCGACCGGCGAACGGACCTGGTACCACCTCCAGCGCGACGAATGGTCGGTGCATTTCAACGTGTCGCCCGATGGAAAACTTTTTTCCGGCGACGGCGGCGACGAGCACATGGTCGCGCACGCGGACAACGGAAACTGGATTTACCTCTTCCGCCCCGAGCTGGTGCAGGACCGGTCGGACGGCAACATTGACACGAGCAAGCTGATCCGGCCCGGCGTGTTTCATTCCGAAAGGCTGGTGAACATGGCGAAGCACGACTACGCGCTCGAACCCAACGCCATGTTCTCGCCGGACATGGAATGGCTCATCTTCCGCTCCAATATGAGTGGAGCCAACCAAGTCTATGCCGTCGAATTGAAAAAGGCGGACCCAAAGTGAGCCGCCCGAAACCTCTCAATCCTCTTCCTCCTCCGGGTTTTCCCATTCGGGGTAGGCTTCCGGCGGAAGCTGCCCGCGACGGATCAGTTCCTGCAGGTCGCGGATGATGGTGCGGCGGGCCACCTTGAATTCGCGGGCCAGCGCGGAAATGTTCGGACGCTCCGGGGACTGTTTCACCAGTTCCAAAATCCGGTTCTGCCGGGCCAGGCGATCGGTCGAACGGCTGAACAATTCCTGCGCGTCCGACCGCCGCGCGCGTTCCAGCGCTTCAAACTGCCGGACCACCTCGGTTTCGCCGCATTCCTTCAGCGCCGTTTCCACCGTACGCCGGAGCGCCTGGATGTCCACCGGCTTGGGCAGGCAATAGTGCGCGCGGCGCGGCCCCTGCAACGCTGCTATCTGCTGGCGTACCTCGAGGGCGCCGGAGACAATGACGATGGGCACGTGCGGCAGCAGTTCCTTGAACTCCGGCAAAAACTCCAGCCCCAGTTCGCCCTCCGACAGCACGTGGTCGAGGATGAGGATGTCCGGCGGCCGACGCGGAATCTGGGCCAGGGCCGCGGTGCCGTTCTTCACGCGGACCAGTTGGTATTTTGCCAGCGCCTCCTCGTAAATCTCGTACTGGAGGTCGTCGTCTTCGACAATCAGGATGAGAGGTGGATTCATAACAGGAAGGGTGAAGGCAGAATGCAGAAGGAAGAAGCTTTTCTCCGAAAGCATGCGCGCCGCAAGTTTATTTCTGCATTCATCGTTCTGCCTTCTGGGTTTTTTCCGGATTTTGCACCGCCAGGATGAGGGTGAACGTACTGCCCCGGTTGACCGCCGATTCCACGGCGAGGCCGGCCCCCATTTTTTTGGCCAGTTCATAGACCATGGACAGGCCCAGGCCGGTGCCGCGCCGGGTGGACAGCGCCTTGGTGGTGAAAAACGGTTCAAAGATGCGCGGCAGGTTTTCCGGCGGGATGCCGCAGCCGGTGTCGCGCACGGACACCGCGACATAGGCGGGGGCCGGCGCCGGCGTGAGCGCCAGATCCTCGGGCAGCCGTTCCAGCTTTTGCGTGGCCAGGAGGACCTGTTTGTGCGCGGTCATCGCTTCGGCGGCGTTGAAGATAAAATTCAGCAGAGTCTGTTGGATGAGATTCTTGGAAGCATGAATTTCCGGCAGGTCCGGCGCGGGCGTGAATTTCACTTCCGCTTCCCGCATGAAACGGTCGCCGAGCAGCTTGAGCGTGTCCCGGGCGGTGGCATTCAGATCGCAGGGACCGGGTTGCTCGCCCGCGCTGCCGCTGAAGCCGAGCATGGCATTCACGATGCCGGCGCCCTGGTCCACCACGGTCTTGATGCGGTCCACGCGCGTCCGGACTTTGTCCGGGTTGTCGGGATTTTCCTCGATGAGTTGGGCGGAGCCTTTGATGATGGAGAGGATGTTGTTGAAATCGTGGGCGATGCCGGCGGCGAGCGTGCCCAGGGCGGTCATCTTCTGGCTTTGCAGCAATTCGCGGCTGGCGATTTCCAGTTCGTGCGTCCGTTCGGCGACCTTTTGTTCCACCTCGGCGTGGCTGCGGCGCAGCCGCCGGTGCCGGTTAACGGCCAGTCCGGCAAAGAAGAGCGCCACGGCAGCGCCGGTGCCGGCGATGGCCACCAGCCGGATTTCCCGGTACCACGGCACCATGACGGTGAATTCCACCGAGGCCGGCTTAAGCTCGATGTTGCCGCTGCGGTCCATGGCGCGGACCTGGCAGACGTGCCGGCCGGCCGGCAGGTCGGAAAAGGAAATGGTGTGCAACTCCAGGAAGGGAGACCAGTCGCGGTAATCCAGCTTGTAGGAAAACAGCAGCCGCTCGCGCGGGGTGAATTTCCACTTGTCCTGGCCGGTGAATGCGATCGTGATCGTGTCGCCCTCGCGGACCCGCAGCTCGGCATCGCCCGGCTCCTGGATAAACGTCCGCGGCGGGTCCGGATTGGCCTCGGGATGATACCGGCTCAGGCCGTGCGGTGTCCCGACCCAGATGTGCCCCGCCTGGTCTTCCAGGATCTCGTGAACGGAAGCGTCCGGCAGCCCGTCGTCGCTGTTGTTTTCGATCCAGACCTTCTGGAAATAGCGGTGGACCCCGGCATCATCCCCCACCCAGACGCTGCCGTCCCGAGAACCCAGGAGCGTGTTGATGTGCTCGAATCCGGCCCGCATGGTGGACCAGTTGCGCCCGTCAAACTCCCAAAGCTTGTCCTGGGTGGCGCACCAGATGTGCCCGTCGCTCAATTCGGCGAAGCCCAGAACCGCCTCGGGGACGGTGCGCTCGGAAAGCGGGAATTGCCGCCACTTTTTCTCGTGATACCAGGCCAGGCCGGTGTCGCCGCTCAGCCAGAGATCGCCGTTGCGCGCCGCAAACAGCGTGGCATAAGCGGCCGGCGGCGGCGGGTCCGCCAGCGGCGTGAACTGTTCCCCTTCGAACCGCTCGAAATCACACGCGGCCAGGCCTCCGTTCGTGGCGGCTGCGCTCCAGCTTTGAACGCAGAGACTGCCATCCGGAAGCAAGCCCAGCGGCTTTTGGCGCTGGACGGTGTCACGAGCGGGAAGCGGGCTGAAGGCGCCGGAATCCGGATTGAAACAAACTGAATTTGTGCCCGCGTCCAGCCACAACGTGCCGTTGCGCAGGAGAAACAAAGCGCGGAGCGAAGGCACGTTTGGCGCCAGATTTTCCGGGAGGGCAAAGTCCCGATGCACGTCACCCTGAAGCGAATGCAACCGGCCGGCGGCGACGAACCACAGCCGGCCGGATGTGTCCTCCGCCAGGGTCTGGATGGGAAGGTTGAACGGTTGCAGCGGCGGGGGGTTGCGCCAGGGGGGCGGGGAGTAGTGAAACAGGCCGCTGGAGGTGGCCAGCCAAAAAGTGCCGCCGGGTTCCATGGCGACATCGTAGTACCGGCGCGCGGAAATGTCCCGGTATTCCACCAGATTGGTCTGACCGGACGGCTGCCAGTATAACGTATCAGCGGACGCCGCCCACAGCACCTGGTCCCCGCTCCGCCAGGCCAGCCGGAGATTCTCCGCGGCCGGCCGGTACACGGTCCAATCCTGACCATCGAAGCGCGCCGCGACTTTGTGGCCGTCGACACTGGATTCGGCGATGACGGTGACTCCTCCATCCTCGTCCTCCCGCGGTGCGCGGAGATTTTGAATTTGCGCCGGCGGCGGAGGCAGAAAATCCCGCCAGGCGGTTTCCAGATTGGTATCGCCGGCGAGTTTCGGTGTCCGGCCCAAACCGCGCGAGCCGGTGATCCACAGGCCGCCGTCGCGCGCCGCCACCATGTCGGTGAATTTTTCAAGGCGCGTTTGCTCCGGCCGAAGCAGCACCCGAGTCTGGACGCGTTCGGGGGTTTCCGTCCGGAATTCCACCAACTCATCGGGGCGCAAAAAAACCACCTGCCCCCAACGCACCGGGAAAAAGGGTGTGACGGTATTGGAGCCGGCGGCGATTTCCGGCACCGGTCGCGCCACCCAGTTGGTCGGCCTGACCTCCAGCAGCAGGCCGGTGGGCACCATTGCCCAAAGCTGCCCACCGGTGCCTTCGGAAATCTCGCCAGCCGGTTCGGGCAGACCGAACGATTTCACCCGGTAACCATCCAGCTCGCCGGCAAACAACCGGTTGAGATGGAGCACCACGATCTTCCCGTTCGGGGCAACCGACACCGAGGCACAGCCGGATTGGTAGAGGCCATCCTCCACCTTGTACACCCGCCAATACGAGGCGCTCTGGCTGCGGCCGGCCTGTGCCGCCGACAGCAGCATCGCTCCAGCCAGAAGCATCCGCCACGAGAACTTCATTTTCCCGCCCATTGCTGGGGGTGCCGCCATTATTTATCGCTTCCCGCCTGTGTGCAACCAAATGCACAGGGTGTGCGTCCAAACGCACACTGCCTCCGCCGGCCGAATGGGTGTAAAACCTGGGTATGACGGCTTGTACCGGGCAGGATTTTGATGCTGGCTTTGCCCGGCAGCGCGGGGGCCTGCCGGGACCGGTTCAACAGCGGTGGGCTGGCGGGCGACGTCCGCGATAAGAGCGTAACGGCCATGTTGACGATCTGCCTTCAAAATTCCTGTCCCGATTCGGGTGCCCGCCCGGCCCGCCCGGCTCCCGGCGCATTTACCCTGGTGGAATTGCTGGTCACCATTGCCATTGTGGCAGCGCTTTCGGCATTGTTACTGCCGGTGCTTTCCGCGGCCCGAGGGAAAGGCAGGCAAACCTCGTGCTTGAACAATCTCCACCAATTGGGTCTGGCCCAGCAGATTTACGCCGGCGACAACGGCGGCCAGTTGGTGGCCAACCTGCCGGACCTGCCGCAATTTTCGAACGTGAATTCCTGGGTGCTGGGTAATATGCAAGCGCCCGCCCAGTCAACCAACCAGATCTACCTGCGCCGGGGCCTGCTCTTCCCTTACGTCGGGCAGCCGGCCGCCTATTGGTGTCCGGCGGATCCGTCGCAGACCGGGTTTCAGCCCCGGGTCCGCAGTTATTCCATGAACGGTTGGGCGGGCAGCCGCTATATGGAAAGTTATCCTGGCCAGCCAGGGTACCGGACTTTTGTCCGCGAAAGTGAATTTGCCATGGTCGGCCCGGCGTCCATCTGGACCATGCTCGACGAGCACGAGTCAAGCATCAACGACGGCTGGTTCCTGGTGACCATGGACGACAGCCGGCCGTTCGCCAGTTTTCCCGCCACCCGTCACCACCGCGGTTACTGTTGGAATTTTGCCGACGGCCATGCGGCCTACTGCAAACTCCTGAACCCCGGCGCGATTGGCTCCGGAAAGGCGGTCAGTGCGATCAATCCCGACTGGCTCCGGCTCAAACAGGCCACCACCGTCCGTTGAATTAAGACACTGCCCGGAAAACGGTAGTGTCTTATTACCGGGAGCGTGAAATACTTTACAGTGAGGCATAGCGAACGGGTTCTGCATGAAAGTAGCGTTTGACCAGAGAGCGGTTGGCTTGGGTGTTGCGCAAGTAGGCCCGAATGTTCGCGATCATCTCTTTTCGATCCAGCGGGCGCGTGCGGCCCACGGCGTTGGTTTTGACGTCCTGGTTGAGATACTCGTCGGGATTGAGTTCGGGGCTGTAGCCCGGAAGAAAGTAAACGCGCAAGGTGGCGCGTCGGCTTTTGAGCCAGCGCAAGGCCGCTTTGGCCACATGGACCGGATGACTGTCGATGATCAGGAAGATTTTGCGCCGGTTTTGGCGCAGCAATCGGCGCAGGAATTTCAGGAAGACCGCCACGGTGAAGCGCTCCTTGAAGACCATGAATTGCATCTGGCCCCGGTTGGTGATGGCCGAAATGAGGTTGCAGCGAAAACGCTGTCCTGTGCCCGGAATCACCGGGGTCTGGCCTTGCGGACTGAAAGAGCGTCCGGCGGCCTGATCGCCCCGCAACCCCATTTCGTCCCCCCAGAAAATCAGCCCTTTCTGCTGGCGGGCCAAGGCGCGGATGGCCGGATACTTTCGGCGCAGCCAGGCGCCAACCTCCTTGGGGTCTTGCTCGAAAGCCCGTCGCGTTGGCTTCTGCGCCGTGAACCCCCAGCGCGCCAGAAGCCGCCCCACCGTCCATACCGAAAGCCGCACCCCACAGCGTTGGGCAATCAAATGCGCCACCGCCTCTCGCGTCCAAAGGTAAAACGGCAGCTTCAACTGGTCCGGGCAATGATCGGTGATGAGCCGGCAGATCACCCGTCTTTGTTCGGGCTTGAGCCGTCCGCCCACAGGACGCCCCCGCCGCCGGGCGCGCAGTCCCTTGACTCCGGCTTGCCGTCTTCGGTTGACCCAGCCATGAATGGCTTGGCGGGTCACGCCGAAAAGACGGGACACTTCCGTCTTGGAACGCCCTTCCTGGAGGGCGGCTATCGCTTTGAAGCGGATGGCTTCCTGCGCCGCCGGAGCCAACGCCCGGAAATCCTGATGTGTCATGCGCAGAAGCTATCATAACCCGAACGTTGTGTAAAGTATATTATGCTCCGATTAATAAGTTGGTGTAGCGTTGAGCCTGCGGCTCAACTATCGAGCCATAGGCTCGACCCTACAGCAGCTAAATTAAGGCGCTGCCCGGAAATCCTCCGGCTTGCTTGAGTTGGGGGACCGAGTTAGCCTCCTCCTGCTTGCAGGCTGGAGGTATGAAAATCAGGTGGTCTACAAACCTGGTCCTGTTGTGCGGGTTCACGTTGTGTCCCCGGCCGGCCGGCGCCCAGTATCCTTCCGGCCCCCAAATCACCAAGGACGGCACGGCAGTCCTGCTGGAGGACTATGCCAGCGCGCCGTTGTCGAGCCGCGGTGGTTCGCTGGCGAATCCCACGGCGACCATCAATTTTGGCGACCAGTTGGCCCGCCTCAACTTCCTGCGCTCCGAACCGGCCGGCGCGCCCGGGGCGTCCACCCGTTTCTTCGTCTGCGACCAGAACCGCAACCTCTATATTTTCAACCGGTCCAACCAGACCTTCACCGCGTACATCAATTTCCAGGCCGTCTTCCCGAAATTTTACAACGCCTCGGGTTACGCCGCCGGCCTGGTCACGGTTCAGTTCGACCCGGCATATGCGACCAACGGCTGCTTTTACACCGTGCATGTTGAGGATCCCACCATGGGCGGTTCCGCGGCGCCAACCAACGCCGCCCTGCCGGGACTGAATCTGGCGGGTTATGCCGTCACGCCGGCGGTCAATCCGCCGGCAGGCGGCGTGACCTGGGAAGCCGTCCTGGTTGAATGGAAGGATACGAACATTAACGACGCCGTCTTTCAAGGCACGGCCCGGGAAATCCTGCGCGTGGGCTTCACCAGCAACTTCCATCCCCTGGGCGACCTGCTCTTCAATCCCCTGGCCCGGCCCGGCGACGCTGATTATCGCAATCTTTACCTCAGCAATGGAGACGGCGGGGCTGGCGAGGCGGCTGGTGCCACCCGGACGATACCGCAGCGGCTGGACGCTCTGCAGGGCAAAATCCTGCGCATCACGCCCGACCTCGACCTGCGGCCGAGCGACGAGTTGGGCGCCAACGGGCGCTATCGCATCCCCACCAACGGACCGGACCCGAATCCGTTTGCGTTCCTGAACCTGCCGAATCTCAAACCGGAGATTTACGCCTACGGCTTCCGCAATTGTCACCGCCTCAGTTGGGATCCGGTTTCAAATTTGCTGATTGAAAATGACATCGGCCTGTATTCCTGGGAGGAGGTAAACCTCATCCACAAAGGAGCCGATTACGGCTACTCCGCCCGCGAAGGCAACGAGCAACTATTCGTCGGCGGAACCAACGACGGCAAAACCGGCAGCCAGACCACGCCACCGACGCCTTTCCCTAGTCCCGATGTTTTGACGGTAACCGGCCTCGTCAGCGCCGTCACCCCCGTCTATCCGGTCACCCAATACAGCCACCGGGACGGCGATTCCATCAGCAGCGGCTTCGTGTATCGGGGCCGGCTCATACCGGCGCTGCAGGGGAAGTATATTTTTGGCGACATCACGACGGGCCGGCTGTTCTACTGCGATCTCGCGGACATGATGGCCGCCGATGACGGGAACCGCCTGACCCTCGCGACCGTCCATGAGCTGCAGGTTGTTTTTAACGGGGTCAAACGCCGGGTTTTTGACATCGCCTCGAATCGATATCATCAGAGAGGCGGTACTTCGGGCAACGCGCTGCCCGGCGGCTGCGGCGGGCTGAATACGGGGGGAAACGATCCTTACGGCGTTCCCTACGGTTGTGGCCGGGCCGACATCCGCCTGGCCCAGGATGGCGACGGCGAACTCTATCTGCTGAGCAAAAGCGACGGAATGATCCGGCGGCTGACCGCCGCTTTGATTCCCCCGACCATTCAGGGCGCCGGTGTGACCAACAGCGTGTTCACCGCGACGTGGCTCGCCATCAGCAACAACACTTACCGTTTGCAGTTCAAGAATTCGCTGACCGACATGACTTGGTCGAATGTGCCCGGGGATGTGATTGCTACCGGACCGGTGGCGTGGAAAACCGACACGATCACGACCACCACGCGCTATTACCGGCTGCTCGCTTTTCCGTGAACCACCGGTTGGGATGGCGCGATCTTGCTTGGGCGTCGGCGGTCAAACCTTGAGCTTGCGCTCCAGAATCTCGCCGGCCAGCGCCGGATTCGCCTTGCCCTTGCTCAGCTTCATCACCTGGCCTTTGAGAAAATTCAATGCCGCCGCCTTGCCGGCCTTGAAATCGGCCACCGGCCCGGGGTTCGCCGCGATCGCCTCGTCGCAGAACTTCTCAATCGCCCCGGTGTCGCTGACCTGGGCCAGGCCTTTTTCCTTCACGATGGTGGCCGGGGATTTGCCGGCCTCGAACATCTCGGCGAACACCTGCTGCGCCGCCGAACTGCTGATGGTCTTGGCATCCACTAGAGCGACTAGCTCCAGAATCGCCTCCGGTTTAAATTTGAGGTCGGCCAATGTGATGGTTGGGACGCGTTCCACCGCGTCCCCATCTTCCGGTTTCAGCATTTCATTCGCCTCGGCTAATTTGGCACGGAGATTATTGATCACCCAATTCGCCACCGCCTTAGGATTCTTCGACTGTGTGGCGATACCTTCGAAATAATCACCCAGCGGCACGTCATTCTTGAACGTCTCGGCGGCGCCGGCGGGCAACCCGTATTCTTTCATGAAGCGCTGTTTGCGCGCCAGCGGGAGCTCCACCACCCGCGCTTTCACCTCGGCCAGCCACGCTTCTGTCGGCGCCTGCGGCATCAGGTCAGGGTCGGGAAAATACCGGTAATCATGCGCGTGCTCCTTGGTGCGCATCTCGTCCGTGACCCCGGCATCGTCGTCCCAGCGGCGCGTGGATTGGATCAGCTTGCCGCCTTTTTTGAGCACCTCGATCTGGCGCGGGATTTCGTACTCGAGCGCGCGGCGCACGCCCGAAAAGCTGTTCATGTTCTTGATTTCAATCTTCGCGCCCAGCTCCTTGCTGCCCTTGGGCCGCACGCTCACGTTCACGTCGCAGCGCACCATGCCCTTCTCCATGTCGCAATCGCTCACGCCGCCGTGGACCAGGATGTCCTTGAGCGCATTCAGATATTCGTACGCCATGTCGGCGCTGGTGAGGTCCGGTTCCGAAACAATTTCCATGAGCGGCACGCCAGCGCGGTTGAAATCCACCCCGCTGTGGCGTTCAAAATGGATGTTCTTGCCGACGTCCTCTTCGAGGTGGGCGCGGGTGATGCGGACGCGCGCCCGCCCGCCGTTGAATTCGAACTCGACCCAGCCGTTGGCCGTGGATGGCCGGTCGTACTGGGTGATCTGGTAGTTCTTCGGCATGTCCGGGTAGAAATAACTTTTCCGGTCGAACTTGGCGAACCGGGGGATTTCGCAATTCAGCAGATAGCCGGTGAGAACGGTCAGGCGCAAGGCCTCGTCATTGGGCACGGGCAGCACGCCGGGCAGGCCGAGGCAGACCGGGCAGACGTTGGTGTTGGGCCGCGCGCCAAAGGCATTGGCGCACCCGCACCACATCTTCGATTTCGTCTTGAGCTGGACGTGGGTTTCCAGGCCGATGACCGCTTCGTATTCCATAATCGCGGCAGATTTTTACCACGGATGGACACGGATGAACACGGATTTTTCCACCGCCGGGTGAAGCGATGGTCAGCTTAGATTTCCGGATGGAACAGCGCGGCCGTTTGCCGGGCGTCCTTTTCCATCTTGCCGCAGACCAGATTGCACAGCGAGAAAATCATCGGATCGGCGATTTCGTAGCGGATGGAAATCCCATCCCGTTCCCGCTTGACCAGGCGGTGGTCGTGCAGGACGGCCAGGTGCTTGGAGACGTTGGCCTGTTTCAGGCCGGTGGCTTTTACCAGCGCCGTCACGCTCAGCGGCCCGTCGTGCAGCGTCTGCAACAGACACAAACGGGTCGGCTCGGAAAGCACGGCAAAGAGGCGGGAGACGGCCTTCAATTGCCCGTCGCTCATGGCCTTCTTCTTCGAGGTTGACATATTACTATATCGTAATATAGTAATCAAAACATACCTGGATCCTGATAGGTTTGCAAGTGGAATTATGAAAATCGAACTGATCATCCGCCGCTTTGCCGGCACCGTGATTCTGGCCAGCCTGGCGCTGGCGCATTACCACAATCAAAACTGGCTTTGGGTCACTGCCTTCGTCGGCCTTAACCTCTTCCAGTCGTCGTTCACCAAATTCTGTCCGCTGGAAATTATTTTGAAAAAACTTGGCGTCGGGGGTTCGTGCTGTTCATAGTAATTTGATTCCGCTCGCTGAATCAGTGGGCCGTCTCTGCCGCTGACAGCAGGAAACGCATTTTATGAAAATTCCCAGCCGTTCCCGGTTCGCCGGTTTCATCTTTTCCGGCCTGGTTTTGTGCGGTTGCGGCCGGTTGCCGGAACCGCCCGCCCAGGCGCTCCCCGCCGCCGCCGTTCGCGTGCAAACCGTGGAAAACAAGGTCCGCCCGGCAACCGAAGACGTGGTGGGCACCGTCCGCGCCCGGCTGCGTTCGGTGATCGAAGCCAAGACCAGCGGCCGGATCGAGAAAATGCTCGTCGTTCCGGGCCAGAACGTGAAGGCGGGCGAATTGCTCGTGCAGCTCGACGCCCGGGAAACCCAGGCCCAGCTCGACCGGGCGCTCGCCGTGCGGCAGCAGGCGGAAAGCGACCTGAAACGCGCCACCGACCTGCACCAGCAAAATATACTGGCGCAATCCGAATTCGATAACGCCCAGGCCAAATTCCGCGTGGCCGATGCGGCCGCCACGGAGGCGGAAACGATGCTCGGCTACACCAAGATCACCGCGCCGTTTGACGGCGTCGTCACCCGCAAATACGCCGACGTGGGCGACCTTGCCTCGCCGGGAAAACCGCTGCTAGAGATGGAGGACGCCCGCGATTTGCGGCTCGAGGCCGACGTGCCGGAGGCCGTCATCAGCCACCTGGCCCTGGGCGACAAGCTGGCCGTCCGCCTCTCCAGCGTGACCAATGTGCTGGAGGGGGTCGTCAGCGAAATCTCCCCGTCGGCCGATCCCAACAGCCGCACCTTCCTTGTCAAACTGGATTTGCCGCCCGCTCCCGGGCTGCGGGCCGGCCAGTTCGGTCGCGCCGCCATGCCGGTGGGTGAAACTTCCGCCTTGCGCGTGCCGGCCTCCGCCGTCGTGCAGCGCGGCCAGATGGAGCTGGTTTTTGTGGTGGCCGACCACCAGGCGCAATTGCGCATCGTCAAAACCGGCAAACGCATCGGCGACGAAGTTGAACTGGTCTCCGGCGTGGATTCGGGTGAGAAAGTGGTCGTGGCGGACGCCGCCAGCCTGGTGGACGGGCAGCCGGTGACGGTGAAGCCATGACCGCCGACCCTGCCAGTTCATCTGTCGGGAATCTGGGCATCGCCGGCCGGATTGCCCGGGCCTTTATCGACTCCAAGCTCACCCCGCTCATCATCATCACGTCGGTGCTGCTCGGCTTGTTCGCGGTACGGAGGTTGCCGCGGGAGGAGGAGCCGCAAATCAAGGTGCCCATGGTGGACGTGCTGGTTTCCATGCCTGGTTCCGGTGCCAAGGAGGTCGAGGAGCGGGTCACCCGCCCGATGGAGAAGCTGCTCTGGGAAATTTCCGGCGTCGAATACGTTTACTCGACTTCGAGCGAAGGGCAATCGCTTGTCATCGTGCGGTTCAAGGTGGGCGAAAACATGGAGAACAGCCTGGTGAAGTTGAACCAGAAGTTGCAGCAAAACTTCGACAAAATTCCGCATGGCGTCTCCCAACCGCTCATCAAGGCGCGGTCGATCGACGATGTGCCGATCCTGGCCCTGACGTTTCACAGTTCGCATTATGACCATCTCACGTTGCGCCGGCTCGTGGCGCAGGTGGATGACGCGGTGAAGCAGGTGCCGCAGGTGGCCGAAACCACTCTCATTGGCGGTGCGCACCGGCAGTTGCGGGTGTTGCTCGACCCGGCCAAGCTCGCCTCGCGCAGTCTCAGCCCCGTTGGCCTGGTCCCGATGCTGCAGCAGGCCAACCGGCAATTCCTGGCGGGCGATTTGACCAGCAACAACAAGGAAGTCGTGGTGGAAACCGGCGCGTTTCTGAGGGATGCCGAGGACGTGGGCAACGTGGTCGTGGGTGTGTTTGGCGGCAAACCGGTTTATTTGCGCGAAGTGGCCACGATCATGGATGGAGCGGAAGAACCCGGCCAGTACGTCCTTTTCGGAAACGGCGCGGCGAAAGGTGCGATGGCCGAGGAACAGCCGGCGGTCACCCTGAGCCTCGCCAAGCGGCCGGGGGCCAACGCCATCACTGTTGCCGACGAAGTGCTGCGGAAGGTGGACACGCTAAAAGGCCGCATCATTCCCGCCGATGTCCAGGTCACCGTCACGCGGAATTACGGCCGGACGGCCGAGGAGAAATCCAACGAACTGCTCTGGCACATGCTCATTGCCGTGGTCGGCGTGTCGCTGCTGATTCTGCTGGCCCTGGGCTGGCGCGAATCGCTCATCGTGGCCATCGCCATCCCGTCCACGCTCGCCCTGACGCTGCTGGTGTTTTATCTCCACGGCTTCACCTTGAACCGCATCACCCTGTTCGCGCTGATTTTTTCCATCGGCATTCTCGTGGACGACGCCATTGTGGTGTTGGAAAACATCGTCCGCCACTTTCACCTGCCCTTCAACAAGGGCCGCCGCTGGCGGGACATTGCGGTGGAAGCCGTGAGCGAGGTCGGCAATCCGACCATTCTCGCGACCTTTGCGGTGATTGCGGCCGTGCTGCCGATGGCGTTTGTCGGCGGATTGATGGGACCGTACATGCGGCCGATTCCCATTGGTTCGAGCGCCGCGATGTTCTTCTCGCTCGCCATTGCGTTTATCGTCACGCCTTGGGCCAGCATCCGCATTCTGCACTGGGGCCGGAAATATGCCTGCCTGACCGAGGGCGCGGTATGCGTGACGGAGGGAGACCGGCCGCATCCGCGTTCCGAGCATCCGGAGGATATTTTTACGAGATTGTACCGCCGGATCATGGGGCCGCTGGTCGCCCGCCGGAGCTGGCGTTATGCGTTTCTGGCCGGCATCGCCGGGCTGCTGCTGCTGGCGATGGCCCTTGTCGGCATCGGCTGGGTGAAGGTGAAAATGCTGCCGTTCGACAACAAGAGCGAATTCCAGATCATTCTCAACATGCCGGAAGGCAGCTCGCTCGAGCGCACCACGGAAGCGGCGCGGCAAATCGCCGCCGCGGTCCGCACCGAGCCGGAAGTGACCGACTACCAAATTTACGCCGGGACCGCCGCCCCGTTCAATTTCAACGGCCTGGTGCGGCATTATTTCCTGCGGAGCGGTGCCAACGTCGCGGACCTCCAGATCAACCTCGTGCCGAAAAGCCGGCGCCGGGCGCAGAGCCATGACATCGCCAAGCGCGTGCGTCCGCGCGTGGCGGCCATCGCCGGGCAATATGGCGCCCGGGTGGCCGTGGCCGAGGTGCCGCCGGGACCGCCGGTGCTGCAAACGCTCGTCGCCGAAATCTATGGTCCCACCGAAAAGGACCGCCTGGCCTTGGCACGGAAAGTCATCGAAATTTTTCACCACACACCGGGCGTCGTGGATACGGACTGGTATATCGAAGCCGACCAGCCCAAGGTGCGCTTCATCATTGACAAGGAGAAGGCCGCGCTCCACGGCATCAGCGCCGAGACGATTTCCGAGACGTTGCGCATCGCCGTCGGCGGTGATTCCGTGGGATTGCTGCATGTGCCGCAGGAGAAGGAGGATGTAAATATCGTGCTGCAATTGCCGCTGGCCAGCCGGACCAGCCCGGAGGAACTGCTGGCTTTGCGCGTCCGCTCCGGGGATGCCAACGCCCTGCCGGAGCCGGGTCTCACCACCGCCGTTCCGCCGCTCGTGCCCTTGCGCGAGCTGGTGACCATCGAACGCACCGTCACGGACAAAAGCATTTATCACAAGAATCTCATGCCGGTGACCTATGTCATCGGCGATGTGGCGGGCGCGGTGGAGAGCCCGGTTTATGCCATCCTCAAAATGAACCAGGCGCGGCGGGCGCTCGACACGCGCGATTTCGGCGGCGACGGCTCGCCGTTGAAGCTGTACAACGCGCACCTGCCGTTTACCGATAATCAGCCCGCCATCAAATGGGACGGCGAGTGGCACATCACCATCGAAGTTTTCCGCGATCTCGGTTTGGCTTTCGCGGCCGTGTTGGTGCTGATTTACATGTTGATGGTCGGCTGGTTCCGGTCATTTCTGACGCCAGTGGTTGTGATGGCGGCGATTCCCTTCTCGTTGGTCGGCATCCTGCCGGCACACGGGGCGCTGCATGCCTTCTTCACGGCGACCTCGATGATCGGGTTCATGGCCGGCGCGGGAATTGTGGTGCGCAATTCCATCATCCTCGTGGACTTCATCGAACAGCGGCTGCGCGAGGGGATGCCGCTGGGCGAAGCCGTGGTGGACGCCGGCGCGGTGCGCTTCCGGCCGATGCTCCTGACGGCGCTGGCGGTGGTGGTGGGCGCGAGTGTCATTCTGGCCGACCCGATTTTCCAGGGCCTGGCCATCTCGCTCATGGCGGGCGAAATCGCGTCGCTGCTGATCAGCCGCATGGCCGTGCCGGTGCTGTATTTCATGGCGAACGACCGGCGACGCGGAGGGAGAGAAATAAAATCATGAATTGGCTGCCTCTGCTGTTGGTCGCGGCGATGGTACTGTTGGCATTAATCATGAAACGAACGGGTCAGATTTCCGCAGCGGACGCGCGGGCGCTGCTCAAAAAGGGCGCGCGGGTGATTGACGTGCGCAGCCCGGGCGAATTCAACTCGGGTCACCTGCCGATGGCCGTCAATATCCCGCTGGACGAGGTTGAAACCGGCGTGCCGCGCCAGGTCAACGACAAAAGCCAGCCGCTGTTGCTGCATTGCCAGAGCGGCATGCGCAGCGGCATGGCCTGCCGTAAACTGAAAAAGGCGGGTTACCCCAATGTCTACAATCTCGGCTCGCTGGCCCGGGCGGGTGAAATTGTCGGCGCGCCAGAAAACAAGTAATCGGGATTCAGGACTTGCCGGACCATTGGAAACAAAAGCGGAATGTTTTTGCGGTCAGTTTTTTGCGGTTGACATATTGCTATATGAGAATATAGTGTTCAAATAATAAGCCGAGTTGGTGCGTTCGACAAGCGACTAAAACAATCTGCCCCTCATGGGCGAAGCAAACAGGCAAACATCATGAAACCGTACTCCTTCTCCCTGGCCATCCTCCTGGTCGCCGTGGCGATGTCGGCCGGCGCGGCCAACAACCAGATCCTCGGTTGGAACAACCTGGGCATGCACTGCATGGACAGCGATTACTCGGTGTTCAGCGTGCTGCCGCCCTACAACACGATCGAGGCCCAGCTCGTCGTGAACGGGCATTTGCTGACCGCCAGCAACGGATACTCCGTCACCTATCAGGCGGTCGCTGACCCGTCCGGCTCGTTCAACGCCACCGCCATGGGCAAAGGTAATTATTACGATTACGCCACCGCGCTTTACGGCGCCGTGCTGGCGCCGGAAGGCGGCCTCGCCGGCTGGTCCATGCCTGGCACCAACAACGCCCCGCAAAACATGTGGTTCGAAGTCACCAACCACCCCGCTCCGGGGGCCACTCCCACGGTGAACTGGTGGCGAGCCGAAGGCATTCCCATTTCGCCCTACGACGACGCCCACAATAAAAATCCCTATCCCCTCATGCTTCTGGTGGCGCGCGACGCGGGCAACCGCATCATCGCCACCAACCAGGTGGTCCTGCCGGTGTCCGACGAAATGGACTGCCGGGCCTGTCACGCGTCCGGCTCTCCGACCAACGCCCAACCCGCCGCCGGCTGGGTCTGGAGCAGCCTGCCCGAACGCGATTTCCGGTTGAACATCCTGCGCCTGCACGACGAACACCAGTTCGCGCAACACACCGGTTTGTATCAGGCGGCCCTCGCCGCCCGCGGCTTCAATCCCGCCGGCTTGTATCGCAGTGTCACTGCCGATGGCAAGCCGGTGTTGTGCGCGGTCTGCCATGCCTCCGAGGCGCTCGGTTTGGGCAGTTACAGCAACATCCCGCCGCTCACGGCCTCCGTGCATTCCTTTCACGGGCATGTCACCGCGCCGGGAACGACGAACCGGCTGGACGACGTGGCTTTCCGCTCGGCCTGTTACCTTTGCCATCCAGGCTCGGCAACAAGATGTCTGCGCGGGGCGATGGGCAGCGCCATTGCGTCGGACGGCACCATGGAAATGCAATGTCAGAGCTGCCACGGCAACATGAGCAACGTGGGGACCAACAACCGTGTCGGCTGGTTCATGGAACCCAAGTGCCAGAGCTGCCACAGCGGCACCGCCATGAGCAACAACGGCCAGATCCGCTACACCTCCTGTTTCACCAATTCGACCTATGGCGAGCGCCAGGCTGTTGACCAGACGTTTGCGACCGTCAGCAATACGCCCGCCAGCGGCATATCCCTGTTCCGCTTCTCCGCCGGCCATGGCGGCCTGCAATGCGAAGCCTGTCACGGCTCGACGCACGCCGAGTTTCCCAGCACACATTTGAACGACAACCTGAGAAATATCCAGATTCAGGGCCATGCCGGGATGATGGTGGAATGCACCGCCTGCCACACGTCCAGCCCCACCAATAATTTCGCCGGCGGGCCGCATGGGATGCATCCGGTGGGCACCAACTGGGTTTCCCTGCACCCGGCTTACGCCGAAACCAATTCCCCCCAGTGCCGCAACTGCCACGGTTCTGACTATCGCGGCACTGTGCTGTCCCGCATGCAGGCTGACCGCACCCTCAACGCCTTTGGCACGAAGACATTTTTCCGCGGCGCGATCATCGGCTGTTACACCTGCCACAACGGGCCGGGAAGCGAAACGGCAAATGCATCCACTCCCCCCGCGGTCAACAACGTTTCCGCCACCACCACCAACGACCAATCCGTGGCCATGACATTGCCCGCCACCGGCACCGGCCTGACCTTGCGCATCATCTCGCAGCCGGCGAATGGCTCCGTCGGATTGAACGGCAGCACCGCCACCTACTTCCCGAATCCGGGCTTTGTGGGCACGGACACGTTTACCTTTGCCGCGTATGACGGCTCAAAAAACTCCAACCTCGCCACCGGGACTGTGGCCGTGGCCCAGGGCCCGCTCTCGCTCGGCGTCTCCGCGCACGTGCCGCCGGCCTGGCCCGCTGCCTGGCCGGTCGCGTTCGCCGCCTTCCCGGCCGTTACCAACAGCGCTGCGCCGGTCACCTACGACTGGAATTTCGGTGACGGCTCCGCGCCCAATACCAACCAGTATGCCGCCCACGCTTATGCCGCGTCGGGCAATTATCCCTGGAAATTGATCGCCACCGTCTCCGGCGTTTCGGTCACAAACACCGGCAACATTGCCGTTGGCACCCCGGTCAGGCTGGCCATGTCGCGCTCCGGCAATACGCTGTCGTTCACCTGGCCGGTAACCAGCGCCGACACGCTGCTGGAGCAGTCGGACGTGCTGGGTGCGGCCGCGCATTGGACCGCCACGACCAATGCGGTCATGGCGGGGACGAACATCTTCACCCTCAACTTGCCCGCCGCCGGCAACGGCTTCTTCCGCGTGCGGCAGACGCAGTAAAACCGATTGAAATCTTGATCGTGCCGGGGCATCCGCTCCCAACCGGGCGATGCCTGGCCGTCTCTGAAACGGTGGAAGAAACCCATTCGCTTTTCCGGAAGCATCCGTTATCTTGACCTCCGGTTGTCATAAAAACGGATAGCTCATGCGAATACTGATTATTGATGACGAAGAAAACATCCGGCGGGCCACGGTCGTGGTGCTGGAGGCCATCGGGCACGAGACCGTTGATGTGGACAATGCTGCGGCCGCCTTGAAACAGGTCGAAACGGGTTCCTTCGACATTGCGTTTCTGGATTTGAAACTGGGCGGAGAAAGCGGGCTCGACCTGCTGCCCGAGATGTTGAAACTCCAGCCGCAACTGGACGTGGTGGTGTTCACCGCCTATGCCTCGATTGAGACGGCGGTGGAGGCAATGCGGCGTGGCGCGGCGGATTACATCCCCAAGCCGTTCACGCCCGAGCAGATCCGGCAGGCACTCGGCCGGCTGATCGCGGCCCGCAAATTGCGGGGCCGGGTGGCGGAACTGGAGTCCCGCCTATCCACGGAAGCGCCAACGATCGATCTGGCCACCACCGAGCCGGCGATGCAAAGAGCGCTGGAGCTGGCCTTCAAGGCGGCGGCGACGCCCGCCACCATCCTTTTGCTGGGTGAGAGCGGCACCGGGAAATCCGTTGTGGCCCGCGCCTTGCATGAAAAGAGTCCGCAAAAGGACAACGCCTTCGTCACCGTCAGTTGCCCGAGCCTGTCGCGGGAATTGTTGGAGAGCGAGCTGTTCGGCCACGTCAAGGGCGCCTTCACCGGCGCGGTGGGTGACAAGGCGGGCAAGGTGGCGCTGGCGAATGGCGGCACGCTCTTTCTGGACGAAATCGGCGAGCTGCCGCTGGAAATCCAGCCCAAGCTGCTGCGCCTGCTCCAGGAAAAGGAGTATGAGCGCCTGGGCGAAGCCAAAACCCGCCGGGCCAACGTGCGGGTCATTTCCGCGACCAATCGGAACCTGGACAAGGCCGTTCAGGAGGGACGATTCCGGGAAGACCTCTACTACCGGCTCCACGTCATTGCCGTCCAGATTCCGCCCCTTCGGGAGCGGCCAGCCGACCTGCTGAAGATCGCCGACCGGTATCTCCAGTTCTTCTCCCAGCAGTGCGGCAAGCGGCTCACCGGCTTTTCCCGGGAAGCCGAGGCCGTCCTGCAACGCTATCCCTGGCCGGGCAACCTGCGCGAACTGCGCAACGTGATCGAACGCGCCGTCATCCTGGCCGACGCCGGCGAAATCAACCGGTTGGACCTGCCGGAGAAGCTGTCCCTGGGCTCGCCGCTGACGCCGGCGCCGGCGGTGCAGGTGGGGGCCCGGGTTTCGTTGAAGGAGGTTGAAACCGAACACATCGCCCGGGTGATGAAACAGGCGGCGACGATGACCGAGGCTGCGCGGATCCTGGGCATCACGCGCGACACGCTGCATCGCAAGAAACGGGAAATGTCCGGCGCCTCCGATGTCCCAGGCGGCTAACCCCGCGGTACCATGTTGCGCACCCGCTTGTTCCTTTACCTGGCGCCGTTCGTGATCATTCTGGTGGGCGGGGGAGTCTATTCCATCGTGCTCTTCGCGCGCCTGGGCAACACCGTGGACACCTCGGTGACGGACAGTTATCAATGTTTCACCGCCGCCTCGGCGATGAGCCTGGCCCTGGCGGGGATGGACCGCGAAGTGTCGTGGGTGGTGGCCGGGTCGCGGCCCGGCGAGAAGAACAACCTGCTGGTTTATCCGAAGCGCAACATCGACAAGCGGGCCTTTGGCGAAAACCGCCGGCGCTTCGAGGAAAACCTCGATTTGCTCCTCAAGGCCAGCACCTTGCCCGGGGAGAAGCCCTTGAGCGAACAGGTCGCAACCCACTTCCAGGCGTTTCTCAAGGCCGTGAACACGATCAATTCGCTCGATTTTCCCGAGAACCAGCGCCTGGTGTACGAGCAGGAAGTCGTCCCCAACGGCCAGATGATCAATCAGACGCTCGAAAAAATTCACGACCTGAATCACCAGGCCATCCTCGGGACCAGCCAGAACATCCGGGCCATCACCCGTGACGTCACGCGCCTCATGCTGACGGGCATCGTCATCGCCTTCCTCATTTCCGCCTATGCCGGCTACAAGCTCAGCCGCTCGATCCTGCGCCCGATTCAATTGCTGACCCGGGCCAGCCGGGAACTCGGCGAAGGCCGGTTGGATCAATCCGTGCCGGTCGTCACGCGGGACGAACTGGGCGAACTGGCCCGCGCCTTCAACCAGATGGCCGCCCAGCTCCAGGAATACCGCCAGAGCACCAGCGAAAAAATCGTCCGGCTGCACCGCACGATGGAAACCACGCTCGCCTCGTTTCCCGATCCCATCTTCGTCCTCGATCGCGAGGGCCGCATCGAATTGAAAAACCCGGCAGCGGACGGCCTGATAGCCGGTCTGAAGCTGGCCGGCCAACTGCCTGAGAAGCTGCAACCCATCGCCCGCAACACGCTCGACAGCGGCGAAAATTTCCTGCCCAACAGCTTCGAAGACGCTGTCACCTACCGCCTGAACGGCGAGGACAAGTTCTTCCTGCCGCGCGTCCTGGCCATGCGGGGCAAGGACGACGCACTGCTGGGGGTGGCGGTGGTGTTGTACGACGTCACCCGCTTCCGGCTGGTGGATGCCGCCAAAACCGACCTCGTCGCCACCGTCAGCCACGAGTTGAAGAGCCCGCTGACGAGCGTCCGCATGGCGCTGCACATTCTGCTCGAAAAAACCGTCGGCGTGCTCACCCCCAAGCAGGACGAACTGCTCGTGGCGGCGCGGAACGACACCGAGCGGCTGCTGCGGATTTTGAATGACCTGCTCGACCTCGCCCGGCTCGAAGAGGGCAATGCCGCCCTGCGCCTGGAACCGGTCGCCCCGGCGGCGCTGCTGGCGGTGGTGATGCAGGAAATGGTGGACAAATTTTCCGACAAGAATCTCAACGTGAACTGCGTCGTGGAGCCGGATTTGCCGGCCGTCTCCGTGGACCGGCAGCGCATTGACCACGTGTTCTCCAATCTCGTCTCCAACGCCATAAAACATTCGCCGGCGAACGGGGCGATTACGTTACGGGCCGGGATGGCGGAGGACGATAGCGTGGAATTTAGCGTGACCGATCAGGGTCCAGGCGTCCCGGAGGAGTATCAGAGCCGGATCTTCGAGCGGTTTTTCCGCGTGCCCGGCCAGGCCAAGACCGGCGCCGGGCTGGGATTATCCATCGCCCGGGAAATCACGCTGTCGCACGGCGGCCGCATCGGTGTGCGCAGTGCGCCCGGCCGGGGCGCGACTTTTTTCGTGGTCTTGAAAAACGCGGATTCGTCGACGGCATGATTCTCGTGGCATTGGAACGGTCAAAAATCTTGTGAACCGGCGCGGTTCAAAACATGATGTTGCCATGAGGCGAACGATGCTCCTCCTGGTGGCGCTGCTGCTTGGGGTGTCTCTGTCGGGCGACGCGCAGATTCCCCGGCTCACCGGCAAACCCACGCCCGCCGACGCGCTGCTGGCTGATTATTTCCGCGCCGAAACCGCCCGGATTTCACAGAGTTGCCTCGCCGACATCAAGACGCTCGACGATTGGAAGGCGAAGCGGGCCGAGTACCGTCGGCAGTTGCAGGAAATGCTGGGCCTGTGGCCGATGCCCGAACGCACCGATTTGAAACCCGTCATCACCGGCCGCCTCACCAACGACGACTTCACGGTCGAGAAGATTTTTTTCCAGGCGTCGCCGGGTCTTTATTGCACGGCCAGTTTGTTTCTGCCCCGGGGCTCGACCAATCCGGCTCCGACGATTCTCTACGAGTGCGGCCACGCCCGCTTGGTGACCAATGGCGTGAGCTACGGGAACAAGGCCTTTTACCAGGCCGACGGCGCCTGGTATGCGCGCAACGGCTATGTCTGTCTGGTGCTCGACACGCTGCTGGCCGGCGAAATCCAGGGCATCCACACCGGCACGCGCAACAACGGCTTGTGGTGGTGGAATTCGCGCGGGTATACACCCGCCGGCGTCGAGGCGTGGTTCGGCATCCGGGCACTGGATTATCTCTGCACCCGCCCGGAGGTGGACACCAACCGGTTCGGCGTCACCGGCCATTCCGGCGGCGGCGCCTACAGTTGGACCATCACCGCCCTGGACGATCGCATCAAGGCGGCCGCGCCGCTGGCCGGCATGGCTGACGTCCAGAGCCACATGCTCGACGGCGTCATCGACAGCCACTGCGACTGCAACTTTTTCATCAACCTGTATCGCTGGGATTTTCCGCAGGTCGCGGCACTGGCCGCGCCGCGTCCGCTGCTGATCGGCGGCACGGACGCGGATGCGTTGTTCCGGCTGCCGGTGACGTTGCGCATCTACGACCAGGTCCGCCGGATTTACGGGTTGTACGAGGCAACCAATAAACTTGGCCTGGTGATCGCGCCCGGCCCGCATAGCGAACCGCCGGAGTTGCAGCTCGGCGTGATGCGCTGGTTCAACCGCTATTTAAAGGGCGCAGAAACGCCCGTGGAGTCCAGCGCCAGAAAATTTTTCACACCTGAACAACTCCGGGTTTTTGAAACATTACCCGCGGATGCCATCAACACCAACGTCGCCGACTCATTTGTGCCCCCGGCGAAGCCGGAAAAGAAATCCGTCGCCGAACTCCGCGCCGCGCTGCGGGAGAAGGTTTTCGCCAGTTGGCCGGAGGAGGGTGCGCCGCCGGCGGCCAAACGCCTCTTTGCCATCGAGCGGGACGGCCTGCGGTTCAGTGCGTGGGATTTCACCAGCCAGCATGACATGCCGCTGCGACTTTATCTGCTCGAGAGCGCGGCGGCGAAGCGGGCGGAACAAGTGGAGCTGGACGTGCTCAATGCCGCTGGCTGGACCAACTGGCTGGCGGCGATGAGCACGAAATTTGCCGGTGAGCTCCCGGACGAACTCGCCGGGGGAGCGGCACCGGCCGCCAATCTGGATTTGTTTGAAGCGTGGCAACATCAAGTGGCCGATCAAGGCGTTGCCCTCGCCTTCTTCGCCCCGCGGGGCATTGGCCTGTCGGCTTGGTCCGGCGACGAAAGCCGGCTCACCAAAATCCGCCGGCGTTTCATGTTGCTCGGCCAGACCCTGGACGGGATGCGGGTCTGGGACATCCGCTGCGCGGTACAGGTCCTGCACGCCATGCCGGGAATGGACGCGGCCGGGATCAAGCTCCACGCCGAAAGCGCCATGGGTGTCAACGCGCTCTACGCCGCGCTGTTCGAGCCGGCCGTGCGCAAGCTGGACCTGGTGGACCTGCCGCAATCCCAGGCCCAGGGCCCGGACTATCTGAACGTGCTCAAGCTAACCGATATCCCCCAGGTCACCGAAGCGGAAGCCGCCACATTAAACTGAATTGACGATATTGGATTTACGATTGACGAGGCACTGGCCGGTTCGAGGGCGGCGCGCAACTCGTGTATCGTAAATCGAAAATGCAATTTCAGGTTGCCGACTGGACGGGCTGCAAGCGTCCTACCCGTCGGTCATGGCGATGTAAATACCATTGGTGGGCCGATTCCAGGTAGAGGTAAATCACCGGCGTGATGTAGAGCGTCAGGCATTGCGACACTACCAGGCCGCCCACGACGGCGAGCCCCAGCGCCCGGCGCGATTCACCCCCGGCGCCCAGCCCCAGCGCGATCGGCAGGGTGGCCATGAGCGCGGCCATCGTCGTCATCATGATGGGCCGGAACCGCAGCAGGCAGCCCTGATGGATCGCCTCGCTCGCCGATTTGCCATGCCGTTGCGCATCAATGGCGAAGTCAATCATCATGATGGCGTTCTTCTTCACGATGCCGACCAGCATGATCAGGCCGACAAAGCCGTAGATGTTCAGGTCCAGGCCGAACAACATCAGCGTCACCAGCGCGCCAAAACCTGCGGAAGGCAGGCCGGACAGAATCGTCAGCGGATGAATGAAGCTTTCGTAGAGAATGCCCAGGATGAGGTAGATCACGACGATGGACATGATCAACAGGAGGATCAGGCCCTGGGTGGAAGACTGGAACACCTGCGCGGCCCCCTGGAAACTGGCGCTGATGGTCGCGGGCAGGTGCAATTCCTCCTGCATTTTTTGCACCTGTTCGACGGCCGTTCCCAGCGAAACGCCGGGAACCAGGTTGAATGAGATGGTCACGGACGGCAGTTGGCCGACGTGGGAGATGCTCATGGGGCCCAGGTCGCGCGTAAGCCGGGCGACGGCGCTCAGCGGGACCAGTTTGCCGTTGGACGAGCGGATAAAAAGCTGCCCCAGCGCGGCCGGGTCCCGCTGAAATTGCGGCTCGACTTCCAGGATCACCCAGTATTCGTTGATGTCGGTGTAGATGGTGGAAACTTGCCGCTGGCCGTAGGCGTAATAAAGCGCGTCCTCAATCTGCCCGGCCGTGACCCCCAGCGCCGACGCCTTGTCGCGGTCGATTTCCACTGTGACCTGCGGATTGGCGATGAGCATGTCGCTGGTCACGTCCTGGAAAACATTGGTGGCGGCGGCCATTTTGTTCATCAGGATCGGCGCCCAGTGAAACAGCTCCTTCGTGTCAGTGTCCTGCAGGCTGAACTGGTACAACGCCTTGGTCAGCATGCCGCCGACGCGGATGAGCGGCGGGTTCTGCAGATACACATTGATGCCGGGAATCTGGGCAAACTTCACCCGGAGCTCCTGAATGATCTGGTTGGCGCTCAGTTTGCGCTCCGCGCGCGGCTTGAGGTGCATGAAGATGCGGCCACTGTTCAAGCCGCCGGCACCGACGTTCGACATGAAGCCCTCCACGTTGGGATCGGCGGCGACGACTTTCGCCACGGCAATCTGGTGCTCGCGCATGGCTTCGAAGGAAATGCCCTGCTGCGCCTCGGTGATGCCGAAGATCTGCCCGGTGTCTTCGTCGGGGAAAAAGCCCTTGGGAATGACCTTGAACAGGACCAGGGTCGCCACCAGCACGACCCACGACACATGGAGCATTGCCCGGCGGTGGCGCATGACCACTTGCAGGCTGCGATCGTAGCCGTTGCGCAGGCCGTCGAAGAATCGCTCGAAGGCGTTGTACAACCGGCTGTGCCGTTGGCCGTGGGCCGGCCGGATGAACCGGCTGCACATCATCGGCGTCAGCGTCAGGGAAACGAACCCGGACACCAGCACGGCGAACACGATGGTCACGGCAAATTCATGCAGCAGCCGCCCCAACAAGCCGCCCATGAACAGCACCGGAATGAATACCGCCGACAGCGACAGCGTCATGGAAATAATGGTGAAGCCGATTTCCCGCGACCCTTTCAACGCGGCCTGCATGGGCGGCTCGCCGTTCTCGATGTGCCGCACGATGTTTTCCAGCATCACGATGGCGTCATCCACAACGAAGCCGACTGACAGGGTCAGCGCCATCAGTGACAGGTTGTCCACGCTGTAGCCGAGCAAGGCCATGGCGGCGAACGTGCCGATAATGGACATGGGCAAGGCCAGGCTCGGAATGAGCGTGGCCGAGAGATTCCGCAGGAACAAAAAGATGACCAGGATGACGAGGCAGACGGCCAGGAACAGCGTGCGCTTGACGTCCGCGACCGATTCCCGGATGGATTGCGAGCGGTCAAAGAGCACGTTGATGTCCACCGCCGCGGGAATTTGTTCGCGGAATTGCGGCAGCAGCCGTTTGATGTTGTCCACCACGGCGACCGTGTTGGCGCCGGGCTGGCGTTGGACGGCGAGCACAATGGCGCGGGTGTTGTTGAACCAGCTCGCCACCTTGTCGTTCTGGACGCTGTCAATCACCCGCCCCAGCTCCTGCAGGCGCACCGGACTGCCGTTGCGCCAGGCGACAATGAGCGGCCGGAATTCCGCCGCCTTTTGCAGCTGGCCATTCGCCTGCACCACGAAGGCCTGGTTCCGGCCGTACAGCGTGCCGGTTGGTTGATCCACGTTGCCCTCGGTCAGCGCCTGGGCGACTTCATCGATCCCGATGCCGCGGGCCGCCAGCTTGTTGGGGTCCACCTGCACCCGCACCGCAAACTGCTGCGAGCCGAACACGGAAACCTGGGCGACGCCGTTGATCATGGAAATGCGCTGCGCCATCAACGTCTCGGCGTAGTCGTCCACCGTTGAAAGCGGCAGGGTCGGCGAACTCATGGCCAGGTACAAAATCGGCGCGTCGGCGGGGTTGACCTTTTGGTACGTGGGGGGCGTGGGCATGTTCGGCGGCAGTTGGCGGGACGCCCGCGCGATCGCCGCCTGCACGTCCTGCGCCGCCGCGTCAATGTCGCGGTCCAGGGTGAACTGGATGGTGATTTGCACACTGCCTTGCTGGCTGACCGATGACATCGAATCGACGCCGGCAATGGTCGAAAATTGCTTTTCCAGCGGCGTCGCCACCGAGGAGGCCATCGTTTCGGGGTTGGCGCCGGGCAGGCTCGCCGAGACCTGGATGGTCGGGTAATCCACGCTGGGCAGATCGCTCACCGGCAGCAGGCGGTAACCGATGAGGCCGAACAGCAGGATGCCCGACATGACCAGCGTGGTCATGACCGGACGGCGGATGAACAATTCGGGAACGCTCATGGCGGGTTGGTGGACAGGAGGGCGGTTTTAACGTTGATGGGCACGCCCGGGGCCAGCCGCAACTGGCCGTCGGTGACCACCGTTTCCCCGGCCTGCACGCCGCTTCGCACCACCGTCCCGCCTTGCGCCGTAATCCCCGTGACCACCGGCCGCTCTTCGACCGTTTGTGACGGCGGGTCGCCGGCCGTTGATTTTGACTTAACCACGTAGATGAACTGGCCGTTTTGGCCGGTCTGCACGGCCTGGGACGGCACCACGATGGCGTTCGTCAACTCGGACAGGGTCAGCGCCACCTGCACAAACTGCCCCGGCCACAATGCGCTGTCTTCGTTGGGGAAGGTGGCCCGGAGTTGGATCTGGCCGGTCGTCGAGTCCACCGTGTTGTCAATGAACGTCAATTCGCCTTGCGGCGGCGGAACCTCCATGCCCTGAAACGTTACCGCCACTTTCAGGGTTTTTTCGCGCATCTCCCGCTTGATCTGCGGCAGGAATTGCTCCGGCACGGCGAAGGCGACGTAGATCGGGTGAATCTGATTGATGGTCACGAGGGTGTCATCCGGGGCCTTGACGACGTTGCCTTCGTGAAACTGCAGGCCGCCGGTCTGACCGTCAAACGGGGCGCGGATTTCCGTGAAGCTTAAATTCAATTCATCCGATTGCACGGTCGCTGCGAGCGTGTCCCGGCCGGCCCGGCTGGTGTCGTATTCGTCCTGTGAAATCAGCTTCTGGTCGAACAGTTTTTGTTCGCGATTGAACTGGATTTCCGCATTTTCCAATAGCGCTTGGTCGCGGGCTAGGGCCGCCTGCATGGGCCGCGGGTCGATCGTAAACAACAGCGCGTTGGATTTGACTTCTGCGCCTTCCTGAAAATGGATTTTCTGCAAAATGCCGCCGACTTGCGGTCGGATGGTCACCGTGGAATACGCCATCACGTGCCCGACCGGCGGCGGGTCAATCTGCACCGGCAGGTTGGTGACGAGCGCCGGTGCCACGAGCACCGGCACGCCGCCGCCGGCTCCCTTTTTGGCGCCGCCGGAACAGCCGCCGGCCAGGAGCACGGTTACCGGGATCAGCACCAGCAGCAGACGTGAATTTTTCATGGCAGATTTGTTTTCCCTCCGTTGGGTTTGACACGATGACGGCGCTCCGGCCGGAAGGCCGCGGCGAATTTCTTTAGAAAGGCGATCCGTTCCCTTTGGAAGCGCGGGTCCGAAACGGGGCGACCCATGATGAGTTTTGTCAGCTGCGGAAAGGCCACGGGAAACATCGTCAGCGACCGCATCGCCAGCATCACGTGGCGCGGATCCAGGTCGCCGGCGATCTGCCCGCGCACCTGCTGTTGCCGGAGGCGTTTCAATCCCTTGTTGGTGGCCGCCTGGCGCTGCCGTTCGTCCATGACCGGGTGTTCGCCGCCCTGCAACGCCTCCCACTCGAGCAGGCGGACCCAGTCCCTGTCGTGGCACGTCGTCTCGAACCAGAACGGCAGGCTTTCCGTCGGGTCACCCGACAGGCTCTCCGCCCAGGCCTGCCGCTCGGCGATCTTCCGGCGCAGCACGGCGCGGAACAGCCCTTCCTTGTCGCCGAAATAATGGTAGAGCATGCGCTTGTTGATGGCCGCCCGCCGGGCGATCGCATCCACCCGGGAGCCGGCAAAGCCGCGGGCGGCGAATTCCTGGAGCGCGGCCGCCAGAATGCGTTCCCGGGTGCGTGCCGGATTCCGCCCGGCCCTCCGGCCGTTTTGCTTTGCCCTGCGGGTCATGCGCATCATAAGTAACCATCAAGTTACTTAAAACGCAAGCGGGATTATCAGTCAAAAAGCCGGGCCGGCGGGTTCGTCCTGGCCGCCCAATCGAGGCCGGATGGAAGCTGAACTGCCCGACGCAAGCGTCGCCGGCTGGCCGTTCGTTTGGGAGGTGCCCGCGGAGCATCACCGCCGAGGCAGGGCCGGCTTCTCCTTGTGCCACGGACTGGCCTGCTCGTAGGCGTGGGCGATCTTCAGCAACCTGTCCTCGCCCCACGGCCGGCTGAGCAGTTGCAGTCCGATAGGCAGCTTCGGCTCGCGCGTGAACCCGCAGGGCAGGCTGATGCCGCAGATGCCCGCCAGATTGCACGCCAAGGTGTACACGTCGCACAGATACATCTGCAGCGGGTCATCGGATTTTTCCCCGATTTTGAACGCGGCCGTCGGCGATGTCGGCGTGACAATGGCCTCCACTTTTTCAAACGCCCGCAGAAAATCGTTGCGGATCAGGGTGCGGACCTTTTGCGCCCGCAAATAATACGCGTCGTAGTAGCCGCTGCTCAAAACGTAGGTGCCAAGAATGATGCGCCGCTTGACTTCCGCACCAAAACCTGCGCCGCGCGTCCGGCAATAGAGCTCGGTTGGGTCCGCCCCGTCCACCCGCGCCCCGTACCGGATGCCGTCGAAGCGCGCGAGATTTGCCGAAGCCTCGGCGGGCGCGATGATGTAATAAGTTGCCGCCGCGTAATCGGTGTGGGGCAGCGAAATTTCCACCAGCTCAGCGCCGAGCTTTTCCAATTGCTTGATCGCGGACTCCACGGCCGCTTTCACCTCGGGATCCAGCCCGCCCACCAGGTACTCCTTCGGCAGGCCAAGCTTCAAACCCTTGAGGTCGCCGGTCAGTGCCCCGGCGTAATCCGGCACCGGCTCGGGCACGCTGGTGGAATCGCGCGGGTCGTGGCCGCTGATGACACCCAGCACCGTCGCGGCGTCGCGCACGTTCTTGGCAAACGGGCCGATCTGGTCGAGCGACGACGCGAAGGCCACCAGCCCGTAGCGCGACACGCGGCCGTAGGTCGGCTTCAGACCCACGCAGCCGCACAGCGCCGCCGGCTGGCGGATGGAACCGCCAGTGTCCGAGCCGAGCGTGGCGATGGCCTCGTCCGCCGCCACCGCCGCCGCCGAGCCGCCGGACGAGCCGCCGGGAATGCGCGCGGGATCCCACGGATTGCGCGTGACGCCGAACGCGGAATTTTCCGTCGAGCTGCCCATGGCGAATTCATCCATGTTCAACCGTCCGAAAACAATCGCGCCCGCGGCTTTCAGCTTTTCAACCACCGTCGCGTCGTAGGGCGAAACAAATTTGCCGAGGATTTTCGAGCCGCAATTGAGCGGCTGGTTTTTGACGGCGAGCACGTCCTTGACCGCAACCGGCACGCCCAGCAACGGCTTTTGCGCGTGCGTGACTCCGGCGGCGATGGCTTTATCCGCCGCATCCGCCTGCGCCAGCGCGTCGGCGTCGTCATGGCTGATGAAGGCGTGGATTTGCCCGTCCACGCTGGCGATTTGGTCGAGGCACGCCTGCATGGCCGCGCGGGCGGAGACTTCGCGCTTGGCGAGTCGGTCCGTCAGTTCGGAAATGGTGAGCTGGTTTAACTGCATAAACATTCAACACTCAACACCCAACGCTCAACATTCAACCGACCACCACCGGAACAGCCGTTCGGAATTCGAAGTTGAATGTTAAATGTTGAATGTTGAATTTCCATTGCCACTGCGGATTGTTGTTTCTATTCCACAATCTTGGGTACGATGAACAGGCCGTTGGCCTGGGCGGGCGCATTGCGCAAGGCGTCGGCGTGCGGGAGCGACGGTCGGGCTTCGTCCGGGCGCGTGACGTTGAAGCGCGGCGCAGCGTGAGCGGTCGGCTCGACGCCGGTTACGTCGAGTTGCTTTAACTTCTCAATGTAGCCGAGGATATTGCCGAGCTGGGTGCCGAGCTTGGTTTCCTCATCGGGCGTGAGCTGGAGCCGCGCCAGGTGCGCGACGTATTTGATGTCCATTTGGGGCGCTGACATGAATAAAAACTAAAGTCCAGAGTCCGAAGTTCAAAGCCCAAAGTTTCCAGACTTTCAGTTACCCAATGGTGATCCAGTATCGCCGCGTGAGGCCTTTCCCATCTTTGCGGGGGACTTCCGAATCAAGCCTGCCGCCGTTGCTTTGAATCACGCGTGCCGAGGCCACATTCTCCTTGTGGCAGGTCACCAAGACCTGCGTTATGCCCAACGCTTTTGCGCGTCCCAACACCAGTTTCAGCAAGAGCTTGCCCCACCCTCTGTTTCTTTGTGTCGGGCGAACACCGAAACCAATATGCCCGCCTTCATACGCGAGCGCCGCGTTCAGTGAATGCCTGAGATGGGCAACTCCCATCAACTCCCGGTGTTCATCGATCAGCCAAAAACATGAGGCGGGGACATATCCTTCGGGCAGACCAATTCCTTTCGCTTCGTTACGAAGTCGGCGAATCATCGCCCTGAAATCGGTTGCCTCGGATTCCAAGATGGCGGGGATCAGCGGCTCCCCTCGGCTGCGAAATTCATCGACGAACGAACGATACGTTGCCGCCAAAGCTTCGGATGGCTCAACCAGTTCCACCTTCGCAAAAACCAGCCGGTTCAATCCTCATCAAACTTGCGTTTGACGAGGGCCTCGATTTCGGCGATGGCGGCATGGGCGTCGTCGCCGCGGACGTGCAGGGTCAATTTGCTGCCGGGACCGGCGGCCAGCATCATCAGGCCCATGATGCTCTTGCCGTTGATTTTCTCGCCGTCCTTTTCCACGAAGATTTCACACGCAAACCGGTTGGCGGTTTTGACGAACAGCGCGGCGGGCCGGGCATGGATGCCCAGCTTGTTGACGATCGTGAGCTCCTTGGTCAGGAACTCGCTGTCCGGCAGTTTCTTCGCGCTCATCGGCTTGTGCATTCTACCTCAAATTCGACGGAAATAAAGCGCCGGAAAAAGATTATTTTGCCGGCGGCTGGCTGTGGCTCATGTGGGCGATGAGCCGGTCGTTCAATTCCTGCGCGGCGTTGTGGCCCGCCCACTTAAGCTTGACCTGGAACGCGGCGACCTCGATGAGCCGCGCCAGGTCGCGGCCGGGACGGACGGGAATGACAATGTGCGGAATGGACACCCCCAGCACCTTCTCGAATTCCTCTTCCAGCCCGGTGCGGTCCACGTCGGCCACCTCATTCCACAGCTTGAGCGTGACAATCAGGTCCAGGCGCTTTTCGTTGCGGATGCTTTTGATGCCAAACATGGCGGCGACGTTGATGATGCCGATGCCGCGGATTTCCATGTGGTCCCGCGTCAACTCGGCGCTGGTGCCGACGACCTCGCGGCCATCCAGCAGGGTGACCTTGGTCACGTCGTCGGAGACGAGGCTGTAGCCGCGCTCGATGAGCGCCAGCACGGCTTCGCTCTTGCCGATGCCGCTTTCGCCGCGGATGAGCACGCCCACGCCGAGGACGTCCACCATGCTGCCCATTTCCGACCCGCGCGGCGCAAACATGGCCTCCAGCCCGAGCGTGGCGGTGTTGATGAACTTCATCGTCACCATCTGGCATTGGAACACCGGCACCCCGGCCTTGTGGGCGGCGGCCAGAAATTCCTTGTCCGGCCGGAGGCTGCGGCTGAACACAATGCAGGGGATTTTGAAGGCGAACAGGTGCTTGTAGCGCCGGACGCGTTCGGCGGCGCTGAGCGACCGCAAATAATACACCTCGGCGTTACCGAACACCTGCACGCGTTTGAAGGCAAAGTACTTGGTGAATCCGCTCAGCGCCAGGCCGGGGCGATTGACGGTCGGTTCGCGGATGATGCGCTTCAGCCCGCGTTCGCCGACCAGGAGCCGCATTTGCAGGGAGGCGGCGTGCTCCTGGTAGAATTGCTCCACCGTGACAATCTGGTGTTGGACGCTCACAAGTTAAATTCCGGGCCGAGGTAGATTTCGCGCGCCTTGGGATCGTTCGCCAGAAATTCCGACGAACCCTCCACGAGCACCTGGCCCTTGTGAATGATGTAACCGCGGTCGATCAATTTCAAGGTTTCGCGCACGTTGTGATCGGTGATCAAAATGCCCAGCCCCCGCTCCTTCAGCCGGCGCACAATCTTCTGCACCTCATAGACCGCGATCGGGTCGATGCCGCTGAAGGGCTCGTCCAGCAGCATCAGCTTCGGGCTGGTCACCAGCGCGCGGGTGATCTCCAACCGCCGTTTCTCCCCGCCGCTGAGGGTATAGGCCCGGTTTTTGGCCAGCGGCGTGAGGTCCAGTTCGTCGAGCAGATATTTCAGTCGCACGGCGCGCTCGTCGCCGGCCCGGGTGCAGGTTTCCAGGATGGCCAGGATGTTTTGCTCGACCGTGAGCTTGCGGAACACCGAGGGTTCCTGCGTCAAATAGCCGATGCCCAGCCGCGCGCGCCGGTGCATGGGCAGGCTGGCGATGCTCCGGCTCTGGAACTGCACTGTGCCCGCGTCCGGCTTCACTAGCCCGACCACCATGTTGAACGTGGTGGTCTTGCCGGCGCCGTTCGGGCCCAGCAACCCCACGATCTCGCCCGCCGCCACGGAGATGGATACGTCATCCACCACGCGGCGGCCGCGGTATGCCTTCATCAGGTGCTCCGTGGCCAGCAGCAAGCCGTTCGTGGATGGCGCAGGTGTTTCCATTCAGGGCGGGAGGAGGTTCTTGTTTTCGGCCGTGCTGGGCGGAGCATTGGTCCGGTGGCCGGCCGGCATGTTGGTGTTGCCCGTGGCACTATTGGTCGGCGCCGGGCCGGTAAAATTCTGGCGATAGATCATTTTATGGTTCGAGGCGCTCAAATGATTGTTTTGGCGGTCCCAGACAATCGGTTCACCGGTCAGCCAACCGTTGGTGTTCTCCATCTGGGCGTTGCCCGTGAGGGTCACGGTTTCATTGGTCACGCCGCCCTGTTCCGTATAGACGTAAACCGCCTTGTCGCTGGTCGCATGGTTGGTGTTGCCCCGGTTGTCCAGGAAATCAATCACCACGTTCGTCTCGGCCACGATGTGATTGACGTGGCCGCCCTCCGACGGCACATCGGCCACGAGCTTTTCGCAGACCAGCTTCATTTGTGGATCATCCACGCGCACGTGCCCGCGATACGTCGCCTCGTGCCCGCTCAGATCGAAATCCGCGGTGTCCGAGGTGATGATCGTCGGGCCGCGCGGGGTCGCCGGCGGGCTGGTCGAGTTGGTTTGCGCGTGACCCAGCCAGCCGCCCAGCACGGCGACCGCGATGCAACACAATCGTTTCATGGTGTCCGGTTCAAATTAGCCGCGCCCACAATCCGGGTGCGGACCTGGTTGGAGATGGTGAGGAAGTTATTGGTTTGCCGCCACAAAAAACCTTCGCCTTCGACCCAAAAAGTTCCGTCGCCATTCTGCAATTGCAGCCGGCCGGCCGAGCGGGCCGTGGCGCCCACCGTGTCGTAGATGCATTCCGGCGCGGTCACAATGATCTGGGTTTTGCCGTCGGGTTCGAACGTCTGCAGCTTGAGCTGCTTGATGATGAGCACCCCCCCGGACTGCGGCAAGGCCTCGGCGCCGGACACGATGGATTTGATCTGCTGCTGGCGCGGCGGCTCGTAATAATCCGTGGTGGTGAAATCCGTCGCGTGGCCGCCTTGCTGCGCCCGCAGACCGGAAGCCAGGGCGGCCAGCCAGGCGGCTCCCGCCGCCAGCCCAAGCCGTTTCATGGTCGCCCGGATGCTCATTCGGCGTAATGCGTGACGAACTCCTCCCACCGGTCTTGCGCCTGCAAAATGAGTTCCACGATTTCGCGCACCGCGCCGTGGCCGCCGGACGCGCGGGTGACCAGGTGCGCCGCCGCCTTCGCTTCCGGGACGGCGTCGGCGACCGCCACCGCGAGACCGGCGCGGCGCAACGGCCCCAGGTCCACAATATCGTCGCCGACAAAGCAGACTTCGTCCCAGCCCAGCTTGGTTTGCGCCAGCAACGCTTCAACGGCGGCCACTTTGCCGGCGCGGTCGTTTTGCTCGACGAGAAAATCGATTTTCAGTTCGCGCGCCCGGCGTTGGGTGGCTGCCGACGGCCGGGCCGACACCCAGCCGGCCTTCAAACCGGCGCGCCGCAGCAGCACCAGTCCCAGGCCGTCCCGGATGTTGAAGGCTTTGTGCTCGCCTTCCGCCCCGATGAACACCGTGCCGTCGGTCAGCACGCCGTCCACGTCGCAGAGAAGCAGCCGGATGCGCTGAAGGCGCGCCCGAACCAATCTCGAAGTAAGTTTCGTGGGCATGTCACTTCAAGCTCCAAGTTCCAAGTTCCAAAATCCAAGCAAGCTCCAGAGGCCAAGCGCCAAAAAATTTCCGAGGCGGCGGCTTGGGGTTTGAAGTTCGGAACTTTTCATTTCACCGCGTTAAAAACTTTGAGCAGACCCCGTAGCAGCTCCGGCATCTTGGCCAGCGGAATCATATTCGGCCCATCGCTCAGGGCGCGGTCCGGCTGCGGATGAGTTTCGATGAACAGGCCGTTGGCGCCCGCCGCCAGCGCCGCCCGGGCCAGCACCGGCGCAAACTCGCGCTGGCCGCCCGACCGGGTGCCACCGCCTCCGGGCAATTGCACCGAATGGGTCGCGTCAAAAACGACCGGGAACCCGAAGCGCTGCATGATGGGAATCGAGCGCATGTCAGCGACGAGGTTGTTGTAACCAAAAGTCGAGCCGCGTTCGGTAACCAGGATTCTTTTTGCGCCGGCGCCTCGCGCCTTGTCCACCACCTGGCCCATTTCCGCCGGCGACAGGAACTGGCCTTTTTTCAAATTGACGATCTGGCCGGTGACGGCGGCGGCTTCCACCAGATCCGTCTGGCGGCAGAGAAAGGCGGGGATTTGCAGGATATCCACGACTTCGCCGGCGACGGCGGCGTGCGATTCGTTGTGGATGTCGGTCAGCACCGGGACACCGATCTTTTCGCGCACCCTGGCCAGCACGCGCAGGCCGTCGTCGAGACCGGGCCCGCGGAACGACTGGCCGGAGGTGCGGTTGGCCTTGTCGAAACTGGCTTTGAACACGTAAAAAATGCCGAGCCGGGCGCAGATTTTTTGCAGGGCGGCGGCCACCCGCAGGCAGAGCGTTTCATTTTCAATCACGCAGGGTCCGGCGATCAAAAACAGCCGGCTGGGTGAAGTCAGGCCTTTCCAGATGGCGGTGTCGCTCAGCACCCGGAAGTTTTAGCAGTCCAACGGCGGAAAGTAAATGGCGCAGGGCATTTGGCGTCAATACGTGCAGCCTGTCCGGATGTTAGATCTCATTGGACAACCGCGCCTTTGCGCCAAGCTTCTGCTGGATCAACGCCCGAATTGCGGACAGCTGCTCGCGCGAGCCAATAGCTGACTTGGGGACGAAATGTGCCCAGCGCGAGGAAATGTATAGCAGAAAGAAACGGCGCGTTTCGCGGGCCTTGATAAAAGCGTCCCATTTGAGAGTCGTGTCGAATAAGGTGCCGCTGACCGAGTAATGATCGGGTGTGAGCGCCCATGTCTGCGTGCCGATCGAAGGGTTGCGTCGGCGATAGCTGTAAATGTTGAACATTGTGTGCAGCGGCATCAACACTGCCATGAACAGAAACCCGGGCATTGGTAGCATCCAAGCTGGCCAACCGAATGCGCCCGGCGCAGTAATATCACGATGCGACGCAATCATGGTAACCAACAATCCCGCCGGAACACCGCAGAAGAACGCCCACGCGGCGTAGGTGCTCCAGATGCGAGCGCCGACCGCGCGGCTGGCACGGTAGTGTGTCCAGAAGTCAATACGGCTAGATATAGTAATGGTGTCCACGCGCGATTAGATCTGTCAGTGCCACCTCACCCCGCCCCAATGACTCGCTCGCTCCTGCGCGCTCGGCCTTGGCAGGCCCTTGGCTTCGCCAAATTCCTTTCGCCGTTTCCCCAAACGGCTCAAGTCCCCCGCTGCGCAGCGGAGAGGGAGTTGCCTCCAGTGTTTGATTGTTTGTCAAAGACATAATCCCTGAAATCATCAATCATCAATCGCAAATCTCAGATCACCGTCCCGTGCGGAATGAGGGCGCCCTTGGGGATGATGACGATGCCATCGCGGATGTAGTAGAGGGCGTGGTCCACTTTTTCGGGCTTGCCGGCAGGCGAGATGACGACGTTATTCCCGATGCGCGCGTTCTTGTCGATGATGGTATTTTCGATGCGGCAGTTCGCGCCGATGCCGATGCGCGGCTTGCCCTCGCGCTCATGGCGTTCGACCGACTCCTTCGTCTCGTAATAATCGCTGCCCAGGCCGATGACGCGGTACAGTTCCGTGCCGGCGCCGACCACGGTGCGGAGGCCGACGATGCTGTTGCTGATCTTGGCGTAATTGATGATGCAACCGTCGGAAACCACCGCGTGATCCAGTTGCGCCCCGTTGATCTTCGAGCTGGGCAAAAAGCGCGGCCGGCTGAAAATCGGCGCGTTCATGTCGAAGAAATTGAACCGCGGCAGCTCGGAAACCAGGTCGAGATTCGCCTCGAAGAAGGAGCGGATGGTGCCGATGTCCTCCCAATAACCCTGGTAGATGTAGGAGAACACGCGGCGCGTGGTGATGGCCTGCGGGATGATGTGCTTGCCGAAGTCGGTGAGGGGATTGTCAAGCAACTGCTGAAGCAGCTCCCGGTTGAAAACGTAGATACCCATGGATGCCAGGAACAATTCGCGGCCTTCGGGGATGCCGAGCTTGGCGTGCCAGGCCGGCTCCAGCCGCAGCGAATCCAGCAGGGCCGGGTCCTTCGGCTTTTCCTGGAAGCGCGTGATGCGCCGGTCCTCGGCGATCTGCATGATGCCGAGCGCCTGGGCCGGCGCGCGCGCGACCGGGATGGTCGCGATGGTGATGTCCGCGTCCGTCTGGGCGTGTTGCGCGACTACGGGACGGAAATCCATCCGGTACAACTGGTCGCCGCTGAGGATGATCAGATAATCGAAATCATTGTTAAGGAAGTGGACGAGGTTTTTGCGCACGGCATCGGCGGTGCCTTCATACCAGGACGCGTTGGTCAGCGTCTGTTGCGCCGCGAGAATTTCCACGAAGCCGCTGTGGAACTGGTCAAATTTGTACGTCCGCGAAATATGGCTGTGCAGCGACGTGGAATTAAACATCGTCAGGATGTAAATCCGCCGGAACCCGGAGTTGAGGCAGTTTGAGATGGGAATGTCCACCAGGCGATATTTGCCGGCCAGCGGCACGGCGGGCTTGGAGCGCTCCTTGGTCAGCGGGAACAGCCGCGTGCCCCGGCCGCCGCCCATGATGACGCAAAGAACGTTGCTGGTGTTGAGTGATTGACGCCCGGTCTGTGACATAACCAATGCTTGAACGAATTATAGCGCCGGTCCCCGCGTCAGGGCAAGCGGTGGATTTGCGGTCGTGCCGTATTTTCGGTAGGGCGCGTCACTCCGTGCGCGCCGCTTCCTGAATTCGCGGCGGGCAGAGGACTGCCCGCCCTACCAAAATACTTCTGCCTGCTTCATTCTGCCTTGGGAACAATGTACGGCGCAAATTCATCGTGGAGATGCGGCGGGATGCGGACCTTGAACCGCGCCGCCGGGCCGCGATAACTGCGGGAAATGACCTGGCCGACCTGGTGCAATCGCGCGATGACCGCCGCCTGCTCGTGCGGCACGCGCAGCTCCAGAAACTCCCGCTTGGGCCGCAACTGCGTGCCGATCTCCGCCAGCAGCGCCGGGACGCCCTCGCCCGTCACCGCCGAAATCGCCACGGCATGCGGATGCCGCTCCTGCAACCGGTTCAAGGCGCCCGGGCCGGCCGTGCCCTTTCCATTGGCGGCGAGCTGGTCCACTTTGTTGAGCACCATGATGGTGGATTTTTCGCCCGCGCCGATCTCATTCAGCACGGTGTTCACCGCGGCGATTTGTTCCTCGGCCTGCGGATGGCTGATGTCCACCACGTGCAGCAGCAGGTCCGCCTGCACCACTTCCTCGAGCGTGGCCTTGAACGCCTCGACCAGCCCGTGCGGCAGCTTGCGGATGAAACCGACCGTGTCCGTGAGCAGCACGTTCTGGTTCGTCGGCAGGCGCAACCGGCGCGTGGTCGGGTCGAGCGTGGCGAACAAAATGTCCTTGGCCATCACGTCCGCGCCGGTAAGCGCGTTGAGCAGGGTGGATTTGCCGGCGTTGGTGTAGCCGACGATGGACGCGAGCGGCCACAGGCTGCGCTGGCGGCCGGCCCGCTGGGTCGCCCGCTGGCGGCGCACGGTGTCGAGGTCGCGCGTGAGCTTGTCAATCCGCTCCTGCACCTTGCGCCGGTCGGCTTCGAGTTGGGACTCGCCTTCGCCACCGATGGAACCGGTCGAGCCGCGCTGGCGCGAGAGGTGCGTCCAGAACCGTGTCAGGCGTGGCAGCAGATATTCAAGCTGGGCGAGCTCGATCTGCAACTTGCCTTCGCGCGTGCGGGCGCGCTGGGCAAAAATGTCGAGAATCAGCGATGTCCGGTCCTGGACCCGGCAATTGAAAATCCGCTCCAGGTTGCGGCTCTGGGCGGGCGACAGGTCGTCGTCGAAAATCACCGTGTCCACGTCGTGGCGTTTGCAGAAGTGGGCGAACTCCTCGGCCTTGCCCTTGCCGATGAAGGTGGCGGGATTGGGCGCCTCGATTTTCTGGAGGCCGTCGCCGACGACTTCGCCGCCGGCGGTGGCGGCCAGTTCGCCGAGTTCGGCCAGCGAATCGCGCGTGTCCGCGTGGTTGCCGGATTTGAGTTCGACGCCGACGAGGAAGACCCGGTCCGGCCGCGTGTTTCTGGTTTCGATGAGCGCTTTCAATTACTGCGAAGGACACGATATCACAAACAAATACGAGCGAAAGAGTGAATGTGCCGATTAAGTCATGGATACCGCAACCCACAGGAAGATATAACCGGCCAAATTTGCCACGACGACGCAGAGTCCTAGGTTGCGGAGTTCGAATCTCTTGCGAAAGCCCACCAATGCCAAGTATTCAATGACCGTGCTCAAAAAACAGGCCCAAGCAAAGCTCAACAAATCTTTGGCACCGGGCAGCTGAGGAACCAACCGGTCTGGAATCAAGGCGGCCAAGAATATGCCGATCAACCAGGAATAAATATTGACTCCGAGAACGATGAAAAAAAGGCGCGTGTATGATCTGAGGTGGCGCTGGAAATAAATGTAAACCGCAAATTCGATAGCCAAAACCATGAAAGCAAACGGCAGAAAAAGGGCAGACTCAAAGTAAACGCCCAGCACCCGCGGGAATATTACGTCTGCAAACATAGGTTCATAGACCCACTGCCTGTTCGACTTTACTTCAAATCTGAAAATCCGCGGCGGCCTTGCTTTTCTTGGCCAGCTTGCTGAGCACGCGCGCGTCCGGGGCGTCATAGAGGACCAGCGAGTTCGGCGCCACGCTTTCCATGAGAAACACGTTGCCGCCGATGGTGCTGCCCGCGCCGATGACCGTCTCGCCGCCGAGGATCGTCGCGCCGGGATAAATCGTCACATGGTCCTCGATGGTCGGATGCCGTTTGTGGCCGCGCAGTTCCTCGACGTGGGCCGTCGATTTCGCGCCGAGCGTCACGCCGTGGTACATCTTCACGTGGTCGCCGATGATGGCGGTTTCGCCCACGACCGTCCCGGTGCAATGGTCCACGAAAAAGTGCGAGCCGATCTGCGCGCCGGGATGCAGGTCCATGCCGGTGCGGATGTGCGCCCACTCGGTCATGATGCGCGGGATGAGCGCGACGTCCCGCAAATACAATTCATGCGCCAGACGCTGCACGGCGATGGCCTCGATGAACGGGTAGGAGACCAGCACCTCCTCCTTGCTCTTGGCCGCCGGGTCGCCGTCGTAGGCCGCTTCCATGTCGGTCTGCAGCATTTCGCGGATGCGCGGCAGGCTGCCGAGGAATTCCACCGTCAAATCGTGCGCGGCCGTGGTGATGTTCGATTTCGGGAGGTGCGACGGCGGATGGTATTCGAGGCTCTTGCGGATTTCGTCCTCGAGCGCGCCGAGCACGGAGTCGAGCAATTCGGCCGTGACCACCTTGATTTCCGAGGAGTGGATGAGCTTCTCGTCGAAGAACCCGGGGAACAGCAGCCGCAGCAGGTCCTGGGTGATGGACGCGATGGCGCGTTTGGACGGCAGATTTTTGCCGTCCAGGTGATTGATGCCGCCGACGCGCGCGTACGATTCGACGAGCTGGTTTGTTAACCGGGTGACCGTGTCCACAAAAACGAATGTATCACGAAGGGTTGAGGGCAGAAAGCGTAATCCGTTGAACCCATTCCTGGGAGTGCCGGCGTCCCGCCGGCGAGTTGCGTTTGTGCCGGCGAGACGCCGGAGCTCCCAAGCGGCCATGTCGGCAGGGATCGGAACGCCGAATTCATCCGTCAGCCGCCTGTCTTGCGCCGGTTCTGCCGCATAAATTCGGCGTTCCGGGTGCGGGCCGAGGTTGTAGCGTCGAGCCTGCGGCTCGACATCGGCGCGCAGCGCCGACACTACAACAAGCGGGCGGTTCCCGGAAATCAGGGTCCGCCCGCCCAATACCATTTGTCCCTCCTTTGTTCAGCGGCGGTTGATGGTTTCAATCCGCCTGGCCGAAAATGTTACCCAGCGACACCGGCTTGCTGGAGACCGCAAGCCAGTGATGCCTTTGGTCGGGATCGAAATAATAGGGTGAATCAAATCGCCACAGCCAGAGGCTGCCGTCCGCCGCCAGGGAAACCACGCCATCGTCCATGCTGCCAATAGCCACCCAATCCGAATGCGTTCCCAGGCGGACCGGTTCGGTGTCCCGATAAGTGTCCAAAAGGTTTTGGTAGTTCCAGGCGGAACGGGGATTAACATGATAATTCCACACCCAGAGCGAGCCGTCATTTCTGAGGGTGACCAAGTGGTCATTCTGCCTGGCCACCGCGACCCAGTCCTTTTCCCGTCCCAGGCGCATGTCATGGGCTGCCCAATCGCGACCGTTCCAGCCTTGTTGAGCCACGACGTGGAGCGATCCGTCCTCCCGCACTCCAATGATCGACGAGAGGGGAAACCAGGTTTCCACCAGGCTACGACACGGGTTCTTTTCCAGAAACGTCGCCCGGCCAAGGGCCAACTTGCGGCCCAGCGGCAGTTTGGCCTGATTGTCCGAGAAGGAGGGATAGACCCAAACCTGCCCATCAGCATTGCGAAGGTAGATACGGCCGGCTGCGAACATGCCCGTCCAATCCGAGTTGGTTCCCAGCCGCTCTGGTGTGAAAGCCCGCAGTCCCGGCCAGGCCTTATGCCAGTCCCAACGGTTGGTCCCCCAATACCACAACGAACCGTCCGACTTGAGCAGGAAAGCGGAGTAGTACCGGCCCGCCGCAGCCTTCCAGTCGTGGTCGTCACCGAAGCTGACGAGCCGGATCGAGGCCGGTGCCGGTCGTTCTCCGAGGCCCCAGTGCACCATCCGCCGCTCCGGCATCTCCGAAACCCACAAGCTGCCGTCGCGTTGGATTCCCAGGATGTCCGCCACATTGTCCGTCACTTCCGCCCAGGTTGTTCCGGCGAGAAATTTGCCGCCGCCAAACATCGGGCTGGGGATGATTTTGCTCTGAAACGGATTCGGTTCAAAAATCGCGTAACGATTCAGCCAGGCCCGGCCGTCCGGCAAAACGATGGAAATCATTCCTCCGCCCCAGCCACTCGCGTGCAGCGTTGGAGGCTGCTGCAGGGTCAGCCGGGCACTGCCGTGCGGCGGCTCGAGCGGGGTAAGCCGTTCCCACACGCGATGATAAATCGCGGCCGTGGCCACCGCCACCAGCGCCAGGGCGCTCGCCAACGCAAGCAGGTTCCGGCGCCAGTCACTCCAGCCGACCATCACGCACTGGTAATTGCGATAGGCCAACGCGCCGATGACGGTGACCATGACCGGCACCCCGATGATGTAGATCAACCAGCCGCGCCACAGTGGATAATTGACGAAATATTCCGGCAGGAAGGCGAAGATCGACACGCCCACCACCAACAGGATTCCCAATACTGCCGGCCCGAGCGCCTGGAGCGTGTTGCGCGCCAGCGTGGACGCGTAAAAGGCCGACGCGGCAATGCCGACCGAGAGTCCGGCCAGAAGCAGAAGTGGCAGGATGGGCGAAAGGGCAGCGAGAATGTTCAACACCGTCAGCCAGAGGATTCCCACGATCCCCGGAGTGGAATAGCCGAAGACGCTCGGAATCTGGCGAGAATTGAAATGGGCATCGGGAAAAATCTGGGCCCACGCCAGCAGCCAGGGCAACACGGCTCCCAACAGCACGGCGAGCACTCCGGCGACCGACGCTTTCACGATGAATTGTGTGCGCCGCCGGACCGGCAGACAGAGTTGGCTTTCGAGGGTTCCAGCTTTCCGTTCCTCGGCCGCTGCCGCGCACCCCACCAGCAGCGGCATCACCAGCCACAACAGCCAAAACGCCTCGAGCAGAAATTCCATGGTGGAATTTTTCGGAAAATGCCCCAGCTTTTGCGTGACGATGACGCCGAAATTCAGCAATGCCAGCACGCCGGCCATCACGAGTTGGGACTGGTATAATTGCAGTTCCTTGATGAACAGGCCCGTTCGCGGACGCCACCGACGGTTCGTGCCAGCCGTGAGTTTGAACCGCGCCAAACCGCGCATCTCCGGCAGAGTGATGGTGCCGCCAGCCCATTGCACATCCTGCGCCCGCAGAAACAGCCGCCGCGCGAACCAATAACCAGCCACGCTGTAAACCACGAAGGCGACGCTAACGGCCCAGGCGATAACCTTGTCCGGATGACCATCCAGCAGATTGGCAATGGTCATGAAAATGGCTGTGGGGATAAGAATCGTGAACCAGAACGCCGCCACCAACTGCCGGATCAGTAGCACTGTCCAAAGCCCGCCCGAAGAGATGGCCAGGATAAACAATCCGGTCGGCAGGCCCGTATCATACCACCAGGTCCGCCAAGCTGGCGGGTTGGCGTCACATAGGATGCGTGAAACGCACCAGGCCAGCCAGATGGACGTAACCGCTGCTGCAAGCAACCGCGTTTTCGTTCGCCAGATCCGCTCGCGGGAAACCGGCTGGGCCAGCAGCAACGTGAAAATCCCCACGCCCAATTCACCGCCAAATGAACTCAGCGCCGTCATCACCAGCATCGCCGGACAAAGCAAATACAGGAACAGCGTCAAGATCCTCAGAAAACCGTTTTCGAAATGCACGTCCTGCGGGATCAACCCCACGGAAAGCGCCAGCAGGAAGCCGACAGCCCAACTGGGCAATAGCAGGCGGATTTCCTTGAGGAGGAGCGAGCTCATGCGGCGGTCTTTTTCAGGAGGTCCGAGGCCACGAAAATTTCCTCCAGCGACAGCGATTCGCAGTGCAGCTCCTCCGGCGAACAGGTCCGCAGCTTCTCCAGCAGTGGTTCGCTATTGCCATTGGCGAGCACTTCCACTTCCCGTCCGTTGCGCTTTACGTTTAATGCGCCAGCCAAATCGAGCTGAGCCAGCGGTTGCGGGAAGCGGGCGCGGATTTTCCGGAAACGGTCGCGCGCCCGGTCAGCCTCCATCGTCAGTAGCTCGCGGCCCTGCTCGATGATGGTGAATTCATCAATCAATCCCTCGAACTCGGCGATCAAATGCGTGGACACAAACACCGTCCGGCTGCCGGGATCACCCGACTGGTAGGCGCCGATGACCGTCTCGATGAACTCGCGGCGCACAATCGGATCGAGGCCGGACGTCGGCTCATCGAGCACCAGCAGCTCTGGTTCCGGACAAATCGCGCCAATCAAAGCGAGTTGCGTCTTCTGGCCTTTGGAGAGGTGACTGGCCTTTTGCTGCGGATCGAGCTGAAAGCGTTTCAGCAAATCGGCTTCGATGTCCTCATTCCAGTGATGGCGAAAGGAGGCGAGATATTCCAGCGTGTCGCGTACGGTCATCCAGGGATAGAACGCGACCGCATCCGGCACGTACGCCAGCCGCGATTTTACCGCCACTTCGTTCCGGCGCGGATCGAGCCCGAACACGCGCGCTTCGCCGGCATTGGGACGGAGCAGGTTCAACAGGCATTTGATCGTGGTGGTCTTGCCCGCGCCGTTGCGGCCGAAAAAGCCATAGCAGCGCCCGGCCCGGACGGTCAGCGTGAGGCCGTTCACCGCCTCGAGCTTGCCATAGCGGCGGGTGAGGTTCTTGATTTCGATGACCGGAAGATTGGTTTCCATACGATTCGCGTTTGAGTTGGATCAACCTTTAGTTTCGCCGGATTTGCGCTCGAAGTAGTCGAGCCGTTCCCGGACCAGCGCCAGGAACTTCTCGCGGTCCACCTGGAGGTGGTGGGCCATGACCACGGCTTCATCAATTTCCGTCGTCAGCAGTTTTTGCCGGACGGATTTGGTGAACGGTGAATTATTCTCCTTCAGGAAACAGCCCTTGCCGGGGATGGTTTCGATGACGCCCTGGCTCTCCAGTTCGGCGTAGGCCTTGGCGATGGTATTGCGATTGACGCGCAATTCCTCAGCCAGCGGTCGGATGGACGGCAGCGGCTCGCCGGGCCGCAATCCGCCCGAGGCGGCGGCGTAGCGGATCTGGTCAACCAGTTGCAGGTAAACCGGCTTGCCGGACTTGAAATCAACCTGAAAGATCATGATGTCTTTTACTGTCATAGGACAATATGACAGTTACCGGCCGGCGTCAAGGGGAATTTTTGCGGCGCGGGGATAAACCAGAGACTGGTGGGGCGCGTCACTCCGTGCGCGCCGTCCGGTGCGGCGGGCAGAGGGCGGCCCACCCTTTTGACGAATCATGGCAGGGCCGAACTGCCGCTCGGCCGGGCGGCACGTCCACAACGCCAGCCTACCGTGGCTCAAATCGCAGATAGAACGGCTTCCACCACCCGTTCGACAGTGATGCCATTTAGACAGCGGAAGTCAATCGGGCATTCGCGCAGGAAACAGGGTGAACAGGAGGCATCGGACTTCAATAGCCGGTGCCGCAGATCGCCGGGCAGGCCCGGGCTGGTCAGCTCCGGCGACGTGCTGCCAAACGGGACGATGACCGGCGTGCCCAGGGCGGCGGCCACGTGCATCGGCCCGGTGTCATTGGTCAACAGCGCCCGGCAGAGTCTCAGCAACGCCATCAGCTCGCGCAGACTGGTTTTCCCGGCCAGGTTCCAGACGGCGGACGGGGGGCTCGGAATCGCTGACTCGATCCGGCCGGCCAGCGCCGCTTCGGCCGGGCCGCCAAACACCAGCCAGGTGCAGCGGGTCCGCTGCTGAACTTCGCGAGCGGCGGCGATGAATTTGTCCAGCGGCCAACGTTTGGCCGGGCCATATTCGGCCCCGGGATTCAGGCCGAAAACCGGCCGGGCGATTTTCTCCAGGCCAAATTTTTTCCGGGCGGATTCAACCTCGGCGTCAGTGACGAATAATTGCGGCGGCGGCGGTTCCGGGTTTGCGCCCAACGCGGCGGCGAGATGCAGGTATTCGTGGATTTGGTGGGCCGAGGCCGGGGGCTGGCGTCTGGTGTCTGGCGTCTGGGTTCCGACCTCCGGGTTCGGCGCGACCAGTCGTTTGATTTCGGCGACGGAACGCTTCTGCATGGTTACGGCGCCGGCCCGGTCAAGGATTGACCGCGTCAAAAACCAATTCCGCCCGGGGCGCGCATAACCGATGCGTTGCGGGATGCGCGCCAGCCACATTTCCAGCGCTGAACGCGGCGAATTGGGCAGCACGAGCGCCAGGTCAAATCGGCCGGCCCGCAACCGGCGGCCGACGGAAAAAACACCTTCCCCCGGCGCGAAGGCAATCGTCTCATTGACTGCCGGATGATGGAGCCAGAGGTCGCTGAGTTTTTCCGGCGTCAGCAGCGCGATGTGCGCCTTGAGAAATTTTTCACGCAGCCGCCGCAGCGCGGGCGTGGTCATCACCGCGTCACCCAGCCAGTTGGTCCCGCGCACCAGGATGCGGCGACCCGCCTCCGCTTCGCTTCGGCGCGGCAAGGAATCGGAATCGCTCGCCATTTTCTATCCTCCATCCTCCATTTTCGCCTTCGTTCCGTCCGCCTTCCAGCGGCGGTGGACCCAGAACCAATTGGCCGGGTCGCGGCGCACGGCGGCTTCGAAGCTCCGGTTGACGTCGCGCATGATGTCGGCGGAATCCCGGGGCCGGCCATTTTCGTGCGTGGGAATTTGTTCGCCCACTTCAATGCGCCACTTGGCCAGCGCAATGCGAAAGCAGAACGCGGTGGTGAGTTCGCAATGATAGCGCAGCGCAAAAACGGCCGGGCCGAGCGTGGTCGAACAGTTGTGGCCCAGGAAAGGCCCGCGCAGCCCGGGCGTGCTCTGGTCGGCCAGCAAGCCCAGGATGATATTCGGCCGAGCCATCGCGGCCCGCAGGAGCGGACCTTCAGTGCGCCGCTCGAAGTACAGGCAGCCGGAACGTCCGCGCAATGCCTGCAGCAACCCGTTGAAGGCCGGGTGCTTCAGCGCCCGATAGGTCGTGGCGGATTGGTAGCCGGGGGCAAATTGATGCACGCGCGCATACAATTCAAAGTTGCCGAAATGACCGATGGCGCCCACGACCCGCCGAGGCGGCTGCAGGCGTTCGAAGTTGACGAATTCGACATGCGGCCGCAGTTCGTCATGCGTCATCGCGGCGGTTTTGACCGCGCTGGCGAAGTTTTCGCCGATGCGCCGGAAATTTTCCCGGGCGAGCGCGCGGATTGCCTCGGGCGATTTTTCGTTTCCAAAGCACATCGTCAGATTGCTCACTGCCACCCGCCGGTGCCGGGCGTCGAGCCAGTAGGCGAGGCCGCCGCCTGCCCGGCCGAGCCGTGCCACCAACGTCAGCGGCAACGCCTGCAGCAGCGCAATCAGCGCCCGGGCCGGCCAATAGAACAACGTGTCCATGTCAGCGGAAGCAGATTTTGCGGACGCAATCCTGAAAGTCGTTGGCGCCGCTGACGATCTGGATTTCGACGCGCATAAAATATATCGGGAGATCGCGCCGGTCGATTTTCGGGAAGCGCACGGCGTCCTTCTGGGTGGTGATGATGGTGGCGGCCTGGCGTTTTTTGCCGCGGTTGATGACGTTGAGGACTTCCTGCTGGGTGAACCGGTGGTGGTCGGCGAACCGCTTCGAGTAAACCAGTTCGGCGCCAAGGCTCACGAGACTGTGGTCGAAACTCTCCGGTTGCGCGATGCCGCTTAGCGACGCCACCTTTTTGCCGCGCAAAAAATCCAGGTCGCGCCGCTCGCTGGTGAACACATCTTCGAGGTAGAGCGGATGATGCACGCATTCGATGATGGCGGCGGCGGAGTTGAACTCCGTGATGCGCCGGCGCAGGTCGGTGGTCTGGCCGTCGCTTTTGGTGATGAAGATGGTCTGGGCGCGGGCGAGGTGCGACGGGGGCTCGCGCAGGGTGCCGCGCGGCAGCAGGTGTTCGTTGCCGAACGGCTGCTGGCGGTCGATGAGCACCACATCGTGCCGGCGGCCGCGCAGGCGCCAGTATTGAAAACCGTCGTCGAGCAAAAGGGTGTCGCAACCGAACTTTTCGATCGCGTAGCGCCCGCTCTTCACCCGGTCCTTGTCCACCAGCACGACCACATCCTTCAAATTGGATGCCAGCATGTAGGGTTCGTCGCCGGCCATTTCGGAGTCGAGCAGGAGCGACTTGCCGTCCGAAACCACGCGCGGCGGGTTCTGGTCCTCGCGCAAAGTGATTTTGTTGATCAGCCAGCGGAAAAACGGCATCGGCTTGGAACGGTAGCCGCGGGAGAGGATCGCGACATTGCGCCCGGCATCGCGCAGTTCGCGGGCGAATTTTTCCACGACCGGCGTCTTGCCGGTGCCGCCGACCGTAAGGTTGCCGATCACAATGACCTGCACGCCGAGGGTTTTGTCGCGGAGAATGCGGACGTTGATGAGCCAGCGGTGGATTTTGACACCGACCTGGTAAAGCTTCGAACTGCCGAACAAAAGCACGCGCATGAACCTGGCCTTGAAATCACGGCGTTCGCCGGAAATGACTTCGAGGCCAAAGGTGACCAGACTTTCAATCCAGGCCCGGAACTTATCGCGCATGGGGCTTTAGTGTGCCAAGACTGAAGAGAGTTTTGAATTCTTAATTTTGAGTTTTGAGTTCGGTATTCTCTTCGACTCAAAATTCAAAACTCAACGCTCAAAACTTGAGAGTTCAGAACCCCATCCGCGCCAGTTCGTCCTGCAAGGCGGCCTGGAACTGCTGCACGTCGGCGGCGGACGGCTTGTAGCCTTGCTGCTTCGTGACCACCCCGAGCCGCCCGGTCTGGTCGAGATACCATTCGGCCGCCTGGCCGTCGCTAAAAGTGACCTTGCCGCTGACGATGGCGCCGGGCCGCGCGAGCTGGTCCACGGACACGGAAACCTTGCCGGCCGCGGGTGGCGGCGTCGCCCCGGCCCCGGCCGGCTTTGCGGCGGCTTCGGGTTTCGCTTTTGGGTCAGCGGGTGGCGGGGTGGCCGCCTCGGCGCGCTTCGGCGGTTCCGGGTCCTTCAACGTCAGCTTCAAATCGTCCACGAGGAAGCGGACTTCCATGTAGGTCATTTTGAGGCCGAATTCCTCCGCCAGGCGGTTTTGGATTTCCGAAAGTTTCGCGCCCTGCAAGACCCAGGCGGTGACGCGCTGCCGTTGTGCTTCGTCCAATTGCATAGCGCTGCCAGTGTAACTAGGCGGCTTTGATAATCCAGTCGTAACCCTTCGTCTCCAGTTCGAGCGCGAGTTCCTTGGTGCCGGATTTCACGATGCGGCCGTCGTAGAGCACGTGCACGAAATCCGGCACGATGTAATTCAACAGGCGCTGGTAATGGGTAATGACCAGTTGCGCATTGTCCGTGCGTTTCAGCTTGTTGACGCCCTGCGAAACGATTTTGAGCGCGTCGATGTCCAGGCCGGAATCAGTTTCATCGAGAATGGCCAGCTTCGGTTCGAGCACGGCCATCTGGAAGATTTCGTTGCGCTTCTTTTCGCCGCCGGAAAAGCCCTCGTTCACGGAACGCTTGAGCAGGTCCTCGCTCAATTCGAGCAGTTTGACCTTGTCCTTGACCAGCGTGAGAAATTCCATGGCGTCGAGCTCGGGCTGGCCCTTGGACTTGCGGATTTCGTTCAGGGCCGCCTTGAGGAAGTAGGTGCTGTTGACGCCGGGAATCTCAACCGGGTATTGGAACGCGAGGAAAACGCCTTCGCGGGCGCGCTCCTCCGGATCGAGGTCGAGCAGGTCTTTGCCGTTGTAAAGGACCGCGCCGCCGGTCACGTCGTAACCGTCGCGCCCGGCCAGCACGGCGGCCAGGGTGCTCTTGCCGGAGCCGTTCGGGCCCATGACGGCGTGCACTTCGCCGACGTTGACGGTCAGGTCAATGCCTTTAAGGATTTGCTTGCCCTCAACGCCGGCGCTGAGGTTTTTGATTTCGAGTATTGGCTTGCTCATTATTTAAAATTACTGACACGAATTACACGAATTTTCACCAATTGAAATTGAATTCGGGCGGATTCGCAAATTCGCGTCTTAACCGACGCTGCCTTCGAGGCTTACCCCCAAAAGTTTTTGCGCTTCCACGGCGAATTCCATCGGGAGCTCCTTGAAGACTTCCTTGCAAAAGCCGTTCACGATCATGTTCACGGCGTCCTGGGTCGAGAGCCCGCGCTGGTTGCAGTAAAAAATCTGGTCCTCGCCGATCTTGGACGTCGAGGCCTCGTGCTCGACCGAGGCTGTCGTGTTCTTCACCTCGATATACGGGAACGTGTGCGCGCCGCATTTGGCGCCGATCAGCATCGAGTCGCACTGCGAAAAATTGCGCGCGTGGGCGGCGCTCTTCTGGATTTTCACCAGCCCGCGGTAGCTGTTCTGGCCGCGGCCGGCGGAGATGCCCTTGGACACGATGGTGCTGCGGGTGTTTTTGCCGATGTGCACCATCTTGGTGCCGGTGTCGGCCTGCTGGCAATTGTTGACCACGGCCACGGAATAAAATTCGCCGATGGAATTGTCGCCCTGCAACACACAGCTTGGGTATTTCCAGGTGATGGCCGAGCCGGTCTCGACCTGCGTCCAGGAAATCTTCGAATTGCGGCCCTTGCAGAGGCCGCGCTTGGTCACGAAGTTGTAGATACCGCCCTTGCCGTTCTCATCGCCGGGATACCAGTTCTGCACGGTGGAATATTTGATCTCGGCGCGCTCCAGCGCGATGAGCTCGACAACCGCGGCGTGGAGCTGGTTTTCGTCGCGCATCGGCGCGGTGCAGCCTTCGAGGTAGCTCACCTGCGCGCCTTCGTCGGCGACGATGAGCGTGCGCTCGAACTGGCCGGATTTGGCGGCGTTGATGCGGAAGTACGTCGAAAGCTCCATCGGGCAGCGGACCCCTTTCGGGATGTAGCAGAACGAGCCGTCGGTGAAGACGGCGGAATTCAGCGCGGCAAAAAAGTTGTCCGTGTAAGGCACGACCGTGCCGAGATATTTCTTCACCAGATCGGGGTGTTCCTGCACCGCCTCGCTCATCGAACAGAAGATGATGCCCTTCTCGGCCAGCTGCTTGCGATAAGTGGTGCCGACCGACACGCTGTCAAACACGGCGTCCACGGCCACGCCGGCGAGCCGCTCGCGCTCGCGCAGCGGGATGCCGAGTTTTTCATAGGTCTCCAGCAATTTCGGATCAACTTCGTCGAGGCTCTTGGGGCCTTCGGCGGCTTTCTTGGGGGCGGAATAATAGGTGATTCCCTGGTAATCAATCGGGTCGTGATGGACTTTCGGCCAGGCCGGCTCCGTCAGGGTCTGCCAGTGGCGGAAGGCCTTGAGCCGCCAGTCGGTCAGCCAGGCCGGCTCGTTTTTCTTGCGCGAAATCAGCCGGATGATGTCCTCGTTCAGGCCCGGCGGCGCGGACTCGGTTTCCACGTCGGTGTAGAAACCGTATTTGTATTCCTGTTTGACCAGACCCTCAATGGTTTCGGTTGCTGTCGGCATGTGTTGTTAAATTGTTAAATCAGTCAAATCGGCCACAAAAACCAATCACGAGTTGCTCGTTGAACCAGTTACTCACTTTACTCTTCTCTTCTTCGCGCAATCCGGGCAAACGCCGTGGATGGCGACCTCAAAATGTTCGGCGGTGAAACCCTGCGGCAGGATGATACGCGGTCTCGGCCTGGCCGGCAAATCCACATCGTACACCGTATCGCACCCGTCGCAATAAAAGTGGCCATGCTCGCGCATGTTGGGGCAGAACCGCGTGGCGCCGCGGTCGAGTTGCACCTGGCGCACCAAGCCGCATTTGACCAGGGCATCGAGGCAATTATAAACCGTGGCCATGGAGATCTCCGGCATGCCGTGCTTGGCGCGGAGGAAGACCTCCTCGGCGGTGGGGTGGTCGCGCTTTTGCAGCAGCACGTTATAGACATGCTCGCGCTGCGGCGTGGAACGCAGGCCGCCCGCGCCCAGTTGTTCGGTAAGGCGGCGTTCGACTTGAGGACGGCCGGAACTCTTCATATCTGAGCTAATATTAAGCATCAGGTCAGGTTGTGTCAAGATTTAGAATAATTCTAAAGTACACCGGCGGGCGCGGCGGGCAAGCGTCAAAAAAACGTTGTCAAAGGTCCGGATTGGGAGCATACCCGGCTTCATGGATGCGGAGCCGAAATCTGAATCGGTGGTCGTGAGCGAGGTGACGCGGGTCAAACTCTTCCTGGGCATCCAGGCGTTCTTTCTGGTGCTGTCGGTGTTCACCGGTGGTTTTCACTTCAAGCTGTGGTCCATGCTGGACACGGCGCTGTTGATCCAATCCATCGGGGTCACCGGCCTGGTGGTGGTGCTCGAGGAAGCCCGCCTCCGGCGGCTCGCCTTCAACACGGCCATTGTGCTCTATCTGCTGGGGCTGCTCGACATGGGGATCAATGTCCTCATTTCAGGCGTCGTCGGCTGGCAGGCGCCTTGAGGCGAATTGGCGCAATCATAAGCACCGGCCTGGGCTGGAGCGCAGGCTGGACGTATGCAAAATGCCCACGAGCAGCCTGCGGGCGTGGCGTGAACCGACCTTTTGCCAGCCGGGAGCGTTTAGCGGGGAAGCAATTGTTATGCAAATCGGGCTGGCCCGGTGTCTGTTGATTGAAGGCAGGGCGCAGTCATCGTGCCCGATGCCGGCTGAGAACGTTACCGATGGGATTGGATTATGAAGACAAGCTCGAAGTTCATTGTTGGGACCATGTTGGGTTTGGCATTTCTAGCCGGAGGCTACACCGGCAAATCAAGCGTCGCATCGGGATCACCCAGCCAGGAAGTCGCCGCTCAGCTGAAACGTTTTGTCGCTGAAAAGGAGGCGCAGGCCAAGGCGGCAACCAATAACATCTCGGTGTTTGAGCCGTTTTTTGCCGCGGCAAGCCGAGGTGACTGGCTGACTGCGAGCAACCTGTTCAAGGAGCTCGGGCAGCGCGTCGGGCAATTCGATTATCCCGGGTGGACACCGACGGACGAGCGCTTGCGCAGCCCGGTTTGGCAGGAGGTGCTTGAAATCTTTGCCGCCTTTGAGGCGTTCAATGAGGGTGGTGAAGAATACACCGTGCTGTTCGGGACCAATATTATTGCGTCGATCCCTTCGGGCGCCATTTACTTTGGCGGCACTGACCGGGGCCGATTCATCGTCACCGCTCTGCAAAAGTCGCAGGTGCACGCCGATCCTTTCTTCACGCTCACGCAGGAACGGCTGGCCGACCGGACCTATCTGGACTACGTGCGCGGCCTGTATGGGAACAAGCTCTATATTCCCACAACCAGCGACTTGGAGAAATGCATCCAGTCTTACACGGAGGACGTTACGGAGCGGCGGAGCCGGAATCAGCTTGGGCCGGGGGAAAATTACCCGACAGGTCCCGACGGAAAAATCAAGCTGGGTGGTGCCATGGCGGTGGTCCAAGTTGATGGTCTGCTGGCCAAACTCGTCTTTGATAAAAATCCCGACCGCGAATTTTACATCGAGGAAAGTTTCCCCTTCGGCTGGATGTATCCCTATCTCGAACCGCATGGCCCGATCATGAAGATCAACCGGCAGCCGCTGACAACCTTGTCGGCCGAGGTCGTGCAACGGGACCACGATTACTGGACCAAACTGGTCGCACCGATAATCGGCGATTGGTTGCACGACGACACGTCGGTCGGAGACATAGCCGCTTTCGCTCAAAAGACATTTGGGAAACAGGATTTCACCGGATTCACGGGTGATCCGCAGTTCATCCAGAATGCCCATTCCCACCGGACCTTTTCCAAACTGCGCTCTTCCATCGCCGGTGTTTACACTTGGCGTGCCCAACACGCGACCGGCGATGCGGAAAAACAGCGCATGAACGAGGCCACGGACTTCGCGTTCCGCCAGTCTTGGGCTTTGTGCCCTTACTCGCCCGAGGCGGCGTTCCGGTACGTCAATTTCCTGTTGCAGCAAAAGCGGATGGCTGACGCGCTTTTGGTGGCGGAGACGGCGGCGCAAATGCCGGTGAATCAGGGGCAAGATGGGGAACAAATTCGCCAACTCGTGGAACAGTTGAAGAATTTCATGGATTCTAGGAAGCCGTCGTCCGGTACAAACAACGCGCGCCGATTTTGACCCAATTGCAACGGGAGGCAGATAATTCGACCGGCCAATTTTCTATAACCGTGACAATCGTGGCGTCCCGGAAAATTTAACATCAGCGGTACAACAATTGCATCTGTCAGGTTCGAACTAGGAGGTCAAATAGTCCGAATTGAACGGGCGGCTCCATCTTCTGGGGCCGCCCGTCAGGCATTCAACCCGGCTTCAATTTTGCAAAACCGTGACAACTGAACCTTGCCGGAGGCGTACCTTGGACGCATAAAGAACCATCATGGTCACACCCCGCAACGCCCGACAACCGACCTTCTTCTGGCAGGGACTGCTGATCCTGCTGCCGGTGGGGGTGCTGGCCGTGGTCGGGATGATTTCACTGCGGCAGGACAAAATTCTGGCGGAACACGATGCGCGGGAGCGAGCCCAAGCCATTGCGGATGGCTTCCTGCAAAAATTCTCCGCCGAACTGAACTCAAAAGGCGCACCGCCCAACGCTGCCTTTTCTTTTGCAGTGGATCAAGCCGGTGACTTGGCTTTCCCGCCCGCATGGAATCCGCTGCCAATCCCGCGACCACTCGATCCGGCCGTCTTGAACGCCGAACAGGCGCGGTGGTGGGCGACGCTGCAAGCCGCGGAGACCGGTGCCCCCGATGGAGAGGCTGATGATCGGGCGTTCAAAGCGTTCATGGACTCCAACCCGCCGGAGAATTTTGCGGCGGCGGCCGCCTACGACCAAGGCTTGCGCCTGACGCAACAGGGGAGACTTCCGGAAGCAGTGGAGGCATTTGCCCTGGTGACAGAAAAATATCCGACCGCCACAGGTGAAAGCGGCCTGCCCCTTGCGCCGCTGGCCCAGTTGAAGTTGTTTGAGATTCAGCCGCAACCGCAGGGACCGCGTTATCGGGTGCGTCATCGGGTGGGTGCGCGAGTCAACCTTCTTCAGCCTGATGGCGCCGACACGAATCTGTTATCAATTTCTCTCAGGCATTTCGTTTCCCTGGACATGCTCTGCTCCAACATCGTTTACCATCCCACACCGCTGTCGTCGTATCTTTTGAATTGTGTTCGAGGGGATCAGAAATCCGAAAAATGGCTGCGCCGCTGGCAGGACCATGAAACGGCGCGACAAATGTATGCGGTGGCCCGCGGCCATTTCGTTTCGCGAAACCAGCCTGTCTCTGAGGGCTTTGCCCTGATGTCAATCAGCGGCAACGACCAACAGGACGCGGAGGCGGAAGGAGCAGCGGCAAAGGTTTCTTTTCCCCGCCAATTCTGGTTCACCACGCCCAATCCGTTGTTCTTGCCGAAGGCTCAGGCCCTCGGCAATGGAACCGGGCACAGCAATTATCAGGGCTGGAGTCTTGTCGTTGGGACCAATGCACCCGGAACTTCCAACGCCGTTTCGACCGTGACGTATTGGATGGGCGGCGGCATCCTGGACCGGAACTGGCTGGCGATCACGGCCGGCGATGCGGGCAGCAATCGCTGGTACGTTTGCCGGGGCGAATCCGAACTCGGTCTCCGTATCAAAGAACTGGCCGAGGATGAAAAACGCATTCCCGCTTATTTCGGCATCGGGGTCGAAGTGGCGGGAAGGAAGATCAAGGAATTCGCGCCGGACCTCCACCTGTGGACTTATCGTTATGTCGGCGGCGGCAAATCCAGCGGCCGGGAAGTCCGAGAACCATTGAATACGCTGACCACCAATGTCCTGGCCTCGGCGGCTCAGGCGGAACAGCTCCTGAAAGTGAATGTTTATCTCACCAGTCCGGACAAGCTTTACCAGTTGCAGCGCGCCCGCACGTTCTGGTTTGGTGCCCTGGTGGCTGCCTCGGCGGTGGCGGCTTTGATCGGCCTGCTGGCCGCCTGGCGGGTGTTCCGACAACAGCACCAACTGAACGAACTGAAATCCAATTTCGTGTCCAGCGTTTCGCACGAGTTGCGCGCGCCCATCGCCGCGGTCCGACTGATGGCGGAAAATCTTGAAGGCGGCAAAATTCCGGAGTCGAACAAACAAAAGGAATATTTCGGCTTCATCCTGCAGGAGTGCCGGCGATTGTCAGCGCTCATCGAGAACGTGCTCGACTTCTCGCGCATCGAACAGGGCCGCAAACAATACGAGTTCGAGCCGACGGATGTTCTGGCCCTGGTCCAAACCACCGTGAAACTGATGGAACCGGTAGCGGCGGAAAAAGGCGTGCGGCTTGGGTTGAAACCGGATGACCCGCAACTTTCAACCCTCAACTCTCAACCGATTGAAATGGACGGTCGCGCGATCCAGCAGGCCCTGGTCAATCTGATGGACAACGCCATCAAACATTCACCGCCCGGCGAGGCGGTGACCGTGGAACTGGAATTGCGGAATGCGGAATGCAGAATGGGGAATGAAAAAGCCTGCACTCCTGGCCATTCTCTATCTTCCAGCCTCCATTCTCGTCTGGTCTTGTCCGTGAGCGACCACGGCCCGGGCATTCCGCCGGAGGAACACGCGAAGATTTTCGAGCGGTTTTACCGGCGCGGTTCAGAGTTGCGGCGCGAGACGCAAGGTGTTGGAATCGGCCTGAGCATCGTCAAACACATCGTCGAGGCCCACGGCGGGCGGGTGCTCGTGCAAAGCGAAACCGGCCGGGGCAGCCGGTTTGTGATCGAATTGCCGGTCAGCCACCACGATGAATGAACGCATTCTCATCGTCGAAGACGAAGCGTCCATGTGCATGGCGCTGACGGATTTGCTGTTGGCGGAAGGTTATCGCGTGCTCACCGCCGCCGACGGTGAAACCGGCCTGCGCCGCGCCCTCGACGAAAAGCCCGACCTCGTCCTGCTCGACATCATGCTGCCCAGGCTCGACGGCTTCGCATTGTGTGCCGAGTTGCGCCGGCTTTCCCGGACCGTGCCGGTGCTTATGCTCACCGCCAAGGGACAGGTCGAGGACCGCGTGGCGGGCCTGGATGTCGGCGCCGACGATTATCTGGTCAAACCCTTCAGCACCGAGGAATTGCTGGCCCGGGTGCGGGCGCTGTTGCGGCGGTTTCAGCGGCACGGCCAGGCGGCGGAGAAATTCAAACTGGGCGAAATTGAAATTGATCTGGCCCGCCAGACGGCCCGCCGTGGCCGAAAGCCGCTTCACCTGACGGCCCGCGAATTTGCCATGCTGCGGCTGCTGGTCGAGGCCGAAGGCGAACCCGTCACCCGCGAGCGGTTCCTCGATGTGGTCTGGGGTTACACGGCGTTTCCGACGACGCGCACAGTGGACAACCACATCGCTGGCCTGCGGAGCAAGCTCGAGCCGAACCCCGAGGACCCACGCTGGATTACCACAGTGCATGGGGTGGGGTACCGGCTCGAAAGGCAGAAGGAAGAAAGTTGAAGGATGAAACCGGATTTCAGGATGGCGTGCCGATTTTACAAAACAATGACAATTCTAAGGGCACTTTTGGAGGAAAATCACGTCATGAAAACCGTCACGTGGCTTCTGGTTGGATTGTTTCTGCCTTCGGCCTTGTGCCTCCTGCCTTTGCCGAACGCGTCGGCCCAGACCAACAACCTCACCCCGGCGCTGCAGCAAGGGTTGTTCGAGGAGGAGGCCAACCGCAATCTCGATGCGGCGGTTTCCAATTACCAGGCGCTGGTCGCGCAATTCGACCAGGACCGGCCGATGGCAGCCACGGCAATTTTCCGGCTGGGCGAATGTTACCGCAAACTTGGCCAGACCAACGACGCCGTTATCCAATACCAGCGTGTTGTCCGCGAGTTCGGCGACCAAACCAACCTGGCCAGCCTGAGCCGGCAAAATTTGACCGGATTGGGCGTCGGCTCCCAGCCCCGCTTTCAAGAACGGTTGCAGGCTATCATTGCGAAGAGTCCGTACGATGGATCCGGTTCAAGCGCCGTTGACGCAACCGTTCGGGCGCAAGCGTTGGAGGCGGAGGCAAGCTCCCTGAAGGTGCAGATCGAACAGCTGAAACAATTGCCGCCAGTCGATCTCCGGATCGCCATTCAGCAGAACTATCCCAACCCGGTGCTGACCTCGTTGATGCAACAATTGAGCCAGGTGGACGTGGAACTGGCGAGCCTTACCAATGATTATGCACCGAGCGATCTTCATATCACCCGTGTCCAGTCCAAGAAGGATACCTTGGACCGTCAGATTGACGCGCAGGTGGAAGGAGTGATTGAAGGATTGAAAGCCAAAACGGACACGGATTTGAACACGGCCAAAGCCCTGCGCGACCAGGCCGCGGCGGCCCGACCTGCCTTGCTCCAGATCGCTCCGACCACGGATGACGAAGAGCAGGAAATCCGCCGCCTTCAGCAGATGATCCAGAACAGCCCGGATTTGATCAATTCCCCGAATGGTCCGCACCCGCTCATCAACGCCGCCAACAAAGGCTGGTTGAAAGTGGCGGGTTTTCTTCTGGACCACGGCGCGGACATCAACATTGCGGACGGCCAGAGGCAAACGGCCTTGCATCACGCGGCGCAGGCCGGCAACAAAGGGATGGCGGAACTCCTGCTGTCGCGCGGCGCCGACGTGAACGCAAAGGATTTTTGGGGGCAAGATCCGTTGAACCTTGCGGCCGGCAAAGGGTTTCTGGCGGTGGTCGAAGTCCTGTTAGCCAACAAGGCCGACGTTAATGCGGTTGATGAACAGGGCAAGACCCCGCTGCATCCGGCGGCGCTCAATGGTCAGGCCACCATCGTCCGAACGCTACTGGCGACCGGAGCAAATCCCAACGCCGAAAGCCAGGCGGGCCGGAGCCCATTGAGTTACGCCGCGGAAGGCGGTTCGCCAGAGACGGTCAAGGCGCTGCTGGCGGCAAAGGCAGACCCCAACGCCGGCAGCATGGATGCGCCGTTGCTGATCGCCGTCAATGCCAAGAATACCACGGTGGCTGAACTGCTGCTGGAACACGGCGCCAATCCGAATACATATGGCGTTGTTGACTGGCCCAGCAGTCCGAACTTTTTTAACGGCCGGGGCCGGGCCACGCCGCTGTACCTTGCGGTTTCCGTGAACCAGCTTCCGCTGGTGAAACTGCTGTTGAAATTCAAAGCCGACCCGAACGATTCGCAAACCGACAGCCGGCCGTTGATCTTTAGCGCCCCGCAGCATCTCGACATCCTGGAAGCGCTGTTGGATGCCGGAGCGGACCCGAACGGTCCGAACACGGCCTACCCCGGCAGTGACCCGACTGCGGGTGAGCCTCTGTTGATGACATTCTATCATTGGCCTGACTCACCGGAGAGAAACGTGGCCTTTGCCAGACTCCTGATTGCTCACGGTGCCAGTGTTAATGTGCGGGATAACCACGGCAACACGCCGTTGAGCGTGGCGGTGATGCAGAGAAATCTGGAGCTGGCCAAGTTGCTGCTCACCCACAACGCAGACGTAAACGTGCGGAACGATGCCGGCTCGTCACCGTTGGATTTGGCCAAAAATATCCTGTTGTCAAACGCAACATCCGGCAGTAGGACCAACGCCAGTCAACTGGCCGATTTGCTTCGTCAGCACGGGGCCTTGGACCATCTGCCCAATTGGGGCTGCATCGCCGTGAGCCGCCCGGCGGCTGATTTTAGCCTCACGATTTTCCGCAAGGGGACCAACGATTGGAACCGGTTCACGCTGCTCGAAACCATCCTTAATTATTACGAGTCATCGCAAAATGTTTCGATTCCCCAGGGAAACAACATGTGGGCGAGTTATCCCGCCAATTCCATGATGCCCTTTCCCGATCTGGCGCGCTTGACGATTGTGCGTCCACGTCGCGATTCCACGAACGAAACGCGAATCACCGTCAACTTGCTCAATGAGACGAACGGCATTGACTGCTCGAAAGACATGCCGCTGGAGTTCGGCGACGAGGTGGAAATCCCCGAGCGCGACCATTCGCTGGGGGACAACTCGGTAGGATTGACAGAAGGCCAGCGCCGGACTCTGGCCGGATATCTGAAAGGCAGTGCCCAACTCGTGGTGCGCGACCAAAAAGTGCGGCTTTCGCTTTATCCTTATCCTTCTTCCTCTCTCATCGGTTCGGTTCTGAACAGTGTGGAAGCCCAAAAAGTTCTGTTGTCCTCATCCGACCTTTCCCGCGTGAAAGTGACGCGACGCGACCCGAAAACCGGCAAGCGACTCGAATGGGTGATAAACTGTACGCCATCGGCGACAGCGCGTCCCATGGTTGGCGGCACCATCCCGCTGTTTCCGGCCCGGACACCCAATTATAACGGCAGCCAATCTGGCGCCGCGCCCGACCTCTGGTTGCGCGACGGCGATGTGATTGAAGTTCCGGAAAAACAAAACTGAGACTGAACTGGCTGGCGATTTCAGACTCTGGCGGCGAGCTTACCGCTGATATTTCCGGTAGACATTCACCCGGGCGGGCGGGAGGTTGAACCAGACGATTTTCGAGGCGAGCAATTGAAAGCGCGAGGTGCCGCGCGTGCGCCGCTTGTGGATGTGATAGCTGTATTGCACCCACGTCCCGTGGGGCTCCAATACCGTCCGGATCTTCTCGGCAAGCTGCTCCGCTTGCGCCAGGGGGAAATTCACCAGCGGCAGGCTGGAAATCACCGCCCCAACCCGGTCAATCGGATCACTTCGATCCAGCAACAGTTCGTCCAGATGCCACGCGTCGCCGGTGATGATGTGGGCGCTGGGATAACGCTCGCGCAACAGCCGGGCGAGGGTCGGGTTTTTCTCAATGGCCACCAGCCGGTCTTCGCGCAGGCCGCGCGAAATCAGCGCTCCGGTGACCGCGCCCGTGCCGGGGCCGAGTTCGAGCACGTAACTTTCCCGGTCAGTCGGCAGCCAGTGTGCCATCGCCGCGGCCAACTGGGCCGAACTAGGCGCCACCGCCCCGGTCCGTTGCGGGTCAGCAATCCATTCCCGTAAAAACAAACCCGAGTCGGCCAGTGCCGCGATGATCTTTTTTGCCATGCAGTCTCCGTCCAGGCGACGGTTAAGCGATAGAATAATAAAATCAGGCCATAATGCCACAGGAATTTTCAATTCCGGGAACTTTTAGACGAATGCGCTGCTGGCCAAGTTTCGCCCATCTTTTCGCGCAACGCGTTGCGCCGGGTGGACCAGTCATCCCAACAACGCTCCCAGGTTTCACCGGCGAAATTCGTCCGGGCTGCCGGCCAGAGCGCGTCGAGCGCGTTCAATTCATTGCGGGCAGCTTCATGGTCCTTCCATTGCCAGTAGGTTTCAGCTAGATTCAAATGATTTTCGGGGTAACCGGGCGCCAGGGCGGCGGCGGATTCCAGCCAGTCGCGCGCCTTGTGCCGGCTGCCAATGCTGAGGGGCCAGCCGGGGGCGTCGCGGTACAACAGCCCGAGACAGCGCGCCGGCCCGGCATAATCAAGGTGCTCATCCAGGTCATCCGCCGCTTTGAATTCCCGCTCGATTTCCCGCACCATTTTGATTGCAGCCGGATTGCGTTTGGTGTCCGCCAACTGGCCGAGTTCGATGGCGAGATAATAATGTCCGGGCGCGGAGTTGGATTCCATCGCCAGCAGGTGGCGGCACGCGACAATGCCTTGGATGGCCAGGTCGGCGCGCCCGGCATTGTTGGTGACAAAATCATTGAGGTCGTAACACGCGCGGGCAAACTGCCAGGCCGCGGCCGAATCGTTGGTGTGCGATTGGAATCGGGCTTGCGCGCTCTGCCACGCGGCCTCGGCCCGGGCGGCGAAAATCCGGCTCGGGGTTTGCTCTGCCAGCAACGCCGACCCGCCGGCCCAAAGGCCGAGCGCGATGGCGGCGACGGGGCGGGTGCGGAAATTAAGAATTTCCATCCTTGGAATTAAAAGTTGCCATCGCATGGGGCTGCTTTATACTGGGCAGGTGAGATTAAATTGGAAATCAGCGTGGCTGGCAATGCTGGCGTTGCCGGCAATTTTGGGGACCGGCTGTTCCGGCATTAATGCCAGCGGCAGCGTTTCGCCCGCCTCGTTTTTCCTGCCGGGAATCCTGAAGGCCGATCCGCTGCGGCAGACCGCCCCCGTAGCAACGGTCGCTCCGTCGTTCCAACTCGCTCAAGCCCAATAATTATGCGATTCCCATTCGCCCTGTCGGCAAAAATCGCCGGGCACATCATCCGCCACAAGCTGCGCAAAACCCCGAAGTTCGCCATGGTGCTGCAGCTTGAACCGCTGCACACCTGCAACCTCACCTGCACCGGTTGCGGGCGCATCCGCGAATATTCCACCAGCCTCAAGGACATGGTGCCGCTCGAAAAATGTCTGGCCGTCGCCCAAGAATGCGACGCCCCCATGGTCAGCATCTGCGGCGGCGAGCCTTTGATTTATCCGAAGGTCGAAGAACTCGTGAACGGATTGCTCGCGCAGGGCCGCGTCATTTATGTCTGCACCAACGGCGTGTTCATGCGGAAGAAAATGCGCGATTATCTCGCCTTTGAATTGCGGAATGCGGATTCCGGACTGCGGAATGAATTGGAAAACAAGATTGAAAAATTGCTCGCCGGCAAATTAATCAGCGAACAGGACGCTGCCACAATCCGCGATCCGCAATTGCCCATCCGCAATTCGGTCATCCGCCCGACCCAGTGGATGTACTGGAACGTGCACGTGGACGGCCTCGAATTCACGCACGACCTCATCGTCGAGCGCGAAGGCGTGTTCAAGGAATGCATTGAAGCCATCAAAATGGCGAAAATCCTCGGCTTCCAGGTCGCCACCAATGCGACGATTTACAAGGAAACGGACATGGCCGAGATCGAGGACATGTTCAAATTCCTCAGTTCGCTCGGGGTGGACGGCCACACGATTTCGCCCGGCTACGATTACGACGCGGCCAAGAAGGACATGGTCAAACGCCTGGGCAAGGATCCGAAGGAGTTTTTCCTGACGCGCGACATGACGCGGCAGAAATTTGCGAAGATCCTCGACTGGGGCAAGGCCTTCACGATTTTCGGCACGCCGGTTTACCAGGAATTCCTGGCGGGCAAACGCGAGTTGACCTGCACGGCTTGGGCCATTCCCACTTACAACATCAAGGGCTGGAAGGCGCCGTGTTACCTGATGACCGACGGACACTACGACAGCTATCAGGAAATGCTGGAGAAGGTGGATTGGAACAAATACGGCGTGGTGGACGGCAAGGCGCGTGACCCGCGCTGCGAACACTGCATGGTCCATTGCGGATACGACCCCAGCGGCGCGCTCGGCACGAATTACCAAGCCGGCGACAACTGGAAGAATTTCAAATACAATTTCTGGCCGCGGCCCAAACCGTATCCGGCCAGCCCGGAACTGGCCCGGCGCGCCTACAACGGCGTCTCCATCGGCAAAGGCCACCTGGCCGAGGCCAAGGCCGCCATCAACTCGCCGGCTGCCGGGGCGCGCGGCGCGTTCTCGAACAACGGCCAGCACGAGGCGCACGTCGGGACGTTTTGCGGCAGCGACGGCGACACGTCGCAGCGCGACGATTTGCTGGCCAAAATCAAGGAAGCGAAGAAGGCCTAAGCCTCTTTGCTACGGAAGTTTTCGGAATCCAAATGAGCAAAACACTCTACCTTTCACCACCGAGTTTCGACGGATTCGATGGCGGCGCCGGGGCGCGCTATCAGACCGTGCGTGAAGTCACCAGCTATTGGTATCCCACCTGGCTGGCGCTGCCCGCCGCGTTGACCCCCGGAGCCAAATTGATGGATTGCCCGCCGCACAACATCGGCAAGGAAGAGTGCCTTCGCGTGGCCAAGGATTTCGACCACGTCATCATCCACACCAGCACGCCGTCGCTGAAAAACGATTGCCGGGTGGCCGAAGCCATCAAGGCACAGAAACCGGACACGAAAATCGGTTTTGTCGGCGCGCACGCCGCCGTATTGCCCACCGAGACGCTCAAAGCGTCGCCCGCGATTGACTGGGTGGGCCGCAAGGAATTCGATTACACCTGCAAGGAGGTCGCCGAGGGCCGCGAACTCTCGACGGTCGCCGGGCTTTCCTACAAGGACAAGGACGGAAAAATCAAGCACAACCCCGAGCGGGCGCTGATTGAGAACCTCGATGAACTGCCATGGATGGCGGACATCTACCGCCGTGACGTGGACGTGCAGAAATATTTTAATGGTTATCTCAACCACCCGTACATGAGCCTGTACACCGGGCGCGGTTGTCCGGCGCAATGCACCTTCTGCCTTTGGCCGCAGACCATCGGCGGCCACAAATACCGCGTCCGCTCGGCCCAGAACGTCGCCGACGAGATGGCGTATCTCAAAAAGCTGTTTCCCGAGGTGAAGGAATACTTTTTCGACGACGACACGTTCACAGCCAACCTGCCGCGGGCGCGGGAGATTGCCAAAAAAATCGCGCCGCTGGGCCTGACCTGGAGCTGCAACAGTCGCGCCAACCTCGATTACGACAACATCAAGCTGCTCAAGGACAACGGCCTGCGCCTGTTCCTGGTCGGCTACGAAAGCGGCAACGAGGACATTCTCAAAAACATCAAGAAGGGCGTGACGCTCGACGAAATGCGCCGGTTCACCAAGGCCTGCAACCAGGCCGGCGTGCTCATTCACGGCACGTTCATCCTGGGATTGCCCGTCGAGACCCGGCAAACCATGGAGGAGACCCTCAAGTTTGCAATGGAGCTGGACTGCCTCAGCATCCAGGTCAGCCTCGCCGCGCCGTATCCCGGCACGGAATTGTACGAGCAGGCCAAGCTCAACGGCTGGTTCGCCAAAAAGGAAAAGACCGATCTGCTCGGTGGCGAAGGGTACCAGGACAGCGCCATCGAATATCCCGGGCTGAGCAAGGAGGAGATTTTCGAGTACATCGAAAAATTCTACCGCGCCTATTACTTCCGGCCGAAACCCATCCTGCGCATCATCAAGACGATGCTGGAAGACAAGGATATGTTCGTGCGCCGCTGCCGCGAAGGCGTGGAGTTTTTCCGCACCCTGCGCCAGCGCAAGGTGGGCGCGACTGCCGGCCAGAGTGCTGTGGCGTGAATGGAGCGCGGACCGCTGAGTCCGCGTGTTTGTTCGTTTAACGGCGATTTGCGGACAAGGCTGTCCGCGCTCCTATTTCTTCCCTTCGCTTTCCCGGCCGGTGTATTTGCGGGTGGCGGTGTCCACGCGGATTTTTTCGCCGCGGGCGATGAACAGCGGGACCATGATTTCCAGGCCGGTGTCGAGTTTGGCCGGCTTCCAGGTGGCATCAGAGCCGCCGCTGCTGGGCGGGGCGGTATCGGTCACCACCAGCGTCACGCTGGCGGGCAGGACGACGTCCACCAAACGACCATCGAGCAGCAGGGCGCGGAACTCCACGTTTTCCTTGATGAACCAGCGCCGGTCGCCGACCTGTTCCGCGCTGAGCGTGAATTCGTCGAAGGTCTCGGCGTCGGAGAACACGTAATCGCTTCCGCTCGGGTAGCTGAACTGGACGCGGCGATGCTGGACGTCGGCAACCGGCACGCGTTCGCCTTCGGTGAAAGTGTGGTCCGCGAGCCGGCCGGTTTTCAGCTGGCGCAGCCGCGCGTGCAGCTTGTGGCGGGTCTGGGCCGTGCCGCTGACGTGGAAGTCCTCCACCATTTGCGGCGTGCCGTCGAGCAGCAGAACCATGCCGCGTTTGAACTCCGAAGGCAGGACAGTTTGCATAGTTTGCTTCCTTCTGGCACCCGCCAGATGTTTCGAGGTTTTCGGAAATCCATTGCTTTGATAACCCACCCCCGGCAAGTCGTCAACCCTGAGACCGACAGGCGTCATCTGCGGCTGTTGTGGCATGGAGCCTGTGGTTCGAAAAATCGGCGCACAGCGCCGGCACGACAATTGGAATTCTAGCGCAAAACGGATTTTCAGTTTCCCAACGCGGCTTCGAGCAGTTCCGCGACAAATTTCCCGAGGCCGGGCGCCTGGGACTCGCGCGGGCCGGCAACATTGAGGGTGCGAACCTGGTTTTGCTTGAGGAATTCGGAAAGCGCGGTGGCGCCCTGGGCCAGGCCATCGCCTTCACAAACCACCAATACCGGGCGGCGGTGCTGTTGGGCGCAGGTTTGGGTGAAGGCCGTGCCGCCGGACAACGCCTTTTCCCGCACTACAATCAATGTGGCATCCGAATCGGTCACGTTTTTCTCCGTGCGTTCGCCGTAATCCGGCGTGGCGGCCTCGCGCAACTGGTAAGCGTCGGGAATGACCTCGTCCTCGGCCCGGCGGCCCCGCGGGCACCAGCCGCCGTGTCCGTATCCGTGTCGAAGGGCGAAATTCAGCGCGGCCCGGTCCACGCCGGTTTGACCGCCCGAGACGATTTTCAAAGGCTGGTGCGCACCCGGTTTCAATGAATGATAGTCTTGGACGGATGGTGAGCGGATGGCAACGCTTTTAGCGTGAAGAAGACGGAACCGCCTTGTTGCGCGTGAAACAGATTTGATTCTTTGGCTTTCCTGCGGCATCCTGCGGGCGTTGTGAGCATACCCGAACATCGCCAGGCCATTGACCGGCTCGACGCCCAAATCGTTCGCTTGCTCAACGAGCGCACGAAGCACGTGCTGGCCATCGGCGACATCAAGCTCAAGGCCGGCGAGGAAATCTACGCGCCGCACCGCGAACGCGCCGTGCTCGACCGCATCTGCCGGTTGAATGCCGGGCCGATGACCGGCGAGCAGCTCCGCGCGATTTACCGCGAAATCATGTCCAGCGCGCTGGCCCTCGAAAAGACGATGACCATCGCCTATCTCGGGCCGGAGGCGACGTTCACCCACCAGGCCGCGATCCGGAAATTCGGCGCCAGCCTGCGGTACACTTCACAAAAAACCATCACCGACGTGTTCGCCGAGGTCAGCAAAACCCGCGCGGATTATGGTGTCGTGCCGGTGGAGAACACCACGGAAGGCGTGGTCACCCACACACTCGACATGTTCGTGGACAGCGACCTGAAGATCGTTTCACAGATTGTGCTGCCGATTCAGTATTGCCTCGCTGGCCACGGCAAAACCGAGAACATCCAGCGCCTGTACGCGCATCCGCAGGCGCTCGCCCAGTGCCGGTCCTGGGTCCAGAAAAACCTGCCGCGGGCAGAGATTCTCGAGACGTCCTCGAACGCGCGCTCGGCCGAGCTGGTGGCGCACCCGACGGTCCGGAAAACGAAATTGCGGGGCAAAGTGGCGGCCATCACGGGGCTGCTGGCTGCCGAGAAGTATGGCCTGGATCTGGTGGAGCAGGACATCCAGGACAACGCCGCCAACGCCACCCGCTTTCTCGTGTTGGGCCGCCAATGCCCGCCGCCCACGGGCGACGACCGCACCAGTCTGTTGATCAGCGTGGCCGACAAGGCCGGCGCCCTGCATCAGGCCATCGCCGCGTTCCGCCGTTACCGCATCAACATGACCAAGATTGAGTCGCGGCCGAGCAAGCGGAAGGCGTGGGAATATTTCTTCTTCATTGATTGCGACGGGCACGTGCACGACCGCAAGGTGGTCAAAGCCATCCAACTGCTGGGCGAGCACTGCAACTTCGTCAAAATTCTCGGGTCCTATCCCAATACCGAGTAGTAACCGCCCTGAATTCACACACCCCAACTTGAGGCGGCGGCAAAACTCGTGTAACTTCCACGCTAAGCACAAGACTTATGGCGCAAGAATTTGGCAATGCATTTCTGAAGAAACCAGCGAGCGCGGGCGGATTAGTGATACCGCCGGTCAAATCCGCCCTGCATCCGGCGGTACGGAAACCGGCGACCCCGCCGCGGCCGCAAACGTACAGCAAAGTGTTCCGCTGGCGACTGCCCGACGGTCAAACGCAGGCGCCGGCCACGGTGGAAATCGTCGGCGGATTCACCCATTGGCAAAAAGTGCCCTTGCACCGTGACGGCGCCCTGGACGCCTGGCACGTCACGCTGCACAATCTTCATTGCGGCCGCATGTATCACTACATGCTGCTGGTGGACGGCCAGCCGGTCCGTGACAAGCATTGTGACGGCCTGGCAGTTCCGCATGGCCCACAGGAGGAGCAATACCAGTTGATGACCGACCGGGGCCCGCGCGTGTTGATGCTGTTCGCCCAGACAAAGTAACCGTTTCCCTCCCGGTCAGGGCGGCCGGAAGCCGCCGGAACCCGCAGCCAAGATGGCTGCGCTACCTAGCACACGCTTTCCGCCTTCGCGGCGCGACGGCGGCCAGCGTGCGGGTTTGGGCATCTTCCAGATGCCCAGTTTCTGCCGGAACGTCCGTCTCTAAGCACGTTGGCAGATGCACCCGCCGGGATTTTCCAGGCATTTTTTGCTTCCCAAACACCCAAGCGTGATGTTAAACTGGCATCATGGATGGATTGGAAAACGCTAATGATTATTTTATTTGGGGCGTTGATCATTCCCCTTACGGCCCGGTGGAGTTGTCGGTGTTGATTGACTGGATCCGGGACGAGCGTGTTTTGGCCGACACGTGGATCTTTGCGCGGCCCGACGGCACTTGGCGGCGGGCGGCGGACGTTCCCGAGCTGCGTGAACACTTCAGCCAGGAAACGGCCGCGTCTCCCCCCATCGCTTCCAAAGTGGATATCAAACCGGGCTCCCTGCGCCGCATCAAGATTCTGGCCCAGATGAACGATGCCCAGCTCGATCGCTTGGCGGAATTCATGGAGGTGCAAAAAGTCCCGCAGTGGTTTGCGCTGGTGAAACAGGGGGATCCCGGCAACGGCATGTTCTTCGTCCTGCAAGGCGAGTTGCGGGCGCGGGTGATGGTCGGCGAAAAGGAAACGATTCTGGCCACCTTCGGCCCGGGCGATTTTTTTGGCGACATGTCGCTGTTCGATCACGGTCCGCGCTCGGCGGATGTCATTGCCAACGCCGAAAGCATCGTGTTGAAGATGTCCGACATGGCGTTTGAGCGGCTCACCCGCGAGGCGCCCGCGCTGGCCACGCCGTTCCTGCAAGCCACCGCGCGCACCCTGGCCGCCCGGATCCGGGCCGACAACCGGCGCCTGGACCGGCTCTCCCAGCAGTTCAGCGCGAGCGTCTGATTTTCACCTCGTCGTGGCGAAGGCAGGTTGCGCGTTTTCTTCCAGTTGGTCCAGCACAACGGTTGTCTCCCCCAATTCGAATTGGCCAGTGAGTTGAATGTCGCGCGAGGAGCTTCCCACCAGGATTTTGTAGGCGCCCTTGTCGGCCACCCAGCCTTTTTTATCCGGGTCGAAATGGGCAAACGCGCTGCGGTCGAGAGAAACGGACACCTTTTGCTTTTCACCCGGCTGCAATACTACTTTCGCGAAGCCCTTCAATTCCTTGACCGGTCGCGGCAGAGCCGGGTGAAGTTCCTGTACATAAACCTGGGCCGCTTCCGCGCCGGCGCGCTGCCCGGTGTTGGCCAGTTCGAATTCCACGGTCACCGGCAATCTGGATGCATCCGGGCCGGGAACCAGCTGAAGATCTGAATATTTGAAGGTCGTGTAAGAAAGCCCAAACCCGAATGGGAATAGCGGCTCAATGTTCTTCGTATCGAACCACCGGTAGCCCACGAGCAGACCTTCTTTGTATTCGACGGTGCCGTTTGTGCCCGGATAAGCCTTGAGCGCATGCGCCGGTGAATCCTCCAGCCGCTTTGGAAACGTACAGGGCAACTTGCCCGACGGAGTCACATCACCAAACAAGACGCGCGCCAGCGCGTTGCCGCCTTCCAGGCCCGGATACCATGCATAGAGCAGGGCCGGCACCTGGGTGAGCCAGGCATCCATCTCGACGGCGCCGCCGCCCATGAGCACCACCGCCGTCTTCGGATTGGCCTGTACGATTTTCCGGATCAATTCGTCCTGTCCGCCCGGCAGCTTCATGTTCTTGCGGTCGGCGCCTTCGGTATCGTAGCCGCCGTGGTGGTTCAAGCCGCCCACGTAAATGACCACATCGGCCGCTTTGGCGGCGGCCACGGCTTCGTCAGCCAACTCGGAGACTTTTCGAGGCAGAACGATTTCCTCCGTGTCGGGCCGGTAATCGAGGCGTCCCGGTCCGACCGGCGCGTTGTAACCCTGGGCGAAGATGATCTTCACGTTGCTCCCCAGCCGATTGCTGATGCCCTGCAATGCGGTGATTTCATAGGGCGGCTTGATTCGCGACGACCCCCCGCCGTTCGCGAAGTGGGCCGTGGCGTTGGCGCCGATGACGGCAACGGTCTTGACCTTGGCCGGGGCCAGCGGCAGCAAATTCTGATTCTTCAGCAGCACGAACGTTTCTTCCGCCACCTTGCGCGCGGTTTCCTGGTGGGCCGGCGTGCTCAACGGCCCCTGCGGTTCGGGCTTGGCAGGCGCTGGCGCCGCCGGGTCGTGAATCAGGTTCAACTTGAACCGCACGTACAAATTGCGCCGGACTTTCTCGTTTAGAGCGGAAACCGGATACCGGCCGTCCTTGAGCCCCGCCAAGTAGGGATTGGCCAGATAATTCTCTTCGTAGGGCGGGTGGGTGCCCATTTCCATGTCCAGCCCGTTGGTCGCCGCCAGGTCGGTGTGATGCACGCCGCCCCAGTCGGACATGACCGCGCCTTTGAACCCCCATTCTTGTTTCAAAACCTGGTCGAGCAGGTAATGATTTTCACAGCAGAACTGGCCGCGGAACTGGTTGTAGGCACCCATGACCGTCAACACGCCCGCTTCCTTCACCGACGCGTAGAACGCCGGCAGATAGATCTCGCGCAAGGTGCGCTCGTCCATCTCCACGTTGATGGACATCCGCTGATTTTCCTGGTTGTTGGCGGCAAAATGCTTGGCGCAGGAAGAAACACCCTGGGCCTGCTCGCCACGGATGTAATTGACGGCCATGCGCGAGGTCAAAAACGGATCCTCGCCCAGGTATTCAAAATTCCGGCCGCACAACGGGGTGCGCTGGATGTTCAGCGCCGGGGCGAGCATGATGTTTTTGCCGCGGTGCACCGCCTCCTGGCCGATCTCGGCGCCATAAGCCAACGCCAGGTCCGTGTTCCAGGTGGCGGCCAGCCCGAGAGTCGCTGGCATGGCAGTCGAGAAATCATCCACCGGTGTCGGATGGTCCTTGCCTTCCGCTCGCACGCCCAACGGCCCGTCATCCATGACGAGTTTTTCAAGCCCCAGCCGCGGCACACCGGCGACGCTGAAACTGGAATCGGCATGGACCAACGCCACTTTTTCTTCGAGCGTCAGCCGGGACAGCAAATCCTCGATGCGCGCGTCAACGGGTTTGGAATCATCCAGATAAACGGGGCGTTCCTGGGCGCCAGCAGTGGCCACCGACCCGAAAACAACGGCCAGAACTGCACACAGCCCGGCAAACATCTCGATCGCAATGGTCAATTTCATAGTTGTCTCGCTTGTTCCATGTTGATTCGTCCACCCTTCCGCCGGTGCCGAGCGCCTGCCCCAGTGGGCAAACTATCGGCAAGATTCCTCGAATGGTGGCGGCGGAGGCGGTACTATGAAAAAAAATCAGCGCCGCCGCCAGCGAAAACACGACCGAATGGTAATTAGGGCGCATCACGATTTTTAACTGGTCGCGGAGCGGCCGGATGAGGGTAGCCGTGGCTGTTCAAGCCACGGAACCGAAATCCAAAAAGCATTCCGTCGCGCAGCGACGGTTGAAACCCGAACCGGCCGTTGTCTCAAGCGTCGCTCCGCGACGCCGTGTCCCTGGCCGCATTATCCGTGGGATAAATCCCTTGTCATTACCCACAAGTTTTGGAAGTTGTTTTATTGGAGGA
>Ga0335071_10000091_pt1 | contig 104659 bp, 87 predicted proteins | sample Lox_Sample_15_FD_206724 | JGI IMG/M metagenome (GOLD analysis project Ga0335071, IMG submission 206724) | Soil microbial communities from Loxahatchee National Wildlife Refuge, Florida, United States - Lox_Sample_1.5 | ecosystem: Environmental > Terrestrial > Soil > Wetlands | place: USA... | reverse complement strand
GCACCTTACTTTGAGATCCTTCGCGTCGCGTGCCTGCCGCAGGCAGGCACAACCGCTCCTCAGGATGACAACGAAAAAGAAAACCAACGGCAAAAGCACCGGTCTAAAGACCCGCCGCTACATGGGGAACCACCCTTTGCCAACAGCGCAAAGGGGAGGCCACCGACAAGAGCGAAGACGACGAAAAAGCACATCTAGAAACCACCGCGACATCAGCTCAGGTAAAGGACCAACCGACCAGAGTCAGGGCAAGGAAAACCGCGAGGCTACCGAGGCTGACCACGGAGAGAACCTTGCCTCGGCCGAGGACCATGTCGCGGGTGTCCGCCTTGATGCACAGCACGATCGCTACGATAAGGATCGCGCTCCAGGAGACGGCGCAAGGCAGGCCGGGATAGCTGGCCAAGGCGGCCAGGGTTTTGTCTGAGGGCTGGCCAATGGGAATCCACCACGGCACGATGGGGGCAAATCCCGCGGCGAGGACGAAGGTAAGCAGTTTGCGGCTGACCCAACCTTTGATCTTGGGCATGGCCTGGCGCTTCTTGCGCACTTTGCGCCAGACGAATCCTTCCCAGGCGAGAAGCGCGGCGGCGAGAGGCATCCAGCCATACTGGGCACCTTTCACGTCAGTCCAGAGCCAGGCGCGGAAGAAGAAATATTGGGGATGCGTGGCGGCCAGCCGGGGAAGCAGAAGCCAGCTCGTCAAAGCGTTGCCGATGAGCGTGAACAGCAGGACAGCGAGCGCCAGCAGTTGGAGGAATTGCTGTGCCGGGGCTGACCCGCAGCGTGTGCAACGAGGCTTTTCCGGGAAAATCTGGATGCCACAATTCTGGCAATACATTTCCGCCTCACTTTTTCCCCGGCTGAGAACACCCCCGTACGGGAAAAAAGCGTAAGCGGTCGAGAGAGGCTTGCCAACTGGTCCGAGGAGCAGTGGAAAACCGGTCAGGTCGATCCCTTTAGTCAAAGTGACAGGAAGCCGATCAACGAGGCGAGCGGGATCGTGGCCGGGGCTTGGGGCTGCGAGCGGAAACGACGGGTGAATATCGCTTGCACGAGCAATTGGGAAAATTGCAGGGAAGATTCCCAGTGGGTGGGGCATAACCGCCGAGATGATGAATGGTCTTGCCGTGCCCACAGCGACACGGAAGAATCTTTCGACTGTGGTTCATTCTCCGCCGTCCGTCAATTGGTCCCGAAAGTACCACAGGTATGGCGGGCGGCGCACCTGAATTCTTCAAGAGGAGAGGGGCGCGTTATTTGATGTAGCGGTGGAGGATTTCGACGAGATTCTCGGCGGCCTTGGCCTCGGCGGAATCGACTCTGGAGTTCCTGCTCAAGACGTGAAAGCGAATCTCGCCGTCGATAATCTCGACGAGCAGGCTATTGATGGCGCCGCGGCAGGCAGCAATCTGCTGGAGGACGACGGAACACTCCTGATCCTGTTCGATGGCGGCGCGAATGCTTTCGAGTTGACCTTGCAGGCGATTGAGGCGGGTGAGCAGCTTTTTCTTTTCGACGAGGGAGTGAGGCATAGGGGCTCCTTGACATACTATACAGGGTATAGTATCACAGGAGCGGTGTTACAAGCTGTTCACATTCCTGACGTTTAATGATCTGCCTGTTTCGCCCCGGTTCTTTAGGTCCAGAGAGAACAACTTATGCGAAGTCCAATCGTACTTGCAGTTCTGTGCGCCACTCTCACAGGAGGGTGCGGCGAAGGCCGTCATCAGGTGTCTGCCGATGACGCCTCGGCGATCCAACGCTCCGGGAATCGAGTGACGGTGCCGGCATCGTCGCCGCTGGCCGGACGGCTGGAGGTGGAGCCGGCCAAGCTGACATCGATCACGCACCAGGTAAACGCGCCAGCGTCTGTCGAAGCCGATCCGGCGCGCTACGCGCGCATCTTGCCGCCACTGAACGGACGGGTGGTGCAGTTGTACGTCCATCCAGGTGACGCGGTTACCAAGGGACAAGAACTGCTGGCAATTGATGCGCCGGATTTTGTGGGGGCGCAGACGGATTACTCGCGAACGCGCAGTGTGCTGAGCCAGGCGGAACGCAACCTGGCGCGCCAGGAAGATCTGGCCGTCCATGGAATCGTGGGGCAGCGCGACGTGGATCAGGCAAGGACGGATCGCGATTCGGCCGAAAGCGATTTCAACCGGGCCAAGAAACGGTTGCAGCAGCTCGGCATGGACCCGGACAAGACGCAACTGGGAGCTCCGTTGATCGTGCGCTCGCCGCTGACCGGGAAAGTTCTGGATGTGACCACGGCGACGGGCGAGTTTCGCAACGACCCAACCGCGCCGCTGATGACAGTGGCAGACCTGTCGGACATATGGGTGACGGCCAACGTTCAGGAAAAGGACATTCATTACGTGCACAAGAGCGATCCGGCGACGGCGGTGTTCGCGGCGTATCCTTCGGAAACCTTCCACGGGAAAGTGCTGTTCGTAGCGGATGTGCTGGACCCAGACACGCGCACGGCCAAGGTACGAATTGCGTATCCGAACACGGACGGACGGCTGCGACCAGCGATGTTCGCGACGGTGACGCTGAAGACGTGGGACACGCAGGAATTGACGGTGCCGACGACAGCGCTGGTGCTGGTGGGAGACCGCACAACTGTTTTCGTGCAGGTGGGGCCAAACACGTATGAGCAGCGTCCGGTGATGGCGGGAGAGCAACAAGGCTCGCGGACGGTGATTAAGAGCGGATTGCAGGCGGGAGAGAAGGTGCTGGTGCGCGAAGGAGCCCTGCTGCAATGATCGACAAGTTTGTCACCCTGTGCCTTCGCCGCCGGCAACTGGTGTGGCTGATCGCCTTGCTGTTGGCGATCTTCGGCTACAACTCATGGAAGGCGCTGGACATCGAGGCGTATCCGGATATCGCCGACGTCACCTCGCAGGTGATCACACAGTATCCAGGGCACGCCGCGGAAGAAGTGGAAGAGCAGGTGACGATTCCGCTGGAACGGGAACTGAACGGCATCCCGGGATTGCAGGTGATGCGTTCGCACAGCACCTTTGGGCTGTCACTGATCACGATGGTGTTTCGCGACGGTGTGGATGACTACTGGGCGCGTCAACGAATCAACGAGCGAATCGCGGGAGTCAACCTGCCGCCGGGGGCAAATCCGGGGCTGGATCCGCTGACGTCGCCGATCGGCGAAATCTACCGGTACACGCTGCAATCGAATTTCCGGGACCAACGGGAACTGCGCGAATTGCAGGAGTGGGTGGTGATTCCGCGACTGAAGCAGGCGCCGGGGGTGGCGGACGTCACGAATTTTGGCGGCGAGACGACGCAGTTTCAGTTGATCGTGGATCCGGCAAAGCTGGCGCAATACAACGTGTCGCTGGCGCAGGTGATCGCGGCGATTCAAGCCAACAACGCAAACGCGGGTGGCAGCATCGTTGTGCGAGGCGAACAGGGTTACGTGGTACGGGGCATCGGGCTGATTCGCTCGCTGGACGACCTGGGGAACATCGTGATTCTGGCGAAGAACGGGACACCGGTGTTCCTGAAGAATCTGGGAACGTTGCAACTGGGCACGCTGGAACGGCGTGGCATTCTGGGGAAAGACACGAATCCAGACACAGTATCGGGCATCGTGCTGCTGCTGAAGGGGATGAATCCGTCGCAAGTGCTGGAAGGAGTGCACGCACAGGTCAACGCGCTGAACAACGGGATTCTGCCAGCGGACACGAAGGTGGTGCCGTACCTGGATCGCTCGGACCTTGTGCAGACGACAGTGCACCGGGTCTCGCGAACGCTACTGGAAGGCATGGGGCTGGTTCTGCTGGTGTTGATCCTGTTTCTCGGGAGCGCGCGGGGCGCGCTGATGGTAGCGATCACGGTGCCGTTCTCGCTGCTATTCGCGTTCATCTGCATGCGGTTCACGAATATTCCGGCGAACCTGCTTTCGCTGGGGGCGATCGACTTCGGGATCATCGTGGATGCGTCGATCGTGGTGATGGAAAACATCCTGCGGCATCGCGAAGAGCATCCGGATTCACCGCTGTCGGAAGAAAACGCGCGGCAATCGGCGATTGAAGTGGCGCGACCGATCTTCTTCGCCACGTTGATCATTATCACGGCGTATCTGCCATTGTTTGCATTCCAGCGGGTGGAGAAGAAGCTGTTTTCGCCGATGGCGTACGTGGTGGGCTACTCGCTGGTGGGAGCGCTGTTGATGGCGCTGGCGATCATCCCCGGGCTGGCGCTGGTGACGTACAAGAAGCCGCGGAAACCATTTCACAACGTGGTGCTGACGGGAATCGCGCGGTTCTATCAGCGGATGATTCATCACGTGACGCACTACCCGTTGCAGGCGATTGTGCCGGCGGGAATCGCAGCGGTGCTGGCGATCGCACTGGCGATCGGGATCGGGAAAGAGTTCCTGCCGTATCTGGACGAAGGGTCGATCTGGCTGCAAGTGCAGCTACCGCCGGGCATCTCGCTGCAGAAGGCGGCGTCGATGGCGGACGAGTTACGAGCGGCGACACTGGAGTTCCCCGAGGTTGCGACGGTGGTGACGCAGTTGGGCAGAAATGATGACGGGACCGATCCGTGGACACCTTCGCACATCGAGTGTTTCGTCGGATTAAAGCCATACGACACGTGGCCGAGTCATGGGGACAAGGCGGATCTGATCCGGCGGATGTCCGAGCGGTTTGCAAAGGTGCCGGGCGCCACGGTGGGCTTCTCGCAACCGATGATTGACGGCGTGAACGACAAGATTTCCGGGGCACACAGCGATCTGGTGGTGAAAGTGTTTGGCCACGAATTCGGCGAGACGCGGCGGATTGCGACGGAGCTGGTGGATGTGTTGAAGGACATTCCGGGGGCCACGGACGTAACCATCGACCAGGAGCCTCCGCTGCCGCAAATCCAGGTGAAGGTGGACCGCGCGGCCGCGGCGAGGTTCGGGATCAACGTGGCGGACATCGCCACAATCATCGAATCGGGCATCGGCGGCAAGGCGGTCTCGAACGTGTTCATCGGCGAGCGGGTGTATGACATCGCGGTGAGATTTCCGGAGAGCGTGCGAAGCAGCGCGGATGCGATCAGCAGCCTGACGGTCACCCTGCCCACAGGCGCGCGCATCCCGCTGTCGCAGGTTGCGCAAATCACATCGACGACAGGCGAAAGCACCATCACGCGGGAAATGAACCGACGGAACCTGACGGTGCGGCTGAACCTGCGCGGGCGGGACTTGTCGAGCTTTCTGAGCGAAGCACACGAGAAAATCGCGGAGAAAGTGAAGTTCGACGCAACGAAGTATCAGCTGGAGTGGGGCGGGCAGTTCGAGAACCAGCAGCGGGCGCAGAGGCGGCTGGCGTTCATCGTCCCGGGCGTGCTGGCCCTGATCTTTGTGCTGCTGTACTCGTCGTTCGGAACGATCCGGCACGCGGCGCTGATTCTGACGATTGTGCCGGTGGCGCTGCTGGGCGGGCTGATCGCGTTGTGGCTGCGCGGAATGACGATCAACGTGTCAAGCGCGGTGGGATTCATCGCGCTGTTTGGCGTGGCGGTGCAGAACGGCGTGATCATGGTGGCCAGCCTGAACCATCACCGACAACATGTGCCGGGGCTGCACCGCGCGGTGCTGCTGGGAGCGACGCAACGATTGCGGCCGGTGCTGATGACGGCGACCGTAGCGGCGCTGGGCTTGTTGCCGGCGGCGCTGGCGCGGGGCGTAGGCAGCGACGTGCAGCGACCGTTGGCAACGGTGATTGTGGGCGGGCTTGTGACAGCAACGTTGCTGACACTGCTGGTGCTGCCCGCGATGTACCTGTTGCTGGAGCGGCGGCATGAAAGGAAACACCCGGTGGTGCCGGCAGATTGGGAGAATGCGTGATGAGGGCGAAACGCAGTTGGATCTTGTTGCTCACGCTAGGAGTGTTGGCGGGGACGGCGGCCGCACAGTCGCAACCTGCGCAAACGGTAGCCGCTCAGACCGCGGAGGAGCGGCGGCCCCACCTGACGTTCGAGCAATATCTTGAGGCAGTGTTGCGCGCGAACCTGGAATTGGCGGTGCAGCGGTCTAATATCGCGATATCGCATGCCGGGGTGACGAACGCCGCAGTTTCTCCGGACTGGACACTCGATGTGGGATTTCCGCTGGTTGACCTGTCCGGTCAAGGGAATCCGACCACATTTGGATTTGGGCTGGATGCTCCGATCGAGTTGGGAGGGAAGCGCGGACGGCGAGTCAAAGCGGCGAAGGCGGATTTGTCGACGGTCACATCGGATTATGACGATGCGATCCGGCAGTTGCGATCGTCGGCAACCGGAGCGTTCATCGACGCGCTGGGAGCGCGTGCCATTCTGGAGTCGAAGCAGAAGAGCTTGAGCCAGCTTGACCGGATCGTGACGGTGAACCAGGAGCGGCTACGGGTTGGCGAGATTGGAGATATTGAACTGGTGCAGTCGCGAGTGAATCGGGATCAGTTCAAAGCGGACGTGATTACCGCGACGGCGGATGTTTACAGCGCAGACCTGGTTATGGGCCAGCAGTTGGGTAAACCGGAGAGGTTGACGACGGAACTGCCCGTGCCCGACGGGAAGCTGGAGATTGGAATGCGCACGTTCGATGTTGCGGAGTTGGTAGCGACGGCGCTGCAACGGCGGCCGGATGTGGCGTCGAAAGAGCGGGCTTTGAAAGCGGCCGATCTGCGCATCGAACTGGCGAATGCCAACCTGATTCCGGACGTCACAGTGAGCGGGTTCTATTCGCACATCGCGGCCGGGACGGGCGGCTTCGTTCAGCCAGAGGACAACACGATTGGCGCATCGTTGTCGATGAACCTGCCATTCTCGCGGTGGAAACACAAAGGCGAACTGGAGAACGCACAGGCGAGCCGGACACAGGCGGAATTGCAGTTGAAGGCGGCGCAACTTCAGGCGGAGACGGAAGTTCGCGACGCGTATTCGCGCTACCAGGCGGCGGTGCAGCGCTTGCAACTTTACAAGGGCGGAATGCTGAAGGACGCGGATCGAGTGCTGGAGGCAAGACTGTACGCGTACCAGAGGGGTGGAGCGACACTGCTGGAAGTGATTGACGCGCAGCGGACCTCGGCGGACATTTACCTGGCGTACGCGCAGGCACTGGTGGATCACGCGCATGCACTGGTGACGCTGGAGCAGGCGGCGGCGATCTGGGATGTGTCGTTCTGAGTTGGGGCAGCGGGTGGCTGGGGTTCTATGGCGAGTACGCTAGTCGTCGCCCTCATCGTCGTCGAGTGGAGCGCTGATTAACCTCAATTTGACTGGACTAGCGGTGGTGTCTCGGGCTTCGACCAACGCCTGGCAGGTTTTGCATGTGGTTCGTTGCCACAGTTCCAGAACGTTGATGGGGACATCAAAGGTAGTTCCGCCACAGTTCGGGCAAGACGTCTTCATGAAGCTGAAAAAAGGTTAAATGGAGAATGTTACCGGCGGATGAAGAGGTGAGCCGGAGAAGAGCCAGCAGCGGCATCGGAACCTGGAGCACCCGGAATTCCCACGTGCAAAGTCGGCCCGTGGGGCACCCAGTCAGCTCAAGAGGCGACGGCGGCGAGTTGCCGGGTGCGTTCGGCTTTCCACAAAGCGATGTAAGGCTGGAGGTCCTGCATCATGCGGGCGAACTGGCCGAGTTCGAGGGATTGTGCCCCGTCGGAGATGGCTTTTTCCGGAGCGGGATGGGCCTCGATGATGAGTCCATCAGCGCCGACGGCGACGCCGGCTTTGGCGATGGCCGGAACGAGACTGCGTTTGCCGGTGGCATGGCTGGGATCGAGAATGACGGGCAGGTGGGTAAGCTCGTTGAGGACGGGGATCGCGGAAATGTCGCAGGTGTTGCGCGTGGCGGTCTCGAAGGTGCGGATGCCGCGTTCGCAGAGGATGATGTCGGGATTGCCGTGAGCGGTGATGTACTCGGCGGACATGAGCAGTTCCTTGACGGAGCTGCTGAGGCCACGCTTGAGAAGAACGGGGCGGCCGCATTTGCCGAGGGCTTTGAGGAGCATGAAGTTCTGCATATTGCGCGCGCCGACTTGCATCACGTCGGCGTATTGGGCGACGAGGTCAACGTCGCGGTCTCCCATCACCTCGGTGACGATGGCGAGGCCGGTGGCTTTCTTGGCTTTCTGGAGGAGCTTGAGACCTTCCTCTTCGAGTCCCTGAAAATCGTAAGGTGAGGTGCGGGGCTTGAAGGCGCCGCCGCGGAGGAGTTTCGCGCCCGCTTTGGCCACCGCATCGGCGGAGCGCATGATCTGTTCCTCGCTTTCGACCGAACAAGGGCCGGCAATGACGACAAATTCGTCGCCGCCGATTTCCGTGCCGTTCACGCGGATGCGCGTTTTGCCCTTACGAAATTCCTTGGAAACGAATTTGTAGGGAGCGGAGATGCGGACGACGTTGTCGACCTGAGGGAGGGCTTCGACGGATTCCAGACAGGGAGTGACGTCGCCTACACCAACAACGCCGATGACGACACGTTCCTCGCCTTCGATGGAATGGACCTTGTATCCGAAATGCTTGACGATGGCGGTGACCGCGTCGATTTCTTCGCGTGTGGCGTGGAGCTTCATGGAGATGATCATTTGCGTTTCCTCGTTTGTTCGGGCGAACCCTGGTACAGATGGTGCGTGGACCTTACGTTGAGATCCTTCGTCGCGTACGGCGCTCCTCAGGATGACAACGGAAAAAAGCAAAACCAAAAACCGCCCGTCTGAAGACTGACCACTAGACAATCCGTACAAAAAACTGGCTGAAAAACAAAAAGGCCCACTCTTGGCGAGTGGGCCGAAATCCTTTGGATTCACTCTAACTAAACGCAGGCCCCTCGCTCCTGGATGGTGCGGTAGGTAAATCGCCAGTAATAGGAGTAGGCAGCGAATCGCATGAAGGAGAGTTTACCGGGATAGGGGGAAAACACAAGGCAGAATTGGTTATTCGGGGTATTAGCGGAGCGAATGGAAGCAGCACGCGTGGACCCGTGGTTGGACAGGACAGAAGACCAGCGACTTAGAATCAGCCCGGCAACAGGGCGGTTGGCGCTGCTAATACAACAGAATGGCGATGCGGTAGCGGGTGAAGTCGGAGGCGGTGGTCGCTTCGCAGGCGCCGATGGCGGCGGAATGAATTTCGCCAGCGGTCAGGCGGCGGTTTATGTCATCGGGGAGCTGGCGCAGATCAGCCGTTTCGTAGCGCATGACTGTGGAAGGACGCTGGCCGGAGTAGCCACGATCGAGTTCGCAGGTGCGGCGGGCGTCAGCGGTGGAGGCGACGTCCTGGAGTCCGCGCGCGACAAGCTGCGAGACGACTTGCTGTTCCTGCTGTTCGAGGCTGGAGGAGGGAACGGCAGTGGAGAAATCTTCGACGGCGAAATACATGTTGCCGGACTGGACGACGGAGACGCCGAGGGAGTCGAGTTCGCGGTCCATGAGATTGGCGCGATGGGGAGCGGAGTTCATCCACTGGGTATGCAGGCCGGGGATGCTGGGACCTTCCGCGACATTTTCGGCGATGAGGCTGAAGCGGGCACCGGCGTGGCGAGCACGGTCCTGCACCGGCGGTTCGCCGGGAAATTGGTGAGAGAGGGCGTTGCGCTGAGCCATGAGAAGAGCGTGCTGATGGGCGGCGGCGGCGAGGTTGGCGTCCCAATGGAGAGGAGGGAGTCCGGCGGCGGCGCGATCGCGATTGGCGGCGTTGAGCAGGGTTAGATCGGCGGAGCTCTGTGGACCGGTGGTGGCGTGGAGAGTAGGAGTAAGCAGAAGCGCAGCCAGGGCGATGGCCGCAAGGATGGTGAGACAACGCAATGCTGTGGCCATAGGAACTCCTGCTTCTATTGAACACGGGTGCGGCGGGAAAGGTGCGGAGAACGAGGGACAGTGCTACGCGGAAGAGGAAGCTGGCCGGAGGGACAGGGGAAGGGCAGTTCCGGGTTTTCAGGTGTAAGGGTTAGGTCAGGAGCAGGGCGCGCCGGGGATTGTGCCTAGACGTTGAGATCCTTCGTCGCAAACAACGCTTGTCAGGATGACAACGCGTGAAAGCAGAACCAGAAGCGCGGGTCTGAAGACCCGGCGCTACGTAAGAGAAAAAGGGTCCGCCTCGGAAGGCGGACCCTTGAAAGGATAAAAGGCTCTTAGCCGCGGACGTGGATGGCACTGAAACTGAGGACCACGTGGCCGCCGGCGGTCGGACGACCGAAGCTCAGCATTGGGCGGAAGCGCGAGAAGATGAGCATCTGGTCGAGTTGATGACGCAGCGCCGTAGTATCGGGGCCGGCGAGAATCTCGTAGTTCATCATCTGGCCTTGCGCATCCACGGTGACATCGACGAGAAGCTCGTGCTGCAAATCGACGTCGGGATGCTGGACTTCGGCGAGGGTGGACTCCGGATAATCGGCGAGCGAAATCAGTTCCGCAGGACGAAGCAAGCCCAGCGGAATGTCGTTCGGATCGGCCCGCACGGTGATGCCCGGGAGAATCATGTGCAGGACGAAGACGAAAACGATGAAGGCGGAAAAGAGTCCGCCGGTGGCCGGGACGGTGATCGGACGGAAAGTATTGTCGATGAGAATCTCGGCGCGGTCCTTGATGCGCTGCCAGCGCAGGCGCCAATCGCGGTTTTCCTGTGCCTTGGCGGCGGCAATCTTGATCCGCAGAGCGAGATCGGCGGGCGGAACCGCGCGAGGCATGCGGGACAACAGCACAGCCAGTTTGCGGTAGCGTTGCAATTCTTCGCGGCAATGTTCGCAGCCATCCAGATGCAGACCGATCTCGCGGCGTTCCTGTGGATCAGGAGCGCCAGCAAGAGCGTCATCGAGATAACCGGCAAGCCGGGTACTGACCTTTGCGCACTTCATGGTTGATCCTCTCGCGTCGCACCAGGACGCAGATTCCCCTCGCCTCCCACATCGGCGACGCGGACAAACGCCACCTCTAAGCCAATTTGCGAAGCGAATCCCAGTCGTGAGGCCGGGAGTTCGCGCTTGCTTGCACCGGAATGTTTCGGAGCCGCGGCGTGTTCGTGCGGATTACGGAGCAGCGGTTCCAGGATTTCTTTGAGGGCACGGCGGCCGCGAAGAATGCGGGACTTCACCGTGCCGACGCTCAAGTCGAGCACTTCGGCGATTTCTTCGTAACTGAGGCCCTCGAGGTCGCGAAGGATCACCGCGCCGCGAAACACGTCAGGGATCTGCAGGAGAGCGCCCTGCACGGCAACCTGAATTTCCTGAGCGGCGAGCTGATCGAAGGGCGTCGCACCGAGATCCTCGACGTCGATGGGCGCGTGGCCTTCTTCGGGCTCGGCATCAATGGAGACATTCTTTTGCAAATGGCGCTTGAACCAACGGCGGCTGTTGAGGGCTTCCCGAATAGCAATGCGATAGAGCCAGGTCTTGAGCGAGCTGCCCTGACGGAAGTGCCGGATGCCTTTGAATGCCTTCAAGAAAACTTCCTGAGCGGCGTCAGCGGCATCGGCGGTATCGCCGAGCATGCCGAGAATGAGGTTGTAGACAGGGCCGTGGTAATGGGTAACCAGCCAGTCGAAGGCGGTTTCCGAGCCGGCTTGGAGCTCGGTAACGAGTTCGGCTTCATCCTGGCCCCACGAGAGGGCGCTGGCCCAATCGGACACGGTGTGCCTCGCCTTGAGTGTCGGGCGACCCAAGCCAAAACGGAACCCGGGGCCCAACCTTAGTCCGCTCATGATATTAGACACCGGAGAGAACGGAAGAGTTTCCGGGCGTGGCGGAAAGGCGCCGCCAAAGATCATTGTGTCACTGAGGGGGGTGGGGCGCAATGGGAGGGAAGTACGGAGGGCGCTGGACCTGACGGCCAGGATTGGCCAGCGCTAATCGCCACGAAATAATGGGGATGGAACGCCTCGGGGAATTGGGTTAACCGAACGCGATATTCAACTAACTCGTCAACAGACGATTTGCCGAACTTGACCGGGGTGGGGGCGCAACATATCATCTCCAGCCATATGACGGACAGCCCATCCCTGGTAGGACAGTCGGTATCTCATTACAACATCACAAGAAAGCTTGGAAGTGGCGGCATGGGTGTGGTGTATGAAGCCGAGGACACCAAGCTGGGGCGGAAAGTGGCGTTGAAATTTCTGCCGCCCGAGATGGCGCAGGACGCCCAGTTGATTGAGCGGTTCCAACGCGAAGCGCGCGCGGCATCTGCGCTAAACCACCCAAACATCTGCACGATTCACTCGATCGAGCAACACGAGCGCTCGCATTTCCTGGTGATGGAGCTACTCGAGGGGCAGACGCTGGCGCAGATGATGGGCCGGCAGCCGTTTGCATTGGACAAGCTGGTGCCCCTGGCAATTCAGGTTGCGGACGCGCTGGAGTCGGCGCATTCGAAGGGAATTGTGCACCGGGACATCAAGCCGGCGAATTTGTGGGTGACAGATCGCGGGCAGATCAAGATTCTGGATTTCGGACTGGCGAAGATCGAGAAGACACAGGTGCTGGACGTGGCCAAGGGCGCGTCGCAGATGGAAACAATGGCAGGCGAGTTGACGTCGCCGGGATCGACGATGGGCACCGTGTCGTACATGTCGCCGGAGCAAGCGCGCGGGCAACTGGTGGACGCGCGGACGGACCTGTTTTCCGTGGGCACAGTGTTGTACCAGATGGCGACGGGAGTGCTGCCGTTTACGGGTGATACGTCGGCGGTGGTGTTCGATTCGATTTTGAATCGCGAGCCCAAGCCGGTGGAACAGGTGAATCCCACGATTGCGCCGGAATTCGGGCGGCTTTTGGCGAAACTATTGGAGAAGGACCGCACGCTGCGCTGCCAGTCGGCGACGGAACTGAAAACGGACTTGTACCGGCTGAAGCGGGACCTGGATTCGGGCAGCAAGCGCGCGGCGGAATTAACGGACACGAAGGCAGGGAGCGCAGCGAAAGCGACGACGAAATCGGTGGCGGTGTTGTACTTCGAAAACTTGAGCGGCGCGAAAGAAGACGAATATCTGCGCGACGGCATTACCGAGGACATCATCACGGAGCTTTCCAAGATACGCGGGCTGAACACATTCTCGCGACCGACGGTGTTGACCTATCGCGACAAGCAGGTAACGCCGACGCAGATCGGGCAGCAGTTGAAAGCGGCGTATGTGTTGACGGGAACGCTGCGGCGATCGGGGCCGCGGCTACGGATCACGACGCAGTTGGTGGACACGGCGACGGACTTTCCGTTGTGGTCGGAGCGATACGACCGAGAGATGAAAGACGTGTTCGAAGTGCAAGACGAAATTGCGCAGAAGATCGCGGAGGCGTTGCGTGTGACGCTTTCGCCGCAGGAACTGGAAGCGCTGGCGGTAAGGCCGACGGAGAATCTGCAGGCGTACGATTTGTTCTTGCGAGGGAAGCGCTACGCGCGGCGGCAAACGCGGCAGGATCTGGAGTTCGCGCTGCAGATGTTTGAAAGCGCGGTGGCGATGGATCCGAGCTTCGCCCTGGCGTATGCGGCGTGCGCGAATGCCTGCGCGATGTTCTACTGCAATTTCAGCCGCGATACGGTGTGGGTGGAACGCGCGCGGACAGCTTCGGGGCACGCGGTGGCTTTGCGATGGGATCTGCCGGAAGTGCAGGTCAGCCAGGCGTGGGTGCTGTACGCGACGGACCTGCATGATGAGGCGGTGCGCATGGTGCGCAAAGCGGTGGAGCGGAAACGGGACTGCGAAGGCGCGTACTACTTGCTGTGCCGCGCATTGTTCTCGGCGGGACGCTTCCAAGAAGTGGTTGACGTGATGGAAACGGCGCTGGAAGCGAGCGGCGAAGATTACAACGTTTACATTCCCATTGCGAACTCGCTGGGGGCGCTCGGCAAACGGGAAATGTACCAGAATCTGTTGCAGCGCCGGATGAGCGCGCTCGAGAACCACCTGAAGCACGTACCGGAAGACGCGCGAGCGAGAATATTGTTGGGAACGGATTACGCCGAGATCGGACGAGAGGAAGATGCGCTGAAGGAGTTGCACCTGGCGATGACGATGCGGGCGAATGAAGCGTCGATCCTCTACAACGCGGCGTGCCTGTATTCGTTGTTAAAAAGGAAGCCCGAGGCGATGGAAGCACTGCGGAAGGCGTGGGAAGCGGGCTTCCGCGACGTGAGCCACGTGAGGCGCGACCCAGACCTGGCGTTGCTGCATGATGAGCCAGACTTCGAAAAGATGTATCCGCTGGCAGCGATGGCGGGGAACAGCGCGAGGTCGTCCCAGAACGGAACATAAGGTTGGTGGAACAGTCCCAGCGTGTTACAAGCTAGTAATGTCATTGACAAACTTATATACCGGCGCTATTTTCTGCGTGTGACAGCACGCGCTGAGACGCGCCGGCTTTCGCGGCCCCTCCTTCGCTCGCGCGCCAAGTTACTAGGCCGGAGTCATCCGCTCGAGTCGTCTCGCGTCAGCAGGCGCATCCAGTAGTCAAGTTAAGTCCTCCCTTCCATCGGAAAGGAGCGAAATGAGCAGCAAAACCCAATTAGTACCGGCAGTTCCGCCGGCACCGGTGAAGACTGCGCTAGAGCCCATGGTGGGTCCAACGCAGGAAGAAATCGCGGTGCGGGCGTATGAGTTGTTCCTGCAAAGTGGATCGGTGGATGGCCACGACATGGAACACTGGCTGAGCGCAGAAGCAGAACTCAAGGCGCGGACAAAGACCTAAACGCCCAGTGCAGGTCGAGACGAGCGAAGAGTTGAGCGGCTCCGGCCGCCGGGGTCTGTGTGTGTGAAAAGTCCAACGAGAGATGCATTGTAGAGAAACGCTGAGGCATCCGATGAAACCCATTGCGACATTGACAGTTCGTCCATCCTTGCCGGAGCCGCTGCGGCCGCTCCTGAAAATTGCGTACAACTTGAGATGGTGCTGGGATCACGCGGCGATCGATCTGTTCCGCCGGTTCGACCGGCATTTGTGGGAGAAGGCGGGACGAAATCCCGTGCGGCTGTTAGGGATGATCGACCAGGCGCTGCTGGACAAAGCGGCGAATGATGAATCGTTCATGGCGCACTTGAAAGGCGTGTCGGAACACTTGGAGCGCTATTTATCGGGGAAGGGCGCGTGGTACGGCCGCGAACACGCGGAAGCGGATGGAATGCTGGTGGCGTATTTCTCGGCGGAGTTTGGAGTGACGGAATGCGTGCCGATTTTCGCAGGCGGACTGGGCGTGCTGGCCGGAGATCACTTGAAGGCGTCGAGCGACCTGGGACTACCCCTGGTGGGAGTAGGGCTTCTGTATCAGCAAGGATATTTCCGGCAGTACCTGAATGCGGCGGGCTGGCAGCAGGAGGCGGTGGAGGAAAACGACTTTCATACGTTGCCGATCGAGCTGGTTCCAGGAATCAAGATCGGGATTCACATGCCGGAAGGAGAAGCGAAGGCGCAGGTGTGGCGAGCGATGGTGGGACGAATCCCGCTGTACCTGCTGGACACCAACATTGCGGAGAACCGGCCGGAGCACAAGCGAATCACAGGGCAGTTGTACGGCGGCGACCTGGACATGCGGATACGGCAGGAGATTCTGTTGGGCATCGGAGGGATGCGCGCGCTGGAGGCGATGGGAATCCAGCCGACGGTGTACCACATGAACGAAGGGCACTCGGCGTTCCTGGCGGTGGAGCGGGTGTCGCGGCTGATGGAGAAAGAGAACCTGTCGCTGGAAGAGGCGCGAATCCTGGCGTCGTCGGGACTGGTTTTCACGACGCACACGCCGGTGCCCGCGGGCCACGATTATTTTCCGCCGAGCCTGGTGGAGCGGTATTTTGCTCCGGCGTGGAAACGGCTGGGTGTGAATCGAGCCGATTTTCTGGGGCTGGGGAGGAAGAACCCGGCGGACGATCGCGAAGATTTTTGCATGACGGTGCTGGCGCTGAAATTGGCGGCGTTCAGCAACGGGGTGAGCAAGTTGCACGGCGAAGTCAGCCGGAAGATGTGGAGCAGCTTGTGGCCGAGCCTGCCGCAAGACGAGGTTCCGATCGGATATGTGACAAACGGGGTGCATTTCCGGAGCTGGGTGTCGCTGGAGATGAACCAACTGTACGACCGGTATCTCGGGCCGAAATGGCGCGAAGAGCCCGCCGATCCGAAGCTGTGGGAAGGAATGAACTCGCTTCCGGCGGCGGAACTCTGGAGAACGCACGAGCGACGGCGGGAACGGCTGGTGGCGTTCGCGCGACTGCGATTGCAGGAGCAACTGGGGCAACGAGGCGCGCCGCAGTCGGAGATCGATCAGGCGGAGGAAGTGCTGAACGCGGACGCGCTGACGATTGGCTTCGGGAGGCGATTCGCGACGTACAAGCGGGCGACTTTGCTGCTGAGCGATCCGGGGAGGCTTTCGCGGATCTTGAACGACCCGCAGCGGCCAGTGCAGATCATTTATGCCGGGAAAGCGCATCCGCAGGATCAGTACGGGAAGCAGTTCATACAGGCCATCATTGAACTGGCGAAGCGGCCGGAATTCCGGCGGCACATCGTGTTCCTTGAGAATTACGACATGGCGACAGCGCGGTACATGGTGCAAGGGTGCGACGTGTGGCTGAATACGCCCCTGCGGCCGCAGGAAGCCAGCGGCACGAGCGGGATGAAAGCGCTGGCCAATGGCGCGTTGAACCTGAGCACGCTGGACGGTTGGTGGGACGAGGCATGGGAAGCGGGCCTGGAAACCGGGAGCCAAGTCGGCTGGGCAATCGGCAAGGGCGAAACGTATCAAGATACGGCTGACCAGGATCGCGTAGAAGCGGCGGCGCTGTACGACTTGCTGGAGCATGACATTGTGCCGGCGTTCTACGAGCGACGGGCCGACGGGATGCCGCGGCGCTGGGTCGACCTGATGAAGTCATCGATGCGGTTGCTCTGCCCGCAGTTCAATATGCACCGGATGGTGATGCAGTATGCGGACGAGTACTACCTTGTGACGCATCTCCGCTACCGGAATCTGCATGCGAACAATGCGGAGCGGGCGCGAGCACTGGCGAACTGGAAGAAGAGGGTGGAAGCGGCATGGCCGCGGGTGCAGGTGAGGCCGCTCGCGCCGGAATCGACGGATGTGGAACTTGGGAAGGACGTGATGATTTGTGCGGAGGTGTCGCTGGATGCGTTGACGCCAGCGGACGTGTCGGTGCAACTGCTGACAGGACGTGTGGACGCGAGCGGGGAGCTGCAGGACAGGTCGCTGTTCCCAATGGATTTCAAGGGGCGCCAGGCGTCCGGGACGTATTTGTTTCACACCCTGTGGCAACCGAGGAAGAGCGGCTTGTGCGGGTACGCGATTCGCGTATTACCGAAGAACGGGGATGCGGTCGGACCGTTCTGGCCGCCACTGATCACGTGGGCGGGAGAGATAGCCGTTTCTGCGCCGGAACTGGTGCGAAGTTAAGTTCGAGCGCTTCGACTCAAAGTCAGAGCTGAAGCGCGGACGTTAGCCAGAATTTCTCGCGCGGCAAGCGATCAAAGGACGTGCAGAAAGAGAAAAGCCCGGGTTGAAACCCGGGCTTCTCTCTGGTTCAGGGTCCGATGATGGCAACAGGGATGAATCGCCACCGCCGGTGGTGGGTGTGTCAGGTGTGGTCTACGAGGTTCAATACTACGTGGTTTGGTACGGGGAACTCGCGTGCGACGCCGGTCGAGATCGCTCGACCGGGCAAGCCGCTCCGTTCAGGGGCGAAGCGGCTTGTGTCTGTGACAGGAATCAACTTGGTCATCTTTGCTGGCCGCGCTGCGTAGCGTGGTCTCCTTCGCTCTCGTTCCGTTGTATCGAATGACAGAGTGCACTTTGCCGGAGCGCACGACAAACGACAATGCACGTCGCGTGAACTGGAGGTGTACTGGAGGTGAACCGGGCTAGGTTTCTATCTCGTTGAAAACAAAGGCATTGTATGAGTTGCTTCATGGACGGTGCCAAGTCTGATATATTCGCTGACCGAGTTAGGGGCCATGACCGGTTCGGGGAACGAAATCAAAACCAGAAAATTCGGCGGGTTTGTCGTGGACGTCCGCGCGGCAGAGCTCTACCGTCGCGGCAAGAAGGTGAGAGTGCAGCATCAGCCGATGCAGGTGCTGCTGGCGCTGCTGGAGCATCCCGGCGATGTGGTGACGCGCGAGGAATTGCGTCAAAGAATCTGGTCCGCGGACACATTTGTCGATTTTGAGCACAGTCTGAACACGGCGATCAAGAAGTTGCGACAAGCGCTGGGCGATCGCGCGACGAAATCGAGGTATGTGGAGACGTTGCCGCGCCGCGGATACCGTTTCCTGGCCGAGGTGGAGGCGAGCGAAACCCCCGCGCCGGTGAAGCCGGACAAGGCGGGCGGTCTTGCGGGCAAGATTTTTGCACTCGTGGCCGATGAAGGGACGGAATGCGTGCTGGCGCCCGTGGACAGCAAAGCGTTCGAAGAGTGGCAAAAGGTGGTTCAACTGCATGACGACGTCGGCATATCCATGATGATCACGCAACACCGGCTGCTGCTGCTGGAAGCGGGGAAGACGGTGCGGATGTTGACGCGAGACGCGGCGACGAACTGGTGTGAAGTGCGGATTCTGGAAGGGGAACACTACGGGAAGACGGCGCTAGTGGAGCGGAAGACGCTGCACGAAGCGAAATCGGCGGAATAAGCTGCGAGAGCACACCATTGCTAACTGCGGGCATGGAGTCAGCATCGGCTATACTGAACGATATACGTACTATCCAACAATTGAAGGTGGGCCCGGGATGACTTTACCGGCCGACATTGAAGACGTTCTTGTGCGTTCGTGGGTAGCAACGAAAGAGGTTCCGGGATTCCTGGGTGAAAACGAAGCGCGATTCCTTGGCCTTGCGGCAGCGTTGATTCCAGCCCCGGGCGCCATCGTTGAGATTGGAAGCTTCAAGGGACGATCAACGGTCATGCTGGCCAAGGTGGCCACGCACTACGGGCTTGGACCAATTGTTTCGATAGACCCGCACACCCACAATCTGACGCCCAAGGATGGAGAATCGTCCGCACCGGCATCGACCTATGATGAATTCCGGCACTCGCTGCGAGCAGCCGATGTCGAGCAGCACGTGGAAGTGCGTCGCGAGTTTTCGGAAGAGGTGAGCCGGGGCTGGAGCAGGCCAATCCGCTTGCTCTGGATCGACGGGGACCACAGTTACCAAGGCGCGAAACAGGATTTCGTAAACTTCATGCCGCACCTGAGTCCGCTGGGCGTCGTTGCGTTTCACGATGCGCTGAACAACTTTCCAGGGCCGGTGCGGGTTTTTGTTGAGGATGTTCTACGTTCGGACAAGTTCGGGCCGACGGGCTTTGTGCAGTCGCTTGCGTGGGCGCAGTACAGGCCGAAATCCGGGGGGGGGGCGCTTAACAGCCGAACCAAATAAACAGGAAAAGCGCGCTGCCAGGCTCCTTCCATTTGTAAAGGCAAATAGCGAACTCAAAGGGCTGTCCAAGATTCTGTATAAATTGAATCGCTCCCGTGTTCCACGAACTTTGGCGACGGCTGCGGAGTTTCATCGCTTGCTGAATGCGGACGAATAATTGCGGCGCAGGTCTCCGTTAGTTGGAGGCGGCGGAAGTTTTGTCGGAGTTGGCGAGTTTCATGACAAGCACCTGGCCATTGGAGTGGAACGTACCTCCGGTAGCGGTCTTGGCCTCTTTCAAAGGATTCTGGGGAGTGAAGTGAGTGACCTCGGTGACGAGGCCGGTGGAAGACAGGGTCTTCTGGACGTAATCGCGTTCGAGATCGATGTCGGGATCGATCTTGTGAGTAACGCCGTTGTTGCGCTGGTCTTTTTCGAAGCCGATATCGTGGGTCGCGGCGCCTACCCAAAGCATCCGGCCGTTGACGGAAAAGGGCGCCTTCCAAATGCGCAGGTGATTACGGGAGGCGACAACGGTGATCGGTTCGGCGTGGGCCCAGCCGTAGTCCTGCGGGCGTCCAAATAGATAAAGAATACTCATGGGCATGGTGAGGTACGACTCTTTGGAGAAGCTGGCGATGGCGCCGGCAAGAATCGTGGATTTCACGTCGGCGTCGACGTGAACCCATCCCGCGTTGGTGAAAACTTTCTTCATCTGGTCCTCGTCGCCGAGGATGAGGAAATTGACCATGTCGCCGGGATTGCCCTCTTTATCGCTGATGCGGCGAGGGATCTTGGAGAAGAGAGAATTGTCGATGCCCGGCAGGGAAGGGACGATTTTGGCAACCTCGCCGGAGAAGGGCTTTTCTGGCGCGAAGACTTCGATCTTCACGGAGTAGGAACCGTCTCCCGTGTCGCTATTGGATTGGTTGATGCCGACGGAGAGTTTACCGGAGACCGGAGCGGTCACCTCCTTTTGAGCGCCGATGAGAAAGGGCTGGGCGACGTCGGCGTCACCAATGCGGCCGATGACCGCGCCGCGCCCCGCGTCATTGAAGGGAAGAATCCGAATCAAATCCTTGAAGTTGCGCGTGAGGCCCTCGGGGCCATTGTCGGTCTTCGAGTCGGTGTAGCGCAGCTTGCCCTCGGCATGAATCACGACGCGCTGGCCGGGCTCGAGGGAGATCCCGGTGTCGTCCCAAACTTTGCCGCCTTCGAGAGTGATGGTCTTCGAGGTGACGGACGTACCGCTGGAGGTGCTGTTCGTGGCGGCAGCAGGTTTTGTTTGCTGGTCGGACTGGACGTTGGAAGAAGGAGGAGGCGTGGAAGGCAAGTATTGAGCGAGCGAACGGAACGGGTTGGCAAGATACACGGCACTGATGAGAAAGAGGGATGCGGCGGGAATTCGCAAGCGACACATGGCATGGCGTCCTTAGCTGGGCGAGACTGTATAGGTAACAAAAGGCGAGGCCCAAGGCAAGGGAGGGGAGGGAGCGAGCCGGAGGCCGCTTCGAGGATAGAGACAACGGTTGAGGGCCGTGCTGCCATCCCTTGAGGATGGGATTTACGGAGTGGAAAGCGTTGATTGAAGACGCCTCCTTCCTTGACTCACGGAAAGGGGGCCTGTACAGTGCCTAAAGGCTGCGACAGCGTGATTCCTGAATGGTTGTATCCGCATCCGATACAGCCATCCAAGCCTCATGAGCCTGCCAAGCCTGTTCGATTGATGCACAATACGGGCTCGCCCAACAAGACACAAATGGTCCGAAGAACTCACGAAGTGGTTTGTGTGATTCTGCTGTTACTAGCCGTGTGTGTGGGAATAGCGCAGGCGCAGCAAGCTACGGCTGTGCCGGCATCCCCGCAAAGGCCAGTGAGGGCAACGGCCGCGCCGACGACCGCGGCAACCATCGATACAAGCGAAGCAATGTTTGCGACGATGTGCGCATTATACGCCGCCGGCTATGAAGGCGATCCCATCGCGGATAACTGGAGCGAGTTCCGTGCGCAGACGAAGAAGCGGATGCAGGCCCAGAAGGGGCCGGCGGTCGAGGCAATCCGTGAGTTTTACAAAGAACACCAATTCCGGAACCCGGCAGCGATGCTGTCGCGTTATGTGTGGTTCGCGCTGGTAGCGGGTCCGGCGCCACGATTCCAGCCGGTCTTGCGGCGCGACCAGTTACCGCCGGAAGTGCTGGACCTGGAAGGATTCTCCGAACTGCTGGCCAATTACTACGCGGAGCAAAAGATCCGGTCGGTGTGGCTGCAAGTGCAGCCGCTGTACGACAAAGAGATCGAGAGGCTGCACGATCCGGTGACGAATGTGCTGTTCGTGGCGTCGACGTACACGCGGCAGGTGGTGGATACATCGAAGCCGCGAACGTTTGCGGTGATCGTGGAGCCCCTGGTGGGACGAATCACAAATGTCCGAAGCTTCGGAGACCACTACTCGGTGGTGTTGAGCGGGAGCGACGAGATTCCGATTGACGTGATCCGGCACGCGTATCTGCATTTTCTACTCGACACGGTACCGATCACCTGGCCGCAAGTGGTCGCGGTGAAGCGGCCGCTGTTCGAAATGGCGCAAAAGGCGCCGAGGCTTCCCGATGATCTGCGGGAAGACTTCCCCGGGTGGGTTACCGAATGCACGGTGCTGACGGTGCAGCTCAAGCTGAAGAAGATATCGCAAAGCGAGCGCGAGACGCAGTTGCAGGACATGGATGTGGACGGGTTCGTGATGGTGCGACCGATGTTCGAAGGGCTGCCGGGCTACGAGCAAGGTGATTTGCCCTTCGCGTTTTACTTTCCGGACCTGATCCGCGGAATTGACGTGAAAAAGGAGCAGGAGCGGGTGACGGCGATTCATTTTGCGCCGGCACAGACGGAAAGCGCTGGGAAAGAGTTAAACGCCGAAGCAGTGGGAAAGAAGAAGCGCGTGAGTACGGTGAGCACGGTGTCTTCGGATGACAGCATTGTCGCGGGGCTCACGGAGGGAGAGAAGGCGCTGGCACAGAAGAATCCACGGGCGGCCGAAGCGGCGTTTCAGGGGGTACTGGCGAAGAACCCGGACGAAATCCGGGCGTGGTGGGGAATGGGGCTGGTGGCGTTGATGGACCACGATGGCGCCCGCGCGAAAGAGGTTTTCGGGAGATTGACGACGGGAGAACATGCGGCGACGAAGGATCCGATGGTGTTGGCGTGGTCGCACGTGTATCTGGCACGAATCTACGATGACGAAGGGCAGTTGGATCAGGCGAAGAACGAATATCAAGCGGCAATGGATGTAAAGGGTGCTCCGGCACAGGCTCAGCAAGCGGCGCAAAAAGGTTTGGGGGACCTAGCGCTGAGAAAACCGTCCGAGCGGCCGTAAGGACGAAAAGGAGAAAGGACCATGCGAGGAAAAAGTGAGTTCTTGAGGGCGGGATGGCTGGTGGCCCTGTCGCTGACATGCGCGGGTCTGGTTCTGGGGCAGGCGTCCCCTTCCCAACAGCAACCACAACAACAGCAACCGGCGGCAGGCGCGACTTCGAACGATAAGCAAGCGCCGCAGGCCGCGCCATTGACGCTGGAACCGGCCGCGCCGCCCGTGAACGCGGAAGAAGACGCGGCGATGAAGGCGTTCCGGGAGATGAAGAACGACGACCTGGACAAGAAGGAGCAGGCGGCGGACGACTTTCTTGCAAAGTATCCGCAAAGCCGCTACCGGCCGGAGATTTATTCGTTTCAAGTGCAGTATTACCGGAGCAAGGGCGACACGGACAAAATGGAGGCCACGGCGGACAAGCAACTAGCGCTGTTCCCGAACGATCCCCAGACACTGGCGGTCGTAGGATGGACGCTGCCGCGGGCGATGAATGCCAATACACCGGATCCGGCGAAGCGTCTGGCCAAGGCAGAGCAATATTGCCAGAGGGCGCTGGAACTTCTGCCGACGATCACCAAGCCGGAAGGCATATCGGACGAGACATTCCAGAGCGCGAAGGATCAGACAGCGGCAATGGCGTATGGAGGACTGGGGACGGTGGACTTTCGCCGTGGCAAGTACGCGGACGCGGTTCCGAATTTCGAGAAGGCGGTGCGCATCGATCCGCAACCGGATGCGGTGAACTATTATCTGCTCGCGTACTGCAACCAGAAAACGTCGCACTACGATGATGCCGTGGCGGCGTACACGAAGTGCGCGGCGATTCCCAGTGGAATGCAAACGACTTGCGCACAGGCAGCGGAAGAAGCCAAGAAACTCGCGGCGACCCAGCTGAGCGCGCCGAAGTGAGCTGACCGTGCCGCGGCACGGCAGGAGTCAAGAGTATGACTCGCGGTGACGATGAACGGTTGATGGAACGACTGGGCTACGCGTTTCGCGACCCAAAACTGCTGGATCGCGCGTTGACGCACAGTTCGGCGGTGCCGGAACTGCGCGCGGCACGCGGCGAGGACATCGCGTTTGCGGGATCCGAAGTGCAAGACAACGAGCGGCTGGAATTTCTGGGCGACGCGGTTCTCGAGCTGTTGACCAGCGAATTCCTGCTGAAGAACTTCCCGGAGTGGACTGAAGGGCAGCTTTCGAAGAGCCGGGCGCGCATCGTGAACGCGCATTCGCTGGAGGGCGCGGCGCGCGGGCTGGAACTGGGATCGCACCTGCGATTGGGCCGCGGGGAAGAGAAAACCGGCGGGCGCGAGAAACCGGCATTGCTGGCGGATGCGTTCGAAGCGGTGGTCGCGGCGATGTATCTGGACGGCGGTCTGGAACCCGCGCGGGAATTGCTGACGAACACGGTGTTTCTGCAGGCGCGCGAAAACGGCGACCGCATGGCTGAGTCGGACCGGAAGAGCGCGTTGCAAGAGTTTCTGCAGGGCAAGGGCGGGCAGTTGGCCGAGTACCGGCTGGCCGGGGAGAGCGGGCCCGATCATCAGAAGACTTTCCTGGTGGAAGTGTGGGTTCGCGGCGAGAGGATGTCGAGCGCGGAAGGAAGCACGAAGAAAGAAGCAGAGCAAAAAGCAGCCCGAAGCGCGCTGGAAAAACTGCAACAGAACGAACCGAAGGCCAAAGAGAAGGAAGAGGTTGGACCGAATGCCGGATGAAACCCTCGCACCGGGATCCGTGGCGCCGGTGGAGCCGCCCAGCAGCGAAGCGGCAGCCGAGGCACAACCCGCGCCACTGCTCGAGGCGAAAGAGGAAGAGCACGAGCAGGCAGGCCAGACGACATTCTCCGAGTACCTGGAATCACTGCTGGTGACGGTGATTCTGGCGCTGTTCGGGACGAGCTTCGTGGTGCAGGCGTTCAAGATTCCGTCGCAATCGATGGAACGGACGCTGCTGGTGGGCGATCATCTACTGGTAAACAAGTTTATTTTTGGCGGGCGCGGGGGGTGGTACGACAAGATTCTGCCGTACCGGCCTCTGGAGCGCGGCGACATTATTGTTTTCAAGTTTCCGTATCAGGATCACCCGCATTTCGTGAAGCGGGTGATCGGGTTGCCGGGCGACCACCTGAAGATCGTGGACCAGCAGGTTTACGTGAACGGAAAGTTGTTGACGGAACCATACGTGGTCCATGATGCAGCGTCGGGCTACGACCCGCTCAACTACACGTTTCCACCGGTCGGCAATCAGATGTATCTGTCGCTGGTGCAGCCCGAGTGGGCGCACGAAATTCGCAAGTACATTCAGGGAGACGAGCTGGTGGTACCGGAAGGGAAATACTTCGCGATGGGAGATAATCGCGATCACAGCCTGGACAGCCGCTACTGGGGATTTGTGGACCGTGACGCCATCATGGGCCGGCCCTTCCTGATTTATTGGTCGATCGACGCGAACAGCAACGACTACAGCGACAGTTCCTTTGGCCAGAGACTGGTTGGGATTTTTGATACGCTGGCGCACCTGCCGGCCCGGACGCGCTGGAGCCGCATGCTCCACACCGTGCACTGATTCAATTGAAGGCCGCGCCGTACTACACTCTTCAGCACAGTCAGGGAGATTCCCCGGCGCCGGTTGGAAGCAGAGGCGCCACAAATCCGAATGAGCCGCGCTCGAAAATATAGCGTCATCGTGGTGTTGGCGGTGGTCGCGCTAATTGCGCTACAAGCGGGCGTAAGCGTGCTGGTGCGTACGCACCGCATGCGCGGATACCTGACGTCACGGCTGGAAGCGGCGTTCGGGCGCCCGGTGGAAGTGGGCTATTTCTCGTTCACGATTTTTCCGTTCCCGGAATTGGCGCTGGATGGCGTGACCATCGGCGAGGATCCTGCATTTGGCCATGAGTATTTCTTGCGCGCGGAGCGCATGACCGCGAGCCTGGGTTGGGGCGGACTGCTGCGCGGGCATTTTGAGTTCGGGACCATGTCGCTGACGCGGCCGAGCCTGATCCTGGTGCGCAACGCCGAGGGGCGGTGGAATCTGGAAGGATGGCTGCCGCCTGCGCGCGGAAAAGCGGGAGGGGGAGAAGGGGCCCCGGTTGCAGCGACTGTGGCGGCGCAGGCGCAGGCCACGCACCGACTGCGGAAGCTGGAATTCGACGAAGGGCGAGTCAACTTCAAGTTTGGCGACGAGAAACGGCCGTTTGCGTTCACGGAGGTTTCGGGCAGCGTGGAGCAGGTGTCGCCGGGGCGCTGGCGGCTGAGCCTGGAAGCGACGCCGTGGCGTAGCGGCGTGCAGTTGCAATCGACAGGAACGCTGCGGGTGGACGGCGATGTGGCGGGCACGACTACGCGGTTGCAACCGGCGCAAATCCGGCTGCATTGGGACAAAGTGTCGATTGCCGACTTGTTCCGCCTGATGACCGGCAACGATTCGGGGGTGCGGGGCGATTTTGCGTTGGACGGCAACGCGAGCATTGGCGTGGCGTCGCCGGACACTGATGGCCGGCCGGGCGAATGGCATTTTCTGCTGACGGCGCGAGCGAAACAGATTCACCGGTGGGACCTGACGGAACGCAGCGACAATCCGAGCTTCAATCTGAATCTGCAAGGCTACTGGAACGTAGCGGGAGACGAAGTCCGGGCACAGGAACTGCGCCTGGAACTGCCACACTCGAATCTGAGCGGCGCCGCGGAGGCACAGACGATCAGCCCGGCTGGCTGGCACGCACGATTCAAGAGTATGGCGATACAGGCGGAAGATCTGCTGGCGTGGTATCGCGCGTTCACGCCCGGAGTGGCGGATGAAGTGGCCGTGCACGATTTTCTGACGGGGAGCGTGGCGGCGAGCGGGTGGCCGTTGCGCTGGGAAGAAGGGGCGCTGGAAAGCACAGCGGGAATTTTGACCGTGCCGGGGCTGGCGGATTCACGAGTCGAACCGTTTCGAGCGGCGGTGCGCGACGGCAAGTTTGCGTTGACGGACTTACGGCTCAGGCTCGGAGACCAAACCGCAACGAAGAAAGAAAAAGGTTCACCAAAGACGCGCGCCGGCGGGCTGGCGAGTGAAGATGTTCTGGATGTTGCGCTGAATCACGATTCGGCATTGCGGCAGGGCGGCTTGCGCGTGAATGTGAAGCTGGCGGATTCGACGCGGTTGTTTACGATGGCGGAAGCGTTCGGGCGCGTGCTGAATCCGGGATGGGAGTACACCGGAAGCGCATCGGGGAACGTCGCGTGGAACTGGGGCGGCAACCAGCGCGAACCGCGGCGCGCGGGCGTGCTGGACTTGTCGAAAGCGCAAGTGCAGGTGGCGGGACTGAACCAGCCGCTGAAGATCGAGCAGACACGGGTGGAATGGAAAGATGGGAGGCGGTCGGCGACGATCGGAAAGCTGGAAGCGTTCGGGGCGAACTGGTCAGGGAATATTACGGAGGGAGTTGGCGGCGACGAACGCAAATGGCTGTTTCAGCTTCACGCCGACCGGCTGGACGCAACGGACCTGGATCGCTGGTTTGGACCGCGGGCTCGACCGAACTGGCTGCAGCGGCTGCTGCCGTCGTTGCTCGGCGGGCAAAACAACAACGCGGCCAATGCGAGTGCGCTACTGCGCCGCGTATCGGCGGAAGGGGAGCTGACGGCCGATGCGATTTCCATTGAGAAGATGAGGTTCTCGCAGGTGCGCGCAGCGATTGCGTTGCATGACCTGGAATTGCAGGCCGGCAAAATTGAGGCGCAATGGGCGGGCGGAAAAATCAGCGGCGAGGCGCAAGCGAGGTTTTCGCCGGTGCCGACGTATGAGGTGGATACGGAACTCGATCGGGTAAATCTGGCGCAACTGCCCTGGGCGCCCCGGTGGGCCGAGCGCTGGAGTGGCGTGGCGTCTGGGCGGGTGCATCTGACGACGGGCGGCGTAGGGCGCGAGGAATTGCTGAAACAGCTGGCGGGCAACGGCACGTTGAAGTTGAACAAAGTGGAATTGCGCGGGTGGGACGTGGAAGCGAGCGCGCAATCGGGAAATCTGCACACCGGCGCATCGCGATGGAGCGCCGGCGAGGGGCAGTTCGAGATTGGAGAGAGGACGCTGCGGTTCCAGGACGTGGAACTGGTAAGTGGCGGCACCAAGACGCGGCTCAACGGGAATATCGGATTTGATATGACCGGCGACCTGACGTTCTCGCCAGCGCCGGCAAAGCATGGGAATAAAGCGGTGGCGGCACCACATGAGTTCAGGCTGAGCGGACCGCTGGAGACACCCACGGCAGTGGTGGAATCGTTGACCGCGGCGGCGACAAAGCCCCGCTAAACTGGAATTTCGTTCGTCTAATTCGAAAGGGAGGACCATGAACCGGATCCGCTGGTGTGTGGCCGCGCTGGTGCTGTCGTTGGTATGTGTTCCGCGAGGCGAAGCGCAAGAATCGTTCACGATTCAGCAAGTGCTGGGAGCTCCCTTTGTTTCCGGTCTGGTGGCGGCAAAAGCCGGAAATCGGATCGCCTGGATAGTAAATCAAGAGGGACGGCGGAATATTTACGTGGCGGAAGCGCCGAACTTCGAGGCACGGCAGTTGACTACGTATTCGGCGGATGATGGCGGCGAACTGTCGGAACTGCATTTTACGGCGGACGGCGAGGCAATTGTCTATGTGCGGGGAGAAGGGAAGGACTCCGCGGGTGATTATGCGAATCCGACGAGCAATCCCGCGGGCGTGGAGCAGGATGTGTGGGTTGTGTCATTCCGCGGCGGAGCACCGAGAAAGATCGATGCAGGGAACACGCCGACGGTATCGACGCAAGGGCGCGTGGCATATCAACGCGGCGGGCAGATGTGGCTGGCGTCCGTGAAGACGGAAGAGAAACCGAAGCAGATCGTGGTGCGCGGAAAGAATACTCCGGTGGAATGGTCGGAGGATGGCGGGCGGCTGGTATTCGTGTCGCATCGCGAAGACCACAGTTTTGTGGGAATTTACGATCCGGCGGCAGAGACGGTGAAGTTCTTCGCGCCCTCGGTGGATTCGGATTCCGATCCGGTCTGGTCGTTAGATGGCAAGCGCGTGGCATATGTGAGGCGGCCCGCGGTGCCACGCGATACGCCGGATGGATATTTCATTGAGCCAGACCGGCCGCATCCGTGGGCGATTTGGGTCGGCGATGCAGAAAAGTTGACGGCGAAGGAAATCTGGCACAGCGGCGGGGCGCCGCAGGATTCGTATCCATATATAGCGCAGGACACCGGCGGAGGCGTGCTCAACTGGGCCGCGGACAATCGCGTCGTGTTTGCGAGTGAGGCGGATGGCTGGCAGCATTTGTACGCGTTGCCCGTCGATGGCGGAACGGCGAAGTTGCTGACGCCAGGGAACTGCGAGGCGGAGCAGTGGACGTTTTCACCGGACAAAAAGACGATTCTGTTCAATTCGAATTGCGGCGATGTGGACCGGCGGCATATCTGGCGTGTAAATGCGGAAGGCACAGCGCTTCAGCAGCGGACGCCTCCGGGAGATGTGACTGGCGGTATCGAATGGAATCCAGTGGTGCTGAGCGACGGGTCGACGTTCGCTTATATTTCTTCGGATACGCAGCAGCGCGGCTTAATCAGACATAGCCATCTATCGGCCGATAGCACATTCTTCGCGGTGGGTGCTCAGCCTGCCTCTCTGAGTTCTGTAGCGCAGAAACTCGTTGCGCCAAAGCACGTGGTTTTCAAGTCCGGCGACGGACTGGAGCTGCACGGGCAATTGTTCGTGCCGGCAAACCTGAAAGCGGGCGAGAAGCGGCCGGCGCTGATCTTCTTGCATGGCGGGCCGATGCGACAGATGTTGCTGGGCTGGCACTACATGTATTACTACTCGAACTGCTACGCGATGAACCAGTACCTGGCGAATCGCGGATACGTGGTGCTGGCGTTGAATTATCGCAGCGGGATTGGATACGGGTGGGCGTTTCGCGAAGCGCCGGGACGAGCGGGGCGCGGTGCCTCGGAGTATCAGGACGTGGTTGCGGCGGGCAAATATCTGCAGAGCCTTCCAGACGTAGATGGCACGCGCATCGGACTGTGGGGCGGAAGCTATGGCGGCTATCTGACGGCGCTGGGACTGGGGCGGAATTCGGATCTGTTTGCGGCGGGCGTCGACCTGCACGGCGTGCACGATTGGCCGACGGACAACTGGGAAGGGAAGAACATTCCGCCGGAACTGGTAAAGCTGGCGCACGATTCTTCGCCGATCACCGCGGTAGACACGTGGAAGTCGCCGGTTTTGTTCATTCACGGCGACGACGACCGGAACGTGATGTTCTCGCAGACGGTAGACCTGGTGGCGCGCTTGCGGGGCAAGAATGTGGAGATCGAGCAGTTGGTATTCCCGGACGACGTGCACGATTTCCTGTACCGGAACTGGCTGGCAGCGTACGTTGCCGCGAGTGATTTTTTTGATCGGAAGCTGTTCAGTCCGAAGAAATGACTGGAATTGCTAATTCGCGAATCGCCGCGAAGTGGTTCGGACCCATTTGCGTAGGTCTACTCGGCGGCGGGTTGGTCATCGCGGCGTGGGCGGGGCACGAAGATCGCGTTCGATTGTTGCCGAAGCTGCAGAACGGCGACTCCGTCCAATACGAGACACGCGCGCGTATCGACCGGCACGTCGCGACGAAAAGCAATGTGCAATCGATGGTGGGGCCGCGCCAGGTGCGGCGCGATCTGGCTTCGGCGCTGCGGCTCGACATACAGGAATACCGCGTGACGGACAGCCGGCCGATGCTTTCGGGCGATACCAGGATCGTCGCGTTGGACGCTCCCGATGCGGATCAGGCCGCAGCGAAACCGGCGAAGGTGCTATTCACGGTGGGTGGAGAAGGGGACATCCACGTGACCGAGGGAGCGGATGATCTGGACCCGGAAGAGAGTCTGACCTGGCAATTCTGGGCGGCGCAATTTGCGTTCGGATGGACTCTGCCGGTTGAGGGCGTGAAACCGGGAGAGAAGTGGAAGTCGGGGGAACCCGAAAAAACGCCAGCGCCAATTGCCAATCTCGTCTGGGAACGCGAAACGACCTACGTCCAGAACGATAAGTGCCCGTTATTGCCGACCGAGGACTGCGCGGTCTTTCTGACTAGCGCGACGCTGCGGCAAAAATCGAATCCGAAGGACACGACACCCGAGGATTACAGGTTGCACCAACTGAAGACGTCAGGCACGGCGACGGGGACGAACGAGACCATCGCGTATATCTCGCTGAAAACGGGCCTGCTGATGCGCGCGACAGAAGATCTGCAGCAGACCATGGACGTGACCATCGCGCAGGCTGACGGCAGCAATCAAATCCATTACACGATTGCCGCAACGAGCCATCTCGAAACGTCGATGCGGGCTCCCGCCGGGGCCAACGCCGACTAGCGCCCTGCGCGCTATAATCCGTTCAGTACGCGCCGAGTCATGGCCAGATCGATCTATTCTCCAGCCAGTTTGGTGATCTGCGCGCTGCTAAGCAGCAGCGTGGCTTTTCCGCAGAGTGTGCCCACCCCGACCGGCCCGTTGCGTACTGGCCAGGTGTTCCTGTACAGCGTGCGACTCCGCGAAACCACGAAGGTGAAAACGGAGAATGTCTCGTCGTTCGGTGTTCCCGGAAACGCGGTGGTGGATGAACGCGCGTTGCTGAGGATGGAAGTGTTGTCCGCGGACGAAACGAACAGCGGGACGAGCCTGCGGATTCGCACCAGTTTCAAGGCGCTCTCTTCCAGCACGCGCGTGAAGACGGGGAGCACTATGTCGCCGGAAGAAGGGCGAGGCAGAATTGGCGACAAGCTGTTTATTACCGCAGCCATCCGTTCGGACGGTAGCATTTTTGACGTGGAGGGGCTGGCGGACCTGGCACCGGAGCAACAGCGCCTCTGGCGAGCTTGGGCATTGAATTTCGCGCTCGCGGCCGTTCCGGTTCGCAAAGGCTCAACGCCCGGTTTAGCGACGTTGGCGCCAGAGCCCGAATCTTCCAGTGAATTCGAGGGGCTCAGTTGGACCCGCGAATTGAAAGCAACGGGAGAGCAAAAGTGTGCCGGATACTCGCTCGGGATCAACCCCGAGCCGGTGAAGTCTTCGACACTGCTGGGAAACTGCACGAAGCTCACCGTGACGGAGAAACTGCTGCAGGCGGCGGCCAGCGTTGATCAGACTCCGGCGTCATATAAGGCGCGTAACCTGAGAACTTCTGGAACGGCGCGGGGACAAGGTGAGACGCGAGTGCAGGTATCGAACGAAAGCGGTGTCATTGTGAGCAGCGACAACGAGGCCGAGACCCATATGGATGTGCTGATGGAACGGACGGACAGCCCTGATGCGATCCGATATAAAGTCCACACGAAGACCCGCGTCCAAGTCCGGCTGATCACGGACAGTCTGCTGGTAGAAACAAACGCAAAACCGTAGTTGCGGTCCTGGGCCGGCCTGCAGGCGAGGCGAGGAAAAGGCCAGTTTGCACGATGCGCTATAATGCAGGTTTCGGCGGATGTCGCGGAAGCCGCAGGAGACCTGGTGATGCATTTCAAATTGCGCAGCAACTACCAGCCGAGAGGTGATCAGCCCACAGCGATCGATCATCTGGCACGCGGGCTGGACGCAGGCGACAAGCATCAAGTGCTGCTCGGCGTGACCGGGTCGGGCAAGACGTTCACCATGGCGAAGGTGATCGAGGCGGCGAACAGGCCAGCGCTGGTGTTGGCGCACAACAAGACGCTGGCAGCGCAGCTGTATCACGAGTTCAAGGGATTCTTTCCGGAGAACGCGGTCGAATACTTCGTCAGCTACTACGATTTCTACCAGCCGGAAGCATACGTGCCCTCAGCGGACCTGTACATCGACAAAGAAGCGACCATCAACGACGAGCTGGATAAATTGCGGATGAGCGCGACTCGTTCGCTATTCGAACGGCGCGACGTTGTGATTGTGGCGTCAGTGTCCTGCATTTACGGCATCGGTTCGCCGGAAGCGTATTACGGAATGCTGGTGATGCTCGAAAAGGGGCACCAGACTTCGCGCGAGGCGCTGCTGCGGCGATTTGTGGACATTCAGTACGAGCGCAGCGAGGATCTGCGGCGTGGAACGTTTCGCGTGCGAGGCGACATCATTGAGATCTATCCGACGTATGAGGATCAAGGATACCGAGTGGAGATGTGGGGCGATCAGATCGACACCATCAGGCAGATCGATCCGTTGACGGGTGAGATTCGTACCGGGCAGGAAGACTTGCAGCGCGTGCCAATTTATCCGAAGACCCACTACGTGATGCCGCAGGACCAACGCGAACGCGCTATTGTGACCATCCAAGAGGAGCTGGGCTGGTGGAAGAAGGAATTGGAGAAGCAGGGAAAATTCGTAGAGGCACAGCGCGTGGTGCAGCGCACAATGTTCGACATCGAGATGATGCGGACGATCGGTTACTGCCACGGGATTGAGAACTATTCGCGGCATTTGAGCGGCCGGCTGCCGGGAGAGGCGCCACCAACGCTGCTGGATTACGTGCCAGCGGATTATTTGATGTTCGTGGATGAGTCGCACGCGACCATGCCGCAGGTGCGCGGGATGTTTCATGGTGACCGCTCGCGCAAACAGACGCTTGTGGACTATGGCTTCCGCATGCCTTCGGCTTTGGACAACCGGCCACTAACGTTCGAGGAATTCGAGCACCGGATGAACCAGGTGATTTATGTCTCAGCGACACCGGGGCCGTATGAACTGACGCGCTCGGGTGGGGCGTTCGTGGAGCAAGTAATTCGACCGACGGGGCTGATCGATCCCGATGTGGAAATCCGGCCGGTGAAGGGGCAGGTCGACGATCTGCTGGAAGAGATTCGCGTTCGCGCGGAGAAGGACGAGCGCGTCCTGGTGACCACCCTGACGAAGCGCATGGCGGAGGACTTGAGCGAATACTTCACGGAAATTGGGGTGCGTTGCCGGTACTTGCACTCGGAAGTGGAGACACTCGACCGGATCAAGATTCTGCGCGATTTGCGCAAGGGTGAGTTCGACGTGCTGATCGGGATCAACCTGTTGCGCGAAGGGCTCGACCTGCCGGAAGTGTCGCTGGTGGCGATTCTGGATGCGGACAAGGAAGGGTATCTGCGCAGCGCCACTTCGCTGATTCAGACCATTGGGCGATGCGCACGGCACGTGGAGGGCCGGGCGATTCTGTATGCGGATGTGCGGACCAAGTCGATGAACGAGGCGATCAGCGAGACGAATCGCCGGCGCGCGAAGCAGATGCAGTACAACACGGAGAACAACATCACGCCGCAATCGATCATCAAGGGCGTGGACATGGAACTGGCGCACATCGTGGAGGCGGATTACGTGACGGTGCCGCTCGACGCTGGCGCTGTGGATGCCGCGGCGGCGGCGGTGAAGTCGGAAGCGGAACTGGCGGAATTGCTGGGGCAACTGGAAACGCAAATGCGGGAAGCGGCGAAGAAGTTCGAGTTCGAAAAAGCGGCGCAGTTGCGCGACAAGATCAAGTCACTCAAGCAGCAGGATCTGGCGGGCTTGTTCAGTAAAGACGAGGGAGAAGCGGCAGCGGCGGCGAGTGAAGGCTAGACCAGGCCGCGGCGGAGTTCATCGAGTGGGTAGAAGGTGCCGCGCCAGATGATGCCGCCCTGGCGCAACGTAACGACGGTCGAGCGCAGAACCATGTAAGCGAAGATCAGCGCGCCGAGGGGCAGGGTGAGGCAATAGAGCGGGGAGATGCGCATCACCAGGTCCACGCCCAAGTGGAAGGCCACGCTGGCGATGATGGCGACCAATGAGAGCCAGCGTATCCACCCGTGGCCGAAAAAAACTCCGAAAACAGGCAGGACGTTCATCGCGATGAGAGCGAGGATCTGTGCGGCTGCCACGGAGACCCGCAATTGTGCTCCGGCGAAAAAGTTCTTTTCGGTTCCCTGAACCAGGTTGCGAAGGCCGAGATGCCAAGCGACCGAAACAAAGCGCGTAGCGACGGCGACACCTGAGCGCAGTCGGGCCAACTTCACAATTTTGCCGAGCTTCATGTCGTCGACGACTTCCATAGCGAGACGGCGGTGCGTGCCGCAGGCTTCGTAAGCTTCGCGGCGAAGCATCTGGAACGCGCCGACGCCGACATAGGAGCGCGAATTGGGATTGCTGACGCTGTACGGATCGGTGGCGAGCTGAAAGCCCATCGCGAAAAAGGAAATGAGCACGGTGTCCCAGAAGCCGCTGCGTTCGACGTCGCCGAGCAAGGCAAGGTGGTCAAGATGGCGATCGCGGAAGAGCGCGACGATGCGGCGGAGTGAGTCGGGAGTGAATTTGACGTCGGCGTCGGTGAAGGCGATCAGCCGGCCCGTGGAAGCTTCGTATCCTTTCAACAGCGCATGCGGTTTGCCGAGCCAGCCGGCCGGCAGTTCTCTAATGTGAACGACTTTGAGTTGGGGATGTGAAGCGGCGAAGTCATCGAGGATGCGCGGGGTTGAGTCCGTGGAGCGGTCGTCTACGGCGACAATTTCAAGGCCAGGGTAATTGATGGCGACGAGAGTGGCGAGCGCGGCGGCGAGTTTTTCTTCTTCATCGCGGGCGGCGAAGATTATGGAAACGGCGGGACAGTCGGCGTCGGCGAGGGGCGCGAAGTCTTTGACCCAAGGCAGGCGCAGATCGCCGTAGGCAACTTTGGAACCGTAGACGACCCATGCCGCGGCAATGAAGGCGAAGAAGAAAATTCCGAAGAGATACATGGATTGGAGTCGTGAGCCAACCTCGCGGTATCCTAGCATGAATGACCAAGAGCCTTGCGATCATCGGTGCAGGTCGAGTAGGGCGAGCGCTGGGCCGGAGCCTGCGGGAAGCTGGCTGGAAGATCATTGTGGTGACGGCCCGGACGGAAGCATCCGCCAAAAAGGCAGCGCGATTCATCGGCGGCGGAAGAGCCACGGCGGGGCTCCCAGCGACACTGCTGGGCGCAAGCGCCATCCTGTTGACGGTTTCGGATGATTCGGTGGCGCCTGTAGCGGCGGAACTGGCTCAGAACATCAAAGGTGAGTGGGCTGGGAAAGTCGTATTGCACACGAGTGGAGCGCTGGACACTGCCGCGCTCGAACCGCTGCGCCGCAGCGGTGCTGCGGCCGGCTCAATGCACCCACTGCAGACGTTTAATGGAGTGAGCGTGCCGCCGCTGGCGGGCAAAGTGTTTGCGATTCAAGGCGATGATCCGGCGACGCGGATGGCCAGGCGAATTGCGCGGACTTTGGGCGGGATTCCCGTGACAGTCCCAGCGGCGAAAAAGCCGCTCTATCATGTGGCTGGCGCTTTTGCGGCGGGACTTGTGCTGGCGCTGGAAGAAAGTGGCACCCAATTGCTGATGCAGGCGGGATTAAAGCGTCGCGAAGCACAACAGGCGCTGCTCTCGTTGACGCGGCAGGTGCTGGAACACTACGAGAAACTGGGCGCGCAGAAGGCGTGGACGGGCCCACTGGCGCGCGGCGACTATGGCGTGGTGACGGCGCACGAGAAAGCGCTGCGGGAGGCGGGGCCGGAGTTTTTGGCCGCATATCAGGCGGTGAGCCGGCTGGCGGCGCGCGTGCTGTCGCGCGATCCGGACGCGATGCTACGCGAACTGGACAGGATTTCGGGGAATCTGCAGGTGGCGAAAGCCAAAGGGGACTGACGCGTGAAACCATTACACGTACCGCTGGAAACCGCGACACTCGGGAATGGGTTGCGGGTGGTAGTCGCGCCGGACAAGACCGCGCCGGTAGTTACGGTGGGGGTGTACTACAAGATCGGATTCCGGCTGGAGCCGCAGGGGCGGAGCGGGTTCGCACACTTGTTCGAGCACATGATGTTTCAGGGCTCTGAGAATGCGCCGAAGATGCAGCACATCAAGCTGATCAATTCGAGCGGCGGCGTGCTGAACGGGTCGACGATGTACGACGTGACGAATTATTACGAAGCGGTGCCGTCGAACGCGCTGGAGCGGGTGCTCTGGCTGGAAGCGGACCGCATGCGCGCGCTGAAGGTGGACGACGAAAATCTGCGTAATCAGCGCGACGTGGTGAAAGAAGAGGTTCGCGTGAACGTGATGAACCAACCGTACGGCGGCTTTCCGTGGCTCGATATGCCGCCGGTGGCGTTTCGAAACTGGGCGAACGCACACAACTTTTACGGCGATTTTGCGGACCTGGACGCGGCGAGCCTGGTGGACGTCCAGAAGTTTTTCCGCACGTACTACGTGCCGAACAATGCGGTGCTGCTGATGCTGGGCGATGTCGAGCCAAAGGAAGGGCTCGCCTTGGCGGAAAAGTATTTCGGAGCGATTGCGGCCGGCGCGGCACCACCGTTTGCCGATTCGTCGGAGCCGCCGCAGGCGGAAGAGCGGCGTGGGAACGTGGAGGAAAAGTTCGGGACGCTGCCGGCGATGGCGATTGCTTACGTGTTGCCGAAGCGGCGCAGCCCGGAGTGGTACGCGATGGCGCTGCTGGATCAGGCGCTGCATGGCGGCCGTGCGGGCCGCATCTACCGCGAGTTGGTGCTGGAGAAGCAGATTGCGGTGGAAGCCGACGGCGGCATTGACGATCTGTTCGGGTACAACGGGCCGGCGCAGATGACGACGCGGATCCTGCACAAGCCGGAATACACGGCGGAGCAGGCGCTTGAAGCGTTCGACGGGGTGATTCGCGAGGTGAAGGAGACGGGGATCGGCAGCGAAGAGTTGGAGCAGATTAAGGTGAAATGGCGGTCGGATTATTACTCGACGCTGGAGGGCGGGCGCGGTGGATACATGCCGCGGTACGGCCTGATGCACTTGCTGGCGTGCTTCACGCTGTTCGATAACGAGCCGCACCTGGTGAACACGATTCTGGACGGATTCTTGAGGGTGAAGCCGGAAGACGTGCAAGCCGCGGCCCAGAAATACTTGCAGCCGGGCAACCGGGCGATCGTGTTCCGCGCGCCGGTGGCGAAGAATGAAAAGGAGGCCGCGTAATGGCGACACGAGCGCCGGAGTTGGCGGTAGGCGTACCCGCGTTATCTGCGGAACGCGCGGTGACATGGCCGAAGCGGACACATGCGCGGCTTGCAAACGGGCTGGAAGTAGTGCTGGCGGAAGCGCATTCCATTCCGAAATTCCACGGCGAGCTGTTCTTCCGCGCCGGGGAAGCGCTGATCTCGGATCGCACGGTGGGACTCGCGGAATTGACGGCGACCGTGGTGCGCACAGGAACTCGAGCGCATACCAGCCGGCAGATTGAAGAGGATCTGCGGCGGCTGGGAGCGGATCTCGGCGTATCGGCCGGACAGGACACGAGCGCAATTTCGTTTGCGGGACTGAGCGAGTTTGCCGAGCCGCTACTGGGGTTGGTGAACGAACTGGCGCGCGATGCGGTGTTTCCAGACCCGGAGTTTGAACGCGAGCGGCGGCAGAAGCTGGAAGAGGTGAAGTTGGAACGGACTTCGCCTGGATTTTTGGCCAGCGAGCGGCTGCGGAAGGTGCTGTTTGGCGAGCACCCGTACGCGCGGATTTCTCCGAGCGAGGCGCAGGTGGCGGCGTACAAGCGCGAAGATCTGGTGTCCGTGTATCGCGAGATCTACACGCCGGAAAATGCGCTGCTTGTCCTGGTGGGAGACTTTGAGCCGTCGACGATGTTGAAGTTGGTCGAGTCCACGTTTGGGGATTGGACCGGGAAGAAGCCTGTGGCAAAGACATCGCCGGCGCTGCCGCGGTTTCACGGGCGGAAAGTGCATCTTATTCACAATCCGGGTTCCGTGCAGACACAGATCCTGGCTGGCTGCCATGCCATCACGCGCAAGAATCCGGATTGGATTCCGCTCGGGCTGACGAACAGCTTGTATGGCGGCGCGTTCAATTCGCGGCTGGTGATGAACATTCGAGAAGACAAGGGCTACACGTATAGTCCGCGGAGCGGTGTGTCGCCCCTGCGGGAACACGGCTATTTTTCCGTGTCGGCGGCGGTGCGCAATGATGTGGTGGCGGCGTCGTTGACGGAAATTTTCTACGAAATGGATAAGCTGCGCTCGGTGCCCGTACCGGAAGCGGAGTTGGCCGATGCGCAGAATTATCTCTCCGGTGTGTTCTCGCTGGGACTCGCGACGCAGGAAGGATTGCTGACGCAATTCGCCACGTCTGCGCTGAACGATTTGCCAGACGATTATCTGGAGACTTACCGCGATAAGGTGAGGGCGCTGAAGCCCGCGGATCTGCTCGCCATGGCCCGCAAGTATATGGATTCGGCGAACATGCAGATCGTCGTGGTGGGTGACCGCGCGCAAATCGAAGAGCAAGCCGGGTTGTTTGGCGAAGTTGAGGCTTACGATAACCAAGGGCGGCGGCTCGGCTAAGCCACCTGCCTCAGTGAATACCAAAGCATAAATATAATTGAATCGTACACATTGCAGCGTTATACTGAGTCCATGGTGGGGTGCAGGACCAGAACGGCGTTTAGTTTCTGCTTCCTCGCAACACTCCTTGTGCTCTGGGCGACGCAAGGGCTCTGTGCAAAGAAGAAGCCGCCACTGCACCCCGTCAACCTCAATACGGCCACCTCAGCGGAGCTGCAACAAGTGCCGGGGATCGGCCCCTCGACCGCGGAAAAAATCCTGCAAGCGCGCAAATCGTACGGGTCGTTCAAAAGCGTGGACGACCTCCAGGCCATAAAGGGGATTGGGCCAAAGAAGCTGGACAAAATGCGGAAGTACCTGACGGTGAACAAGCCTGCGCCGCCTGCAAGCAAGCCTTCGACCGCAAAGGCAAACGACACGCCGAAGGCCAAGCGGCCTCCACCAAAAGCGAATTCCCCGATCCCAGGCAAGACGCCACCAAAACCTGCGCCGCCTGCTAAAGACGACGAGGAAGAGTAATTTCAAGGCGGTTCAGGAATAAGCCTCGAGCGGTGCGCGCGCCTGAGCGGCGAGTCTGGGATGCTGCCGTTCACGCGCGGCCAAAGTGTTGACTACCCACCTTGCATCGCGGTCGACACCGACAAAGGTGGCGGAGGTCATGGCGTACAGGAAATGCAATCCCACAAAATAAAGGCCGGGTATATCGGCGACGACGCCGCGATTGTGCTTTACCTCTCCCTTGTCATCGAAAGCAGGCAGATCGATCCAGGAAAATCCGGGGCGATAGCCAGTGCACCAGATGATGTTCTGCACATCGAGGGCACGGCCATCCTGAAGCAACGGCTTTCCATTTTGCGTCGCAATCACGCGAGGCACACGTTCGATCCCCGCCACCAACAGGTCGTGCGGTTTTACACGAATGAGAGGCGTGGCTCGGCGCAAAAGTTTGGGTCGATTCTTGCGACCGATTGGAGTGGCGAGGGTGAGAACGTAATGGCCAATGAGGCGAAGCGCGCGAAAAACGAATTGCCGCGCGAAGAAGGTGTCAATGGGCACGGGAACATAGCCTGACTCCTTTCCGGACATCCAGGTTTTGCGGGTTTTTGCGACATCGATCGCGATATCAGCGCCGGAATTGCCCGCGCCAACGATCAGGACCGGGCCTTTCCGCAGTTGGGCCGGATTGCGATAGTCATGCGAATGGAGCTGTTGGATGCCAGGATCGAGCGTCGCGGCAAAATCCGGGATTCGCGGCTGCTGGTAGTTGGCCATGGCGACGATCACGTTGTCGGCTTCCCATCGGGTGGTCTCCGTTTCAACGATGAACCGGGCGTCCTCATTCCAAACGCGTTGGACGGCGCTGTTTAGGCGTACTGGCAAATGGAAATGAGCGGCATAGGCTTCCAGATAGTCGGCGACTTCGTCTTTGTTGGGGCACTCCGGACCGCGAGCAGGGAACGGCATCCCAGGCAGCGCCGTGTATTGCGGTGGCGTGAAGAGGCGCAATGAATCCCAGCGACGGCGCCAGGCTTGGCCGACACGGGCGTGTGCATCGAGAATCACGAACGGCAAACCGCGCTGCGCCAGGTGATAGCCAACAGTCAGGCCCGCTTGTCCGCCACCAATGACAACCGTCGGAATGCGCCTGAAGGTTTTTTGTGTCGTCATGAATTTCACCTCCGTAACGATGTTCTAAGGAATTAGAGAAGGCGTGCGGGCGATCCGGCACACGCGACGGGCGAGATTGTAGGAATATTTCCGAAAAGAGGAGAAGCGCGGCGTCCGTTATCGTTAACGGAGGATGCACAGCGCGCTTAAAGCAGCTGGTGAGTGGGTTTTGCCAGAGAAAGATTCAGCGGAACCTGGTCGGCGATACGGATGCCGTAGCCTTCGAGCGCGACGACCTTCTTCGGGTGGTTGGTGACCACGCGAATATCCTTGAGGCCGAGGTCGATAAGGATTTGCGCGCCGATGCCGCTTTCGTGTTGCACCATACGTTGCCGGGCAACTTCGCGGTCCAGCTGGCCGCGTTTGTGAAAGTGGATTTTCGGGAGTGTGCCCGGCGCTTCGGGATTGTCGATGGTAAAGCCGCGACCGGTGTGATGCAGGTAGAGGAACACACCACGATCTTCCCTGGCAATCAGCTCCAGAGACTTTTCGACCAGTTCCGTGCAATCGCAGGCGGTGGAACCAAAGACGTCGCCGGTGAGGCAGTGTGAGTGAACGCGTACGAGCGGAGGCGTGGACCCCTCGAGGTTGCCACGGACCAGAGCGATATGCTGGTCCTGATCAACGTCACTCGAATAGGCGATCATGCGAAAATCGCCGAACCGTGTAGGCAGGGTGGCCTCCGCCATGCGCCGAACGTAGCGCTCATGCTGCATGCGGTAGCGGATCAAATCGGCGACAGTGAGCATCTTCAGGTTGTGCTCACGACAGAATTCGACGAGCTGCGGCACACGAGACATGGTGCCATCTTCATTCATGATTTCGCAGATCACGCCGGAAGGATTGAGGCCTGCGATCCGGCCCAAGTCGACGCTCGCCTCGGTTTGGCCAGCACGGACCAGCACGCCGCCGTTGCGCGCCCGAAGAGGGAACATGTGTCCGGGACGGGCGAGGTCGTGCGGGTGAGTCTTGGGATCAATGGCGGTCAGGATGGTGATCGCGCGATCGCTGGCGCTGATGCCGGTGGTCACGCCGGCTTTCGCGTCAATCGCCTCGCAGAATGCGGTGCCGTGGACGGAGGTATTGATCGGAGACATCAGTGGGAGGTTCAGTTCGTCGCAGCGTTGCTCGGTGAGCGCGAGGCAAACGAGGCCACGGCCATACTTGGCCATGAAGTTGATGGCGTCCGGAGTGATTTTCTCGGCGGCCAGCGTCAGATCGCCTTCGTTTTCGCGGTCCTCGTCGTCGACAAGAACGATCATTCGTCCCTGGCGGATCTCTTCAACCGCTTCTTCGACGGTGCAGAAAGGGCTCGAACCAGACACTAGGGCTGCTCCTTTGCTATCTCCCTAGTATACGCGGAACGAAAACTGGCTCAATCGGCGGCGATGTGTTCGGGTGAGCTCTTGCCCTCCGCGACCACGGCGGAATTGGGCAGCGGGATGGCCTGCACGGGCATACCTGCCCAGGCATTCGCGATACCCATAACTTCGTGCACAACCTGATTGATGCTACCGGAGTACATCCACCACCGGCTGGCCTGGAAGGAATCGGCGGAAACCGCATGAATCATGGCTTGTCCGCGGGCTGAATAATACTTGTCCCAGAGGAGGTGGACGCGGCGCGTGTGAGACTTACTGGTGACGATGATGACGCAGTGCCCGCCGCGAGCCTGCAAGTTGGAGCTGATGACGTTAAGCTCATCGTCGGTGTTGGCGATCGGCGTTTCCAGTACATGAATGGCTTTTGCGGGAACCCCCACGCGGCGCAGCACACGAGTGTTCACATCGTCTTCGGAGGGGTAACGGATGCCGAGATCGGCGAGCGCATCAACACGGCCACCAGGATGCGTGAGCCAAATCTCCGGCGCGTAGCCGTCGTCATAGAGTTGTGCGGCCTCCAGAGCGCGGTCGGGAGTGTAGCCGCTAAGCACGACGATCGCGGTGGCCGGTGCGAGCCGGTCCTCTTGAATCAGCCAGTGTCCAACGCCAAACAGAAAGATTGTTGCTGTTGAAGTTCCTAAAAGGACAGTGACGATGACCGTCCACAACAGGACGCGAAGCCGCGACATTCCAGGTCTTTCTTGCGTGTCGATCTTAGAGCCCATCGAACCATAGATCCCATCTCAAATTAGCTGGTACCGGGGGAGGGAGCAGGTGTGTTGCCAAAGGCGACACACCAGGGAAGGGGCTACGCTTTCGTTTCGCCTCCGCCTTCTCCCTTTGAATCAATCAGTTCGGCGATGAGGTCGAAAGGAGAGTGGCGGTGAGGCCAGACTCGGCATGGTTATAGAACCATGTAAATCCGCCTAACAACATGAAAAATTAGGGGCATAGAGAACTGATGCCCGGTTGTCTACGACAGAAACGGAATGAAGAAATGATAAATGGCGGAACCAAGCACTGCGGCACCTGGAATTGTCAGTACCCACGCCCACACGATGCGACGCGTCACGCCCCAGCGGACAGCGGTAACCCGCCGCGCAGCGCCCACCCCGACAATTGCTCCGGTGATCGTGTGCGTTGTGCTGACGGGAATGCCGAACTGCGCGGTGCCGAACAATGTGAGGGCACCGGCCGTTTCGGCAGAGAATCCGCCGAAGGGCGTCAGTTTGGTAATGCGCTGGCCCATGGTTTTGATGATCCGCCAACCTCCCGCCATGGTGCCGCCACCCATGGCAAGGTGGCAGCAGATGATCACCCAGTACGGGACGTCGTAGTGTTTCATCATGCCGCCTGCAACCATGGCGGCGGTGATAATGCCCATGCCCTTTTGCGCGTCGTTGGTGCCGTGGCCCAAGCTGTACCCGGCGGCGGAGACAAGCTGGAGTCGGCGAAACCAGCGATCCACTTTCTGTGGCCTCTGCTTACGAACAATCCAGGTGGTGATAATGCTGACCGTCGAGCCCACAACCATGCCGATGATGGGCGAGAGGAAGATGAACAGCACGGGTTTCGTCCAGCCACCTGGAATCAGTGTTTTGAATCCCGCATGCGCCACCGCGGCGCCACCGTAGCCCCCCATCAACGCGTGCGAGGAACTGGTGGGGAGGCCCAGGGTGAGGGTGATCAGATTCCAGATGATGGCGCCGAGGAGGCCAGCAAGTAGAACCTTCTCGTTAACCATTTCGATGTGCACCATGCCCTTGCCGATGGTCCTGGCGACGGCTGTGCCGAAGACAAACGCCGCGACAAAGTTCCAGAAGGCGGCCCAGAGCACAGCGCGAAAGGGCGTCAGCACCCGGGTGGATACCACCGTGGCGATGGAATTGGCCGCGTCATGCCAGCCGTTCGAGAATTCGAAGGCGAGGGTCAGGAACACAGTAATCAGTACGAGGTAATAGCTATTCACGGGCTCAGGCGTTCTTCAAGATGACGCTTTCGATGACGTTGGACACGTCTTCGCATTTATCGACAGCGGTTTCGATTACTTCAAAAATCTCTTTCCACTTAATGATTTCGACGGGATTCTTTTCTTCTTCGAACAGGCGCGCGATGAGGGTGCGGCAGATCCGGTCGCTCTCATTTTCGAGGCGATTGATTTCAATCACGCGGTGAAGCGCCTTGTCGGGTGCTTGCATGGCGTGAATGGCTTCGTTCAATTCGACGGTGGCGGCGGCCAGAACCTTGACGAGTTCGAGGCTGCCGGCACGAGGTTCGGGGACGCGGTAGAGTACGAAGCGACTGGCTGCAGCGTCGATCAGGTCGATGACGTCGTCCATAGTGCTGCAAAGCTCGTGAATGTCTTCGCGGTCAAAAGGCGTAATGAAGGTTTGATTCAGCTTGCGGAAAATCTGATGGGTGATCTCGTCACCGTTGTGCTCGATAGCCTTAATGCTTTGGACCTGTTCCGGAACGCCGGTGTAATGCTCGAGCATTTGCTGGAACGCTTTGGCGCCGGTAACCACGTTTTCCGCTTGCCGCTGAAACAATTCAAAGAAATCCCCATCATGCGGCATAAACCGCTGCAGGAATCCGGGCATGGGCGACGCTCCCCCCTGAGGAGCGAGGTGAGACGATACGTTGGAAGTCTATCGAAGGGGGAGAAGGCAGGCAAGGAAGGGCCCAGGGACTGGCGCTCCTGCGAGACCATTTTGCACACCTGTGGGACAAAGCGTTATCAGCCTTTCAACGGGCTGCGGAAGATGCCTACCGAGAGGAGAAGCATCATGAGCACCGAAGCAGCGCCGGCAGCCGTAAAGAGGACACTCCGGGTAGGCGTGCCCGTTGACCACGCGTTCCGACTATTGACGGAGAAGATGGGCTCGTGGTGGCCGTCGACACACCACATCGCGAAGACGCCGTTCACGGAAATTGTCATTGAGCCGCGCGTAGGCGGGCGCTGGTTTGAACGCGACGCGAACGGGGCACAATGCGATTGGGGAAGAGTGCTAGTCTACGAACCGCCGAAGCGATTGGTGGTTTCATGGCACCTGCAGGGCGACTGGAGTTTTGATCCCAGTCCTGCCCGAGCCAGCGAAGTGGTGTTTGAGTTTTTCGCGGAAGGCCTGGAGAAGACGAGGCTGGAGTTCGAGCACCGGCACCTGGAGCGCCACGGCGAAGGCTGGGAGAAGTTGCGCGCGGAAATCGATTCGCCTGGTGGCTGGACGGGACTGCTGGCGCAGTACGAGCAATTTGTCCGCGAAAAATAAGGGGGAAACATGAAGGCGACGCTCGTCTATCGTATTTCAGCCGTTGTATTGATTTTGTTTGCTGCCGGACACACGCTGGGATTCCGCAAGGTGGATCCCCGTTGGGGCATTGATAGCATCGTGGCGTCGATGCAGACCGTCCACTTTGACGTACACGGCGTGACTCGGACGTATTGGGACTTCTACGTGGGTTTTGGACTGTTTGTGAGTGTGCTGCTGCTGTTTGCGGCGCTGGTCTGTTGGCAGTTTGGCGGGTTGGATGCGGCGACGCTGAAAAAAATGAGCATCCTGAGTTGGGGGCTGGCGGCCTGCTTTGCAGCAAATACCTATCTTTGCTGGCGGTATTTCTTTACGGCTCCGCTGGTATTCTCGATCATACTGACGATCCTGCTGGTGCTGGCGGCTTGGCTCGCCAGACGAGGGGGCTGACCGTGCTACTTCCGGCGGGAGGGCGCGCGGACGGCTCGAATTCGCTTCCGCACGCCGCCTGACAACATTACCCGTACAGAGCCAGGAAGATCAGAATTGCGCAATGATGCACGCGGCATGTATCTTTTGGAGGAGCGTGGCCATCAACAATGGAAGGCTCCCACATAGAAGTCGCGACGGCTCGAAGGTGACTCCCACAGTGGTTCGGGCCGCGGATCCATTCGTAATCCGAGTTCGGAGGAAATCCATGAGTGAAGCTGCCAGACAAGTACCCGCAGGCAGACCGCAGACATTCCCGGCGAAGGCGTTCGCTGCGTTCAGCGCAACGGCAGCACTCGCGCCGTTCAGCCTGATTCGCCGCGCGCCCGGCCCGAAAGATGTTCAACTGGAGATTCTGTTCTGCGGCGTTTGCCACTCCGATCTGCATCAAGTGCGGGGCGAGTGGAACAGTGTGATGCCGACGATTTATCCCTGCGTGCCAGGACACGAAATTGTGGGGCGCGTGGTGGCGGTCGGCAAAGAAGTGAAGAAGTTCAAAGAGGGCGATATCGGGGCGGTAGGCTGTCTGGTGGATTCCTGCCGCGTCTGCGACAACTGCAAAGCGGGCTACGAGCAGTATTGCCAGAACGGATTCACGCTCACCTACAACATGGAAGACAAGCACCTGGGCGGCGTGACCTACGGCGGATATTCCGACGCCATCGTCGTGGACGAAGGGTACGTGCTGAAGGTGCCGAAGAACCTCGATCCGGCGGGCACAGCGCCGCTGCTGTGCGCGGGAATTACGACGTATTCGCCACTGCGCCACTGGAAAGCCGACCAGGGCAAAAAGGTCGGCGTCGTAGGGCTCGGCGGGTTGGGGCACATGGGCGTGAAGTTTGCGCACTCGTTCGGCGCGCACACGGTGTTGTTCACGACGTCGCCCAACAAGGCGGCCGACGCGAAGCGGCTGGGAGCGGACGAAGTCGTAGTCTCGAAGAATGCAGACGAAATGCAGAAGCACGCTGGAACTTTCGATTTCATCCTGGACTGCGTTTCGGCGGAACATGACCTGAACGCGTACCTGAACCTGCTAAGAAGAGACGGAACGCTCTGCCTGGTCGGCGCACCAGAGAAACCAGCGCCGGTGTCGGCGTTCAACGTCATCTTCGGGCGGCACAACTTGTCGGGCTCGGCGATTGGCGGCTTGCCCGAGACGCAGGAGATGCTCGACTACTGCGGCGAACACGGCATCGTGTCGGACGTCGAGATCATCCCGATACAGCAGATCAATCAGGCATACGATCGCATGGTGAAGGCCGATGTGAAGTATCGCTTCGTAATTGACAACGCTTCGTTGAAGAAATAGGCGTTCAATCTTCAAGCAAGAGATGGGCGGGCAGAAAAATCTGTCCGCCTTTTCTTTTGCCGCATTGTTGAGTCTGAAGGCCGTGTCGGGTATAACCTTTCGAGCGTTCGGACGTCTGAATACCATCAGGAAGACGGAGTTCTTACGGAGGAACCCGATGAGTGCAACCCCACCGGCCCCGTCCGCGGGATTTGCCGTGGCGCCCGGCGGCAATCGCTATGCGGACAAATTGTACGTAGTGGGCGATAGCGTCACGGTGAAGATTTCGAGCCAGGACACTGGCGGTGCGTTCGCGGTTTGCGAGGATGTGACGCCGCCGTTAGCAGGGCCTCCCTTGCATCTGCATCTGGACCAGGACGAATGGTGGTACATCCTGGAAGGCGAGTACCTATTCGAGGTGGACGGCCAGGCGATCAAAGCGAATGCAGGAGCGACGGTGTTTGCGCGGCGTGGGTCGCGCCACACATTTCAAAATATCGGCACGAAGCCGGGACGAGTACTGGTGACCGTGGTGCCGGGCGGGTTGGATGTGTTCTTCGAGGAACTGAGCACGATGTTTCCCGCGGGAGCGGCACTGGATATGGAGAAGCTCGCCGCACTTTTCCGGAAGCACAAGCTGGAGCTGCTAGGGCCGCCCATCGGCGCAAGATAAGCCAAGCTGGTGCGGTTGTGATGCAGGAACATGGCCCTACCCCTACCCCCCCCCATTTCCGTACAGTACGCCGCAAGAGATTGAAAGCAGGGAAGATGCGGGGAATTGCGTACGGTACGCACGATAAAAGATGCGCTGCGAGTATGGTTTTGGGAATTTTGCGCTGGGAGAGAAGCGGGAATGCAGCGCCGGCGGCAGTGGACACATATCCACAATCTAATATTACCACAAAATAATTAAAGGTCAAGGGCAAGCATCGCACCACCCGACAAATCAGGACTCGGCTTAATTTCAAAGCTCAATCGCAGCATTCAACTTTCCGTACTCACTGGTGTACGCGAGCTGCACTAACTCATAGCTGCCAGCCTCAAGCGAGTAGACCTCACACTGAGACATCGGCTGTTGGTAGACATGTATGCTCACTGCACGCTGTTCATATTCAGGCAAATTGGAGACCTTGTGGACTGCCTCGTCATGGTCAACGTACGCCGTATTGTTCGCCGATAGTTGAGCAGCGTTTGTCGGCACAACTCGGCAAGTTTGGCGGGAAGGGTCTCGCGCTTCGATTGTATAGTTCTGGACGAACAGGCGTCCTTGAGCGAGATAAATCCATCCCAGCTTGTCGTTGTGGTTATGGATCGAACTTGCTTGTCCAATGTCCCAACACATAGCGAGGCACTCGAAAATATGGTTCTTGAAGATCAAGTTCCGGGCGTACCGCTTTGAAGAGAAAAAAACATACGGCTCCAGAGTTTTGCGGTCGATGGCGTTCTGAAACATGTACCGCAATACGTTATCCCGAGTGAAATCGGTCTTCGGGATCGCAGCAATACCTTCAAGCCATGCATCGAGCGACAGTTCGGCCCGCAGTTGTGGATTGGCCATGAAATTCCTCCGTCAGAGTGACACGAGTATAGCTCGCCCTCTCGAGAGTGGAAACCCCGACAATCAGCATGACCCAGTTTTGGACTATATTGCATGCGGGAGGCACGATGCCGCATGTAATCGTGAAGCTGTGGCCCGGCAAATCAGAACAACAAAAGAATCGTCTCGCACAAGCCATAACCAGAGACGTTATGGAGATTTTGCATTACGGGGACGAATCGGTTTCTGTGGCCATGGAAGAAATCAAATCTCAAGACTGGCTAGAGAAGGTGTATAAGCCGGACGTCAAGAACAACTGGGACAAGCTCTACAAGAAGCCCGGATACAATGAGAATGACCTGTGACAATGGAGGATAAAGCGCGAGATGCGCAGGAAAGGATTCCGCAGAATGACCGACATATTCTCAAACGACATATTCTCAAACCAAGTGGCGCTCGTGACGGGAGCAGCGTCGGGCATGGGTCTAGCCACCGCTCGTGCCTTCGCCGAAGCAGGCGCAGCCGTAGTTTTGGCTGACTATCGTCAGGACCGAGTGGAAGCTGAAGCAAAGAAGCTTACGACCGGTGGGTACAAAGCCATGGCCATCGGCTGTGATGTCAGCGACGATGACCAAGTGGCTGCGATGGTCGATTCCACGGTTGCCCGCTTCGGACGCCTTGACGCGGCGTTCAACAACGCAGGAGTGATGGCGCGCATCGCGCCAACCGCAGATAGCACACGCGAAGAATGGGACCGGGTGATTGGCATAAACCTGCGCGGTGTGTGGAGTTGCATGAAACACGAACTGCGGCAGATGGAGCGACAAGGTAGAGGAGCGATTGTCAACAACGCGTCCGTCGGCGCTCTCACTGGCAATCCCGGTATCGGTTCTTACATCGCATCGAAACATGGCGTGGTCGGCTTAACGCGCACCGCGGCTCTGGAATACATCAAACATGGCATCCGCGTGAACGCAGTCAATCCCGGACTGATTGACACGCAAATCGCACGCGATGTGGTAAGCGGAGACGAGCAAGCTTACGGCGAGATAGCGAAAAGCGTTCCCATTGGCCGGGCCGGCAGGCCCGAAGAAATCGCGTCGGTGGTGCTATGGCTGTGCAGTCCAGGAGCGAGCTACGTAGTCGGGCATGCTCTTACCGTGGACGGCGGAATGACGATCGCGCCATGAGCCGGTGAAAAGACGCGCTAACCGACGCTCGATTTTCCTCTCAACTCCTGACTAACGGGGTTAGCGTCCGAATACTTATCAGCGCCGCTCGAGAATCAGGCAATCTCTTTGATTTCTGGAAGCCAGCCGAGTCTAAGGCGTCGAGTAGTGTAGGAAGCGCCACTGTGATTGCGATTCTAGCACCTGCCTGTGGCGTGGGTCCCGATTAAGGGGCTACCGGAGACGGACCCACTCGCAAAGAAAAGGGCGGCGGGAAGAACCGACCGCCCTGTTGGATTGAGATTCTGGGCTTGCTGGATAAGAGCGCTGACCTTCGGTCAGCAGGTGGGCCGCGAAGATGCTGGGCTAAAGCCCAGCGCTACACGCATGCCGCCCGCGCCCAGAGCACCGGCCGCAAAGAGCGGAGGACTAGTCTCCGATTGCCGACAAACCAGGACTCAGCGCCGAATTCATGAGATAAATAACCAATATGAAAAGTCCACGGCTGTGCGCGTCGGTGACGCTCGCTTTTGTGGTGATCCTCATCTGCTCAACTTCTATTCCCGCAACTCAACAAGCAGTGTCGACGATGGCCCAGCCCAGTGCCGCAGATTCCTACCCGAACACTGCCGCTGGTCTCCATTCGCTGCTGACTGATTTATTGGCTGCCGCGAAGAGCAATGACGAAGGTAAGGTCTGGTCGAAGATAGCCGAAATGGAAATACCGGACTACGAAAGCTGGTTCACTCACACCTACGGGCAAGAGAAGGGACAGGCATTGGCAGCTGCATACGGCAAATCTTTAAAGCTGAGTGAGCAGCAGTTTGAAATGCTTTGGATGGAACTCGCGAAGCAGGAAGGTGAGATTTTAATTAGCAGGCTAGACGCGGCCAATCGAAAGTTTGAAACGGCAAAGGCAGACGAAACGCTCGCAAATCCGACGGACGAGTTCAAAGCGAACTGGAAGAAGACGGACACATCGATTGGTCCATCCAACCAAGCCGCCGGGTTCTTTTGTTTTGTGGACGGGAAATTTCGCCTAAAATATCTGCCGCACGAGGTGCAAATTCTTTCAACCGTCAAGCCTGGTCCCCTGGTGCTTGGAAAATTAATCGACAAGGTACAACCCGTATACCCTGAGGCGGCACGCCAATTGAGGCTGTGGGGGATGGTGTCCGTGAATGTCGTGATACACAAGGACGGGACAGTGACGGTGCAAAATGTGGGAGCTGGTCACCCACTGCTCGCGCCTGCGGCGGTCGCAGCGGTACAACAATGGAAGTACCAACCCACCACTATCAGTGGCGAACCAGTCGAGGTGCAGGCAAAGGTGTATGTCACGTTCGAGCTTAGCCATTCGCAAGGCGAACAAAAGAAATAGTTAGCGTGTCAGGACCCGATTGACGCGCAAACCGGAGACGGACCCACTCGCAAAGAAAAGGGCGGCCGGGATGAACCGACCGCCCTGTTGGATTGAGATTCTGGGCTTGCTGGATAAGAGCGCTGACCTTCGGTCAGCAGGTGGGCCGCGAAGATGCCGGGCTGAAGCCCAGCGCTACACGGTCCGCCCGGCTTTAGTACATGCCGCCCATGCCGCCCGCGCCCGGAGCACCGGCCGCAGCAGCCTTCTTATCGTCTTCCTTGAGCTCGGCCACCAGAGCTTCGGTGGTGAGCATCAGGCCGGCGATGGACGCGGCGTTCTGCAGCGCCAGGCGGGTAACCTTCGCCGGATCGATGACGCCCATCTTAACCATGTCGCCATAGTCACCGGAGTCGGCGTTGAAGCCGTAGTTCTCGTCCTTGGAGTCGCGGATCTTGCCAATCACGACAGCGCCTTCAAAACCGGCGTTGTGGGCGATCTGGCGAGCAGGCTCTTCGAGGGCGCGCTTCACGATGCCCACGCCGACGAGCTCATCGCCTTCGGCCTTGATCTTGTCGATGGCGGTTAGAGCGCGCAGGAGAGCCGCGCCGCCGCCGGGAACGATGCCTTCTTCCACGGCCGCACGGGTGGCGTGCATGGCGTCCTCGACGCGAGCCTTCTTCTCCTTGAGCTCGGTTTCGGTTGCCGCGCCCACCTTGATGACGGCGACGCCGCCGACGAGCTTGGCCAGGCGTTCCTGGAGCTTCTCGCGGTCGTAGTCGCTGGTGGTGATGTCAATCTGTTGACGGATCTGCTTGACGCGGCCTTCGATTTCGCTGGCCTTGCCGGCGCCTTCGACGATGGTGGAGTTGTCCTTGTCGATGGTGATCTTCTTGGCCTTGCCGAGGTCCTCGATCTTGACGTTCTCGAGCTTGATGCCGAGGTCTTCGGTGATGGCCTTGCCGCCGGTGAGCACGGCGATGTCTTCGAGCATAGCCTTGCGGCGATCGCCAAAGCCGGGGGCCTTGACGGCGGCGCACTGCAGGGTGCCGCGGAGCTTGTTCACCACGAGGGTGGCCAGGGCTTCGCCTTCCACTTCCTCAGCGATGATCAAGAGCGGCTTGCCGAGCTTGGCAATCTGCTCGAGCAGGGGGAGGAGGTCCTTCATGGAGCTGATCTTCTTCTCGTGGATGAGGATCAGAGCGTTTTCGAGGATGCACTCCATGCGTTCCGGGTCAGTGATGAAGTAGGGGGACAGGTAGCCGCGGTCGAACTGCATGCCTTCCACGACTTCGAGGGTGGTCTCCATGGTCTTGGATTCCTCGACGGTGATGACGCCATCCTTGCCGACCTTCTTCATGGCCTCGGCAATGATTCCGCCGATCTGCTTGTCGTTGTTGGCGGAAATGGTGCCGACCTGGGCGATCATGTCGCCCTTCACATCGCGGTGGAGCTTCTTGATTTCCTCGACGGCGACTTCGACGGCCTTGTCGATGCCGCGCTTGAGGGCGGTGGGGCTCGCGCCGGCAGCAACGGTCTTCACGCCTTCGCGGAAGATGGCCTGAGCCAGGACGGTGGCGGTGGTGGTGCCATCGCCGGCGACGTCGCTGGTCTTGCTGGCGACTTCACGCACCATCTGAGCGCCCATGTTCTCGAGGGGATCCTTGAGTTCGATCTCCTTCGCCACGGTGACGCCGTCCTTGGTGATGATCGGCGCGCCGAACTTCTTTTCGATCACCGCATTGCGGCCCTTGGGGCCGAGGGTGATTTTAACCGCGTCCGCGAGGGCGTTCACGCCGCGCAAAATCGACTGGCGGGAATTCTCTCCGGTGACAATCTGCTTCGCCATGCTCTTTCCTCCTAGAAATTTGCTCTTTCAAACTTCCCAAGAATCTCTTAAATTCTCGACTTCAATTACGGGACATCAGCGATCAGATATCAGCGATCAGGAATCAACTGATATCCGATATCCGTTATCTGATATCGGTTTTGCTTACTTCTTGGCGGCCTTGGCCGCGCCGCCGAGCTTCGCCAGGATCTCTTCTTCGCGAAGGATCAGGTATTCCTCGCCGTCGATCTTGATTTCGCTGCCGCTATACTTGCCGAACAGCACGCGATCGCCAACCGCCACGTCCAGGGGAATCCGCTCGCCCTTCTCGCGCTTGCCGGCGCCGACGGCAATAACTTCGGCTTCCTGCGGCTTTTCTTTCGCGGAGTCGGGGATGATGATCCCGCCCTTGAGGGTTTCCTTCTCTTCAATACGCTTCACGATCACACGGTCGTGAAGCGGTGTGAGATTGACTGCCATCTTTGTACAACCTCCATGAATTGATCTAAACGGTACCGCTTGAGCTGCAGAAAAACAGAGGTGGGGAGGTGCAACCGAGGTTTAGCACTCCTCACTAACGAGTGCTAATAATATCAGGAATTCCGTTCGAGTCAAGCGATTTCCCGGCAGTGCGGGGGCGTTCGCGAGGAGCGACTAGCCGGAGGTTTCTACGTAAGTCGTTTATATTCAATGACTAAATGTGCCAGATTTTCCTTGCACTTGGTGATTGCCCTGCTTTGGCAGAGAGAAGTACACTCGCGGACAAACGACCTCCATGCGCTGGCTGGTGTATTTCCGACTCTTCTATCTGACAGCGGGCACGTTGCTGCCGTTCTTCTGGATGGTGGTGATTCTGGGGCACCGCCGGCAGCGCAACTTCGAGCGCATTTTCTTTTTCCTGTGCCTGGCGCTGGTCTGTTTCTTCGGAAGTAGCCTGCTGGCGCTGAATGCGCAACTTTATTATGGCGCGCCCGCGGAGTCGCTGGTCGTTTTTGCGTGGTCGGTGTTGTGCTTGGGGCTGTGGTTTATTCCAACGCTGGTGGTGCATCTCCATGTGGAGTACGCCAGGCTGCGGGGCCTGATTGGCCCCGGGAGCGCCCGGTTGGTGTGGCTAGCCACCGCTTACGTTCCTGCAGTGATCCTGTTGCCCAGCCTGCTCGCGGCGTTGCGATTGCGTGAGAATCGAGACTTCCTAACGCCGACTCACTTACTGGGGCCCGGATTTCAGGTTTGGCTGATCGCCTCGATTGTGATTGCGGCGTACTGGCAGTGGCGCTATGCGGGCCCGGCGGCTACGAAGGAGGAAGCCAGGCTGTATCGTTCGCTGAAGTGGCAGTTCCTGGCGTTGGCGGTGCTGTTGCTGGCCAGCGTGTGGGTGCAAGGACGATTCCATTCCGAAGTGGTGGCCATTGCCGGTCCGACGCTTCTGGTGCTGATGATCGCCGGGCCGTTCGTTACGATTCTCGAGCAAGTCAATCGTTTCAATTTTTTGGCCATTGGCCGGCAGCGGAATCTGATCATCGCCGTCACGATGATGTTCGTGGCGCTGTTGTACCTGAGCTTTGTGAGGCGGACCAGCCAGTGGCTGGAGCCCTATTTGCCGCCAGAAGCCTCAGCGGCACTCTTGTTGTTCCTGCCGGTGGTCTTTTTCGAGCCATTGCAACGGGTGATTCGGGGATTGCTGCGGCAAACGGCGCAAAACGAAGTGGATCGCGCGCAGAAATTGATGGGGCCGATCAATGAAGTGGCGCGTCGAGGCGACTCAGAGCAACTGAGGCAGTTCGCGGAGAAGTGGATCGGAGAACAGTTGCAACTGGCTGAAGTGAAGCTGGAACTGAGCAAGGCGAGCCCGGCGCCGGGTTTCGAAGCTGCGGGGAAAGCGAGTTCGAAAGAAGTGTTTGTGATCGGCGGCGCCGGGAAGCCGGCGGGACGGCTGCGCATACGGGCACACGGCGCGATGATTTCCGGCGAAACGTATGCCGCGTTGGAGTTCCTGGCGGAACAACTGCCGGCGGCGTTCGACTTGTGCCATTTGATCGAAGAGAAGCTGCGGCTGGAAAGGGAACTGGCGGAACGCGAGCGCATGGCGCTGGTGGGGCAGATGGCGGCGAGCATTTCGCACAACCTGAAGAACCCGCTGGGCTCAATCAAGACAATCCTGCAAGTACAGATGGAGAGCGCGGAATTGCCGGCTACGCTGCGGGGCGAGACGCAAATGGTGCTGGATGAGATTGACCGCCTGTCCGCGAAGCTGAACCAGTTGCTGCAATTCAGCCGGCCGGGCGTGCGAGCTTCGTCGGGCGCGGATCACTGCGACCTGGTGGCGGTGGCGACGAGCGTGACGGACGTGCTTTCGCGCGAGGCGGAATCGCGCGGGATTTTGCTGCAACTGACGGCGTGTCCGAACGGTTGCGAGGTGCGCTGTTCGGCGGAAGCGGCGAACGATGTTTTGTCGAACGTAGTGCTGAACGCGATTGAGGCGGTTGGCCGGGAAGGCCGGGTTTGCGTGGGATTGCAATGCGAAGGGTCGACGTGCACGCTGGCGGTGGAAGATGATGGGCCGGGAATCGCGCTCGAATTACGCGAAAAAATTGTGCAGCCATTTTTCACCACGAAGCCACGCGGGACGGGGCTGGGGCTGGCGATCGTGGCGAGAAGGATGGAAGAAGTCGGCGGCGGGCTGAAGATCGAAAGTCCGATACGCGACGGGCGGGGAACGCGATTCCTTCTGACGTTTCCCACGACCAAGAACGATACGCCAAGCGGGAAGCGGCCATGAGCGTCACGAAGCTTTCAGTGCCAATTCCGGCAGGCTCATGGACGGTTAAACACAGCGTGGGCGACGCAATGTTGCCGCAGCGGGAACGGCTCGTTCACACTGGTGGAAATGAGCAGCGACGCGGTAAATCAATCGGCGGGCCATGGCGGCACGCGCCACGAGCTTTCGCTGAAAACTTGCCTGATCCTATTCCTGCCATTGGGATTCGTGCTGCGGATGGCGCTGGTTCTGTGGGCGCGGACGTATGTTGGGTCGGCAGAGACGATGCGGCCGTTTGGACCCGAGATTTGCCGGATTGCCGCGCACATTGCCGCCGGAAAAGGATTTCATTCTCCGTTTGCCGCAGGAGAAACGGGTCCGAGCGCGTGGGTGGGACCGGTTTATCCATATTTTGTGGCGGCGATTTTCTGGCTGCTGGGGAGCTATTCGCGCGCATCGGCGATCACCCTCCTGACATTGCAGTGCGTGATGGGTGCGGCCACCGGGGTTGGAATCTACAAACTGGGAGCAAAGACGCTGGGGGAGCGCGTGGGATTCTGGGCGGCGCTGATCTGGACGTGCAGCCCGATCTTTTTTCGATGGCCGGCGTCGTATATCTGGGATTTCGCGGCGACAGCGTTGCTGTTGACGGTGTGTTTCGCGGTGAGCGTGGACGTGGGGAAGAACGGTGCGCCGAAAAGCTGGCTGGCTCTGGGCGCGAGTTGGGGATTGGGCGCGCTGCTAAATCCGGCGCTGCTCAGCCTGCTGCCGTTCAGTTTCATTCACGCGGGTGTTGCGAATCGAAGGGCGAAAGTCCCCTGTCTCCGGCCGGTGTTGCTCGCGACGCTTCTGTTCGCCGCGATCCTCTCGCCATGGCTGGTGCGCAACTATGTGGTGTTCGGCCGTCCCGTGTTTCTGCGCGACAATTTCTGGTTCGAATTTTCGCTGGGGAACTACCACTTCAGCAACGGAATGGGCTGGACGGCGCACCATCCCGACGGGAATCCGGCCATCGGGCAGCAAGCGTTGCAACTGGGGGAATTGGCGTTTATAGAAATGCACAAGCGCGAAGCGCTCGATTTCGTACGCCGCGAGCCGCGAGAATTCCTGGAATTGACCGCACACCGGGTGCTTTGGTTCTGGGACGGGACGCCGCTGCATTATCAGGGGCAGGAATGGTGGCAGCCGTGGGAATTCTGGCCGCTTTCGGTGCTGGGCTGGCTGGGCCTGCTGTTTGCGCTGACGCGACGGCCGACGGGCTGGCTTCTGTATGCGGCGGCGTTGATCGTTTATCCCATCCCGTATTATCTGACGTACGCGCAAGCGAAGTACCGCTACGTCATCGAGCCCGAAATGCTGTTGCTGAGCGTCTACCTGGTTTCGGTGTTGTGGGGCGAGATACGACGGCAGCGCGCCCCTCGTTCGTGACCCTGCGAGATCGCTCGAAAGAAGCTTCCCGATGAAAACCATACTGATTGTGGACGACGAGCCGGCGGCCCGCTACGCGCTGCGCCGGGCACTGGAGAATCGCTACCGGATTGCGGAGGCGGACGCCGCGGCAGCCGCGCGGGCGGCACTGTCAACGGAGAACCCGGATCTGATCCTGTTGGACGTGGTGATGCCGGGAGAAGACGGAATCAGTTTTTTGAAATGGCTGCGCGAGCAAGGGAATTCCTTGCCGGTGCTGATGGTGTCCGCGTTGGACACGGCGAAGACCGCGGTGGAAGCACTGCAACTTGGGGCGGCGGATTATCTGGTCAAGGGCTACGAACTCGACGAACTGCGGCAGCGAGTGGCGACGCTATTGAAGCTGGTGTCGCTGGAACAGGAAAACGACGCGTTGCGGCGGCGCCTGGCGAGCGAAGGTCAGTTTGGGCAGATGATTGGGAGGTCGACGGGGATGCGGCGCGCGTTTGAGATGGCCGAGCGCGTGGCGCCGACGGACTCCACCGTGCTGATTCTGGGAGAGAGCGGGACGGGGAAAGATTTGCTGGCGCAGGAGATTCACGCGCGTTCGCAGCGGAATGGGCGGTCGTATGTTGCGGTGAATTGTGCGGCGCTGCCCGAAACGTTGATCGAGTCGGAGCTGTTTGGGTACGAGCGAGGAGCGTTCACGGGGGCAGCGCAACAGAAGAAAGGTCGGTTCGAGCAGGCGCACGGCGGAACGTTGTTTCTGGATGAAGTCGGCGACATGAATCCGGTGACGCAATCGAAAGTGCTGCGGGCGCTCGAGAATCGCACGATCGAGCGGCTGGGCGGGACGCAGTCGCTACCCGTGGATGTACGGGTCATCAGCGCGACGCACCGGAACCTGCCGATGGCGATTCGCGACGGGCGCTTCCGGGAGGATCTGTTCTACCGCTTACGTGTGGTGAGTATTGAGCTGCCGGCGCTGCGCACCCATAAGGAGGATATCCCGATTCTGGCGCAGGCCTTTCTGCAATTGCACGGGGCGCGTCTGAATCGCACGGCAAGACTGAGCAAGGAGGCGCTGGCCACGTTGGAGCGCTACGACTGGCCCGGCAACATCCGAGAGTTGAAGAATGCGATTGAACGAGCCATGGTGCTGTGCCGCGGCGAGGAGATTTGCGTCAACGATCTTCCCGAAGAGGTGATCAAGGGGACGCCGGTTCTGCCGAAAGTGGGAGAAGAAGCGGATTTTGGGATGGGAGAGAGCGACTTCCGGGAAGCGAAACGAAAGTTCGAGATCGCGTATTTGCGGCGGCAACTGGCTTCGCACCGGTGGAACATTTCACGCACGGCGGCCACGATTGGTTTGCACCGGCAAAGCCTGCAGGAACGATTGCGCGAGTTGGGAATTCGGAGGCCGGGGCAGGAGATTGCCGAGGATGACGAGGCATGATCGGCTTCGTACAAGCGGGAGGCGGGAGCACTCGGTTCGGGCGGGACAAAGCGTTAATCGAGCTGGGCGGCAGAACCATGCTGGCACGCACGACGGAGCTGGTGGCGGAAGTGTGCGGCTCGGCGCACATTGTTGCTCCGCGCGGAAAGTATCCGGAGGCGCCCGCGGTGGTGGCGGATCAATATCCGGGGGAAGGGCCGTTGGGCGGGATCGTGACGGCGCTTTCGGTAACTCCAGCGGGGGATTGGGCGCTGATTGTGAGCTGCGACATGCCGTTTCTAACGGTGGAGTTTCTGGGCGAATTGCGGCGCTGCGCGGAACGCTCCGACAAGCAGGTGGTTGTGCCGCGGTCGGTGAACGGGCTGGAGCCGTTGTGCGCAGCCTGGAAAAGGGAAGCGCTGCCGGAAGTACGAGCGGCGTTCGATGCGGGAATTCGCAAAGTGACGGAGGCGATGAAACGCTTGCCGATGGAAGTGCTTGACGAGAATTTCTGGAAACGATTTGATAGCAAGGGCCGTTTGTTCTGGAATATGAACACGCCGGGCGACTTTGAAGAAGCGCGCCGAATCCTGGAAGGACCTGCGAGCACGTGAGTGAGACCACCACAAACTTGGGATTGACGGACGAGAGGTCTGCGACCGCCGCCGCGTATTACTTCGAGTTTCAAAAGGTGTGCAAGGCGTTTGACGAGCGGCCGGTATTGAACAACGTGAGCTTCCGCGTGAAGCGCGGCGAAACGTGCGTGATCATGGGGCGCAGCGGCGTGGGGAAATCGGTATCGCTGAAGCACATCATGGGATTCCTAACGGCGGATTCCGGACGGATCATCATAGATGGCACGGACGTGACCGACTTCACGGAGCGGCAGTTTGAAGAGATCCGGCGCAAAGTGACCATGGTGTTCCAGTCGGGGGCGCTCTTCGATTCCTTGACGGTGGAAGAGAACATCGCCTTTCCGCTGGAAACGCAACCAGGACTGACGGACGAAGACGTGGACGCGTACGTGGCGAAGCTGGCGCGCATGCTGGAAGTGGAAGAAGTGATGGACAAGCTCCCGAGCGAGCTATCGACGGGCATGAAGCGCGCGGTGGCGATCGCAAGGGCGCTGGCGCAGAACCCGGAAGCGATCCTGTTCGACGAGCCAACGACGATGGTCGATCCGATCATGGCCGGGCACATGGGCGATCTGATTTCGCGGCTGAAAGAAGCGTTTCACAAGACGGCGATCGTGGTGACGCACGACACGCATCTGGCGAAACGGCTGGCCGACACGGTGGTGTTTCTGCACGACGGCCTCGCGGATGTATTCGCGAACTGGGCTGAATTTGAAAACTCGACAGACCCGCTGATCCGTGACTTCCTGTTACAAGACGAACTGATACCCGCGCTGGACGTGACGCTCTGACGCCGGTTATTCGATCACACTAGGCCTTCTGGCAGGGCAGCTCCAAGCCGTAGTTCATCTTTTTGTCTTCGCGCTTCAGGAGCACGGCGAAAACCACGGAGAGCACGCTCAGAGCGGTGAAGGCGAGCATCGGCAGGGTGTAGTTGTACGCGGGGCTGGTCAGACCGTTGTCGACGCGCGTGCCAATGATGCAGTAGCGATCCAGGATCCACCCGATGAGGTATGGAACGCCCCAAAGCGCGACAAGGTTTTGCATCCAGGAAACGACGGCGTAGGCCGTGCCCAGTTGATGATGATCGATGAACTTGGGCAGCGAGGGCCACATCGCCGCAGGAACAAGGGAGAAGCCGAATCCCAGGACAATGGTGGCCGCCAGAGCGACGAGCCAGTTGGTCAAAAACGGAACCGTGAAAACGAAGTGGACGGCAACAAGCAGGAGCGAGCCGAGAATCATCAATGTGGCGCCTTTGCCTTTGCGGTCGTAGTAGCTGCCGAAGACTACGGTGAGCGGGATGGTGGCAAACGGCAGGATGGAGGGAATCGCGCCCGCAAGGCTCTCTTTCACCGAGAATTTCTGAACCATCAGGTCGGGAGCGTATTTAAGGAAGGGAAACACCGCGGAATAGAAGAGCGCACAGAGGATGGTGATGTACCAGAAGCCGCGAATGCGGAGAATCTTGCCAATGTCGGAGATGTGAAATTCCTCTTCGGCGCTGGAGGTAGCCATGGACTTTTCCGACTCGTCGAGTTTTTTGTCCAAGGCGCAGTAGAAGATGTAGGCCACGAGGCCCACACCCAACAGGAGCACTCCCACAAGGACGGGTGCGGCCACGGCTCCAAAATACACGGCAATGGGAGCGCCGAGGCCAAGGGCAAGCGCCGTTCCGAGGCGGGCGGTGCTGACTTGCAGGCCCATAGCCAGGGCGATTTCGTAGCCGAGGAACCACCTGGCAATGATTTTCACCGCCACCACATTCATGATTTCGACGCCGGCGCCGAAAATGGCGAACCCGATGGACGCCATCATCACCTGCGACTTGAAGTCCCAGATGAAATGGAACGTCGAATGGTCGAGCGCGTGGGTTTTCACGGCCCACCACTTCAGGGCACAGCCCACGACCATCATGAGCGCGGCCATAATTCCGGTGAAGCGCGCACCGAGTTTGTCGAGCACCATGCCGCCGAAGACGAGCACGCCAAGGAAGACGTTAAACCAAGCGTAGGAACCGGTGAAAAAGCCGTACTCGGAACTAGTCCAGCCGAGTTGCTGCTCGATCATGGGCTTGAGGGGAGACATGACATCGCAGACGTAGTAACCGCAAAGCATGGTGAAAGATACGATCAACAGCGCCGTCCAACGAGCCGCCTTGGAGTCGCGCAGAGACTTCCGGATGGTCTCCGTCATTGCTCACCCTTGGATGTAGTTTTGAAGCAAGGTTAATGGGCCATGGGATGGAGCGTCCCAGAACTGTGCAGCATGTCACAGGTTTGCGACTTTTGCCAGAAGGCCGGAAGCGCTGTGTTCACGCCGCGCGCTGAGCCGGCGAGATTGGGTGGCTGGATTACGATAGAATGAGAATCTCGCTCCATCGCTCCAGATCGGATCTGCGCCTCATGTTTCGAAGAGTGTCGTTGTCGTCGTTGGCTGTGACGCTGTTCGCATTTGCGGTATTCGCCCAAACGCCCACGTCCAAAACAGAAACGATTCGCGGTTGGATCAGTGATGAGCACTGCGCCGGGAGCAAGGCGCGCGACGGCGTGTACGCGGCGACGAATCCGGAATGCACCAAGGAGTGCGTAGGCAAGGGCTATAAGGCGGTATTGATCGATCCAAAAGGCAAGCGGGTTCTGGTGATCACGGATCAGGAGATGGCCAAGAAAAGCCTGGGTGACTACGTAGAAGTGATCGGTGTGGTGGACGCTCAAGCGAGTACGATCAAGCCCGAGTCGATCCGTTTTTTGGAGAAGGTGAGCTGGCCGCCAAAGCCGGCAGCAGAGGGAAGCAACAAACCCTAACCCTAGAATCCCTGGGAGACGAGCTGGTCGATGGATAGATTGCTGGCGGGCTTGGCGCCGCTGCGTGCCTCGAGATAGCGCTCGACGTATTTTCCCAACACATCGCCTTCGAGGTTGACGGCGTCGCCAAGTTTCTTGTCGCGGACGTTGGTGTGCTCGTAGGTGAACGGAATGATGGCGATTTCCGCGACGCGGCCATTCCAGCGCGCAACGGTAAGGCTGATGCCATCGATGGAGATGGAACCCTGGGGCACGACATACTTGGCGAAGGATTCGGGGACCTCGACGCCGTACCACCAGTTTTCGCCTTCAGGGTCGAGACGCGTAACGCGGCCGATGGTGTCCACATGGCCCAGGACGAAATGGCCGCCAAACTCCTTGCCGGCGGTCATGGGATGTTCGAGATTCACGCGGGTGCCGGCCTTCCATTCGCCGATGGAAGTCTTGCGAATGGTTTCGCCGGAGAGGTCAGCGGCAAAGCGTTCGGCATCGAGTTCAACGACGGTGAGACAGCAGCCGTTCACCGCGATGCTGTTGGCGATGGCGAGATGGGCAGCGACGTCGGGCGCATGAATGCGCAAACGTCCGCCGTCGGGATGAAGCGTAAGGGACTCCACGGTACCCACGTGCTCAATGATTCCGGTAAACATGTCCGCCTCTGGTGTTACAGATGGAGCGAAGCTTTAGGATACCCCGAACGGGGTACGAAGTCCTTGACGGGCGAATTGCTCAAGGAGCAAGATGAAGGCAGACCACGCTCCTGGTCCGAGGTGGTCCATGTTTGAGCCTAAACTGACCGATCCCCACCCGGAATCAGCCAAAACGTACCCGCAAAAGGTTCATTGTTCGGTGCACAACCGCGACGCGGAGGTAGTTGTCGCCAATTGGCCCTTCAGCGAAGAAGGCTGGAGCGACTGGCGCGTGATTGATTGCTCTTTGTTGCCCCCAGGGGCAGTCCACTGTGGAATGGACTGCTTGTCGCAAGCGCGGCTGCCGAAGACGGAGTAGAGATTCGGCAAAACAACGGCGGGCTAGAAGTAAAGAGGATTTCTGTGTGTTCACGCGACCTTGACAGCGGAAAGGTCGCAGCGGAACATCGGGAAAACCAGGCCAGCTTCATACCTTTTTGATGGAGGGAAGGCATGACCGATCCAGAAATCCTCGACCGCATCCTGCAAAGCTGCAGCGTCCGTTTCCGGGATGTGGTGTGCCCCAACAAGGAGAAGCTGGCGAAGATTACAGCGGTGAAGTTTCAAGGCGAGGAAGAGGACTGGTCGGTGATCGAGTGCTCACTGCTGCCGAATGGACAAGTGAAGTGTGCGATGTCGTGCCTGCTCCACGATTTCGAGCCGCGCAGTTAACGCCCGACCGTTACGTCTGAGCCACAGCCTTCGTGGTCATCGCCATTTCCCGAAGTTTCCGCAGATCGAGTTTTCCGGTTCCCAAGTAGGGCAATTTCTCCGCAAAAACAAATTGATCCGGGCGCGGCTTCCACAAGGCCGGCAAGTCGGTTCTCGCCAGTTTCTCAACAACTTCATCGAGCTTGTCTTGCTTGAGTGTGTGAATGACGACGAGCTTCTCGCCCTTCTTTTCGTCGGGAATCGCGGTGACGGCGAGAACCTGGCCATCGGCGTCCAGCAGTTCGTGGAGTTTTTCCTCCACTTTGATGTGCGGCACCATCTCGCCGCCAATTTTGCTGAAGCGACTGAGGCGATCGGTGATGCGCAGGAAGCCGTCTTCGTCGAGGGTGGCGATATCGCCGGTGTTGTACCAGCCGTCCTTCAAAACCTCGGCCGTTTTGTCCGGACGATTCAGATAGCCAACCATGATGTTCGGTCCGCAAACGAGGAGGAGGCCCGGCTTGTCTGGCGGCAGGTGCTCTCCGGAGTCAGGATCAATGATGCGCACGCCGACGCCGGGAAGGGGATGGCCAATAGTGCCGCGCTTGGCGCCAACCTGCCGGAAATAGGCCGCGCGGAAATCGTAAGTGTTGACGGCGACGACGGGCGAGCATTCCGTACAGCCATAGCCTTCCAGAGGGCGGATGCCGAAATGATCGTCGAACGACTGGGCGATCCGTTCGGGCAGCTTTTCCGCGCCGGCCATCACAATTCGCAAACTGCCGAACGATTCCGGCGTGCAGCGGCGCGTGTAAGTGTTCAGGAACGTCGGGGTGCTGACGAGCAAAGTGACAGAGTGCTCGGCGATGAGAGCCGAAATGGCCTTCGCGTCGAGCGGGCTGGGATGGAAGACCACGCCGATTCCGAGGAGCGGCGGGAGGCAGATGGTCGCGGTGAAACCGAACGAATGGAAGAACGGCAGAATCCCGAGGATGCTGTCGCCATCGTGAAGATGAAAGACCTGCTCGAGTTGCTCAACGTTGGAGGCGAGGTTGAAGTGCGAAAGGACTACGCCTTTCGGATCGCCGGTGGAACCGCTCGAGAAGATGATGGAAGCGGTGTCGTCGAGTTTGATGGGCTGCGACGCGCCCAGGAATATTTCGAGGAGACGCGCGGGAAGGAACTTGGCCGCGAGGAGGGCGACAATTTTCTCCGCCGCGCCCGGGTGCTTGGCAAGATCTTCGGCGTAGATCAGCTCGCCCGGGGGCTGGAGTGGCATCTTCTCCAGGAACAGCCGGGAAGTGACGACGGTTTTCAAGCCGCATTGAGTGGCGCAGGAGGCCATCGCTTCGTTGGAACTGGTGTAGTTCAAGTTGACGGGGACTTTGCCCATCAGGAGCGCGGCCCAGTTGACGAGCGCGCCGGCAATCGACGGTGGGAGCAGGATGCCGACCATTTTTTGGTCGCGCCAAAGGGGACGCAGGCGCCGCGCGAGGAACACGGTGCGCAGGAGCGACTCGCCGAAGGAGAGCTTGGAGGTTTTGCCATCGGCCATGGCGAAGTGGCGGGGACTGCGCCGCGCCGAAAGAATAAAAGAGCGCGTGAGCGTCCGCATGTGGCGACGGCGGCGCTGGAATGCGTCGACGCCGAGCTCCTGGACGGCCTGGCGGACCTCCGTGGCGGTTGCGGTCGACGGCAACGGTTTGCCAAAGGTGATGCGGACCGGGTACGGGATCGTCCTTGGCCACTTCCACAGGAAATGGCCGCCCGAGAAACTAAAGATCGAGCCCCAGATACCGTCGATGTTGGTCGGAATGATGGGGACGTCGATACCCTTGATGATGCGTTCGAAACCGCGGCGGAAAGGGAGCATCTGGCCGGTTCGCGTGATTTCGCCTTCCGGGAAAATGCAAACGACTTCTCCGTTGCGAAGAGCCTCCGAGGCGATGCGGAGGGAGTGAATCATTTCGCGCGGGCTTTGATCGCTGGCGATGGGAATAATGTTCAGAAGCTTGGCGAAGGGATGAATGAGCCAGTATTCGTAGACACCGCGGAACATGAGGAAGCGAATGGGGCGCTCCGTTGCGGCGATCAGAAGCACGGCATCGACCCAGGACGCGTGATTCGGGGTGAGAAGAGCGCCGCCGCGCGCGGGGATGTTCTCATTGCCTTTGAGATCGAGCCGATAGAGAGTGTGCGCGGCGATCCACAGCAGCAGACGCAGCAGGGAATCGGGCAGGAGCCAGAGGACGTAGAGCAGCGCCGCGAGCGTGCCGAACGACGACCAGAAGAAAATCCCGACCGGTCCGAGGTGTGCGTAATGTTTGGCCGCGTAGTAGACGAGCGAAGCGCCAAGTATCCCGATGAAGGACCACAGGTTGGCCGCGGCCAAAACGCCGCCGCGATGTTCTTCTTCCGGCCGATGCTGGAGCAGGGCGCTGATCGGCACGATGAAGAATCCGCCGAAGAAGCCAAGCGCCGCGAGCAATCCCATCACAGCGGCAAAAGAAAGTCCGTGAATCGCGAGAAGGAAGCCGAACGTGGTTATGCCGAGGGCGCCGAGCGGGATTAAGCCGTACTCGATCTTGCCGCCGGACAGATAGCCCGCCGCAAGACTGCCCACGCCGATGCCAATCGCGATGGCGGCTTGCAGGAATCCGGCGTGGTTGGCGGCGAGGTGCAGAACGTCGCGGCCATAGAAAACGATGTCGAACTGGAGGAGCGCGCCGAGGAAGAAAAAGTATGTGTTGCCGAGCAGGGCGAGCCAGAGCACACGGTCTTTGCGGACGCGGCTGCTTTGGACCCACAGGTCTTCCAGGAAGTTGATGCGAAACTTTTTCTGTGGATCAGCGGCCGGGATGCGAGTGATGCCGAGACTGGTCACGAGACCCACGACCGAGAGACCGAGAAAAACCACGCCCGAATATTCCTGGCGGCCTTCGAACCAATGGGAAAGATTCGCGCCGGCGAGAGTGCCGGTGATGGCCGCGAGGAAAGTGCCGAGTTCGATGACGCCGTTTCCCCAAGAGAGGCGCTTCTCCGGCAAGATTTCCGGAAGCAACCCGTACTTGGAAGGGCCGAAGAGCGCGCCCTGCGTGCTGGCGAGGAACAATGCCGCCAGCGACATGGGCATGCTGTGGCGCCAGAAGCCGAGGATCGCGAAGAGCATCACGGCAATTTCGAAGAGTTTCGTGCCGATGGTGACGCTGCGCTTGCTGAATTTGTCGGCCAGATAGCCGCCGGTCATCGAGAAAAGAATGAAGGGGAGGGCAAAGAGAGCGCCAACCAGCAGGACCTTGGCCTCTTCCTCGTCAGGCGAGAGGTTGGAGCCGATGATGAGATAGAGGACGAGGAATTTCAGGGCATTATCGTTGAAAGCGCCCTGAAATTGAGTGGCGATGAGACTCCAGAAACCGAGTCGCCAGGGACGAGGAGCATCCGGCATGCCCGAAAGGCCTCCACACGCGAAGGTGCACCGCTCAGGCGGATGCCAAATCGTCGCAAAGAATGGCTGGAATGCGTAGGACTTTCTTTGAGGGATGTGCGGTGGCAGATGGAAGAGAACCCGGCACGTGGAACGGAGCCAGGGAATCGTCAGTGTTTGAGGACTATGTCGACAGCGACGTCGGCGCCAAACTGGCGAATGGCGGTAACGTGCATGGCCGGCGCACGGTCACCAGCGTGGAGAGCGAACGGCACGCTGGCTTTGCCGGCGAGCTTGGGTGCGTAGAACAGGATCAATTTCTGGACAACGGCGGATTGCAAGGCAGCGCCGTTCACGTGAGGGCCAGCTTCGAGCAGGACGTTAAGGATATCGCGCCCGCCGAGTTCCGTGAGCACGCCAGGCAAATCGATCTTTCCGCCGCGAGTTTTCTGTTGGATGAGCTCTACGCCGAATTCTTGGAGCTTGCGGGCTTTCGGCGATTTGAGCGACGTGGCCGTGACGATCAGCAGGTCGTCGTTGGCCGTTTTCACCATGCGTGAATCCAGGGGAATGCGCAGCCTGGTGTCTAGCACCACGCGGAGCAGGCGGCGGCGGCGTGGCAGACCGCTGCGGTCCGTAAGCAGTGGATCATCGGCGAGGATCGTTCCAATTCCCGTGAGCAGCGCGTCTGAAGCATGCCGCATGCGTTGAACCTCGGCGCGGGATTCTTCCCCAGTGATCCAGGCATGCCCCTTCTTGCCGCGCGGTTTGGGAAAAGCAAGTTGGCCATCGAGGGTGAGCGCCGATTTCAGGGTGACGAATGGCTTCTTCGTGGTGATCCAGTGCGTGAAAGCTTCGTTGAGCGTTTGCGCTTCGGCTTCGTGGACACCGGTTTCAACTTCGACGCCGGCGTTTCGGAGGCGAGCGAATCCGGCACCGTGCGTTTTGGGATTGGGGTCTTCCATCGCGGCAACGACGCGGGCGATGCCAGCAGCAATCGCAGCTTCCGAGCACGGGCCGGTGCGGCCCGTCGAGTTACACGGCTCGAGGGTGACGTACAGAGTGGCGCCGCGGGCTCTGGTACCCGCCTGCTTGAGGGCGACGATTTCGGCGTGGTCGCGCCAGTCGTACTGATGGAAGCCTTCGCCGAGAATGGCGCCATCTTTCACGATGACGCAGCCGACCGTGGGATTGGGGCTGGCCAGGCCAATGCCTTTGCGGGCAAGCTCGAGTGCGTGCTCCATCCAGTGCAAGTCGTGAGGGTTCACGTTAGTTGAACAACGAATCGGCGTAGGTTTGTGCGTCGAACGGCACCAGATCGTTGATCTGTTCGCCGGTGCCAACGAAGCGAATGGGCAGGCCGAGTTCACGGGAGATGGCCACGACGATGCCGCCCTTGGCGGTGCCATCGAGCTTGGTCAGGATGATGCCGGTGACGCCGACGGTCGAGGTGAACTCGCGGGCCTGCGCAAGGCCGTTCTGGCCGGTGGTGGCGTCCAGAACGAGCAGCACATCGTGAGGCGCGCCGGGAATGACTTTGGAGGCGGTACGCTTCATTTTTTCCAGTTCAGCCATCAAGTTGGATTTGGTATGCAGGCGTCCGGCGGTGTCGACGATCACAGCGTCGGTGTGGCGCGCTTTGGCCGCGGTCATGGCGTCGAAGACCACCGCGGCGGGATCGGCGCCGGGCTTCTGCTTGACGACTTCCACGGAATTGCGTTGCGCCCAAATTTCGAGTTGCTCGATGGCGGCGGCGCGAAACGTGTCTGCCGCGCAGAGGACAACGCTGCGGCCATCCTTGCGCAAGCGGTTGGCGAGCTTGCCAATGCTGGTGGTCTTGCCCGCGCCGTTCACACCGACGATGAAAATCACTCGAGGATCATTGCCATCGGCCGCGCCCGCCAGATGGGGAGTGATGCCATACACGTTCAGGGCGCGAAAGACGTGCGCCTTGATCTCTTTCTTGAGGGCCGCGCCGTCGGCCAGGGCGTTACGGGAAATCTGTTCCTTGACGGAATCGAGGATTTCGCGAGTGGTCTTCACGCCGAGATCGGCGGTAAGCAGGGCGGTTTCGACGTCCTTCAGGATGGAGGGATCGATCTGGCGGCCGCCCTGGGTGATGTTGTCGAGGGTATCGGCAAGGGCGGTCTTCGTTTTGCTGACGGACTCTTTCAGCCGCTCCATCAGCGTGGGTTCGGGTTTGCCAAAAAGGGTGATCATGAGGTGTGCCGGCAGTAATGCGGCCTGCAAAAATTGTAGCAGATGGACCGAGCGAGGGCTGCTTTCGGGCGAAGTTGAGGCTGATTCCATCCGAAGCGAAGGCGAATTGAGCACCGCGAAGTTCTAGACGTGGACTTCGACGGCGGAGAGGCGGATCTTGCCTGAGGTGACAGCGGATTCCAGGGCGTTGACCACGGCCTGATCGAACTTAGAACCGGTAAGAGCCTTGATGCGGCCGAGGGCGTAATCCAATTCCATCGCGGATTGATAGGGACGGTTCGTGGTCATAGCATCGAGGGTATCGGCGACGGCGATAATGCGGGCCATGAGCGGAATTTGCGGCCCGGATAAGCCGTAGGGATAGCCGCGACCGTCGAGATGTTCGTGGTGAAGCTCGATACCAGGCAGCATGTCTTTGAGTTGCGAGACCGGGCGCATGATGTTGGCGCCCTTGGTGGTGTGCGTCTTCATGATCTCGAACTCTTCGGGCGTGAGCGACCCCGGCTTCTTCAAAACGCGATCGTCGACGCCGATCTTGCCGACGTCGTGGAGCAGCGCGGAAATCTTCAACTTGTCCAGTTCGTCGGGGGGCAACTTCAATTCCTGGGCAATAACGGTGGAATATTTCGCGACGCGGCCGGAGTGGCCTCGGGTATAGGGGTCCTTTTCGTCGATGGCGGCGGCCAGCATGCGGATGGAACCGATGAAGAGTTCGCGGTTCTCTTCGGCCGCTTCCTTCAGCTTCTCGATGTACTCTTCGATGTCGCTGGCCATCAAGTTGAAGTTTTCCGCCAGCTCGCTGATTTCCGCGGCGCCTTTGACGGGCGTGCGCTGATGGAATTCCCCTCGGCTGATGGCGCGCGTGGAAGCCGCAAGGTTGCGAATCGGGCCGCTGATGCCCACGGCAAAAAAGTAACCGAAGAGAATGGCGATCAGCACGACGACGCTGCCGAAGGCAAGCGCCTGGCGGTTCAGTTCAGGAACGCCGGCGTCGGCGCGAGCTTCGCTAACACTGCGCTGGGCGATGACGGCCCAGTTCACTTCGGGGAACGTGCTGTAGGTCCCGACGATTTCGACGGGAGTTTTGTTTTCTTTCTGCGAGAAGCGCACGGTTTCGGTGTTGCGGAGTTCCTTGGGGAGAGCCTTCACGAGGCCCACGAGGTGCGACTTGTCGCTCAAGTCCTCGCCCGGGACGAAATGGCGGGTGTCCGGATGAGCGACGATGTGGCCAAAGTGGTCAACGACGAAAACGGTGCGGCCGCGGACGCTGGCATCCTGCAAGCGGCGCAGGATAGGGTCGAGAGACACAACGGCGGCGAGCATGCCGGTAAAGTTATTCTGCGAATCCGTCAGCGGTACAGCGATCACGAACGCCGGGCGATTGTCCGGCGCGAGCGCCAGAGGATCGCTGCGGAACTTCACGGACTGCATGGAGCTGACAAAGGCGCGCTGCAGGGCTTTGGAGACAAACGGATCTTGCTCCGCGCGGAAATTACCCTGCGATGCGCTGGTGCCCTTGCCGTCGCGCCCCACGGCGGTAAGGTAGATGAACGTGTTGCGATTGGAGTCCACGAAGTTCTCGAGCAGCCGGGTCACTTTGGGTTCGTTGACGGGATCGGTGACGTTATCGATCAATCCGGTCAATACGAGAATCTGGCGCTGGCTGATGAGCTGCTGGGTGAGATTGGATTCGAAGAATTGCACTTCCTGCGCGAGAGAACGAGTGAGCTCGGTCTGTTGCACGCGCTCCATATCCACCAATTTTTCCTGGGAAAGTTCAAGGACCTGGCGGTGATACAAGCCAATGGGCAACGCGCTGACAAGCAGCAGCGCACCGAGCACGAGCCAGAGGATGCGCACCCGGCCGGTGCGGAGGCGCGTCAACAGGGATGGGAGGGAGACCGCCATCGTAATACGTTAATTTTAAGAGAGTGAGCCACGGAGACAGGGCTGGCCTAAGGGACAGGCGACGCGCAAGTGCTAACGGGACCAACGTACTAAGGGATAAGGGGTTAAAGAAAACGCAACGATGGAAATCTGGCCGCGGCCGGCGGTTCCTCGCGAACTTGGAGTGAAGGGGAAATTAGCGGGTTTTAGCCCAATTCATGCTTTAGGGGCCGCTCCATGATGGCGCGGATGGCGTCCTGGGGAGAGTTGCCGAGATGCAAAATGCTGTGCACTTGTTCGGTGATGGGCAACTCAATGCGATGGTCGCGGGCCAGGGCGAGCAGAGCGGCGGCGGTGCCCACGCCCTCGGCGACCATGTTCATCTCCGCCAGAATTTCGGAGAGCACGCGGCCGCGGCCCAGTTCGAAACCGACGTGGCGATTGCGGCTGAGCGTGCCGGTGCAGGTCAGCACCAGATCGCCCAGTCCGGCAAGACCACTCAGAGTTTCAGCCTTGCCGCCGGCCGCAACCACCAGGCGAGTCATTTCCGCGAGACCACGGGTGATCAAAGCCGCCAGGGTGTTGTGTCCCAGGCCGAGTCCTTGACACGCGCCAGCGGCGATGGCGATGACGTTTTTCGCGGCACCGGCGAGTTCGACACCCAGCACGTCGTCATTGGTATAGAGGCGGAAGGTCGGGCCCGCGAACTCCTCCTGAAGAAAGATGGCCAGTGGCCGGTCCTCAGAAGCAAGAACGATCGCGGTGGGCTCGCCGCGCGCAACTTCCAGGGCGAAGGAGGGACCGGAGAGCACAGCGGTGCGGGGAGCGGCGCGGAGCGAGAAGACTTGCTCGATCACCTGGCTCATGCGGAGATGGGTGGCGGGTTCCAGACCCTTTGTAGCGCTAACAACGACGGTTTCCGGCGAAACGTGCGGGAACGCCGACGCGTACACTTCGCGGGCATGGGCGGACGGCACCGCGCCAATCACGATGTACGCCTGGTGCAGAACTTCCTGGATGTCGGTGGAGGCGTCAACGGAAGGCGGAAGCTGGCAGTCCGGCAGATAGACGGGATTCTCGCGGCGCTCGCGAATGCCCTGGGCAATGGCGGGCTCACGCACCCAGACGCGGATCTCATGCTTGCGACGACTGCGGCTGAGCACGACGGCGAGGCCCGTTCCCCAACTGCCACCGCCTAAAATCGCAATCCGGCTCACGCTCCGTCACCTTTCGATTTCTTCAGAGAGTATTTCGGTTCCGTTCCCTGCGTCAATCGCTGAAGGTTACTGTTGTGGTTGAAAAAGATGATCGCGGTGGCGAGGAGCGTGCCGAGACTGATGATAAGAGGAGGCGCGTGGCGGGGTGCCCACAAAAAGTAGATCAGGAGCGGCATAGCAGCCGCGGCCGCGAGAGAGGCGAGCGAGACGTACTGCCAGAAGACAAGCGTCAGCGCGAAAACAACGAGCGCAGCCAGAGTGGCAGCCGGCGAGAGGGCGCCGAAAACGCCGAGCGCCGTGGCCACGCCTTTGCCGCCGCGAAATTTCAGCCAAACCGGGAAGCAGTGGCCGACGAGAGCGGCCAGTCCAGCGAGCATCAGGGCCGTAGCGTTGTGGCCGAAGAGGCGACCCGCCGCCAGCACAGGCAGCGCTCCTTTCAGCGTGTCGAAGATCAGCGTGAGAATTCCAGCAAGCGGTCCGGCCACGCGAGAAACGTTCGTGGCGCCGATGTTGCCACTGCCATGCCGGCGCACATCTTTGCCGCCGAGCACCTTCGCGAAGAGCAGACCAAAGGGAATGGATCCGAGGAGATAAGCGGCCACGAGCAGTAGTGACAAAGACGAAGGTGAGAGTGGCATCAGGATTAAGTTTCCGCTGCGAAGGGGAAAGAGCGCAAGGCGGTGTACTCTGCGCCAGTAGATTTCAGGTTACTTTGAATCAAGTGGAAGTGGCGCGCCGTCATGCTGCCGAAATCACGGTTACTGTTTTCGGCAATGGTGGAAGCGAACTTCGCTTGGATGCCGGGAGGATCGAAGCGCGCGAGTGTCAGATGCGGCGCGAAAGGCCGCTCCTCTAAAGGGAATCCCAGTGTGTGCGCGGCGTGGTCGATATCTGCGGCAATTTTCTTGAGGTTGCCGGAAGCCTGCATGCCGGCCCAGAAGACCCTGGGCCGCTTTTCGTTCGGGAAAAAACCCAGGCCGTGGAAGGCGAGTGATACGGGATCAGCGCTGCGAACGGCGCTGAGAGCATTCTCAATCGCGGCCACGTTTGCGTCGTCCGTGTGCCCAAGAAATTTCAGCGTAACGTGGAGATTTTCCGCGCGAACCCATTTTACCTGAGGCGCGATCGCCCGCAGTTCCCTGATGAAGGAAGCCAGTGCGTTGCGAATGTCCAGTGGGATTTCGATCGCGACGAATAGACGCACGGTGTCAGCTCAACTGGCCGGTTTGCGGCCGGATACAACCGGGGTCTGAAACAGGAAATGCATACGCACCATGTCTAACGCGATTTGTGAGGCATAGAAGCGGATGGCTTCGCGGTCTCCCGGCAGATGCACCAGGCGTTCTTTTGTGCCACTGGGTGCGGCGAGGGCCACGTGAACGGTGCCGACGGGTTTCTCTTCGCTGCCACCACCGGGGCCGGCAATTCCGGTGATACCGACGCCGAGAGTGGTGCGAACGCGCCGGCGAATCCCTTCGGCCAGGGCAATCGCAACCTCGGAGCTGACCGCGCCTTTCGCGGCAATCAGCTCGGGCGGCACATCAGCCCACGCGGTTTTCATTTCGTTGCTATAACAGATGGCTCCACCGAGAAAATAATTCGAACTGCCGGGAATGCGGGTGAGCCGCTCAGCGAGCAGGCCGCCAGTACAGCTTTCGGCGGCGGCGATCGTGGAACGATTGTCTATCAGAAGCTGGGCCACGACTTGTTCGAGGGAAAGCGCGGCGTGAGCGAAAATGCGATCGCCGAGAGCGAATTCAATGCTGCGGATGAGTTCATCGAGGGTGGCGTTGGCGTGCTTGGCGTCCTCGGTCCAGGTCCGGAGGTGAATTTGAATCTCGCCGGGGGCTGCGAGAATCGTGGTGCTCACGTCGTTGTAACGCAGGTATGTGTCGCGGATGCGTTCCTCGACGTGGGATTCGCCCAGGCCGGTGACGCGCAATTCGCGGGAGTACATGCGAGTGCCGGAAATGCGGCGTTCGAGGCGGGGCAACACCTGTTCTTTAAAGAGCGGCTTCAATTCCCGCGGCGGCCCGGGCAGCAGCGCGATCATGCGGCCGTTGTCTTCGAGCCACAGGCCGGGAGCGGTGCCGCGCGGATTCTCCAGAACTTCAGCGCCCTCGGGAACCATGGCCTGGCGGAGGTTTACGGCGGGCATGTCGCGGCGGAAACTGCGAAATCGCGCTTCGATGGCCTTCACGACCGCATCGTTGAGCTGCAAGCGCCGGCCAAGCAGTTCAGCGACGGTTTCCCGGGTCAAATCATCTTCGGTGGGACCCAAGCCGCCGCTGGTGATGACGACCGGGACGCGGTTCAAAGCTTCGCGGAACGCGGCGGCGAGCAATTCGCGATGATCGCCCACGATGGTTTTGCGGAGAACTTCAATACCGAGTTTGTTCAGTTCTTCAGTCAGGAAGAGAGAGTTCGTGTCGATGCGATCCGGCGTGAGCAGTTCCGAACCAACGGCAATAATCTCTGCTTTCATGCAAAACATTGTAGCGCATGCGCAAGTGATGACAGGCGCAGCGGACACGGAAACTTCCGGTGGGCTAGCTAGCCGATCAGAGGAAGGCCGCGGATGTTCCAGTCCAGGGTGTAGAGCGAACTGTTGGCGGCGAGGATGGCGCGGCCGCTGGGCAAAAGCGCGAGGCCGACCAGCGCCGGGCCGCTCAACACGTGCTCCGCGTGGCCCTGCGGCGTGATTTTGACGATGCCGCGATGACCACCGAAGGACGCGGCAATGTACAGATTGGCTTCGGCGTCGAACGCCATGCCTTGCGGGCGGCCGAGCCCGCGATAGACGACGTGCACTTCGCCGCCTTGCGTGACGCGGTAGATGCGGTCGTAACTCGAAGTCGTCGGGCCGCTAATGTACAACTCTCCATTCGGGTGAAACGCCAGGTGATACGCGGAGACGGAAGGCTCCAGGGTGGCGAAGACGAAAATTTCGCGCGAAGGACTGATCTTGAAGATGGTGCCGCTGCGGTCGCCGACGAAAAGATTACCGGAGCGATCGAAAGCGATGCCGGTGGCGATGCCCATGCCCTCAATCCACTGTTCGACGCGGCCTTCGCGGCCAACGCGATGAATGGTTCCATCATGGCGGCAGGACACGAAAAGGTCGCCGGTCGGGCCGATGGCGAGACCGGTGGGATTCACGAGGGAAGTCACGAAGGGCTTAACCGCGTAGCTGGAACTGATCTTGTAAAGGGAGACGGGGACGCGCTGGCCGCGCTGGCCGGAAAAGGTGACGTAGATGTTTCCACTCGAGTCGACGGCGGGATTGGAGACGGGATGCAGGTTATCGGCAATCTGGTAAGCGAGCCTGACGGGGTGAGGCGCGCTTTCGTTGGAGCCGCTGACGACCTGCACGGTGCCACCGCTCACCGATTCGGGAACGCGCGCGATCAAGCGGCGGTTGCTGGAAAGGGTCAGCGAGGCTTCGGACTCGCCATAGCGCACAACGGGCCTCGCGCCGTGACGCGAGGTGAAGCCGGTTCCGTATATGGTGACTTCCCCGCCCGGAATGGCCGCCATCGGCGAGACGCGCTCGATGTGCGGAATGCCGTTCTTTTCAGCTGTGGATCCGAAGCCCAATTTCATACAAATGAAAGTGTAACGCGAGACGCAAGCAAATGGCAGCGTAGACGCCAGCCATCCAATCGTCCGCCATGATGCCCCAGCCGCCAGGGAGCCCCTCTAACCGGCGGCAAGGAAATGGTTTTGTAATATCGAAAAATCGAAAGAGCAGGAAGGCGCTGAGCAAGTACTTCCAGTTCAGCAAGCTCATGCCTGAATAGAGCGCAAACATCTGGGCGTCAGTGGCGTTGAAAAAAGTGGCGGGAGCCCAGACCGGTGCGAGTCCGAGGATCAGCGCGAGGTGCACGCCGGAGACCTCGTCGATGACCACGTGTTGCGGGTCCTTCACCCCTTCGAACTGGCCAACCTGCGTCCCGGCTTTCAAGCCAAGCCAAGCCAGTGCAAACCAAACGGCGATCGATGGCACGAGCAGCAGCAGCAGACCGGCGGTGGTCGAAATGAGTCTGGCGTGCTCGGCGTTGTAGAGATACACGCCTCTGCCGACGGCGAGAAACCAGGTGAAGGGATGCGCGGCAACGGCGATAATCAGCCCTACAAGGGAGCCCCAGGTGCCCGGGCCGGGCTTGAGATAGCCGGTACCGAGGACTGTGGCGATCGCGTAGGCCAGGCGAAGCCTGTCTGGGGAATTCGGCGCTGGCACGTCAGTGGATAGTTTCATCGGGTTTCCGCGCGCCCTGGCGCAAAGCTCGCCGGTCCGCTTCGGGAATTTCTTCTTCGTCGAAAATCGGCTCGGAAACCACGTATTTTTCCGCCGCCCAGGCTCCCAAATCCAGCATGCGGCAGCGTTCGGAACAGAAAGGAAAGTCGGCGTCGTTGGCCGAATCCGTCTCTTTCTTGCAAGTTGGACAGTTGTGTTTCATGTTGAACGGAGTCTTTTACCACATCGTGCGCCATGGGCACAGAGGGTTCTGCGGAAACTCCTAGCCCAGAACGCGCAGCGCCGCACCCGTGGAGATTCGGGTCAGCTTCTCCGGCTGAGCCGCGGGAGGCGCAATCTCAGGCATGAGCCGCACGGGCGGACGCTCCTGGATCGCGACGACGCGGCCAATCAGGTCGTAGGCATCGGTTTTCTGGATTGCGACATTGACGACGTCGCCCATAACCGCGAGTTCGCCCGAGGGCAGCTCGATATCGGTGAGATACAACTTGCCGTCGATATCCGGCGCCATGCCTTCGAGGCGGGCCTCCCAAACCAGGGGATTATCCTTCGAAGCACCTTCCACCAGGGCGGTCTCCGTGCGTCCTTTGAAGGCGCGTAATTTCTCGCGGGAAATCTTCTTCTGCAACGCCATCAGACGATTGCGGCGATCTTCGATGGCGTCGGCAGGGACTTTGTCCTCGAGCGCATAGCTGGCGGCGTTGTCCACATCGGAATAAGGGAAAACGCCCATCCAGTCGAGCTCGGCGGCAGCGACGAACTGATAGAGCTCTTCGAAGTCGGCCTGGGTCTCGCCCGGGAAGCCAACAATGAAACTGGTGCGGAGAGAAACGCCGGGAATGGTGGTGCGCATGCGGTCGAGCAATTTGAGGAAGGCGTCGCCGTTGGAGCCCCGCTTCATGCGCGCGAGAACGTTGCGGCTGGCGTGTTGCAGCGGCATGTCGAGATACTTGGCGAGCCGAGGATGAGAGGCCAGCGTGTCCAGCAATTTCTGCGTGACACGGTTGGGGTAAGCGTAGAGAAAGCGCACCCAGAGCAGATCTTCAACGCTCGCCAGTTTTTCGAGCAACACGGCCAGGCCATCACGGAGGCCGAGGTCTTCGCCGTAGGAGGTGGTGTCCTGTCCAATCAGAGTGATCTCGCGCGTTCCGGCAGCGGCAAGGTTTTCCGCTTCGCGGACCACGGATTCGAAGCGGCGACTACGGAATTTCCCGCGCAACTGCGGGATTATGCAGAAGGAACAGGGATGATCGCAGCCCTCGGCGATCTTGATGTAGGCCTGATGCTTCGGAGTGGTGACGATGCGCGGCGTCAGGTCGTGGTACAGGAACGTGGGCGGTTGGGCCGGAAGGACCTTCAGGTCGCCCTCGACGGCTTCCAGGATACGCTCGACTTCGCCGGTGCCGACCACGGCATCGACTTCGGGAACCTGCTCGAGGATTTCGTTGCGATACCGTTCGACCAGGCAGCCGGCCACGATGAGTTTCTTCGCCGAACCGAATTTCTTGTGCTCGGCCATTTCCAGAATGGCGTCGACCGATTCCTTTTGCGCGGGCTCGATGAAGCTGCAAGTGTTGACGACAAGGATTTCCGCATCGTCGGCGCGGGGCGTCAATTCGTACCCTTCGCGCGACAAGATGCCCATCATGACCTCGCTATCGACGAGGTTCTTCGGGCAGCCCAGGGAAATGAAACCAACCTTTGGCATGGAGCGATCTGCGCCTCAACGCAATCTTTTTATTTTAGCACGCCCCCTGGACAGGGCCGGGAGGGCACAGGGCGTCGCACGTTACCGCTTTGACCGGGCCCACGCCAGTCACGCGGGTATGCGCGATGAGTTGTTTTAGCTGGAGCGGACCAGATCGAGGAGGGCGCGGAGGCGGGAGGCGTTGCAGGGTACGCCGCCAAAGCGAGCCTGAGCGTAGAGATCCGTGAATTCGCTGACCATGGAGGCGAGCGTTGGCTGCAGCGCCAGGGTGGCGGCAAATTCCCGGGGCGTTTGGCCCGCGGCCCGCGTGAATCCGCGCCTCTCCAAGACACGCAACAGTTCCGCGTACAGGCGCGAGGCTATCTGTGGACTCCCGCGCTCTCCCGTCGCCCCGCCAAAGCGAATCTGCATCGCGAACCAGCCGACCAGCCGGCGAAACCATTCCGTGCGCAACACGAGCAGGGCGGCGATCAACGCGACGGGGAAGGCGAATCGCAGCAAAGGATGCTGCGCCTGCCAGATTGCCAGTTCGCCCATGACGCGATCCTCTTTGCGCTGAATCTTCTTGCGCCAGTTTTGTTTCCAATCCGTGGACATTTGGCCGACACTGCGGGCGAGCTCGGTTTGGTGCACAAAGTCGTAGTTGATGACCCACTCGTTCCAGGTCAGCTGGAACCAGTCGATATACAAAGCAAAACGCGAAAGGAGGCCCGCGGCGGGTTCGTTGGAGGGCGGAGTCGGGTCGAAGGTAAGCCAGCCGAATCCGGGGAAGTACGCTTCCACCCAACTGTGCGCGTCGCTTGCGCGGACGATATAGTCGCCGGCGATGCTGTTGTATTCGCCCGGCAGAAAGCCATTCACTTCGCGGGAAGGGATGCCCAACGTGCGCAGCATGACGGCCATGGAGGAGGCGAAATATTCACAGTGGCCGGACTTGGATTTGAACAGGAAGCGCGCGAGAGGATCGGCATCGGCATTCTGCGTCATGTTCAGACTGTAGGTGAAGTTTTCGCGAAGGTACTTTTCCATGGCCAGAGATTTGGCGTAGGGATTCGCAGCGTCAGCGGTGATGCGTCGCGCAAACTGCGGAATGCGCGGATCGAGGTGTTCCGGCAGTTGCAGATAAATTTCACGGATCGCTTCCGGATATTCGGTGCCGGCGTTATTCGCTTCCTGTGGACGGGCCACGGGCAGGACGGAAACTCCTTCATAGCGAATCTGGCTGAAGTTCTTGAAAGGATTGAAAATCGACTCCATCGAGTCGGTGTTCAGGTAGCTGCGGCGGACGGAGTTGGCATACGTGCCGGCATCCGGCGAGAAATTCCCTCGCACAAAGATCAGGCGGGAGGGCGCGAACAGCGCGTCGCTGGCAAGCGGTTCCAGCAGCGTGATAAATCGGACTTGGGCGGCGGCTTGTCCTTCGAGCTCTTTCCGTGTGGCGAGTTCGATCCAGCCATCCTCGGACGGCGGGCGGCTCTGACGCCGGGCTTCGCGGGAATCCCAGCGGCGGCCGTCGAAGTGAGACAGAGCGATTCCGCGCCAGCGCAGCATGGGATAGTTCACCGGCGTGCCGGTTTGCACGCGCATCACAATGCTGGAACTCTTCTTGATCTCACCGATGGCGCCGAGTTCCACGTCGTCGGTGAAGCCGCTCATCAGTGTGGGTTGCAAACTGGCGTGAGCGAAATAGCCTGCGCTGAAGCGAGGAAATGCAAAGAAAAGCACGGTTCCCACGGCGATAGCGCCGAGTGCCAAGGTCAGCGCGGCAAGCGCCAGCGCCCGGTTGAGGTGGCGTTCCCGGCGGCGGTCGTTATCCACCGGAGAGAAAAGCGCCCCGGCAGCACCGCGGCGCAATTCGAGTCCGACAAACACGGCGATTGCGAAGAGCAGGAAGATCAGAAAGAACGCGAGGAATGAGGTGTCGACCGTGAAAATCGCGGAGGCCAGCACGCAGGTGAAGGCCAGCATCGAAAGGAACAGCGCGTCGCGGTCGGTGGCCACGCTGAAGAGCCGGATCAGCATGACGAACAGCAAAAAGTGGACGGAAGCGAGCAAAGCCGAATAGAGGGTCTGATTGCCGGTATCCCCCGCGAGGATTCGCGAAAAGAAGAACATGTCGAACGGAAACACGAACAGGTAGGCAACGACCAGACGCGTCGCTGTGTTGTGTTGCAGTTCGGTGGGATATCCCTGCCACCACCGATAGCCCTTATAGAGGATAAGCGCGGGCACAACCATGCTGGTGATCAGATCGAGTTTGCCCGTGCCGACGAGTGTCATGCCTCCGGTCAACACCAGAAACCATAAGGCAGTCCGGTAGAACCGGTCGGCGGGGAGTTGCGTGGCGATTGGAGCAGGGGCAGCCATGGCGCGGCAACTGCCAGAATACCACTGCGTCTAAGCTGGCAGGGCAGGCCTACCCAATCGATAACGATGGCTCTAGAAGTTGAGAATGGCGGTGCGATCGGGAGAGTGCGATCGATCGCGGCGTTCAGGCAGCGCGGCGTTGGCCACTTTTCGCGTCAGATTAGAGATCGGCACCGATCCCAAGTCGCGCAGCGGAAGCTTCTTTGCGCCGGGCAGGTCAGGTAGAGGATCGACGTCGAATCGAAACGGCTGCACGGTGATTTGCCGGTGGGTGACGGTGTGGCGCACCGGCGAAAGCGAAAGGAATTTCGCGCGTGAGGGAAGCGCAGGGAAGACGCCTCTGCGGACGTGTGAGAGCAATTCGCGCTCCGCGTCGCGCACGACGGCGACGGTGGGAAAGTGCCACAGGCGGGACAGCAGTCCCGCGACATGGTGGCCGGCGCCGGATTTGAGAGTGTGGCGCGACGGTGAAAGCAGCAAAGTGTGGTTGCCAGCGTCGACCAAAACCAGGGCGGCGAGCCGCACTTCGATGGCGGCACGCTTCTTGCGTTTCTCCGGAATGCTGTCCACCAATCCGAGCTTGCGGGCCTGGCACGATTCGGCCACGGGGCAGATGAGGCATTGCGGAGAACGCGGCGTGCAGACCGTCGCGCCGAGTTCCATCATGGCTTCATTCCAATCGCCGGGCGCGGCTGGAGCCATCAGCCGGTCGGCCATCGCCTGCAACTCCTGCCATTTGCCGTTTGAGCGAAGATCGCCGCGAAGCGCGGTAAGACGGGCGAGGACACGCGCGACATTACCATCAAGGACGGCGAGTTTCTTCTTGTAGGCGATGCTGAGGATCGCCGCGGCAGTGTATTCGCCGATGCCCGCGAGCCGGAGGGCTCGTTCGCGCGCGTCAGGGAATCGCGAATGGTGATCGGCCACGATTTGACGCGCGGCCTTCTGCAGATTACGCGCGCGCGAATAGTAGCCGAGGCCGGCCCAGAGGCGAAGAACTTCCTCTTCCGGTGCATTGGCGAGCGTCCTCACGTCGGGGAAATGCTCGAGGAACCGTTCGTAGTACGGAAGAACGGCGGCAACGCGGGTCTGTTGAAGCATGATTTCGGACAACCAGATGCGGTATGGGTCTTTCGTGCGGCGCCAGGGAAGATCGCGCCGCGACTCCGCAAACCAGGTGAGCAGTTTCTTGCGAAAGCGAGTGAGCGGCGGCCCGGTCAACATAGAGGGAGATAGTTTCGCACAGAACGTCGGCGAAAAAGGGAATTGGCAAAACGCGCGATCTCAGCCTGGTTGTTCTTCGGCGAAGACCACGTAGGACGAGTTCCAGACACCGGCAGGAATCGTGCCGCGAGGCTGTGCCGTAACAATGAGCTTGAACGATTCCGGATCCGCTGCGAACTCGGAAAGCGCGTTGCTATTCGCGGATGGCGCCTGAGGCTGGACGGTTGCCAGATGGCGAAGCACGGCGTAAATATTCTCTGCCGCGGGAGCCAGCGGCACATCGACGCCCGCGCTGCGATACTGCAGAAGCGCACTGCATTCGCAAAAGCTCCAGGCGATGGCGGCGCAGAGCGAAACCGCGAATTCAAATTGTTGCTTGTCCCTGGCCGTCGCATTCCGCGCCCCGGCTGCACTGCAGGGATCGAACACCAGCAGGACCTGACAGTCATCTTCGCGGGCGAACTCGCGGACCATCAAAGAACCCAGGCGGGCCGAAGCCTTCCAATGGACGTGGCGCGCACTGTCGGTGGGCAAGTAGTCGCGCAAAGCGTACAGATCCTGGCCGCGGCCCTTGGCGAGGCTTTCGATCGCGCCTTGAATGCCGGGCAGCACATCGAGAAATTCCGCCGTAGCTTCGACGGAAGGGTAGACCACCGCTTCCGACTTCAGATCCAGGCGCCGGGCCTTCTGCAAGAAACCGAAGGGAAAGCGCGTCACGATCTTCAGGGCTTCCTGCTGAAACACTCCGCGGTGCGGGAATCGGATGGGGACAGAAAGCTTCACGGATTCGCGACGCGGGACGTAAGGAAAATAGACCGGAGTCGCAAGGATTGCGGCATCCGTGGAGTCTTTCTTCCGCACGCCTTCGACGCGCAGGGAAAACGACGGCAGGGTCTGCTTCTCATTCTTGAGTTCCACGACACCGCGCACCGTTTGCTCGGCAAAGATGTGCTCCGGTAATTCGAGGCGCGCTTCTACCCCCGTGAGCGTAATGGACGACAAAATTCCCGACATCAGGATGCTGGCGATCAAGCAAGCGAGGACCAGAAACAGCAGGTTGTTGCCGGTATTGATGGCCGCCAGGGCCACCAGAACGATTCCCGCCAGATAAATCCAACCTTGCCGAGTGATGCGAAACTCCATGCGCTGGCCGATGAAGCGCAGAGGAGTGCGGCGGGCCAGAACCGGCACCAGCGTAATGGCGACCCAGGCTGCGACAACCAGTGCGGCCAGGGCCGTTGTGCTGGCCAGCGCCAGATTTCCGAGCCGCGACGCAGCGCCCGAATACAGTGCCAGGATGAATGCCACGCTCAGCGCGGCCATGGAGAGGAAAAATGCCCGCACTCCCGGGTGATCGGCTTTCTCCCAGAAGTTTGCGAGCGTTGTTTGGAATTTCACAGTGGTACGCGAACGGATTCGACGATGTCCCGCAGGACGCTCTCCGTCGTCTCCGATTTCTTTTGCAACGAGGCATGGCGGGCGCTGGCCACAACACGGTGAGCGAAGACGGAGACCGCGAGTTGCTTGAAGTCGTCGGGCAGACAATACTCGCGGCCTTCGAGAAAGGCGCGAGCCTGAGCGGCGCGCTGGAGCATCAAAGTGCCCCGCGGACTGACGCCCAAAGCGAGTTGGTCGCTCTTGCGCGTGCGATTGACGATTTCGAGGGCATAGTCATGCAAGGAGCTGTCGACCCTGACGCGGGTGACGCGCTCCTGCATGGAAATCACGTCGGAGACGTCGGCGACAGGCTCGATGGAAGTGACCGGATCGTCGTTGGTGCGATTGCGAAGGATCTGCCGTTCCGTTTCGGGGGACGGATAGCCCATCTTGATGCGCATCAGAAAGCGATCGAGCTGCGATTCCGGCAGAGGGTACGTGCCGTGGTGTTCGACGGGATTCTGCGTGGCGATCACCAAGAACGGCTGCGGGAGCGACAGTGTGCGCCCGTCGACGGTGACCTGCGCTTCATTCATGGCTTCGAGCAGCGCCGATTGCGTGCGGGGCGTGGTGCGGTTGATTTCGTCCGCCAGGACCACGTTGGCAAAGACGGGACCCTGCCGGAACTCGAATTCGCGTGTTTCGGGGTTGTACACGCTCACACCGAGAACGTCGCTTGGCAACAGGTCCGAAGTGAACTGGATGCGCTGGAAGGAGCAGTGAAACGACCTCGCCAGGGCCTGCGCCAGAGTGGTCTTTCCCACGCCGGGGACGTCTTCGATGAGCAGGTGGCCGCGAGCCAGCAGGGTGATGAGCGCAAGCTGGATTACGTCTTCTTTGCCGTAAATCGCGCGGGCGATGGAGCGCTGGAGTTGCGTCACCACTTGCGATGTGATCGTTGCCATTGGTTGAAAACCGCGCCTCTTCCTGTTACAAATACATAAAGACACCTGCACGTCGGTTTTTCGTGGCGCGCTTCTGTCTTTACCCCGTTTCGACGGGCGATTAGCTCAGTGGTTAGAGCGCTCGCCTCACACGCGAGAGGTCAAAGGTTCAAGTCCTTTATCGCCCACCATTCCCACCGATTGTCCCACAGTTCGATGCCAGGTCTGCGGAAGGGTCACCCTTATTGTGTTGAATGTGCTATTCGGGCAGTGGGACAGGCGTAGGTTTAAGTCTTTTGCATACTGACAGTTGCAGCCGAGTCGAGCTTGGAATCCGCAGGCGGATTTTAGTATAGTGGCTGCATGCAGACCTTCCTTCGATCCGTTGAGTTCCTCACCTTGAGTCTATGGCTGGGTTCGGTTGCGTTTCTGAGTTTCGTGGTCGCTCCAGGAGCATTCGCGCTGCTGGGGAACCGCGACGCGGCCGGGATGCTGGTTGGATTCTCGCTGGCTCGGCTGCACTTCGCCGGAATTTTTCTAGGGTTGATCTTCCTGTTGGCGCGGTTGCTGCGCACGCGCGACTTTGCGAGCTTCACAACGGCTGCGGCGCTGACCGTGGTGTTGATGGTGGTGCTGACCGCACTGTCGCAATTTACGGTCAGCAACCGCATGGAGAGTTTAAAGCGGCAGATGGTGTCGGTGCAGAACACGCCGGAGAATGATCCGTTGCGCGTGGAGTTCAACCGTTTGCATCACATTTCTGTTGCTTACGAGACCGCGGTGCTGATTCTGGGATTCGCCGGGATGATCTTGCTTGTCCGCGAAGCAGTGCCTCGTTCGTGAGCGCAGTCCCCGTGTTCGAAACTGCCGTTGCCGCGCTACACTACTGTGCCATCAGGTCACTGTTTCACTGACGGAGTCACGATGCCGCTTCGCCTGTCCGCCGCACCTCTGGCAGATCTTGCCGTGGAGTCCCCTTTTCTGGAAGGCTTGTGCCCGGGAGAAATCGAGCACGTCCTTGCGGCCGCGACTCGGAGGCAAGTTCACGCGCGGACCATCATCACTCGGCAGGGCGAACCGGCGAATCATCTCTACATGCTGGTAACGGGCCGCGCGCGCTATTTCATCGACACCAACAAAGGGCAGAAGATGTTGCTGATGTGGATCGTTCCGGGAGGGATGATCGGCAGCGGTGCGGTCACGCCGAAGATCGTAAATTATGCGGCCAGCGCAGAGGCCGTGCGCGACAGCACGCTGCTCTGCTGGGATCGCGCCGTCATTCGGGAATTGATGGCTCGCTACCCCCGCCTTCTGGACAACAGCCTATCGATTGCCGCCGAATACCTGACATGGTCCATTGAGACGTTTGTCGGGCTGACCTCGCACACCGCGCCGGAGCGCCTGGCACACATCCTGTTGGGGCTGGTTCGCATCCTGGGCGAGCCAGTCAACGAAGGTGTTGAGCTGGATGTGACCAATGAAGAGTTGGCCAGCGGGGCGAACGTGACCTTGTACACGGTAAGCCGACTATTGAGTGGTTGGCAAAGACGGGGGCTGGTGCGCAAACTCCGCGGGCGCATCATCGTGCGCTCGCCGGAGACGCTGCTGGCTCATGCCGGCTAAGGATTCTTTACAGCCTGGTTGCGCTGGGACAACGACAGCGCCACGCGATTTGTGAAAGCATTTCCTGCCGGGGCCCAGCGCAATTGCGCGGGCTCTACTCCATCTATGGTTGCAAGATTTATTTCAGGTATCGCGGCGAATCCGGAGACCGGCCTCACTCTTTGCCACGAGGTTGTGTTGCTGCGCGTGAAGAACGCTTCACGATTCACCGCCGTGCATGTCCCAATGCACTAATGTCACTGTTCGCATAGCCTCGCTCTCATTCCACCGGGTCAGCCTCGTTCGGGAAGTGTATTGCCCCAAACTCGCCAATCGGTGAATGCCAGGTTCCTGCACATATCGCTCATTCGTGGTTGTTCGTGTGTGTTTCTTGTGTGTTTCGGGCTCGAAGTCATCGAATCTCAAACTGAATACATGATGGGGAGGGCCATCCTTGGTCACTAGCCGCCGAGCAGTTCGTTGGTTCGCAATCATAACTTTCCTGGCGTCCGCCTTCGCACCGCTTCGTTTAACGGCGCAAACCGGAGCGCAGGCGCGAATCGTCGCGCCAGTCAAAAATGAGGTACGTGTCACCGTCAAGGACACCACTCCAGCTCTCGTCAAGCGGAGTGTGGACACAGGGCGGATGGCCGGAGGGCAAAATCTTGGCCGAATGATCCTGTTGCTGGCACCGACGGCAGAACAGGAACAGGCCGCCGCCGATCTCGTTGCCGCGCAGCATGATTCTTCCTCGCCTCTATTTCACAAGTGGCTGACGTCCGCGCAATACGGAGAGCGGTTCGGTGTCGCCGTCGAAGATGCGGAGAAGGTGCAGCAGTGGCTGCAGCTGCAGGGCATGACCGTTCACGAAGTGTCGCTAAGCCGGCGCTTCGTGGTGTTCAGCGGGACGGCGGGGCAAGTCGAGCAGGCTTTCTCCACGCAGATGCACACCTACACCCTGAACAACCAAAAATTCGTCGCCAATTCCACGGACCTGCAGATTCCTGCGGCGCTTTCCGATGTGGTGAAAGGCGTTGTACGTCTGCACAGCGAGCCGCATACGCCGAACCTCAAGATCGGACAGAAATTCAAGGTGAACCGCAAGACCGGCAAGATCGAAATGGGCTTGGGCCAGCATTTCATCGGCCCGGCGGACTTTGCGACGATTTATAACGTTCAGCCGCTCTACGACGCGGGAATCAATGGAGCGGGCCAGACCATTGCCATCGTGACGCGCAGCAGCCTGGTGAACAGCAACTGGAACGTCGATGGCGTCCAGGATATTCGCGACTTCCGCAATGTGATGGGCTTGCCCGCCAACGATCCGGAAGTGATCGTGAACGGCGACGATCCCCTGGTAATGTCCGACTCCGACACCATTGAGGCGCTCCTCGACGTGACCTTGGCTGGAGCCGTGGCGCCGATGGCGCACATCGTGGCGGTCGCCTCGCAAAGCAATTTTGCGGATGGCGTGGACGCCTCCGCGGAGTACATCGTGGACCACAACGTGGCGCCGATCATGAGCACCAGCTTCGGCAGTTGCGAACAGAACCTCGGCCCGGTGCAAAATGCCTTCTACAATGCGTTGTGGCGGCAGGCGGCAGCTCAGGGCATCACTGCGTTCGTTTCCTCCGGCGACAACGGCGGCGCGGGTTGCGACGATCAAGCCTCCGGAGCCTTCGCGGAAAGTGGCGTTGCCGTGAATGGACTTGCCTCGACTCCCTACAACGTGGCGGTCGGCGGAACGCAATTCAATGACGTCGGGCAGGACGATACCTACTGGGCAATCGACAACGATCCCACGACTCTCAAGTCCGTGCTCAGCTACATCCCAGAACAGGTCTGGAACGAGAGCAGCAACGATCCTTTTTTCACTTCGCTCTGGGCCGGCAGCGGCGGCGTGAGTACCGTTTACGCGAAGCCAAACTGGCAGACGGCCACGGGTGTCCCCAATGACGGCAAGCGCGACCTGCCGGATATTTCTCTGGCCGCGGCGGGGCACACTAGCTATGCGCTCTGCTTTCACGCCAGCTGCAACTCTCCCGATTACGTGTCGCTCTGGGGAATCAGTGGAACTTCGGCGGCAAGCCCGGCAGCCGCGGGAATCATGGCGCTGGTGCTGCAGAAGATGAACGGCCAGCCGCAAGGACTGGCGAACTATGTCTTCTATAAGCTTGCTTCGACCAGCGGCGTGTATCACGACATCACGCTGGGTGACAACAAAGTGCCCGACGCGAACGGACAATACACCGTGGGCTATGACGCAGGGCCCGGCTACGACCTGGCGACAGGCATGGGTTCCTTCGACGCGAACGCCCTGGTGAACAACTGGTCGGCAGCTTCAGCGACAGCGGGCTCGACCACGGCTTTGACCCTGGCGAACGGACAGTCCACGAACATCGTGCACGGCTCACCGGCCTCGTTTCAAATCAACGTGACGTGCAGTGGCGCGCACTGTGCTGCGCCGACGGGCACGGTTGCGCTGCAAGGAGCTTCGGACAGCGGCGACTTTGCAGGGCTGGGCGCGGCGCCGTTGACGCCGGCGACTCCGACGAGCAAAGCGACCGCGACGACCAAGACAATTCCCGGCGGGACGTACGGCGTTACCGCCCGCTACAGCGGGGACGGCAAGTACTACACCAGCACGTCGAACGCGATCAATTTCACAGTGACGCCGGAAAACAGCCAGATGGTCATGGGCGGAATCTCCGGGTCAGGCGCCTACGCGATCAGTTCACCGCTGACGCTCGGCTATGCCGAACCGGTCACACTGTTTGTGGCAGTCGCGGGTTTGTCCGGCCAAGGCCAACCTTCCGGCCAGATTTCGCTGCTCGTGGATGGAGTCGCTCCAAAAACGGTTGCGCGCGATTTTCTGACTCCGGCGACACTCACGCTGAATTACGGCGCGAGCGGCAGCTTCATCAATGGTGTTACCCCCCAAGGCCAATCGAGCGTCCTTCCGAATCTGAGTTCCGGATTCCCGGTGGGCGCGCATCAGGTGGTTGCCAACTATCCCGGTGACAACAGTTTCAACGCGGCGCAAGCCACCTATAGTTTCAATGTGACCAAGGTCGATTCGCTGATTGCGGACTTCTTCCCGGTCGGCACCGCTGTCGTCAACGTCCCGGTTACCCTGGCCGGCCAGATCGCGCTCGCGAATAACGGGTGCGCGCCGTACGGCGGCACGGTGACCATCACCGATTACACGAACAATCCGCCGGCCGTACTCGGGACTGCGCCGGCCGATCAGCTCTATTGCGATTCGTACAGCATCCCCGTGACGTTTACCTCCGGCGGCAAACACCTGCTGCGCGTTTCGTTCAGCGGCGACAGCAACGTGAACGCCAGCTACAGCACCTACAACTTCCCGGTCAACACGAACACTACCCCCTACGTGAGCCTGACCTCAGACGTCTCAACCGTCGCTGTGGGCGGGACCGTCACCTTCACCGCGCAAGTTGGTTCGGACGTCCGGCAATATGCGGCGACCGGAACGATCACCTTCCTCGACGGAGCGGTGGCACTCGGCACAAAGAACCTCGACAGCACTGGCACGGCCACGCTCGCGGTGAGCAGCTTCGCTGCGGGCGCGCACAATATCACCGCGAACTATTCCGGCGACAGCGTGTTGCAGGCTTCGTCCGGCGGGCCCTCGACCGTGATGGTCTCCGACTACGCGATCCAGGCGCAACCCTCGGCGCTCACGATTGCCGCCGGCCAGAGCGGCACCGCGACGCTGACGATTCTGCCTCTGGGCGGATCGACGCAGACGGTGCAGGCGTCATGCGGCACGCTGCCTGCGAACATCAGTTGCTCGCTCTCGCCGGCGTCGGTGACTCTCGATGGCTCAACCACCGCGCCGGTGAAGATCACCGTGAGCACCCGGACGACGACAGCTAAGCTTGTCACGAACGGCCACGCGCTCGGTGTGGCGACGTCGCTGGCGTTTGCGGCGTTCCTCCTGCCGTTCTGGCGGCGCAACCGCCTGAAGGCGCTCCTCGGAATGGTGGCCATCCTGGTAATCGCGTTCTACGGCACAGGCTGCGGCAGCTCCGGCAGCTCGTCGAACGCCCAGAAAGGCGTGTACGTGCTGAACATCACCGCGAGCAGCACGGGCGCAACGGCGAAAACCACGTCGCTGGTCGTGAACGTCCAGTAAGCCTGGAAACAGCTCAACACAATCAGGGCGCTATTCGCGTGGCGCCCTTTTTATTTTCGCTTCGATGCGCTTTTCTTGCGCTCGCGGGGCTTGCGCGGGCGAATCTTGTTGGTCACTCTGTAGCCGGCGCGCTCGAAGGCCCGCCACATATACCAACTGGCAACAGTTCGGTAGGGCCGCCAGCGTTCGCCGAATTTGAGCAACTCCTGCGGCTTCGGCATATGCTTCTTGCCATACGCCACCGACCAGCCCTTTTTCACGCCGAGATCGTGAATGGGAAGCACGTCGGGACGGCCGAGCCGGAAGATCAGAAACATTTCGACCGTCCATGCGCCAATGCCACGCACGGAAACGAGCCGCTCGACCAATTCTTCATCGGAGAGCCTTACGGCCTCATCGTGTGTAGGCACGATGCCTGCTGCGGCCTTCTTCGCCAGGTCTTTCATCGCCAGTACTTTTGCGCGTGAAAGACCTGCCTTGCGCAATTTCCGCGGGGGAATCTTCAGCATTTTCTCCGGGGAGGGGGGACGGCCGTTGTCGCCGAGCGCCCGGATGCGGCCGAAGATTGTCGCGGCAGCTTTGCCAGAGATGGACTGGTAGGCGATGGACTCCATAAGAACTTCGTAGGGAGACTCTTCGTCTTCGACGTTGATTTTGAACGGCTTGAGATCGGCGATCAGGCCCTTCAGGCATTCATCGCGTTCGGATAAGTGCTTCAAGGCCTGGTCGAGGTCAAACGCAAGGTTCGTTGGCGGGGTGTTGATGGTGCCCATAGTGAGACGAAAAACCTTAGCATGAACCCGGAGAGTTGGTAAGCGCGGCCCAAGCCGGAGGACGGGCGGGCTGTGCTAAAATTTAGTGTTCGAAACCACAGAAAATGGGCGTCTGTCGCGCGCGCAAACCGTTGAGCTGCGTCATTCTCGACAAGCAAAGCGACGAGGAAATCTCATGCAAACGGGAATCATCGGGCTGCCGCAAGTCGGCAAGACCACGCTGTTCCGCATTTTGACGAAGGCGCACGTGGACGCCAAAGGCGGACAGCAGGCCACGCATGTCGGCGTAGCGAAGGTGCCAGAGCCGCGCCTGGGCGAACTGGCCAAGCTTTACAGTCCGAAGAAGATAACTTACGCGAACGTGCAGTACGTGGACATGGCGGGAGTGCAGAAGGAACGTATGCGCGAGAGCCTGGCCTCGCTCCGCGATGTGGACGCCATCGCCCACGTGATTCGCGTGTTCGACGATCCCAGCGTGCCGCACTCCGAGCATTGACCCGCTACGCGACGCGACAAACCTCGACCTGGAACTGATTCTTTCCGACCACGAGCAGATCACCAAGCGGCTGGAGCGCGTGGAAAAGGACCTGAAGAAGCAGAAAAACCCCGCCTTGGAGCATGAAAAGGGCGTGTTGGAGAAGTGCAAGGCCCACCTGGAAGCCGAAAAACCCTTGCGCGAACTGCCCTTGACGCCCGAGGAGCGCAAACCGATCAGCGGGTTCCTGTTTTTGTCGCAGCGACCCATGCTCTACGTCCTAAACCTTGGCGACGACGAAGCCGCCGATCTGGATAAAGCCATCGAGAAGCACAAGCTAGCGGCATTGCAGGGCCGCCCGAACACCGCCGTCGTGGCGGTTTGCGGCCGACTGGAAGCCGAATTGGCGGAGATGGACGAGAAAGAGGCCGAGGAACTGTTGTCGTCCTATGGTTTGAAGGAACCAGGGCTGAACCGCCTGATCCGCGCGACCTACGACCTGATGGGCTTCATCTCGTTCTTTACCGCGGGCGAGCCGGAAGTGCGCGCCTGGACCATTCGAAAAGGCGCAACGGCGGTGAAAGCCGCGGGCGAAATTCACAGCGATATTGAAAAAGGTTTCATCCGTGCCGAAGTCGTCCGCTGCGAAGATCTGCTCGCGTCGGGCAGCATTCACGCCGCCAAAGAAAAGGGCCAGGTCCGGCTGGAAGGCAAGGAGTATATCGTCCAGGAAGGAGATGTTATTCTCTTCCGCCATAGCGGCTGAAGCGGAGTTTGGCTTCACCTGGAACGGAGAAACTGCAACTTACAACGATCTTGATTCACAACCTCCCATTCCGCATCGCTCTTGCTGCTTTGCTCGGACTGATCGCCGCCGCCGGCAACGTGATCGGCGGCTACTTTGTCGTTCGCGGCGAATGGCCCCGCAAGTACCTGGAATATTTTGTGGCGCTCGGCGCCGGCTACATGCTGACCGTAGCTTTTGTCGAAGTGATCCCCGAATCGATCCGGCTCGGCGGCGAAAACGCGTTGTTGTTCGTGCTGATCGGCTACTTCCTGATTCATCTTTTTGAGCACACCCTCGCGCCGCATTTCCATTTCGGCGAAGAAACACACACCGACGAGATTCACGGTTTTCATGCACGCAACACCGTGCTGCTCGGCCTGGCGATTCACACGTTCTTTGACGGCGTCGCGATTGCCGCCGGCTTTCTCGTTTCCACGTGGCTCGGCGCGGTGATCTTCCTGGCGGTCTTCCTGCACAAACTGCCGGAAGGGTTCACGGTGGCCTCGGTGGTGCTCGCCAGCGGCAAAGGGAAACAGAGCGCGGTGAGGGCGGCAGCGCTGCTTGGAGCGGCCACGCTGGCAGGAGTCCTGCTGACCAGCCAGCTGCAGGGCCAGCTCAAATACGCTCTTCCGTTGGCCGGTGGAGTGACCGTCTACGTAGCCGCCACGGACCTATTGCCGGAGGTAAATCGCGAGCCGAACTGGCGGATGGCGGTACTGGTATTCGGCGGCGTCGCTATTCTATTGAGTTTGCACTACTTATTCCGCGTTTAGCCCGGCCGTATCTTCCTCGCCTCTTTCTCCGGAACCGCAACTTTCTGAGAACAAACGTGTTTGGTACAGTGTGGGTGCTATGGCCAGAACCGACGTCCAACTGATGCTGGACGTAAAAGCTGGTGACGAAGCTTCCTTTGAGCTTCTGTTGCATCGCTATCGCACCCCGCTTGTCAATTTCCTGTACCGGATGGTGCGTAGCCGGGAGCAGGCGGAAGATCTCGCCCAGGAAGTCTTCCTGCGGGTTTACCGCGCGAGGGCCGAGTACGTGCCCAGCGCCAAGTTCACCACGTGGCTCTTCCGCATTGCCACCAATCTCGCCCTGAATTCCGTGCGCGACCACCGCTACGAGAAGTTGAACATCTCCATCGACGCGCCGATTACCACCGACGCGGAAGATGGCGACGAGAGGACGCTGGATGTTCCCGAGAAGCACCCGAACATCGAGCAGCACCTCGTCGAAGATGCGCGGCGAAAAATGATTCGTCACGCGATCGACAAGCTGCCGGAAAAGCAGCGGGCCGCGGTCCTGCTCCACAAGTATCAGGAGCTGGATTATGCGGAGATCGCCAAGATTCTTGCCTGCTCGGAGAGCGCGCTGAAATCGCTACTGTTCCGAGCCTACGAAACGCTGCGAGTGGAACTAGCCCCGCTTGTGGCACAGCAGTTGCGGAACCAAGGGTAGGGAAAGAAGGAAGTTATGAGTTGTGAAAAGATCGAGAGCCGGATGCTCAGTTATATCGACGGACGGCTCAAGGAAAGCGAGCGAGCCGAGATGGAGAAGCATCTCGCTTCGTGCGCTCCTTGCGCGCTGCGCGTGGAAGAGTTCCGCGGCGTGTCTGGCCTGCTGGACGAGCTTCCGATTATTGAGCCTTCGCCCGAGTTCGATACCCGTGTGCACGCGCTAGTGGCCGCCGAGCCGGTGAAAAAGGATTGGTGGGCATGGCTGCGCGTGTCGCCGCGAATCGCGCTAGCAGCCTCCGCGCTGGTGGTCGCGGCTCTGTGGCTGAGCTTGTACCCCCGATCACAGCAGCCCCTTCCCTGGGGAGGGAATACCCAGGTAGCGGACGAGCAGATGATGCAGGATCTGCCGGTGCTGGAAGATCATGACGTGTTAGCGAATTTTGAGCCGTTGAAGGAATTGCCGGCGCCAGTGCAGAACGGGACCGACGACGACTCGGATGACACGCAACAAATGTAGTGGTGACGGCGGGTCATTGTAGACCCGCGGGTTCAACGAAGAAAATGCAGGGCAAACTCCAATTCGGAATGGCGGTGCTTGCGCTGGCGGGTTCGCTGGCTCTTGCGTCGGGCGTGCTGGCGCAAAAGCCAAACAGCAATCCTCCGCCACCGGCGTCTCACGCGGCACCAGCGCATCCGCAGACCCAGAATGCGAACCGGCCACCGAACGCAGGCAATGCGAATAACGCGGCTCACCCGCCCACGAATCCAAATGTCAATCGGCCGCCGCAGAGTTCCAATCCACTGCCACAGGCGAGTTTCAACCCGCCGAACCGGCCGCATCCGGGCAACGGCTCGAATCTGAATCAGCGGCAGCAGTTGGGCGTCGGCGCCGCACGCCCGTGGGTCGACACGATGCGCGACCTGACGCCAAAGCAGCGCGATCGCGTGTTGCAGAACAGCAAGGCGTTTCAGAACTTGTCGCCGGACAAGCAGGCCAAGATTCGCCAGCAGTTTAATCAGTGGGACCGCATGACTCCGCAGCAGCAGTCGGACTTGCGCTCGAAGGAACGCACCTGGCGGGAAATGACGCCAGAGCAGCGCGAACACATCAAGAACGATGTTCTGCCCAAGTGGCGCCAGCTTCCCTGGGATCGCCAGCAGGTGCTGAAGCAGAAACTAGGCGTCTTGCAGAACATGCCGGAGTCAGCGCGCAATCAGCGGCTGAACGATCCGAATTTCATGAGAGGCCTGTCGGACGACGAGAGGTCCGTGCTCAAGGATCTGAGCCACACCCATGTAGGCGGCCCACCGGATAACCCGGAATAAATCCACCTCCCGCAGCAGTTACTCGGCGCGCAGCATCGACGCTGGATCAATGCTTGCGGCACGGATAATCGCCGGCAGTGCGGCAGCCGCTGCTGTGGCGGCAATAACGAGAAGCGGAATGACGATCATCCACGGCTCGCTCGCTTTGACGCCGTACAACAACAGCGTAATGAACCGCGCGGTAGCGAAACCCATCGCGACTCCTGTCAGCGCGCCAACGGCAACCATCAGTGACATATCCCAGGCGACATGTCTCGCAATGTCGAAAGCTTGCGCTCCCAGCGCCAGGCGCACGCCGAGCTCCTTGCGCCGCTGAAGTACGGAATAATGAAGAACGCCGTAAATTCCTACCACGGCGAGCAGCAGCCCCACACCCGCGAAAAAGGAGGCGAGCATCGCCAGCAAACGTTCACGGACCGTGTGCGATGCGTCGATGTCCCGCTGCAGGCGAAGATTTGTTACGCGAAATTCCGGGAGCGCCTGCGAGACCGCCGCGCGCAGCAATCCTGTCGAAGCCGCGATATCTTCTGTCTTCAAGCGGACAATGAATGAGCCGCCTGATTTCGGTTCTTGCGTGCCCGCGGGGGTTGCACCGAAAAAGGGTACGTAGGCAATCGGAGCGATGGGCTCGCGCAGGTTGCGGTAGCGCGCGTTGCCGACGACACCAACCACTTCGAACTTCCAGCGCGTTACCCCATCACCCGTTTCTTTCTCGAACCATTGGCCGATAGGATTGCGTCCGCCGAAGCATTGCTGGACGAAAGCTTCATTCACGATGGCCTTGCCGGGAAAGCTTTCCTCCTGGCGGAAATCGCGGCCCTGAACCCAGCTGATATGCATGGTGTCGACGAAACCTGGAGAGACTGCGAGGAAATACGCCAACACCTCCGTCGGTGCTCCGTTCACCCAGATGAAGCCGTTCCAGCCATTGCCATCCAGAAGAGGCCATCCGGCCATGGCTACTCCGTCGACTCCCGGTGTGTTGCGGAAGCGCTGCGCAATTTCGTTCCACGCTTCGGGAGTCTGCGGCTGATGTGCTGCCACATCCAGAATGACGACGCGGTCTGACGAATACCCCATCGGCTGATGCGCCAGCCGATGCGAGGTCGTGACAAACAAGCCCGCCGCAAAGTGCACCATGAAGCAGAACGCGATCTGCATCGCCACCAGCGCAAACATCACGCGGCGGCGAGCTTGCCGTTCTTCACCCTTGAGTGCGTGGACTGGGTCGATTTGCGACAGACGAAGGGAAGGAACAAGGGCGCAGACGAAAGCCACGCCAAACGTAAGCAGCGTCGCAAACAGCCCAACCCGCCAGTCGAGAGGTAGCGCGAGCCGCGCGGGACTATCTGGCGGATTGATGTGCCCTACGACGAAAGGAGCAGCCCACCAGGCAAATACACCGCCGGCGAGTGACGCCGCTAGCGCAATCCATGCGCTCTCCAGCACCAACAGTTGAGCGAGACGCCAACGACCGGCCCCGATGGAAATGCGCAGGGCCATCTCGCGCCCGCGTGCCGCAGCCTGCGCGGTCATCAGATTGGCCACATTGGCGCAGGCAATCAACAGCACCATGGCTACCAACAGTCCCAACACCGTGAGCGAGTCTCGATACTCTGTCTGCATGCCCGACAGGCCGCTGGCTGCCGGCTCCAACAGTAATTTCTGATTGAGAAAACGATCCAAAAACAACTTCGTCTCTGTCTTGAAACCTTTAGCGCGCTCTTCGTGAAACGCTTGCATCACCGGCTGCAATTTGTCCCGCACGGTTTCCACTTGAGTGCCCGGCTTCAGGATGGCCAGTGTACGGAACCAGCTCCAGTCTGAGTGTGTGACGCCCTCGTGCATCATTGCAGGCACGAACAGGTCTATCATCGTGCCTGGCTCTGTTCCCGTGAATCCTTTCGGTGACACGCCGATGATGGTGTACATGCGGTCGTTCATCCGGAATGATCTGCCAACGACATTCGGATCGCGGCCGAACCTGCGAGTCCAGTAGTCAAACGACAAGACCGCATAAGGTGCGGCGCCGGGCGCGCGATCATCTTCCTCGGTGAAGAGCCGCCCAATCGCAGGCCGCAAATCGAACGAGTCGAACATCCACGCGGACACGTATTGCCGATTCATGCGCTCGATCTCGTCATCCGTCTTGTAAGTGAGTTCAGCACGATCCGAGTAGGAAACCGCAATCAGTTCCGCGTCACCGCGCACAGCAGCCCGTTCGCGCACAAACAGCGGATACTCGTTGCTGTCGCTGATCCGGAAATCGCCGCTCGGCCCCATGCCTTGCCGGACTACGGCGTAAAGACGATCCGCATGCGCCACGGGCAACGGCCGCCACAGAAATGCGTCCATCAGACGAAATGCCGCCACCGACAAGCCCATGGCCAAAGCGAGCGACAGCACTGCCGCGATGGACGTGACCTGGTTCTTGCGAAGCTGGCGCAGGCCGAAAATCGCGTCAGCGCGCAAGGAATCGAGCCATGTGCTTACACGTACATCGCGGCTGGCTTCGCGGTGGCGCAACGAGGAGCCGAACGCGCGTCGTGCCTCGTCCGGATCGCGGCCGCTGGCCATTGCTTCGGCGAGGTGCGACTCAAGCTCTTCGTCAATTTCGCGATCAACGCGCGAGCCATGGAAGACGTTCTTTAACCGTGTCCACAGAGACATAGGCGCTTTCTCCTGTAGCTACTCGGCCCGCAGCATCGACGCCGGGTCGATGCGAACGGCGCGAAGCACCGCGGGAATCGAGGCCAACAGGGCGACGGCAAAGAGAATGGCTGCCGGCAAAATGATCATTGGCGGATCGCTGGCCTTGACCTGGAAGAAAAGCGATTCCATGAATCGCGTGGAGGCCATGCCGAGCGCGAGGCCCGCCGCCCATCCCAGGAGCACCACCACAACGGCGTCGGCTGTCACGATGCGCGCGATGTTCGCGGCCCCGGCGCCCACGGCGATGCGGATGCCAATCTCGCGGCGCCGCTGCATCACGTAGTAATGCAGCACGCCATAGAGACCGACTCCCGCAAGCAGCAACGCCACGACAGAGAAGAACGCAGCGAGCGTGGCCAGCAAGCGTTCGCGCACCGTGTGCGACAGATTGATCTCCGCCTGCGTGCGAATTTGGCTGACGCGGAACTCGGGGCGCACGCGAGGGATATCGCCCCGGAAGAACTGGCCGAGAACGGCCGGGTTTGCCTTCTTCGTCCGCACCAACACCTGCGCTCCTCCCATATCTTGCATCTTGCCGTTGTCACCCACGATCCGGAAGGGCAAGTAGAGTTGAGGGACGAAGGGCTGGCGCAGGTCGCTGTAGCGGACATTGCCAACCAGGCCCACAGCCTGAACATGCATGTGAAAATTTCCGCTGAAAACGATATCAAAGCTTCGTCCAACCGGGCTTTTTCCGTCGAAATACGCCTCCGCGAACGCTTGATTCACCAGCGCGCTTCCTGGTTGTGAGTCCTGCGGAAGAAAGTCCCTGCCATCGAGCAGTGGAATTTGCAGGGTATCGATCCATCCCGGGGAAACACGTCGCATGTAGGTGGAGATGCCGTTCGGAGGATTGCCATCGACGGAGATGAAGTTGCTCCAGTTGCCGCCGGAAAGAAGAGGAGCATCGCTCATGCCAACCGCTTCGACACCTTCTACGTGACGGAGATGGTCCAGCAACTGACTCCAATACTCGACGGACTGCGGCTGTTTGGAGACCGTGTTCATCACGAGGACGCCATTCGCCGAGAACCCAGTGGCTACATGCGATAAGCGTTCAAACGTCGTAACGAACAGGCCGGCCACAAACAGCACAAGAAAACAGAACGCGACCTGTACTCCAATCAGGCTGTGCATCAATCGCCGGCGCGCATGAGGATCTTCGCCGCCTTTCAGAGCACTCACGGGATTCACGCTGGATGCGCGCAACGCTGGCAGCAGTCCGAACAACAACGTCACGCCGAGCGCCACGGCCAGGCCGAATCCCAGGACTCGCCAGTCCGCCGGAAGAAGCAACCGAGCTGGGTTATCCGGCGGATTGATCATGCCGACCACGAAGGGGGCTGCCCACCAGGCAAACAACGCGCCAAGCGCAGCCGCCATGAATGCCATACACGCGCTTTGCACCAAAACGAGCTGCACCAGCCGCCACCTTCCTCCGCCAATCGAGACGCGCAACGCCATTTCGCGGGCCCGTGCCGAGGCTTGCGCGGTCATCAGATTTGCCACGTTGGCGCAGGCGATCAGGAGAACCAGCACCACCAACACTCCCAGAATGGCTAAGGGTCGACGCGTGTCTGTGCGAAGTCCCGAAGCTCCCGAAGCGGCGGGTTCGAGCCAGACCTGCTGATTCAGAAATGCATCGCGAACATCCTTTGGCATGCTATCCGTCGCGCCGCCCATCCGTTGCGTTTCATATGTTCGGGTAATGGCTTCCATCTTGGCGCGGACCGGCTCCACGGCTACGCCGGGCTTAAGAATCACGAGAGTCCGCAGCCACCCCCAGTCATTTGCTGTGACACCCGGGTGCATCATGGCCGGAATAAATATGTCGACCATCTTGCCTGGTTCCGTGCCGGTGAACTTCCCCTCGATCACGCCAACAATTTCGTAAACTCTATCGCCCATGCGGAATGTTCGACCTATGACGGAAGGATCCTCGCCAAACCGGGACTTCCAGTAATTCTGAGAAAGAACGGCATACGGGTGACCGCCGGGCTGGACATTGTCATTCTCAGAGAGCAGCCGTCCCAGTTTGGGGCGAAGCCCGAAGGTCGGGAACATCCATCCGCTTACATACTGAACTTGCGCGCGCTCCACGTCCTGATCGGACTTGTAGGTCAAATCCATTGGCTCGGCGTCGGCAGCCGCGATCAGCTCGGCCTGCTCTTTTACGGCAGCGCGCAGCTCCTTGAACAGCGGATAGGACCAGGAGTTGAAGGTGAAAGATTCGTTTTTCAATACGGCGTGGCGCGGCGCTTCGTAGAGGCGATCCGCATTGGCAACCGGCAAAGGTCTCAATAGGACGGCGTCGATCAACCGAAAAGCCGCCATGCTGGACCCAATGGCCAAAGCGAGCGACAGCACCGCCGCGATGGACGTGACCTGGTTCTTGCGCAGTTGGCGCAGGCCGAAAATCGCGTCGGCCCGCAGGGAATCGAGCCACGCGCCGATGCGAACGTCGCGGCTGGCTTCGCGATGACGCAACGGGGACCCGAAGGCGCGGCGCGCTTCCCCGGGATCGCGCCCGGTGGCGACGGCTTCGGCGATGTGCGACTCCAGTTCCTCGTCGATCTCGCGATTCAGTGCGTTGCCGCGAAAAAGATTGTTGATGCGCCGCCAGATGGACATATCAGGCCTCTCTCAATACGCGGTTGACGGCAGCCGCAATGGCTCTCCACCGCGACTCTTCCGTGCCCAGTTGTTTGCGTCCTGCGGCGGTCAGTTCGTAGATACGGGCACGCCGGCCGGTCTCCTTTGTGATCCATTCGGCGCGGATCCAGCCGGCCTCTTCCATGCGGTGCAGGGCGGGGTAGAGAGAACCCTCCTCAACACGCAGCACTTCGGCGGAAATGTCCTGAATCGAAGACATGATGGCGTAGCCATGCAGGCGCGGGCGCCGGGAAAGGATTTTAAGGACCAGAAGATCGAGCGAGCCCTGCAGGGCGTCGGATTTCGGCGGCATACCTAGACCTCCAAGTATATAGACGTCTGGGTATCGGAAATGTTCCGTGGAAATTGAAGATTTTTCTGCCCGCCCGGGCCGCCCCAGGGGAGGGAAGTGACGGTTGGCCCGGGGAATCATCTAAACTATTGGTGTGAGTTCATTTTTCGACCTGACCACGCGCTTCCGCGCCCTGAAGCATCGGAACTTCCAGCTATTCGTCATCGGACAGGCGATTTCGCTGATCGGCACCTGGATGCAGAATGCCGCGCAGCAGTGGCTTGTTTACGAACAGACCAGTTCCGCGGCGCTGCTGGGAGTGTTCGGATTCGCCAGTCAGGTCCCCATGCTGTTGCTGGCGTGGATCGGCGGGTATGTCGGCGACCGCTACAGCCGCCATCGTGGTGTGATCATCACGCAATCCTGCTCCATGGTGTTTGCCTTCCTGCTGGCCAGTCTGACGCTTGGCCACATCATCCAGACCTGGCACCTGATTCTGATCGCCTTCATCGTGGGAATCATCAACGCGTTCGACGTGCCCATCCGCCAGGCGTTCTTTGTGCAAATGGTGGAAAAGGAGGACCTGCCGAACGCCATTGCGTTGAACTCCTCCATTTTTAACGGCGCCCGCATCATTGGTCCGCCTCTCGCGGGATTCGCCATTGCCTACATCGGCGCGGGTTGGTGCTTCTTCCTGAACGGCGTCAGTTTCATCGCGGTGATCGTTGCGCTGCTGATGATGCGCATTCCCAGAATCGAGAGGACCCCGTCGGACGAATCGCCGATTCGCGCGTTCATCGAAGGGTTCCGGTTCGCGATGAATGACGTGCCGATTCGCTCTGCACTGTTCCTGCTCAGCACCCTCAGCTTGTTTGGGCTGCAGTACTCGGTGTTCCTGCCCATCTATGCCCGCGACATTTTGCATGGAGATGCAAAAACGTTTGGCTTATTGATGAGCGCCGCGGGCGTGGGCGCCTTTCTGGGAGCGCTGCAGTTTGCTGCGCGCACGCAATATAAAGGACTGGCGCGGTGGATTGGAATGACCTGTACGGTTTGCGCCGTTGGGCTTCTGGTGATTTCTCAGGCCACGTCGTTCTGGTTATGCGCGGCGGTGCTCTTTGCCGTGGGATTCGCCGCCACTTCGCAGATGGCCGCGACCAACACCATCATTCAACAACGCGTTCCCGACGAAATGCGCAGCCGCCTGATGGCCGTGTACGCCACGCTGTTCATGGGAGTGCAGCCGATTGGCGCGTTATTCGCGGGCTATATCGCGCATCACCTGGGCGCGCCACACGCACTGCTGCTGTTGGGAGCGTTGGTGCTGATTGCGTGCGCGATCTTCTTCTTCCGCGTGATCGTGAAAATGAAACCGCGGCAGCCGGCCGTGGCGGACACGGTACAGTCGGCGTAAAGAGAAAATGCCGAGATGCCGCCGAGTACCCCCGTTTTCTCTTGACACTTAGTTCTGAATATATTATGTTACTCCTGGGTATACGTGCGAGAGACCGGGGCTTCCGGCCTTTTTTTGTTGGCCTCTTCCGTTCATCACGTGCCTAACTTCTTCCGATTCCGCACTTGCGCGAATCGCCGTCGCAAGCCGTTTAGAATCTGCACATGTACATCTCTCGCAAAACAAACGGCTTGTAAATCCTTTATCTACCGCACTTGCCGCGCTTGTTTTTCCTAATCCCTTTGTTTTCCGCAGATGCGCATTTTCACTTCAATACTCAACCGCGCCCTGATTCTTCAACAATTCCAGATAGCTCAGCAGATCGTCCGTGACGCGCTGCGGCTCCGCCTTTTCATACAGGGCGTGCAGTTTCTGGGCGATTTGCTGCACGGTGTGCTTGCCGTCGCAGAGTTGCACGATTTCCAGGCTCGGGCCGCTGATGCGCATGGTGCCTTTGGCCAGCAGCAGTTGGCGCGGCAGCTGATTCTTTTCGTTCAGACGAACGCCGGACGCCAGTTTGGGTGTAACGGTCAGTTCAGGTTTCATCGGGAAGCCTCAATGAAGCGGAAAAATGGGTGTTACAGCGTGATTTCCATTCCATCGTAGGCGATTTCGAAGCCGGCTACCACTGCCGCGCGGTGCTCTTCACTCGTGTCATCGAGGAGCGGGTTTTCGTGGTGCAGACGGATCAGAATCTTGCGCGCGTGGCTTTCTTGGGGGAATTGCTCGATCAGATCGCGCCAATAATGCGCATCCAGCAGAGCAACGTCAGCAGACTCGGCCGCCTTGAGCCATTCGGAATTGCCGCCGCAAATCCTGGGGGCAATCAGAATTTTCTTGTCCGCCTGCTCTAGCAGTAGAGCCGCGTGCGCTTCCTCGGCGGGCAGGCCGCGGCGCGTCTCTTCGGTCAAATGGCTGGGATAGCTGCCGCCAAGCGGGAACGACGTATAGAAAAAGGTAGGTGCGTCGCCAGGATTCTCCGAGAGATGGCAACCGATGCGGCGCCGCGCCGATAGGGGTTGCCACTGGACGGAAACCTTCGCGTCACCTGACGAGGGAAAAGCGCGAGGCTCCGCTTTCACAATCTTCTGGACCGCAGGCGTCGCGAATACAAAGGTGCTGCCAATGCTGGAGAGTTGCAGCAGTCCCTCGATGTCTTCGAGATCGGCCGAGGGAAGAAAGAGGCCAGCTACGGGGCTAGGGGCCTCCGGGGTGGGAGCCAGTTCGCGCGCTGCAAGAATCTGCGCCCGCAAATCCGGAGAAGCACCCAGCAAGAACCAGATTCTTTCGATGGGAGAGAATGCGATTTGCGTTTGTGTGCGTGCACTGCCACGCAAAGTGCCGGAGCGCAGACCGTGGCAGTTAGCACAGGCGCAATTCCATTGAGGGAAACCGCCGGGAGCCGCAGATCCTAGGATTTTGATGTGCATGCGCAAAGCTTTCTGGCTGGATTGCTAGCGTAAAACAGCGGCTAGGGAAGTGGCAAGGGAAGGAAAAAGAAGCCCGCAAGAGTCGAGTGCGAACGAGGGAAATGCCGGGAAGAAACACCACAACGAATGGTGGGCCGTCTCAAGCATGAGACGCTACAGGCGGTAGGCGCCGCATCGAAATTCGTGTTGCGGCAAATTTCACAAATTATCCACATTTGAAGTGGAATTCACTTGACATGGGCCAAAAACCGCCTATGCTTGGGAAAAAAGTGGATCAAAGTGGTTGGCTGTAGAGGAAAGTAGAGCAACAAAGGGCGAATCCTAGGGGGCCGTGGGCGAAGTGGTCAATCCAGTCCTCCAAAGTGGCGGAATTCATGAAGCTCAGGGGAAATTCACCGGCGAAGGTCGACGAGAAGGGCCGTCTGAAGATCCCTGCCTACTTTTTAGACGCTCTCAAGGAATTCGGCAACCAGTTTTATATCACCAGCCCGACGGGAGAATCCGCAAGGGTCTACCCGATGAAGGTCTGGAGCGAGATCGAAGACAAGCTGGCGAGCACGCCAAACTCGGCGCAGAAGCGGGCGTTTTTGATGCGGACGAGCTATTACGGGCAGGTCGCCGAGATGGATGCGCAGGGAAGGGTGCTCCTTCCGTCGGTGCTCAGAGAGGCTGCGGCATTGACCGGGGACGTGGCGGTCTTGGGGAATTTGAACTACCTGGTGGTAATGAACGACGCGCGGGCTGTGGAACAGATTAAGAACGAGCGGTTCACGGAAGAGCAAGAGGACGCGCTGGGGCTGTAAACGGATTTGGGGCAGTTGGCGGGCAGCGATCGGGGCAAGCAGTCACGCGAGCGGGCAGGGCAATTGGGCGCACCACACACGCCGGTGCTGTTGGAAGAGGTGCTGGAATGGCTGCGAATAAAGCCGGACGGGGTGTACGTCGACGCCACCGCGGGAGCGGGTGGACATTCGGCAGCCATCGCCGCGCGACTCTCGTCGGGCCGGTTGATCAGCCTGGACCGGGACGCACAGGCGCTGCAGATCGCGCAGGAGAGGCTGCAAGAGTTTGCGAGCCGAGTGACCCTGGTGCACCAGCCGTTTTCGAAGATTGCGGAGGCCGTGCACGAGTTGGGGATAGCGAAGGTGGACGGGGTCTTGGCCGACTTGGGAGTTTCGAGCATGCAGCTTGACCGTCCGGAACGGGGATTTTCGTTCCGGGAGGCGGGCCCCCTGGATATGCGCATGAGTGGGGGCGAGGCGGAAGAAGACACTTTGACCGCCGATGAGATTGTGAATCGCTGGTCGGAGAAGGAAGTGGCCGACCTGCTCTATCGGGAAGCCGAGGAGCACGATTCCAGAAGGATCGCCAGGGCGATCGTGAAAGCGCGGCCCATCAGGGATACAGCGCACCTGGCAACGGTTGTGGCAGGCGCCCGGAAGCAGTGGGGAAGGCAGAAACTGCATCCCGCAACAAAAACGTTTCTGGCGCTGCGGATAGCGGTGAATCGAGAGAT
>Ga0335071_10000090_pt1 | contig 105469 bp, 101 predicted proteins | sample Lox_Sample_15_FD_206724 | JGI IMG/M metagenome (GOLD analysis project Ga0335071, IMG submission 206724) | Soil microbial communities from Loxahatchee National Wildlife Refuge, Florida, United States - Lox_Sample_1.5 | ecosystem: Environmental > Terrestrial > Soil > Wetlands | place: USA... | reverse complement strand
CTTCGTTCTTTCCTAATTGAATGGATCGTTCAAATTGCGATCATCCGGCGACGATGGCTTGTTTGGTTAGCATCGTCTTCATAGCAGGACAGGGAACACCGGAGGGTGTGAGAAAATTCACATTCCCCGAGAAAGATTTCTCTTCCTCGGTTTCTCGCATCAGCGGCCGGCGCCGCCGTTCCGAATGTCCTGAACAGGCGGCGACAACGATCATTTCGAAAACAGCTTTAGCGACGCCTGACAGCCAGCGTCTGTTCCGACATGTCGGCTTGACGCGGCGGTGAGGCGAGGATCTGTGCAATGAGGTCGAGCAGATCCTGCGGCTTGAAGGGCTTGGTCAGCCGGTAGAGGCCTCCGATCCGGATCGACATACCGAGGAAGTCGGGCGGGCTGCGTCCGGATTCCGCGACCAGTCCCGACATCACGACGATTGGAAGCGCTGGCCTCACCGCGCGGGCCGCCCGGATCGCCTGGCTTCCATGCACATCGCTGAGATTGAGGTCGACGAGCGCGACAGCGAAATCGCGCTGCGCGAGAAGATCGACCGCACGGAGGCCTTCCGCGCAGACGGTTACGGCGTAGCCGTTCCTGCGCAGCAAATGCTCGATGGTGCGACAGACCGCCGTCTCGTCATCGACCACGAGAATGTCGCTCGCGCGGTCGCATCGCCGTGCTGCATCGCTGGATTGGTCGTCGTCATCGGAAGAGATCGCCGGCATCATGCTACCCCAGTTCCAGCCAAACCGAAGCACGCGGGACGCAAAACGAGCGCCAGACATCGCGTAGTTTGCGGCGAGGTGCAAACGCGGAGTTCTACGGTGAGTTCCGCTGTGCATGTCAACATGCAGAGTTCCGGACGCCGGAACTATTCTTCTAGAATATCCAGGCCGAGTCGCTTAATCTTAGGTTGTAGATCGCGGAATCGGGAACGGGTGGGCGCCACCGCTGATGATGAATGACTCTGGAGGCCGATCGGAGTCCGGCGCACCCGTGACCGGGCCGCCCACCGCCGGGTTCCGGGTTGTTGTGCGCGCCAGAGTGCCTTGGCCGCGGCGAGCGGTCCATTGGTCGAGGACGTCGTTTTGAAGGGTCGATCGAGCCGCCAGGCGGAGGATCTGCGCCAAGAGCTGCCGAAGCGGCGGGACAACGAGCGGCTGCTGCAGGGTCATCTCGACGAAGACCAGTTTTATGCGGCCGTGGTTCGCTCGGTCAGGGACGCCATCGTCACCAAGGCGCTCGACGGCACCATCACAGGCTGGAACCGCGCCGCCGAGCGCCTGTTCGGCTACACGGCCGATGAGGCGATCGGGCGATCGATCGATATCATCGTACCGCCGGAGCGTCGCGACGAGATTGCTCGCATCGTCGAAAGCACCGCCAGGGGCGAACACGTCGACCATTACGAGACGATCCGGCTGAGCAGGGATGGCCGTCGGCTCGACGTGTCACTGAGCATCTCGCCGGTCAGATCGCCCACGGGCGAGATCATCGGCGCGGCCAAAATCGTCCGCGACATCACCGACCAGAGATTCGCCGAACGCAAGTTCGAGCTTGCCGTGGAGGCGTGCCCCAGCGGTATCCTGATGATCGATTCGTCCGGTGCGATCATGCTGGTGAACGCCGAACTGGAGCGGCAGTTCGGCTATGACCGCTCCGAACTGATCGGCAAATGTATCGACGTGCTGCTGCCGGAGCCGCTCAGCGCCATTCACGCCAGACACCGCGCGTTCTTCTACGCGACGCCGGCGGTGCGGGCGATGGGCCAGGGTCGCGATCTGAAGGGACGGCGCAAGGACGGTTCGGAGTTTTCCGTCGAGATCGGCCTCAATCCGATCAGGGCGAAAGAGGGCGCGCTGGTGCTGGCGACCGTGATCGACATCACCGCGCGCAAGGAAGCGGAAAAGGCGATCGAGCTGCAGAACGAGCAGTTGCGGCAGTCGAATGCCGAGCTCGAGCAGTTCGCCTATGTTGCCTCCCATGACCTGCAGGAGCCGCTCCGCATGGTCGCGAACTTCACTCAGCTGCTGCAGGATCGCTATGGCGACCGGCTCGACGACAAGGCTCACAAATATATCGGCTATGCCGTCGAAGGCGCCAAGCGGATGCAAAGCCTGGTCCGCGACCTCCTGACCTATTCGCGGGTCACGGCGACCGAGAAGGTGCGGAAGCCGGTCGACAGCGCCGCGATCGCGGCCGCGGCCGCCGAACGGCTATCACCGTCGATCAGAGAGAGTGGCGCCGAGCTGCGGATTTCCGCGCTGCCGGTCGTGATGGGCGACGAGATCGAGCTCGGGCAGGTGTTCCAGAACCTGATCAGCAATGCGGTCAAGTTCCGCTCCGACCGGAGCCCGCGGATCGACATATCGGCGGAGCGCTGCGACGGCGTCTGGGAATTCGCGATCGCCGACAACGGCATCGGGATCGATGCCAAGTTTTCCGAGCGCATTTTCCAGATGTTCCAGCGCCTGCACGAACGCGGAAAATATGACGGCAGCGGCATTGGGCTGGCGATCGCCAAGAAGATCATCGAGCGCCATCACGGCACCATCTGGTTCACCTCGGCGCCCGGCCAGGGGACGACGTTCTATTTCACGCTTTTGGCTGAGGATGACAGCCAATGATGATGAGCCAGGGCGAGGCGCCGCCCTCCAGGCCGAAGATCCTGCTGGTCGAGGACAATCCGGCCGACGCCGATCTCACGCAACTCGCGTTCGAGATCGTTGGCTCGCCAACCGAATTCGACGTGCTGCCGAACGGCGAGGAAGCCATCAACTATCTGTCGCGGCAGGGCGCCTATCGCGATGCCGAATCTCCGCAGCTCGTGCTGCTCGATCTCAACCTGCCGCGCATCGGCGGCCTCGAAGTGCTGGCGAGGATCAAGTCGCTGGAAGCGACCCGGCATATCCCGATCGTCGTTCTCAGTTCATCGGAGTCCACGGACGACATCGCGAGATCGTATCAACTCGGGGCGAATTGCTATCTGACAAAACCGTTCAGCATCGGCGCGTACAACGACATGGCGAGGCATGTGTCCGAGTTCTGGCTCAGGCTCGCAAAGCTGCCGAAGTCGGGGGGAGGGGGCACCGCATGACGATCAAGAGCAACTTCTGGCCCGCCGTCGGTCGAGACGGACCGACCGAAGGCCTCAGGGGATGACACAGGAGCTGGCCCACCGGCTGCTGCTGGTCGAGGACAATCCGGGTGACGCGCTCCTGGTGAGCGAGGCGCTCGCCGAATTCCACAATCACAGCCTGTCGCTCGAACCGGTCACGAGCCTGAAACAGGCCCTGGAAGCGCTCGACACGCATTCCTTCGACGGTATCATTCTCGATCTGACCCTGCCGGACTCGCAGGGCGTGGACACGCTGGCCCGGGTCGCCGAGGCGACCGAGGCCGTTCCCATTGTCGTGCTGACCGGACTGGACGGCGGCGGGGGCCTGCGCGAGAAGGCCGAGGAGCTCGGTGCGTTCGAATTCGTCTGCAAGAACGAGATGGCACAATTGCTGCCGCGCAGCGTGTACTGGTCGCTGCGCCACAAGCGCGCCGAGGCCCGGCACCGCGAGTTCGAGCGACTGGTGAGCGCGATCCCCGATGCCGTTGTGGTCACCGACCGCGCCGGCGTGGTCCATTTCGTCAACGACGCGGCATTCGAACTGTTCGGAAAGCGCGGCGAGGGTTTTCTCGGCCAGCCAATTGGCTTTGCGGTCAAGGTGGGGACTGTCTCCGAAATCGAGATCCGACGCAGCAATGAGAGCCGGGCCTGCGAGATGCGCGCGGTCGCCTGCCAGTGGAACGGGGTTCCGGCGGCGCTGGCGCTGATCCGCGACATGACCGAGCAGAAGCGGCTCAGCGGTCAGCTGCAGCACGCCCAGAAGATGGAAGCCATCGGGATGATGGCGGGCGGCATCGCCCATGATTTCAACAATCTGCTGCTGGTCATGCTGGTGCACGCCGAGCTGTTGCGGGACGATTGCGATCCGGCCGATGAGAGGCTCGCCGGAGTCTTCGAGATCATCCAGTCGATCGAGCGCGCCCAAGCCTTGACCCGGCAGCTGCTCGCGTTCTCGCGCAAGCAGCCGAGCGAGACCACGGTGGTCAATCTGGGCGAGGTGGTCGGTGGCGTTCATTCGATGCTGCGGCGGATGCTTTCCACCAGCATCGAGATCGTCACGCTGGCCGGCGATGAGCTCTGGCCGGTGCGCGTCGATCGGGGGCAGATCGAGCAGGTGTTGATGAATATGGCGGTCAATGCGCGTGACGCGATGCCGAGCGGCGGCCGCTTTGCCATCGAAATCGAGAACAGGGCCTTGACCGGCGCCGGCCGTGACGCGCTGTCCGGCGACTATGTCGCGATGCGGGTCAGCGATACCGGTGTGGGCATCGAGGCGCAGCATCTCGGCCGTGTCTTTGATCCGTTCTTCACGACCAAGGACCGTGGCCGCGGCACCGGTCTCGGCCTGTCGATGTGTTACGGGATCGTCGCCCAGGCCGGAGGCGACCTGACGGTCGAGAGCAAGGTGGGCGCGGGAACCACCTTTACGATCCTGCTGCCGCGAAGTCGGGAAACGGCAGGCCATTCCGTCGGTGATCGCGTCGAACATGAAGGCCTCTCCGGGCGCGAAACGATCCTGATCGTCGAGGACGACCAGGCGGTGATGCGCGCGACGGCAGCCACGTTGCGCAAGGGCGGTTACACCGTGCTGACCGCCTCCAATGGCGACGAGGCGCGCCGGCTGGTCCAGCCCAGGGCCGACGGCATCGATCTCGTGCTGAGCGATGTGGTGATGCCGCAGCTCAGCGGGCCGGAATTTGCCGAATATCTCGCCAGCATCCGCCCGGACATTCCCCTGATCTTCATGACCGGCTATTCGGAATATCCGGTCTCGTCGGTGAGTGGAGACAACAGGATCGCCAATCACAGGGCGATCATGAAGCCGTTCCGGCCGCGCGATCTCCTGTCCACGATACGCGAGGTGCTCGACGCACGCGCGCAGGCCGCAGCCTAGGTCGTTGTTTTCACACGTCTTGATCGCTTCGCTCGACCGCGCTTGAGGTGACGGCTCTACAAGCGACCCGTGGGACGTTTGCGGCCGGATGACCCGGCTTCCTGCCATCGCTTGGTGAGTTTGTGCGCAGCAAGCGATTGCAAATACTCGGAGAATCCGGAATTTTCATCTGTTGATATGTTGCGGACAAGCTGTGAGAAGCTGTGAAATGCTGATGCAGCAGAACCGGCAGCATCGGCTGTGATGACGGCTGGGGCAGCAGTTTTTGCGGTGTTTTGGCGCAGCAAATGGGGTGGATCTTCTAAGTTCCGTCCCACGCGGGAGCGTTACCGGTCCGGGAGGTCTTGCTTTGCACGCGCGCCTTTCAGCCGACCGAAGCCTGCTGATCGCCGTTTCGATGCTCGCGTCGACAGCGGGAGCGGGCTGTGCGGCCGACCCGATCGCAATCGACCCGGCGAGACTGCCGCGCATCGCCGTGGTGGACGAGCGGTTCCAGTCCTACAACATTGAGATGGTCGAAGTGACCGGCGGCGCGTTCTGGAAACCCTATGCGTCACCGTCGGCCCAGCCGGAGCTTTATGCCGAGCGGCCGCCGATCGACTTGAAAAATCCGCGGCTGCGGCGGTTCGCGGCGGCCTTGTCGCCGGCCTATCTGCGGGTCAGCGGCACCTGGGCGAACGCAACATATTTTTCCGATGAGGACACCGGGCCGCCACAGCCGCCGGCCGGGTTTGGCGGCGTGCTGACCCGCGCGCAATGGCGTGGTGTGGTCGATTTCGCCCATGCCGTTGGCGCGTCCATCGTGACGTCGTTTGCGACGAGTGCAGGCACCCGCGACGGGCGAGGGCGCTGGCGGTCCGACGAGGCGCGACGCCTGCTCGCCTTCAACCGCAGCATCGGCGGCGACGTTGCCGCGGCCGAACTCATGAACGAGCCGGACCTCAAGTCCGGCGCATCTGGCGGCACCGACGCCAAAACCTTTCGACGCGATTTTGGCACGTTTCGCAGCCTCATGCGGCAGATGGCGGGACGGACGGTGCTGCTCGGGCCAGGCACGATCGGAACGGACGCCAAGGCGGCCGCCATGTTCGCTGCGGTCGCCGATCGCATCGACGCGGTGTCCTATCATTTTTACGGGGCCGTCTCTGAAAGGTGCGGCGGCGACCGGACACAGGACGCGGCGCTGTCGGAGCCCTGGCTCGCGCGTACCGATGAGGCCTTCGCCGTCTATCGGCGCTTGCGCGACCGCCTGGCGCCGGGCAAGCCGATCTGGCTCACCGAGACCGCGGAGGCCGCCTGCGGCGGCAACCGATGGGCCGCGAGCTTTCTCGACACGTTCCGCTATCTGGACCAGCTTGGACGGCTCGCGACAGCCGGCGTCGCCGTCGTGATGCACAACACGCTCGCCGCCAGCGACTATGGCCTTTTGGACGAACGAACGTTGCTGCCGCGGCCAAATTATTTTGGCGCGCTGCTGTGGCGGCGGCTGATGGGGACGACGGTGCTCGCCGCGGGAGTGCCGATCCAGAACGGGCTGCACCTCTATGCGCATTGCAGCCGCGCCGGGGCCGGCGCGGTGACGCTGCTCGCGATCAACAACGACCGCACCGAGACCAGGGACCTGATCGTGCAAAGCGCCTCGGAGCGGTACACGCTGGAGGCCGACGAGAGCGGCGGTCTCGAGAGCGAGCGAGTCCGGCTCAATGGCCGCGTGCTGGCGACCGACGACAGGGACGATCTGCCGCCGCTCGCGCCAACGCCGACGGCCGCCGGCACCGTCCGCTTCGCACCGGCGACCATCACCTTTCTCTCAATTCCCGACGCGGGCAATCGCAACTGCCGCTAGCCGGCCGACGTCGCGCTTCAGTGCCTGACCATGGTTCTCGACGACTGGGACACGTCGAACAATTCGATCGCGGCCAGCAGCGCGACCAGCACTCCGATCACCACGGTGACGTACATCGCAGTCGTTCCCGTAAAATGCAGAACCCAGGGCGAAACGATCAGCCAAAGGCCGACCACGAGGTTGATCCATTCTTCCCACACCGTGAATGCCGCGAGCGCCGCAATCGACAGCACGACGATGATGATTCCGGCGATCATCGCGTTGGTCGATTCGTGCCCAGCGGGATACGTGAATATCCACGGGCTTGCGAACAGGACGACGCCGAGAATGAGGTTCCCGACGTCACACAGCTTGGTGTTGCTCCATTGGTCCATGGTGTCCTCCGTTGGAAAACAGGACACTGCCCGCGCCCCGCCGCGCGGTCGTGCCATGACTGTCGATAGAACGTGCGCTCGGTCAGCAGGTTCCTGATACGTTCGGCGTAGACAGCGGCCGGCCGTGGAACGGGGCGCCTCTCGTTGCAATTGATCAGGGAAAGTATCGGGACCGGGCCAGCAGGCGGTGCCGGCCCGGCCCTCCGAATGGAGGAGTCCCATGGTTGAAGATCATGACAGCAAGCGACCGGTCACCCAGCGGCTGCCGCGCTGGGTCTATCGCCTCCTCGTGCTGGTCGTCGCCTGGTTTGCGTTCGCGGTCTGGAGCTTCGCGGGTCCCGCAGCGACCGACTATCTGCTGGTCGTTGTCAGCGGCTTCATTTTCGTCGCGGTGGCTTTGGTGCTGATCCTGTCACGGGTCAGGCGTGCCTCCACCGAGCCGAGCCGGCAGGAGAAGCCGACCCAGTTCCGGGACCGGGCGGGATGGGATCTTGAGGTGTTCCAGACCCGACTCAGTGTGAGCGAAGCCGCCCTGCAGATCCTGCTGCCCTTGGGGACGGCGGCCTTCGGCATGACCACGATCGGCATCATCTGGCATATCGTCGCCCATCTGACCCCCGGCACCCTCTCGTGAGCCGTGTTGCGCACGATGGGCTGCGTACGGTCGCGGTTCCTTGTGGACGACTCAGCGTCGCGTTCACGATCGATGCGCCGATCAATCGATGTTCGCGCACAATGCCGTGACGTTTGGTTCGAGAACCTGGAACCAAAATCCGGCCGCGGGGTTATGGAACCCGGCGATCAACGAGGTGTTCTTCACAAAGGTTCCAGGAACGGGGAGCGCGATGGTGGTGCGTGTTTTGGGTGTTCTGGCGCTGATCCTGCTGCAGACCGAAGCTGCGCGCGCGGAGGAACGCGGCGGGCTGTTGCATCGCGTCTCATGCACGGTCATCCGGTACTATGTCGCCAAATATACCGCACCTGCCGCCGAAGCCTGGGCACGCAGCAAGGGCGCGAGCGAGGCGGAGATCGAAGCGGCGCGACGTTGCATCGGCGGAGCCGGTCAGGCTCTGCAGGCGGCGAATTTGAGCGCACACTGAAGGCGCGCTTGGCATCGTTCGACAAGACGCGCGTCGCGGCTGCGGCGCGCGTCGTCATGTGCGGCCGATCCGGACACCGCGCGCGGGTGCTTCCCAATTCGGCCTGCTCCTCGCCGCCTGCGCTTTCGATGGTCAGCACCATAGGACAATTGCGCGCTGCGCTCGCCAGGTGTTGGATCACGCATCGTTGTTGCTCGCAATGCAAGGATCTGCATGACGGATCATGGCCGCCATCGGCTACAGCGCGTCGTTTTTTCAACGGCGATGTCCGGCATGCGGGCGGGCGTCTGGATCATGCTGTTTATTCTCTCATCGAGCCCGGGCCGCGTGGCTGCGCTGCCGCTGACGATTTTTCGCTACCAGGATCATGCGCAGCGGCACTGTCCGGCCGATACGGTCGTGTGGCTCGATTTCGCCAAGCGCACCTACTATTCAAAGGGGCAAAAGAAGTACGGGCAAGGTCTTGATGGCAGCTATGTGTGCCGGAACGAGGCGCGCAACGGCGGCTATCGCCGGTCTCTGATCGGGCTTCGCTGATCAGCGGTCGTTGAGCCGGCCGGTCTGGTCAGGCGAGTTGCAGCACAAGGTGCCTCACCTGAGGATCAGTCCCTGCGCATGTACGAAAGCCCAGACGACCGAACACCGCGAGCATCGCTCCGTTCTCCGGCAGCACCTCGGCCGCGAGCTCTTTCAGCCCGGCATCGCGGGCGAGCGCGATGAGATGACGCAGCAACGCCGTGCCGATCCCTTGTCCCTGACAGGCGTCCACCACGACGAAGGCGAGTTCGGCCCGGCCGGGCTCGGTCATCACATAGCGGCCGGCGCCCGCGATCACCGGTCGCCCGTCCTCATCGATTTGCGCGACGAGGGCGACGTGCTTGTCGAAATCGATCTTCGTGAAGAATGAAATCTCGGCCTCGGAGAAGCCGCGTTTTGGAACAAAGAAGCGGCGCCGCAGCGATTCAGCGCTCGCCCGGCCGATTGCCGTGAGCATATCCTCGCGGTCGTCCGGGCGGAGCGCGCGTATCACGATGCTGCGGCCGTCGCGGAGGCGCTCGGTGACGGAATAGTCGGCGGGTTTCAGCATCGGGCTGCGTTCCAGACGCGTTTGGCGCAGGCTTCAACTCCGGACAAACGGGGCGGGGCCGCCTTGATCTGAATCAAGACCTTTTCGGAAGCTGCTTTAGTCTGCGCAGACCGTTTTCTTTCGAGCTCGGAACGACAATCCGCAAATTTCAGGATTGGTCGCGCCGAACGCGCAAGCAGGTGTGGCGAACATGGCACTCCGGGTCTTTCGCCAGAGCCGGTCGGGTGAGGAGGTGATCCAACTCACCATCCGTCTCGGGTTGCTGGCTGCTCTGATCTACTGGTGCTTCGTCATTGTCAGCCCCTTCATTCCGATTCTTGCATGGGCCGTGGTTCTGGCTGTGGCGCTATATCCGCTCTACGCTTGGCTAGCCGACCATCTGGGGCATCGGCCAAAGCTCGCGGCCACTCTCATCACTGTGGTCGCCGCCGCGATCGTGATCGGGCCGGCCGCCTGGCTTGCGGTGGGTCTGGTCGATGGACTGCGAACGATTGCCGATCGGATTGCATCAGAAACATTGACCGTTCCTTCGCCGCCCGAAGCGATCAGGGATTGGGCGCTGATCGGTGAGCCGCTCTACAATATATGGAGCGAGGCCTCGACCAACCTCGAAGCGGTTTTCACGCAATTTGCGCCCTATCTGAAGCCGGTGATCGGGCCTGCAGTGGGGATGGCAGGCGGCGCCGGCCTGGACGCGCTGATGTTTCTGGCGGCCGTGATCCTCACAGGCTTCCTGTTCCCGGCAGGACCGAAGCTCGTGGCAGCGAGCAAGAACCTCATGGCGCGCTTGATGCCGCAGCAAAGTGAAGATTTTGTCGCCTTGGCGGGAGCAACCATACGCACGGTCTCGCAGGGGGTGATCGGGATCGCGCTCGTTCAGTCGTTTCTGATCGGAATTGCGCTGAAACTGGCCGGCATTTCCAGCGCCGGCTTGCTGGCGTTTGTGGTCTTGATCCTCGGCATCATGCAGCTCGGGGCAGCGCTCGTGCTCATCCCCTGCCTGATCTGGATCTGGGCAACCAAGACGATCGCAATCGCCGTCCTTTTGACCGTATACCTCGTCGTGGTCGGCCTGGCTGACAATGTCCTCAAGCCAGTGCTGATGGGGCGCGGATTGACGACGCCCATGCCGGTCATCTTCATCGGATTGGTCGGCGGAACCTTTGCCCATGGAATCGTCGGCCTGTTCGTCGGCCCGATCGTGCTGGCCGTCGGCTGGGACTTGGCGATGGCCTGGATCCGCGAAGAAAAAACGCGCGAGCGACCAAGCGTCGCAGAGCCCGAGCGCATCACGGCGGAGATCTGATGGTTTCCCGGAAACGGAGGCGCCGGGAGCCTTGACCTATGTCAAGGGTGCCGTCTGGCGACGCGCGATCCTTTCGAGCCCACGAACAACGAGAGATTTCAGCATGTCGACCGACAAGCCAGCACTCTCGAACGACGCGATGTCCGGGCTTTTTGCATCAGCCCTCGAATATCTGATCGACGCCGGACAGCGAAGCGTTCTCTTTCTCGACGTCATGCGTCAGCGCGGGATTCAATATCGCGAGCATATGGCGGAAACGGCGCCGCATGTGCTCAACTTCGAGGCAGAGCTGATGATTGACGGCCGTACGCTGCCGCGGCCGGTGAACTACGCGCTGGTGCGGATCAAGGCGCCGGCCGGCGTCGACATCAATCTGAAGCGGCGGCCGTTCGTCGTCGTTGATCCCAGAGCCGGTCACGGTCCCGGGATTGGCGGCTTCAAGGCCGACAGCGAAATCGGCGTGGCGCTCAAGGCCGGCCATCCCTGCTATTTCATCGGCTTCCTGCCAGATCCGATGCCGGGGCAGACGATGGGCGACATCGCGCGGGCCGAGGCTGCCTTTCTCGAGAAGGTGATCGCACTGCATCCGGAGGCGGATGGAAAACCCTGCGTGATCGGCAATTGCCAGGCCGGCTGGGCGGTGATGATCCTTGCCTCGCTGCGGCCCGACCTGTTCGGCCCGATCATCGTCGCGGGCTCGCCGCTGTCGTACTGGGCCGGCGTGCGCGGCAAGAACCCGATGCGCTATTCGGGCGGCCTCCTGGGCGGCAGCTGGCTGACCGCGATGACCAGCGACCTCGGCGCCGGCAAGTTCGACGGCGCCTGGCTGGTGCAGAATTTCGAGAACATGAACCCCTCGAACACGCTCTGGAGCAAGCAATACAACGTCTATTCCAACGTCGATACCGAAGCGCCGCGCTATCTCGAATTCGAAAAATGGTGGGGCGGCCACGTCAACCTCAATGCCGAGGAAATCCAGTTCATCGTCGATGAACTGTTCGTCGGCAACAATCTGGCCGCGGGGCGGATCAAGACCTCCGAGGGCACGGTCGATCTCCGCAACATCCGCTCGCCGATCGTGGTGTTCTGCTCGAAAGGCGACAACATCACGCCGCCACAGCAGGCGCTCGGATGGATTCTCGATCTCTACAGGGACGTCGATGAGATCCGATCCTGCGGGCAGACCATCGTCTACACCGTTCATGAGAGCGCCGGGCATCTCGGAATCTTCGTGTCGGGCGGGATCGCCAGAAAGGAATACAGCGAGTTTTCCAGCAATATCGACCTGATCGACGTGCTGCCGCCCGGCCTCTACGAGGCGACATTCGAGGCAAAGTCCGAAGGCAGCGCCGGCGCGGACCTGGTTTCCGGACGGTGGATCATGCGCTGCGAGCAGCGCACGCTCGACGACATCAGGGCGTTCGGCGGCAACAGCGCCGAGGACGAGCGTCGCTTTGCCACCGCTGCACGCGTGTCCGAAGCCAATCTGGCTGCGTATCGCCAATTCATGCAGCCCTGGATCAAGGCGTTTGCCACGCCGCAAGCCGCGGAATTGATGCGCCACCTGCATCCCCTGCGGGTGCAATACGAGGCGCTTGCGGGCGACAACGTGGTGACCAAGGCGATTGCGGAAGCGGCGGACAATGCCCGCGAACACCGCAAGCCGGCAGCGACAGACAATCCGTTCCTTGCTCTTCAGGAAACGGTGTCGAAAAACATCGTCAGCACCCTCGACCAATGGCGGGACGCCCAGGAAGCCCTGAGCGAAACACTCTTCCTCGGGATCTATGGTTCGCCGGTGGTTCAAGCCGCTGTCGGAATAGATCCGCAATCGGATCCATCGCCAAAGCCGGAGCTGACGGCAGATCAGCGCAAGCGCCTCGACGCCCGCATTGCGGAGCTGAAATCCCGCATTGGCAGCGGCGGCTTGAGGGAATGCCTCGTGCGCGCGCTGCTCTATGTCGGCATGGCGCGCGGCATGGTCGACGAGCGCGGGGCCGAAGCGCTCCGCCGCGTGCACGGCACCGACACCGCGTCCCGCCTCACGCTCGCGGAGTTCAAGGCCATGGTGCGCGAGCAGTTCTTCATGCTGCTGCTCGACCAGGATGCGAGTCTGGCGGCGATTCCAAAATTGCTGCCGCAGAACATGGAGGCCAGGCGCAAGGGTCTTGACGCGATCCGGGACGTGCTGTCGGCGAGCGCGGAGGTCTCGGGCGAAGCCGCGATGCGCCTGCGCCGCATCACGGAGCTGTTCGGAGTGAGCGAGGAGGGGCGGTCGGATGCGACCACCACCCCTTTCGATTCGCAAGCAAGGGCCTCGTAGTCCGGGAATTGGAGACAGACATGGCAGTACAGGCGGCCGACACCGGCGAACCACGGACCTACGCAAAATACGACCGTCTCATTGCTGCGGCAAAAAAGATCCCGCCGGTCAGCACGATCGTGGTGCACCCGTGCGACGAAACCTCCCTGCGCGGCGCTGCTGACGCCGCTGAAGCTGGAATCATCAAGCCGATCCTGGTCGGGCCCGCCGACAAGATCGCGGGCACCGCCGCCAAGCACGGGATCAACCTCTCAGGCTTCGAAATCGTCGACGTGGCGCACAGCGAAGAAGCGGCCGCCAGGGCGGTCGAACTCATCCACGCGGCGAAGGGCGAGATGCTGATGAAAGGCAGCCTGCACACCGATGAATTCATGCGGAGCATCACCGCCAAGCAAGGCGGGCTGCGGACCGATCGGCGCATCAGCCACGTCTTCGTGATGGATGTGCCGGCCTATGCCGAGACGATTTTCGTCACCGATGCGGCGATCAACATCTTTCCGGATCTCGACTGCAAGCGCGACATCGTGCAGAACGCCATCGACCTGTGGGTCCATACCGGCTTTGGGACGTCTCCCAGGGTCGCGATCCTGTCGGCGGTCGAGACGGTGACGTCGAAGATCCCGTCGACCATCGAGGCGGCAGCGCTGTGCAAGATGGCCGATCGCGGCCAGATCAGCGGCGGCCTGCTCGACGGTCCGCTCGCCTTCGACAATGCGATCGACAAGGAGGCCGCGCGGATCAAGGGCATCAAGTCCGAAGTCGCAGGACGCGCCCAGATCCTGGTCGTGCCGGATCTCGAGGCCGGCAACATGCTGGCCAAAAATCTGGCCTACTTTGCCAAGGCCGATGGCGCGGGGATCGTGCTCGGCGCCCGGGTCCCCGTCGTTCTGACCTCGCGCGCGGATTCGCCGAGGAGCCGGATGGCATCCTGTGCGGTGGCGAGCCTCTACGCCGATGCGCGCCGCCGGCGCGCAGTCAATGCAGCCGCGTGATCGCCATGGATACGATCCTTGTCGTCAATGCAGGGTCCTCGAGCGTAAAATTCCAGGTCTTCGCCGTCGATGGCGATGGCCGGCTGCACCGCCAGCTGAAAGGACAGATGGATGGTATAGGTAGCCGGCCGCGGCTGCGCGCCTCTGGAGCGAACGGCGATGCGGTCGCAGACCGTGCCTATCCGATCGAAGCCGTTCCGGACGTTCCGGCTGCGATGACGGTAGCGGGTGCGTGGCTCCGCGACGAGGTTCGCATGACGCCGATGGCGGTCGGCCATCGCGTGGTCCATGGCGGGCCGGACTATGATGCGCCGGTCCTGGTCGATCATGCCGTGGTGGCGCGTCTGGAGCGCTACACGGCCCTGGCGCCGCTGCACCAGCCTCATAATCTCGCGCCGATCAAATCCATTCTGGCGAACTTTCCGGCGCTGCCGCAGGTCGCCTGCTTCGACACCGCGTTCCACCGCGACCATCCCGATGTCGCCGATGTCTACGCGATTCCGTACCGGCTTCACGAAGAGGGCGTCCGGCGCTACGGCTTCCACGGTCTCTCCTACGAGTACATTGCCAAGACGCTGCCCGAATGCGCGCCGGAGATCGCCAGCCGCCGGGTCGTCGTGGCGCATCTGGGAAGCGGGGCCTCGATGTGTGCCTTGCGCGGCGGCCGCAGCATCGAAAGCACGCTCGGCTTTACGGCGCTCGACGGCCTGCCGATGGGAACACGGCCCGGACAGCTCGATCCCGGGGTCGTGCTCTATCTGATGTCCACGAAGGGCATGACAGCCGGCGAGCTGGAGAATTTCCTCTACAAGGAGTGCGGCCTGAAGGGATTGTCGGGCATCAGCAACGACATGCGCGAGTTGCAGGCGAGCCAGGACCCTCGCGCGGCGTTTGCCGTCGAGTATTTCGTCTACCGGATCGGGCTCCATGCGGGAATGCTGGCGGCTGCGCTGCAGGGGATCGATGCCTTCGTCTTCACTGCCGGCATTGGCGAAAATTCCGCGCCCATTCGCGCCCGCGCGGCCGAGAAGCTCGCGTGGCTCGGCGTGTCCATCGATGCCGGCGCCAATGCCGCGCATGCGCTGAAGATATCGGGACCTGCAAGTGCGATTCCGGTCTATGTCGTTCCGACCGACGAAGAGCGAATGATCGCCGAACATACTTTGTCAGTGCTGTGGACCAGCCGCTCACATGCCAGACGCGAGAGGGCATCATGAACATTCCGGTTTATCCAGAAACCAAGGTCGCGCTGAAGGGAAAAAAAGGGCTGATCGTCGGCATCGCCAATGATCAGTCGATCGCCTGGGGCTGTGCAAAGGCGTTTCGCGCGCTGGGCGCCGAGCTCGCGGTGACATATCTGAATGAACGGGCGAAGAAATTCGTCGAACCGCTCGCCAAGGTGCTGGAGGCCCCGATCTTCGTGCCCCTCGACGTCAACGTCGAAGGTCAGATGGAACAGGTTTTCGAGCAGATCAAGAAAGAGTGGGGCAGGCTCGACTTCCTGCTGCACTCGATCGCCTTCTCACCGAAGGAAGCGCTGCACGGACGGGTCATCGACGTCGGGCGCGACGGTTTTCTGAAGACCATGGACGTGTCGTGCTGGTCCTTCCTGCGCATGGCGCATCTTGCCGAGCCGCTCATGACCAACGGCGGCACGATGTACACCATGACCTATTACGGCAGCCAGATGGTCGTGGAGAACTACAACATCATGGGCGTGGCAAAGGCCGCGCTGGAAGCGGCGGTCCGCTACGTCGCCGCCGAGGTCGGCCCCAAGGGCATCCGCGTTCACGCAATCTCGCCGGGACCCCTGGCGACCCGCGCGGCGTCCGGCATCCCCGAATTCGATGAACTGTTGGACAAGGCGCAGAGCAAGGCACCGACGCGGAGCCTGGTCTCGATCGATGACGTCGGTGCCGCCACGGCGTTCCTCGCCCTTGACGGCGCAAAGCTGATCACCGGCGATGTCATGTATATCGACGGCGGATATCACATCATCGATTGATACTTGCCGGGCCGCCAAACCCTCATGGCGAGGAGCCGCGCTCTTGCGCGGCGTCTCGAACCATGAGGCCCCGACGCCGATATCCCGGGCCTCATCCTTCGAGACGCGGCGAAGACGCCGCTCCTCAGGATGAGGGGAGAGAGCTGTGAATTAGGCGCTGCTCAACGAGCGGCGTCTGGTCAGCGGTAGTGCAACGCGATCAGCTCGGCCACACAGGCCGGACGCTTGCCGCCCTCGATTTCGATCACCAGACGATAGCTCACGCGCAGGCCGTCGGGCGGCACGTCCTCGGCCTCTGCAATGGAGGTGCGTCCGCGCAGGCGCGATCCCGCCGGCACCGGCGACAAATAGCGGATGCGATCCGCGCCGTAGTTCAGGGTGTTTTTCAGACCCTTGAGCCCCATGACGGATCGGATGAACATGGGCGCCAGGCTGAGCGAAAGCAGCCCGTGCGCGATGGTTCTGCCGCCCGGCAGCTCTTTCTTGGCGCGCTCCTGGTCGACATGGATCCATTGCTCGTCGCAGGTCGCGTCGGCAAACTTGTCGATGCGCTCCTGGGTGATCTCGATCCATTCGCTGGCGCCGATCTCGGTCCCGACCGCCGTTTTGATCTCGTCGAACCCATCGAAAATTCTCATCGCTGCACCGCGTTTGCTTAACCCTCAGATCTTCATTTCCGGCACCTTGTCGGCAATCGAAAGCTCCGCGTCCGTCACCGCCATGACCTCGGCGACGCTGACGCCGGGCGCAGTTTCCATGAGGGTCATGCGCCCGCCGGGAAAGCCGATCACGGCGAGATCGGTGACCACGAGATCGACTGGCCGCGCCGAGGTCAGCGGCAGGCTGCATCTTTGCACGATCTTGGACTTTCCCTTCGCCGCGTGCTGCATGGCCACGATCACCCGTCTCGCCCCCGTGACGAGATCCATGGCGCCGCCCATGCCCGGGACCATCTTGCCCGGGATCATCCAGTTCGCGAGATGGCCCGATGCATCGACCTGCAAGCCGCCGAGCACCGTGACATTGACGTGTCCGCCGCGGATCAGGCCGAACGACATGGCGCTGTCGAAGGTGCATGCGCCGGGCAGCGCACTGATCGGCCGTCCCCCTGCATCCGTCAGAAGCGGATGCGCCATGCCCTGTTCGGGGATCGGGCCGGTGCCGATCAGGCCGTTTTCGGACTGGAAGAAAATCTTCAGTCCTGCAGGCACGTAGTTTGCGACGAGGGTCGGAATGCCGATGCCGAGATTGACGAGATCGCCGGATCGAAGTTCGAGCGCCACGCGCTGAGCGATGACGGATTGCGGGTCCATGGGTCACCCGTTCGCTACGAGATAGTCGACAAGGGGTGCGGGGGTCATGACGTGATCGGGCGCGATGACGCCGACCGGAACGATATGCTCCGCGGTGACGATCACGGTGTCCGCCGCCATCGCCATGACCGGGTTGAAGTTGCGCGAGGTCAGCGCATAGGAAAGGTTGCCGAGATAATCGGCCAGGAAAGCATGGATCAGGGCGAAATCCGAGCGCAAGGCGGTCTCGAGCAGAAAGCTCCTGCCGTCGACGTCGATGCGGCGCTTGCCTTCCTCGACGATGGTCCCGATACCGGTCGGCGTCAGCACGCCGCCGAGACCGCAGCCGCCGGCGCGGATGCGCTCGACGAGGGTGCCCTGCGGCACCAGGTCGACCGCGATCCGGTTCGCCATCATCTGCTGCTGAACCTTTGGATTGAGGCCGATATGGCTTGCCGTAAGCGTGGAGATGAGCGCGGCGTCGAACAGCTTTCCAACACCCTTGCCGGGCACGGCAGCGTCGTTGCAGATCAGCGTGAGCTCCGACTTCTGTTGCCGCACCAGTTCGTCGAGCAGCCGCTCTGGCGTGCCGACCCCCATGAAGCCGCCTACCATCACCGATGCGCCGTTGGGGATCATGGCGATGGCTTCTTCTGCGGACACGGATCTCATGTTGCCGGCTCCCCTGACCTGGTTGCGGCGACGGCTCGCTCACGCGAGATCGTTTGAGAGAAGCTGGGACCGCGAACACAGCGCAGCCTTGATCTGTATCAATGGTGCAAGCGCAAGCTCAGCCGGGCTCGTCGCAGCGCACGCCGAGGCCGAGAAGCATGCCGCGCCAGAGCTTGCGGACCTCGGCATGACGGCTCTCCACGGCCGCACTGACCGCGTCGCGCACGGGCGCAAGCTCGGCACTCTTCAGGAACAGGATTTGCGCCTGGATCAGGCGGCCGCTCTCGAACTCGATCCGCCGCAGGGCCTGCACAAAGGCGTCCTGCGGCGATGCGTCCGTCGGCAGCAATGCCGCCGGGCGTATCGCAGCATGCACCGCGTGCCCAAGCGCCGCCAGATCGATGATCGATCCTTGCAGCCGGTCGGCCACGCCTGACACTGGCCTCAGCAGCCAGACGGCTTCCCACCTTGGACCGAGGAACGCCAGTTCGAGGTCCGGCACCCATGAGGTCCCATGAAACAGCAGCGACATGATTTCAGCTTCGCGATAGAACTGCGCATTGAGTTCAGCCTGCCGAGCGGCGCCCGACTGCGACGCGAGCGCGACGGCAAAATGGCGCGCCAGCGCGCCGTGGGCGGACAGCAGGAACGCCGCGACACGGGTCTGTTGTCGCGGCGGCACGCGGCCATGCGAATCCAGCGGACCGAGCAACGCGCTCATGCCGGGACCCGTCGTGCTGGAATGGCGCGGAGATGATCGTAGTCGGAGGGGAAGGGGACGAGCGGCCCGCCGGCTTCGTCGGGCGCGATCCAGACCGATTGGCCGCCCGTCCAACGTTTCGCCAGCACGTCCTCCGCAAAGCGGCCGAGCAGGTCGATGGTCAGCGCCGCCTTCTCGAGTGTGAAGGCGTGATAAGCGCGGGGGATGATGACCAGCGCGCTGTCCGGGATATGGATGCGGAGCGTCTCATGCAGCGCGCGTGGGGTGAGGAAGTCGAACTCGCCGTTCAGGATCATGGTGGGGACCGAGATCGCGGCGAGAAGCGGCGTCAACGGCTTGAAGTCGAAGAACGACTCCATCAGGTTCTGCAGCGCATAGACATCGTTGGTGAGCCAGCCCTGCCGCTTCACCGCCTCGAGATTTTGCAGTTGCGGGCCGAGCCAGGCATCGGAGAGATTCATCGGCAGCAGCAGGTCCTGCAGATAGCTCGTGCCGCCCAAAATCAGGCCGGTGCGCAGTGCGTTTCCGAGCAGGAGCAGCTGCGGCGACAGCTCGGCAAAACTGCTCATCGCGACCAGCCCGGCGATCCTGTCCGCATGGGCGATCGCATATCGCAGCGCAATCAGGCCGCCGAAACTGATACCGCTGAGGAAGATCGGACCTGCTCCAAGCTGTTCGATCAGCCGCGCAAGGACCGCGACCTGATCGTCCTGGCCGATGAACAATCCGGGCTTGTCGGACACGCCCTGCCCAAGCAGGTCGAAGGTCGCGACGCGAAAGCCCTTATTTGCCAGGGCGTCGCGATAGCCGACCCAAAGCTCGGCATATTGCGTGAGCCCGTTCACCAGCACGTAGGCCGGCCCCTGGTCCGGTCCCACCAGCTCATAGCGTATCCGGTAGGCGCCGTGATGGAGGTACGGCATGGCAGCATCCGTGATGAAGGTCGCGGCAGGCTCGCCGCGTCCCGCAAAACACCCTTGAGATAAGTCAAGGGTCGCTGGTTGAGGCTACCTAGCGTCGGCATTGCGCGCGGTATCGTCGATGCGCGCGATCGGGAGAGACGCCATGAAGCGCTTTGTCGTCGCCTTCGTATTCCTGCTGACAACCGTTTCGCTTGCGGCGGCGGACCCGCCCTTTACCCGCCGGTCATCGCAGCAGCAGCATGATGCCCTGAAGCAGTATTATGAGATCGCCGATTTCCGGCTTGGCGGACGTTACGACCTGTCCAATCCCGCGAGCTGGGAGTTCGGCGGCGAGGGCGGCAAGACCCTGGAGTCGCTCGGCGGCGGCAAGCTGCGGACAGCCTATATCGCCGTAGGGACGCCGCGCCGCAACGCAGCCGGTGAAATCACCAACGCAGTGATCATCAATTCCTACTACTCCGGCGATTCCACCGACATGTATGAGCAGTGGATCAAGGGCACCGCGCTGTCGGGCAACGATCCCGTGATCGGCCCGGGACGCCCGATCGATACCGATCGCTACTACGTCGTGATGGTCGATCCGCTGGGCACCTGGGGCGAGAGCAAGCCGTCCGACGGACTCGGCATCAAATTTCCGCAATACAGCTACTTTGACATGGTGCAGGCCAACTACCGGATGCTGCGCGATCACCTGAAGATCGCACATGCGGCGCTCGTCACCGGCGTCTCGATGGGCGGCACGCAGACCTATGTCTGGGGCGTGATGCATCCGGAATTCGTCGGGGCGCTGATGCCGATCGGCGGCACCACGCAATCCGACGCCGAAGATCCCGTCGGCAACTGGACTTTTCAGCTGATGACGGCGGCGATCGAAGCCGATCCGGTCTGGCAGGCCAACAAGGGCGACTACTACAATCTGCCGAAGGAGAAGCATCCGCTGGCCGGCGTCGCGTTCGGCTGGTCGGTGCTCGGCCTCACCGGCTATGATTTTGCGTTCCGCTCGTCGCAGAGTTTCGCGTCGGTGCAGCCGGAGGTGTTTTATTGGGATCCGCCGAACCAGAAGGCGGGCAGCAGCGTGACCAACCGTGCAAAACTGTACGATGCGGTCGACCTGGTCTGGCGTAACCGCGTCGGCGAGCAGCACAATATCAATGCGGAGCTGTGGCGCGTCCAGGCGCGGACCATGGTGATGCACATCTCCAATGACAACTGGCTGAATTTCAAGCTGGCGGAGCGCGCGGTCGACCGGATCCCCGGAGCCGAACTGATCTCCGAAGAGAGCCCGGTCGCGCATTACGGCGTGTTCTCGATCATCAATCACAAGAAGAACGATCCGAAGTTCATTGGGTTTCTGCAAGACGTTGACCGCCTGGACCAGGCGCAGCAGTACGTCGACAAGAACTTCCGGGTACCGGGCGTGGCTTCGAATATCGATCCCAGCAAGTCGTTCTGGAAGAACTACGTAACCTATCCTTATCCGGTCAAATATGCCGACGTGAAGGACGGCACCGGTACGACCTGGCAGATCGGTTACATGGACGAGTATGCTGGTGACAAGTCCGATCCGCCGGTCCTCGTGATCATTCATGGCAAGGGCGCATTCGGCGGGATGTATGGCAATGTCATCCAGTACGCCTTGCGCTCCGGCTTCCGCGTCATCACGCCGGACCTGCCGCTTTACGGCATGTCGGGGCCGGGCAATCTCGACAAGAGCCCGGCCCGCACCATGCAGGACATGCGCGACGTCGTGCATGAGCTCGTGGTCAATCAACTCGGCGTCAAGCGCGCCGCCTATCTCGGTCATTCGCTCGGTGGCCAGCTGGTGGCAGGCTATGCCCTGACCTGGCCTGAAGCGGTGCAGGACCTGATCCTCGAGGCGCCCGCGGGGCTCGAGGAATATCCTCGCGAGGTCACCCATGCGCCCGGCAAGAAGGCCCTGCTGTTCGATCCATCCTTCGCGCGCGATTTCGAGAAATGGAAGCAGGCCTGGGATCCGACCGGTATTCTCGCCAGCGAGATGGGGCGTACCGAACAGGGTGTGCGTGATTTCTATTACATCAAGAAGCGCGATCCGGTGACTGGCGCTGTCACCCAGAACCCGAACGGCTATTTCATGAATGATGGCCCGTATGCCCGGTTGCACACGGACCAGCGGATTGGCCTGATCAAGGGCAATCGCAAGGAGCTCGAACAATGGGCCAACGTGTACATTTTTGATATCTACACCATGGTCTCCGAACTGCAGAAGGACGATCCGAAGAACCTCTATCAGCGACTGACACAAATCAAGGCGCCGATCTTCCTGGCATTCGGTGACAAGGAGCCGTACATCCCGGCCACCGCCTTCAATGGTCTTGACGATCTGAGCCACGATATCATCATGCCGTTCATGCGGCGGATGACGATTGCCGGCAACCGGCCGACCCTGAAGGTCTATCCGGACACCGGGCATTTTATTCATGCGGACAATCCGGTCGAGTTCTCAGCTGACGTGATCGATTTCATCACGCTCGGCAAGGTCGAACAGTCGCCGGAGGCGGTGGACAGGTTGGTCCACGGCACGACCGTATCTTCGGCCGCACCAGCCGGGCCGTCGCCGTCGGGGCCGTCGCCCACGGTCGGCCTGAACAAGTAAAGGCGAGGCGCATATGCCGCGGGTCAAGGCCGGCGACGTGTCTCTCGGTTGGCGAACATGGGGTGAGGGCGACGTCACCGTCGTCTTCATCCATGGCAACCTTGCCTGCAAGGAATGGATCGAGCTCGCAGCGCCGCTGTTTCCTTCAGGCGTGCACGTGGTCGGCATCGACTGGCGCGGCTGCGGCGAGAGCGATCGCCCGCTGGCGGGGCCGGACTACGTCAACTATGCGATGCGGCAGCACGCGCAGGACATGCTGGCGGCGCTCGATGCGTTGCAAATCTCACACTGCCATCTGGCGACGCACTCCACCGGCGGGATCATCGCAGCTCACATGCTGCTGATGCAGCCGCAACGTTTCGGGCGGGTGCTGGCACTCGATCCGGTCACGCCGCTCGGCCTGGCTTTCAATGCTGAACAGACCGAACCGTTTCGTTCGATGATGCAGAGCCGGGATGTCACCCGCACGGTCATGGCGACCGCCGCGTCGACACTGTTTGCGCCGGAAAGCCTCACTTCGGGCCCGGTACGCTTTCGCGACGGACTTCCCGTCGAATTCAAGGCCTTCTTTGAGCGTCTTATCGACCAGACCTTTGGCGTCGCCGAAGGGATCTGGCTCGGCACGCCATTCAATCTCAATCTGGAGAAGCAGAGCGGCGAGCTCGCACGGCGAATGTCCGAGATCACCCATCCCCATCTGGTGCTGTGGGGCGAGAACGACGGCTGGATCCCGAAGGACGACCTCGAGGCCATGGCGGCGGCGATGCCGGACTGCCGGCTCGTCACCGTACCGGGGATCGGACACTCGATGAATCTCGAGATGCCGGCACTCTATGCCGGCTACTTCGGCGCCTGGTTCGGCGGGCTCGCCAGATGACGTGCTTTCGTCACGCGAAGCGGTGCCCGCTTCGCCCCAAAGCGCTTCAGAGATCGAGCTTGGCAAGGCCGGCCCGGTCGAGCAGGACGATTTGTCGCTGGGTCTGGCCGAGGAAACCCAGAATTCCCTTGCCGTGCAGACAAGACAGCGCGCGCGACACCGTTTCCAGGGTGAGGCCGAGATAGTCGGCGATGTCGCGGCGGTTCATCGGAAGCGCCATCACGCCTGCGGCCGACAGCCGGCGGTCCATTTCGAGCAGGAAGGCCGCCACCCGTTCCAACGAGGTCTTGCGGCCGAGCAGCAGCATGTGGTCCTCGGCGTGCTGCAGGTTGCTCGTCGTCATGCTCAGGAGGTCACGGGCGACCAGCGCGTCGGTCTCAGCCACATGCTCGAGGCTGATCCGTTTCGCAAGACGAACGGTGGTGTCGACGATCGCCTCAGCCGTGAAGCGGTGCGATGGCCCGTTCTCCAGGCCAAAAATGTCGCCGACCAGATGAAAAGCGCCGATCTGTCGCCGTCCGTCGGAGAGCAGTTTGTAGCTGCGGACCGCGCCATCGATCACCTGGTAGACGTAGTCCGCAGGCTCCGCTTCGCCAAAGATTTCGGCGCCACGGTTGTATTTGAATTCGCTCAGGATGACCTCGGCCCGGGTCAGGCCGCCCAGCTCGCCGGTAAATTTCTGTCGGTTCGCCGGATTGGCGTTCACGTTGACAAACATGGGCTATCTCCCTGTTTGGCAGAGCTTTTTCGTTTGTAGAGGGGGCCGCCGCCCCTGCCTGTGAACGTGTACGACGCACAAGCCTCAACCGGCTATTGGCCCGGGAGGCATTGTCCCTACGGACACTGTCCCAAAGGACAATGTCCGAAGGGACATGCCGCAGACGGCACGCATCGTGGGAGGCGGTCGCCAGTATATTCCCGGACCCGCCATCGGATGCTAGCGTTTCGCCGATTTCAACCGGGTCCCCGGCGGGGTGATGATGCGTATCCGAGGACTGATTGTTTGTCTCTTTGTCGTCATGCTGCCGGTGAAAGCCCCGGCGCAGGGCCAGCGTGCGCGATCGATCCTGTTTCTCGACCAGTCGGACCTGCGCGGGCCGTTCTACTACGAAATCTTTCGCGCCTTCCGCCAGCGCATCGCGGCAGATGCGCAATCGCATGTGACCATCTACTCGGAAAGCCTCGATCTCAGCCGCTTCAGCGGCGCCGCGCACGAGCAGAGCGTGCGCGAGTATCTGCGTGAAAAATATCACGACCGGCCGATCGGCGTCGTCGTCGCGATCGGCACGGCGACGCTGGATCTGGTGCTGCGCTGGCGCAACGAGCTATGGCCGGGACTCCCCGTCGTGTTTGGCCTGATCGACGAGAACGATCTCGCCCGCGTGAGGACTGAGCCGGATGTCACGGGCGGCACTGTCGATTTGCGCCTGGCAGATGCCGTTCGTGCGGCGCGCGCTGTGGTGCCCCACCTGAACGGCATCGCCTTTGTCGGCGACGATTGGAACCGCCAGGTGGTGTTCGGGCACTGGAAGGAAGAGATGCGCACCGCCGCGGCCGGGCTGCAGGTCACCGAGTTGATTGGCCTGCCGATGAACGAACTCCGGCAGAAAGTGGCTGCGCTGCCCGATCGAACCGCCATCATCTATTCGGCTGTCTATTCCGACGAGGAGGGTGGATTTTATCCGCCGGCGGCGACGCTCAGATTCATGTCGAAGAATGCGAACCGTCCGATCATCGTCGCCGCGGAGACCTTTCTGGAATCCGGCATCGGAGGATTCGTCCTGCAGCCCGAGGCGATCGGCACGGATGCAGCGCGTCGTGCCATCAGGATCATCGGTGGGGAGGCCGTATCGCACATTCCGATCGCGCCGACCAACGCGGTCAAGCCGATCTTCAACGGGCTGCAGATGGGGCGCTGGAATGTCGGCGAAGCCGCCCTGCCGCCGGGAAGCGAAATCCGCTTTCGCGAACCGGGTCTCTGGCAGCAATATCAATGGCAGAGCGCCGCGGCCGTGACCGTGCTTCTGATGCAGGCAGGTCTGATCTCGATCCTGCTGCACGAACGCAGGCGGCGGAGCGCCGCCGAACAGGACGCGCGGCGGCGGCTCGCGGAGCTTGCCCATGTGCACCGGCAATCGATTGCGGGCGAGCTGTCCGCCTCGATCGCGCACGAATTGAACCAGCCCCTGGGCTCGATCCTGACCAACGCCGAGACGGCGGAGTTCATCCTTGATTCACCGAACCCGGACTTGCGGGAGCTCAAGGAGATCTTGGCCGATATTCGCCATGATGATCTGCGAGCCAGCCAGATCATCGGTCATATGCGCGGTCTGCTGAAGAGAACGCCGTTTGAGCTCAAGGAGGTCGATCTCAACGACGTCATGCGCGAAGCCTTCGAGCTGATGTCGGCACAGGCGGCGACGCGCAATGTCGCGCTTTATTTGAACGCAGCTCCGGGACGACTGCGGATTCACGGCGATTCGATTCAACTGCAACAGGTTATCATTAATCTCGTGTTTAATGCGATGGACGCCATGACCGAGATACCATTCGGCCGTACGATCATCGGCAAGACAGAGATTGAAGGAGGGAACGCATTGATTTCGATTTCGGATTCGGGTCCTGGCGTTCCCGCGGAGAACCCCAACGAGATATTCGATCCGTTCTTTACGACCAAGGAGCAGGGCATGGGCATCGGCTTGTCGATTGCACGTACGATCGTACAGGCGCACAAGGGACGGATCTGGGCTGAGAACCAGCCCGAGGGGGGAGCGACTTTCTCGATTTCGTTGCCGTTATTGCCGCGATAGGAGGGGCGCTTGCCCGGGACGGTCCATATCGTCGATGACGACGCATCCTTCCGAACTGCGCTCGAGCGCCGCATGCGGAAGGCCGGCTATGAGGTCGCGACCTATGCGTCGGCCCAGCAGCTTCTCGATCGACTGCCGGCCGACAGCGGGCCGGCCTGCATTCTGCTCGACGTCAAGATTCCCGGCTTGAGCGGCCCCGATCTGCAGGAACGACTGGCCGAGCTGGGCTCGACGCTGCCGATCATCTTCGTGACCGGCTATGCCGACGTGCGCGCGACGGTGAAGGCGATCAAGGCCGGCGCGGAGGACGTGCTCACCAAGCCGATCACATCGGACCAGTTGCTGCCCGCGATCGAACGGGCGCTGGCGCATCACCAGACCTCGCGCGGCCAGAAGGCAAGGCTGGATGAACTGCGCGCGCGCCTTGCGCGGCTGACCCCGCGCGAAACACAGGTGTTCGAGCTCGTCGTGCAGGGCAGGATCAACAAGCAGATCGCGCAGCAACTGGGCGCCACCGAGCGCACGATCAAGGCGCACCGGCACAAGGTCATGGAGAAGATGGGCGTCGAATCGCTCGCCGAGCTGGTTTCCATGGCTGAGCGGCTCGACGTCTTGCGGCGCCTGTCCCCCGGCATCGGCAAGATCGATTGACCCTGGAGACATTTGAGGAAGATCCCAGGCTTTTCGTTCCTATTGTTCCAAGGGACAATAGGAGCGCCGATGCATGAGGCATACTCATAGATGATTGCGACCGGTCGCGAGTTGCGGCACGAAAGCGTAACCGAGCGAACGCATTTGCGAAGGTTCATTCGGCATTCATTTCGCTTACGCCAGCCTTACGCGGCGGTCACTTGACGATTGTGTGCTGCTGGCGATTGATTGACCAGATTCGTATCAAGGGTTGCACGTTGTCCAATCAGGGACTCGTCTTTGTCGTCGACGACGATGTCGGCATTCTCAAGGGCGTCAAACGCCTGCTGAAACAGCACGGCTTTGACAGCACCCTTTTTGCGTCGGCGGAGGCGTTCGAGAACTGCGACGATTTCGATGCAGCCATCTGCATCATTCTCGATATCCAGCTCGACGGCGTTTCGGGCATCGAAGTGCGATACCGATTGATCGACGCAGGCATTTCCCTGCCGGTCATCTTCATCACGGCCAATGACAGCGACGCGGTTCGCGCCGCCGCCGTCGAGTCGGGATGCATCGCCTATCTGACGAAGCCGTTCGCTGCGAGATCGCTGATCGAACCGATCGAGAGAGTGGTGGCCGCCCGCGCTCATTAGCAGCGGCGCGCGGTCAGGGGCGCTCTATTCGTCGATGTCCTGCTCGAACGTCTGAGCCGGCGGGTTCCTGCGAACGCTGGCAAATTGCGCGAGCGGCAATGTCGTAGTCACGGTGAGGACGTTGGAATCGACGACCTCCACAGCAAGCGTCTGCCCCGCTGCCATTTCCTCGATCATTTTGGGATCGGCCACTTCGGCGGCAATGCACGTGTTGGTTAGGCACCAGACGTAGGGAATCTGGTGAGCGGCGCCCTGGTCGATGGCGACCTTTACACCGGCCGGCAAATAGAGGCCGACGGGTAGAAACAATTGCAGCCGGGCCGCACTCTCGCCTTCGCGCTCGATCAGGTCGGCACGGACTGCGACCTGGCCGGTGTCCCAGGTGCCGCTGATGCTGGTGCGGCAGACCATGCTGGCGCCACCGGGCTTGAAGCACACTTTGCGCCAGTCGCCATATTTGATGTCTCTCGCCATGCGCTGGCCGCGCGGCGCGATCGTTCCGTCGGACGTCGTGCCAGTTCCGGCGGCCTTCTCGTCGCCCAGCGCGACGCCCAGGAGAACCAACAGAAACAGCGATGATGCGAACGCCATGCTGATGATCGATGGCGGCAGGATTGGAGGTGGGTCCTTCATGGTCGTCTCCGTGTGTTGTTGATCGCTACGGATGCCGATCGAGAAACCGGCTGACCAGCGGTGCCCACAGCGGAATGGCGTCGGCGCGATCGACAAAGTAGTGCCCCTCATCGCTAAACGGCGGCATCAGGTGGTATTCGGCATCGCCGCCGGCGCCGGTATAGGCGTCGTACATGCGCTTGGACAAAGCCGGGCCGAAAAACGTGTCGTTCTCGATGTAGATCCACAGCATCGGGGTGCGCGCGATGTGCCCGAAATCAGCGGCGGCCTCGACGAGCTTGTCGGGCGCACAATTGTTGTTGGGCTTGCCGCCGACGCGTCCGCCGCGGCCGGCGGCGAACACGATGATCGCCCGGACCGAGGGCAGGTTGCGGCTGGATAGTGCAATCCCGGCCCAGCCTCCGGCGGATTGACCGACGACGATGGCGCCGTTCGGGGTCGTCAGCTTTCTCTCGACGGCGTAGTCGATGATCCATTGGTCGATCAGCGCGACGGCAAGACCGGCATCATGAAAGTTCGGATTGTCGCAACTGCCGATTTTTGAATAGAACACGCCAAAAAGCCCGCGCTCCGGCACGTCGACGGCGGCGGCGCCATAGCCCGATCCCGTCGGCGCCACGACCATGTTGCCCTGTCGCGCGAACCAGAGCGCCGCATCGCGGAATTCGACCAGCGGAAAGAAACTGCGATCGCGCGCGTTGAGCGAGACGCCATGGTTCATGATGACCAGCGGAAACGGCCCGTTGCCGACGGGATGAACCACATAGGCGAGCGTCGGCAGCGTCAGGGGCAGGGCCCAGATTTCTTCCTGGACCGCGCGCGGGCCGGCATCGTTCTCTGCGGCGCAGGCGATTGGTGCCGCAAGCGCGAGCAGGCCGCCCAACAGAAAGAGGAACCGAAGACCTCGACGCATGGCAACTGATCCATCTCTATGGACGCCCAAGGCCAGGAGATCATCATAGAAGCATGTCGCGCGGAAACTGCCCGGTCTTGATTTACATCAAGGGTGGTCTCGCGGGCTTTTCATCGCTGCGCATACGCTCTCCTCGATCAACCCGAACTCGATCAACCCGAAAAGGTCAGTGTCACGATCAGGGGTCCGAGGATGGTCAGCAGCACGTTGCCGACGGCATAGGGGACCGCCACGCCCAACACCGGTGTCTGACTCTCGGCGACCTCACAGGCGCCGGTTACGGCGGCATCGACCGTCATCGCGCCGGCGAGCGCGCCGCAGATGATGACAGGGTTCATGCGAAGGATGCGGTGAGCAAACAGGGTGGCGACGACGAGCGGAACGAGGGTGACGACGACGCCCATGCCGAGAAGCAGGAGCCCCTGCGCCTGGATTGCGGCGATCGCCGCCGGGCCATTGGCCAGACCGATCGCGGCGATGAAGCCGCCGAGTCCGAGGTCGCTGAGGGTCTGCTGGGCTGCCGGTGGCAGTGCGCCGATATCGGGCCGCCGCACGCGCAGCCAGCCGCAGACCAGACCGGCGATCAGCGCGCCGCCCGCGCCGCCGAGCGTGATCGCGAATGAGCCGGCCTTCAGACTGGCGAGTCCCACTAGCAGGCCGGCCGCGATACCCGCTGCGAGGAACGCGATGTCGGTGCGGTCGCTGTAGCGCAGCACCTGGCCAACTCTGGCGGCGGCCTGCTCGACATCGCCGGTCGTGCCCACGAGCGTCATGATGTCGCCGAGATAGATCCTCGTGTCCGGGGTCAGCGGCACTTCCCGTCCGTTGCGTTTGAGATCTCGCAAATAGACGCCGCGCGCGTCGTCACCCAGCTGTTCGACGATCTCCCGCAAGCTGCGGTCGTGCAGCGCCATCGCGTTGACAACCACGTCCAGGATCTCGCCGGAAACGTGGCGCAGGACGTCCCCACCATCGATCTCGGGCCCGATGCAGGCGGCGCCCGCAATGATGGCGGCGCTCGGTCCGGCGAGAACGACCTCATCTGCCTGCTGGAGCAGGGCGCTCCGATCCGGCTCCAGATGCTTGTCGCCGCGAACGATGCGCTCGACAATGACCCGCTTGCCGATCAGGTCTTCAATGGCGCCGACGGTCTGGCCGGCGGCCACCGTCACGCGATAGACCCGCGCGTTGAACTTTCGATAGACGAGGTTCGCATCGCGCGTCGGAGGCTTCGCCCCCGAGAGCGCGGCTTCGAGCTTTTTGGCTTCATTCTTGAGATCGACGCCCATCAGCCGGGGCGCGGCAAAGGGAACAAACAGAAGCGTGAGGATGTAGCCGAGGATGTAAGTGACCGCGTATCCGGCGGCGATGTTGGCCTGCTGCTGGCGCAGCGCATCGTCGGACAGGCCGAACTGCGCCAATGCGCCCGAGGCCGTGCCGATCATCGAGGATTGCGTGAGGGATCCGGCCGCAAGTCCCGCGGCCGTGCCTGCATCCAGGCGGAAGCTGAACGCAAAACCGAGAACGATGATGAGGCCTGATATCCCGATCGCGAGCGCCAATCCCACCTGCGACAGGGTGCGCAGACTGAGGGACGCGAAAAATTCGGGTCCCGAGCGATAGCCGATGGTGAACACGAACAGGCTGAACAAAAGCGATCTGAGCAGGGGTGGAATGGTGAAAGTGCCGAGCTGCCCGATCACGACGGCCACGATCAGGATGCAAGCCGTCGATCCCAGCGCAAAGCCCTTGACGCGGATGCGGCCCAGCACGGTTCCGATTGCCACGGACAGAAGAAGGAAAATCTCCGGCGCAGTCGCAATCATCCATCTGATCGTACTCATCGCAAGACGCCCTAGCCAAGCCCTGTATGTGAAGGGTCCCGCGCGCGAGTCGGGAAGCGTTGATTCAGATCAAGCCGAGCGTGCGGGCCGACACATCTGCTCGATCGTCTCTGCCAGGGTCCTGGCAGGCGGCGCAAGCTTCGAACCGAATGGAGATCGGATCGGCCCATGCATCAATCCAGTGGGGGCGCGGCTCACCCGAGAGGAGACGCTGCAAATTGCCGTCATGCTGGCGGCCGTCGGCGGGTACCTCGATGCCTATACCTGGATCATGCATCGCGTCTTCGCCAACGCGCAAACCGCAAATCTGGTCTTCCTGTGGGTCTACGCAACGGCAGGCGAATGGCAGAAAGCGCTCTATTACGTTCCGCCGCTGATCGCCTTCTGCCTCGGCGTGATCATGGCATCCTATTTGCGGCTTCTGGCCGGCTCCGCCGCCGGCAGGATCAGCATTCTCTTCGAGATCGTATTCCTTTTCGTGGTGGCGGTTCTTCACAACAGGGTCCCGGAGCTCGCAGGCACGCTCGGCATCTCGTTCGTCGCCGCGATGCAGACCGCGAGTTTTCCCAAGGTCGAGGAATGGACCTACAGCTCGGTGATGGCGACGAGCAATTTCCGCCACTCGATCGAGGGGCTGTTCGCAGCGCTTGCGATGCCATCCGCCGTCAACCGTTTTCGACGACCCTGGGTCTTCGGCAATATCTGCATCGCCTTCGGGATCGGCGCCGCGCTCGGCGCATTCGTCACCAAGGAACTGCCAAGCTTCAGCCTCGCAATCCCCGTCACGGTCCTGCTGGCGGTGTTGTTGCGCTGCGAGCTGGGCGGCGCATCCATGATCAACAGAGAGCGCGCGGCCGATGAGAGAGGCTTGATTTAAATCAAGACTCGGGCACCTCACAACTTCCTACGCTCGCGTTCAATCACAAGGCGCGCAGGTCGGGAGGACATCCATGCAGGACAGCCAGGCTCAGGAACGGCGTATCGATCAGTTCTTCTCCGGACCAGGCGCGCGGGCCGACGAATGGCGCTCACTGCTCGAAGCAGCCAAGGCATGGTCGTCGGGATCGGAAGATCGCAGGCGGTTCGAGACGCTGCTCGGCCAGATTGCCGTGATGGAAGAGTTTCACGCCTTTCCGGGTCCCCGGCTGATGTCCGCGCTCCGGGATCGCGCAGCATCGGGCGATGCGTCGGGCACGCTCGCGCTGGCGATGCGGATTACGCAGTCGCTGCAGACCAGGTCTTTCCGCCAGCATACCGGCGACTGGGATCTGCACGCCGAGGGCGACGGAGAAATCCCGGACCTGCTGCCGCCGGCGTTCGGCCACACCGAACAGCGCCGGCCGTACTTCGAAACGCTGGTCGTGACCGGCGTGCCCTCGGCGAACTGGCCAGGCCTTGCCGCCGAATGGCGTAGGCTGCGCCGTCCCGTCGACCAGTTCATTTACGAGCCGGTCTTCGTCGGCAGCTTTGAGGACGCCTTCTGCGCCACGATGCTCAACCCTGATATCGCGGCCGTCATCGTCAATGAGGGCTTCTCGCAGCGCTCGCGGCACGATGCGCCGGTGCTGCGCACCTTGACTGCATCGCTCGAGAAGCAGCAGGGCGCCGACTCCGCGCTCGGTCTGGCGCAGACCTTGAAGCGCGTTCGGCCCGAGCTCGATCTCTATCTGGTGTCCAACCAGAATGTCGAGGAATTGGCGGGGCGCCCGGACACCGATGCGGTGCGCCGGATCTTCTATTCCGTCGAGGAACTGCTGGAACTGCATCTGGCCGTGCTCGAGGGCATCCAGGACCGTTTTGAGACGCCGTTCTTCGACAACCTCAAGAAATACGCCCAGCGTCCGATCGGCACCTTCCATGCGCTGCCGATCGCGCGCGGCAAGTCGGTCTTCAGGTCGGACTGGATCCGCGACATGGGCGAGTTCTATGGACCGAACCTGTTCCTCGCCGAGAGCAGCGCGACCACCGGCGGGCTCGACAGTCTCCTTGAACCCACGGGAAACATCAAGAAAGCGCAGGACAAGGCGGCGCGGGCGTTCGGCGCCGATCACGTGTTCTTCGTCACCAACGGCACCTCGACGTCGAACAAGATGGCGGTGCAGGCGCTGGTCGGACCCGGCGACATCGTGATCGTCGATCGCAACTGCCACAAGTCGCATCATTACGGAATGGTGCTGGCCGGCGCGCAGCCGCTCTACGTCGAGGCCTTCCCGATGACGGAATACTCGATGTACGGCGCGGTCCCGCTGAAAACCATCAAGCAGGCGTTGCTGAATCTCAAGGCTGAAGACCGGCTGCACCGCGTCAAGATGCTGGATCTCACCAACTGCACCTTCGACGGCCACATCTACAACACGCGCCGGGTGATGGAGGAGTGCCTCGCGATCAAGCCCGACCTGATCTTCCTGTGGGACGAGGCCTGGTTCGGCTTTGCACGCTTCTCGCCATTTCTGCGTCCGCGCACGGCGATGGGCGCAGCCAACGACATCGAGGCCTGGATGCACGATCCCAAATCCGTGCAGGCCTACGAACAGCAGCGCGCCGAACTCGGCGACAATCCATCCGACGAGTTGTTGCTGCGAACGCGACTGATTCCGGACCCGCGCCAGATCCGCCTCCGCGTCTATCAGACCAACTCCACGCACAAATCGATGTCGGCGATCCGGCAGGGTTCGATGCTGTTCGTCAAGGATGTCGAATTCCACACCGTGGAGGCGCAGTTCCGCGAAGCCGTGTTCACGCACGCCTCGACCAGCCCGAACCAGCAGTTGATCGCGAGCCTGGATGTTGCGCGACGGCAGATGGAATTGGAAGGTTATGGGCTCGTCGCCAACGCGATCGAGATCGCGTTTGCGATTCGCCGTGCGGTGGCCGCCAATCCGCTGATCTCGAAATATTTCAGCGTGCTGGGGGCCGACAAGATGGTGCCGGCGGAATTCCGCAGCAGCGGCTTTTCCGACTTTTTGGCGAACGGCGTCAACTGGGGCCAGGTGCTGAAGAGCCTGCACGACGACGAGTTCTGCCTCGATCCGACCCGCATGACGCTGGTGTGCGGCACGGCAGGTTTCGACGGCACGCAGTTCAAGGGCATGCTCGCCAATCGCTACGGCATCCAGGTCAACAAGACCTCGCGCAACTCCGTGCTGCTGCAATCCAACATCAACAACACCCGCAGCGATGTCGCCCATCTGATCCGCGTGCTGGCCGAGATCTCCGGCGAGGTCGATCGCGACCTGGTGCAGGGCGGCGCCAATGCGCGCGCGGTCTTCGAGGCGCGGGTGAAGAGCCTGATGACGGACGTGCCGGACCTGCCGAATTTCTCGCACTTCCATGCCGGCTTCCGCGGCGATGCCGGAGACAAGACCAACGAGGGCGACATCCGCTCCGGCTTCTATGCCGCCTATGATGCGAATGGATGCGAATACATCCGCCTCACCGATCCCGAGCTCGACCGCCGGCTCAAGAATGGTCCCGACCTCGTTTCGGCGAATTTCGTCATTCCGTACCCGCCGGGTTTCCCGATCATGGTGCCCGGACAGGTCATCACCCAGGAAGCCATCGATTTCATGCGCAAGCTCGATGTCAAGGAGATCCATGGCTACAACGCCGTGCAGGGCCTCAAGCTGGTGCGGCCGGAGGCGTTGATCAGGTTCGGCGAGCGCCGCCACACGCCGGCGTCCAGCTTTCGCCCGGCCGCCGAGTGAGGGAGACGTGCCATGCAGGGCTTCTTCACCTTTCTTCAGCAGAATCCGTATCTCCTTCTATTCTTTGTGGTCGGTCTCGCGGTTTGGATAGGCCGCGCCAGCATCAAGGGCTATGGCCTCGGCATGGTCGCCGGCGCCATCGTCGTCGGCGCCGCGATCTCAGTGATCGCCTCGCTCTATGGCGTCAAACTCGAGCTGAACAATTTTGCCAAGAGCCTGTTCTACTACCTCTTCATGTACGGCGTCGGCCTGCGCGTCGGACCGTCCTTCATCAACAGCCTGAAGGGTGACGGGCTGAAGTTCACCCTCCTCGCGGTAGTCTCGAGCGTGATCGGTCTGGCGCTCGTCGTCGGCGGCGCCAAGCTGTTCGCGTTGCCGACCGGGGCGGCCGGCGGCATGCTGGCGGGGTCGCAGACCATGTCGGCGGCGATCGGCTCCGCCGAGCAGGCCGTGACCTCGGGCGTAGTCAAGCTGGCGCCCGGCGCAAAACCTGAAGATGCCTCCGGCATGATCGCGCTGTCCTACGGCATCACCTATATCTGGGGCACGGTCGGCATCATCCTGATCTGCAAATATCTGCCGCGCTGGTGGGGGATCGACGCGCGCGCCGCCGCCAAGGCCTATGAGGAGGAATACGGCGTCAGGGACGTCGAGGGCGGCGCGCTCACCGGCTATCGGCCGTTCGGCCTGCGGGCGTATCGACTGGAGAACCCGGCGACGGCCGGGCTCAGCATCGCTGGATTTCGCCAGAGCCATCCAGAATACCGGATCATCAACGTCCTGCGCGGCGGTCAGCAGCAGCTCGGGGGCGATCCCGAGATCGTCCTGCAGAAAGGCGATGTCATCGCGCTCGGCGGCTCGGTCGGCGCCTTGACCGACAAGATGGGCTTGATCGGACCGGAAGTGGCCGATGCCAAGGCGCTCAACATTCCGCTCGACCAGGCCGAAATCCTGGTCACGAACAAGAAGGTTGTCGGCCAGACGCTGGAGAGTTTTCGCGGCGATCCGATCGCCGGTCAGCTTCAGCTCGTACGCTTCGAGCGCGGCGGCGTGCCATTCCCCGCCGGCCTGAAGACCGAGCTGCAGCGCATGGACGTGATCTCGGTGGTCGGGCTGAAGACGGCCGTCAACGATCTCGCCGCCATGTGGGGCCGGGTCGCGCGGACCAACACGTCGACGGACTTGTTGACACTCGCGGCCGGGATGATCCTGGGCTTCCTGATCGGGCTCGTCCAGTTTCCGGCGTTCGGCGCGTCGATCGGTCTCGGCAATGCCGGCGGCCTGCTGCTGTCAGGTGTGATCGTGTCGTCGGTCGTCTCCCGGCTGCGCTTCTTCGGCAACACGCCGAACGCCGCACGCAACGTGCTGGAAGACCTCGGCCTGGTCGTGTTCGTCGCGATCGTCGGCGTCAACGCGGGAGCAGGGCTGCTGGCCCAGCTCACCGGGGCGGTCGCGCTCAAAATCTTCATCGTCGGCTTCATCGCCTGTTCGATCCCGCCGTTCATCGTCTGGGCGATCGGCTACCACGTCTTCAAGATCAATCCGGCCGTCCTGATGGGAGGCGTTGCCGGTGCGCGGTCGCATTCCGGCCCGTGCCGCGAGGCCGCGGTCGAAATCCAGAGCACGGTGCCCTGGATCGGATTCCCGGTCGGCTACGCCGTGTCCGGCATTCTGCTCACCGTGTTCGGTTATTTTGCGATGATCCTTGCGCAGTAACCAATCGAGCTCGACAAGATTTCACAAGGGGAGGCGTCATGACCAAGTACAGTCGACGGATTGTTGTAACGGGCCTGGCAGGCTCGCTGATGGCAGCAGGCTTTTCAGGCACCGCTCAGGCCGAAACCGGTGCCGTCCGGGTCGTGTTCACCAAGGGCGGCTTCATCGTCGGGGTCGGCGGCGGCGACGGCGTGCTGACGTTCCGCGGCCAAAACTATCCGTTCACCGTATCGGGCATGAGCGTCGGTTTCACGATCGGGGCCTCGACGACAAAACTGATCGGCCGCGCCTTGAACATCCGCAGCCCGGGCGACATTGCAGGGAGCTACGCGGTGATCGGCGCCGGTGGCGCGCTCGCGGCCGGTGCCGGCGGCGTGCAGTTGCAAAACGAGAAGGGCGTGATCCTGCAACTGCACGGTCCCAAGGTCGGCGTCGAGCTGTCCGCTGCGGTCGGCGGCGTCAGTATCGCGCTCCGGTAAGGAGCCGTCGCAGGAGATCGTTTATGTGGCGCTCCATCCTGGCGATCGCGGTGCTGGGCCTGACATCCGTCTCGGCTTTCGCCGCCGACTGCAGGGTCACCGGCCGGCCATCCGAGTTCGGTGTCGACATGACGGCTTACTTCGCCGTCAGGTCGGGCGAAACCTGCAAATTCCCGATCAGAATGCCCGGCATGATGAAGAGTTCCGGCGTTGCCCAGGCGCCGGCGCACGGCAAGCTCAGCCAGCTCAACCTGACGACCTTCACCTACGCGGCGGCACGCGGCTACAAGGGCGCCGATAGCTTTGCCATCTACGGCGTAGGGGAGGGTCCCTACGGCTCCGGCCGGTCGGTGATCACGGTGAATGCAACGATACAATAAGCCGGTGAGAAGCGGCCGTCGCAATGACGGCCGCTTTGGCTCAGTAGCGTTCGGCGACGAATGTCAGCCCGCGCAGGGGTTTCTGGTCGTCATAGCGCCCCTTCTTCGAGCGTTTCGGCAGGCGCACCCGCTCGTCCGGCAGCCGCTTGAAGGGGATGGTCTTGAGCAGATGCGCGATGCAGTTCAGTCGCGCGCGGCGCTTGTCGTCCGAGCGGATGAGGTACCAGGGCGCATGCTTCGAGTTCGTCGCCTTCAGCATCAGGTCTCGGGCGCGCGAATAGTCGTACCAGCGCCGGTAGGATTCCAGATCCATCGGGCTCAGCTTCCACTGCCGCATGGGATCGTCGATGCGGGCCTTGAACCGGCGTTCCTGCTCCTCCATTCCGACCTCGAGCCACAGCTTGATCAGGATGATGCCGGCATCGACGATATATTTCTCGATTTGCGGGCAGAGCTCGAGGAAACGGTCGTGCTCCTCGGCGCCGACAAAGCCCATCACGTATTCGACACCGGCGCGATTGTACCAGCTGCGGTCGAAGATCACGATCTCGCCGCCGGCCGGAAAGTGCTGGATATAACGCTGCACGAACATCTGCGTCTTTTCGCGGTCCGAGGGCGCGGGGAGGGCGACGACCCGGAACACGCGCGGGCTGACCTTTTCGGTGATCGCCTTGATCGTGCCGCCCTTGCCGGCGGCATCCCGTCCTTCGAACACGATGATGACACGGATTTTTTTTGCCTTCACCCATTCCTGCAGATGGCAAAGCTCGACCTGGAGCTTGCGCAGCTCTTTTTCGTAGTCCTTGCGCTTCAGCTTCGGCGTGGCCAGTTCGCCTTCGGCCTCGGGAATCCGCAGCATGGCGTCAATCCGTCTTCCAGCTGATGGTGACACCGATGTCGCCGGGCATGCCGCCCGGAAAATCGATCACCTGGTAGCGGATGCGGTATCCGCGCGGCTTCAGATAGTCGGACCAGAGCTGAAAGATCTCCCTGGGGATTCCGGTCAGCGTCTTTTCCCAGCCGGCCTCCATCTGGTTGATGGCGCGGCCCTTGTCGGTGCACAGGATATTGGGAAACCGGTAGACCTGGACCTCGCTCATGCCGTTGCGGACCGCGCGCTGGATCACGCTGGAGGCGAGCTTGACCTTCTCGTCTTCCGAAAGCCCCGATGGCTTGCTGAGTTTTTCGATCAGCGCGCGTTTCTCGGCCTCGGCTGCGGCGGCCGCCCTGGCGTGCTGGTCGGCCTTTTCCGCCTCCTTCAGGGCAGCCTGCTTCTGGATATCCTTCGCCGTCGGCAGCAGATCGTCGATCTTTTCGGACATGGCGCCATCCCTTCTTTTTGAAACCGGAATCCCTGGCCATCGCCCGATGCTAGGGCGGCGGCGGAACTCCCACCCTTGATTCAGATCAAGCCTCCACGCCCGCACGCCGGTTTCGCTGTCACTGGCCGAAGATCGCGCGGTGCGGAGTGACATCGCACCGCGGTGCCGGTCCTTACGTTCCGGGAGAGCTCATGACGACCTCGCAAAACCCGCTGGCACCAGAGCATCTGCCATTCTTCATCACGCCGCCGGGCGAGCCCGACGTGCTGTTCAACATCATGGTCGTCTTCGTCGTGCTCTGCATCGTCGGCCTGGGCGTGATTTTCTTCACCATCCATACGTTGCCGGAGCGGATGGCGCACAGAACCAAGAAAGTGCAGCTCGATTTCGTCGCGATACTCGGTCTGATCGCGCTCTTCACGAACGAGCATATCTACTGGATCGCCGCGCTGATCCTTGCCTTCATCGACCTCCCGGACTTCCTCACGCCGATGCAGCGCATCGCCTCAGCCGTGGAAAATCTCGCCCCGCCCGAGCCTGCAGAAGAGCCGGGTGCGGAGAGTGCAAAACCCCTGGCGGCGAGCCCGGATCGCGGGCCGGGCGAGGCGACACCGAAGCCGTCAGAACGCGTTGACGCCCGTCCGGCGCAAAAGGGGGCCGCCCATGCTTGAGCTCATGCTGTGCTCGTCGCTGACCCTGCTTCCGGACTATCTGATCCGCCGCTATGTCCAGGGCAAACGCATCGGCCACGAGATCACCCTGTTCTCGGTGTGGTACGAGCTGCGCTGGGGCATCACGCTGTGCCTGATCCTGACCGTCCTCCTCATCACACTTGTCCTGTACAACCATCCGTCCTCCAAGAACGTCAACGCGCTGTTCCGCACCATCTCGATCTTTGCGGACACCGGTGGACGGGTGGAGAAGGTCTTTGTCGGCTATAACCAGAAGGTGAAGAAGGGCGATCCGCTGTTCAAGCTCGATTCCAGGCGGCAGGAGGCCGAGGTCGACACCGCCCGCGCCCGCATTGCCGAAGTCGACGCGGCCATGGTGACGGCGCGAGCCGATATTCTGACCAGCCAGGGCAAGCTCGATGAGGCCAAGAGCGACTATCAACAGGCGCTCGACGAATTGAACACCAAGCAGAAACTCTACGAGCGTAATCCGGACGTTGTCGCAACGCGCGAGCTCGAGAAGCTGCGGACGCTTGTCGCAGCGCGGCAAGGCAGCGTCGACGCCGCGGATGCCGGCAAGCAGGCGGCGGAGACGCGGCTTTCGACCGTCCTGCCCGCGCAGAAGGCCAGCGCGGAGGCGCAGCTTGCCGCGGCCAAGGTCGAGCTCGCGCGAATGACGATCTATGCCGGGGTCGACGGACGGGTCGACCAGTTCGTGCTGCGGGTTGGAGACGTGGTCCAGCCGGCGCCGGTGACCAGGGCGGCGGGCATCATCATTCCCGAGGGGGCCGGCGAAGACAGGCTGCTTGCCGGGTTCAATCAGATCGAAGCCCAGGTCATCAAGGTCGGCATGGTCGGCGAGGCGACCTGCATATCAAAACCTTTGACCATCATTCCACTGGTCGTCACCCAGGTGCAGGACGTCATCGCCGCCGGTCAGATCCTGCAGACCAATCAGTTGACCGAGATGGAGAAGATCGGTCCACCCGGCACCGTGCTGGCGATCCTCGAACCGCTCTACGAAGGCGTGCTCGACCGCGTTCCGCCGGGCAGCAGCTGCATCGCCAATCTCTATTCGAGCAATCATGAACGGCTTGCGAACGAAAACCTCGGTTCATTTCAGCGAGTCTATCTGCATGCCATTGACGCGATTGCGCTGATCCACGCGCTGGTTCTCCGTCTTCAGGCCGTGGTGCTGCCGCTGACGACGCTGGTGTTCGGTGGGCATTGATCGCGTTCGGCCGCGAGCCGGACAAGCCGTTACGTCAACTGCAGTGGGAATGTTTGGGGGAGAGTGACAATGGTGAGGACGTTTCGATCGGTCGCCATGGCGACGGCGCTCTTGGGATTGAGCGTGCTGCGACCGGTCAACGCGGAGGCGTTCGACCTGACAGGAGCCTGGGCGACGCAAGCGGATCTGTGCGGCCTGGTGTTCACCAAGAAGGCGGGGAAGGTTGCCTTTGCCGAGATGTCAGACCTCTACGGATCGGGTTTTGTGATTGACGGCAAGAACATCAGAGGCAAGACCGCGCAGTGCACGATCCAGTCACGAAAAGACGACGGCGACAGCATCGAGCTGGCCGCGGCCTGCGCGACCACGATCATGAAACAGAACGTGCGGTTTCCGCTGAAGGTGCTGGACAACGACAATATCGTCAGGCTGTTTCCGGAAATCGAGGGCATGACCCTTCGATATGCGAGGTGCAAGCTCTAAACAGCCCAGTCGGTGCCTGCGGAAGGCCACGCAACGACAGCGATCAGTCGCGAGGCTGCCACTGCAGTCACTGCGGGCTTGCCAGCGCGGCGCGCCGGTCGCTGATCAGGGTCTCCAGCCGGTGAGCGGCGACGTTGAGGCTCGTGACGTTGGAGGCTTCGGCATCGTCCGCCACGGCGACGATCCGATGCGAGCGCAGCAGGCGATCGATCTCGTCCTCGATCTCGTCGAGTTCCTTGACACCATTGGCCATCCTGATCCGCGCGGACAGCGCGTAGAGGTGATCGAGAAAATCCCCCTTGGGCACGACCTGATCGTCGCCAAGATATTTGCGCGCGGCCGCCGCAACGGACACGAGCCCGCCCAGCACCATCGGCACCAGAAAGATCAGGTTGCCCCATTTGTCGAGGAAGCTGACCTGGTTGCCGTTGTAGAAGGTGACGGCGCCGGGATGCGCGGGCAGATAGGCATCCGGCTCGATGTCGGGCGCGGCAAGCTGGGCCAGCATCGGCCACTGGCCGATCAGGTCCCTGCGCGCATTCATCAACGACTCGGTCAGCGTCGTGACCAGGTCGTCATCGAGGTCCTTCCTGGCAACCAGATCAAACGGCACCCGCAGCGTCGTCACGTCGTCGCTCGGGCTCGGCGGCGATCCCCGCAACGTGCCCTTGGGAATATCGAAGGATTCGTAGGCCCGCTCCCGCTCGGCGATCGCGCCTGCGGTCTCGATCGCGATCAGGACCGGAAGCGCCTTGCCATTGGGGGAAAACACCCCGCGCAGCAGCGCAATGTATTTGTCCGTCAGTGGAGCGACGACGAGGAGGAGGGCAACCTCCTTGGCCGAAACCGCACGCCGCACGTCCGGAAGCGCGAGCGGCTTGAACGTGACGTTGCGGCGATCAAGCCCGTATTCCCTGGTCAGGATCTGCACGAGCTTTGCGTTGATCTCGGCGCCGATCACGCCGATCGTGACACGCTTCACATTGTCCAGATCGTCGATGGGGGAGCCCGGCGGCGCGACCAGCAGCACCACGCCGCGCGTCACCACGACCACGGCGCGCGCCTTTTCCATGTCGGCGGCGTCGCCGCGCACGACCGCAAGGTCCACCGCGCCCGATGCAAAGGACGCGGCCGCCTCGAGCGCGCTCGGCGTCTCCTTCATGCTGAGGCGCACCGGCGCGCCGGTCTGGGCCAGATGCGCCGCGATTGCGGCGACGAGTTTTGGCGCTTCGCCGTCCTGCGAGCCGACAGCAACGGTCAATGTCGTCGGCCGCACGAACCAGCGGTAGGAGACGAAGCCAGCCGCCGCCAGCAGGCAGGCCATGCCGGCGACGACCAGGATCCGCTGTTGTCGTGACAGTCGGGTCAAGTGAAACGGGAGCCTAGCATCGGGTGTAGACCCGTCCGTAGGCATCTGTGACCTGCGCGCAACCCGGCGAGACCGCGTAGGCGCCCGCGGCGGCGGCCCCGGCGGCAACGGCAGCGCCGCCGACGACGGCCCGCCGCGTGGTCCGGCGTGCGACACCGGCATAGCTCATCGGCGTCAGCGGCCGTCCGACGCGCGCCTGCGCCGAAGAGAGCTGCGGACCGGATGCCGTCCAATGACCGTCCAGCGACAGCGCCCCAAGGAATGCAGCAGCAGCTCCGATGAAGATGACGGCCTTGCGTGATGTGATCGTCATTTTTTCTCTCCGATTGTGCCCGTCTTCTCTCCTGCGGTCGTGCCCGGCGGCAGTTCGTCGAATTGCATCATGTTTTCGGGCGCGAGACTGACTTTCATCGTGTCGGACGGCGGCTTGAACACGAAGGCGTCCGCCTCAGTGATCGCGTCGGTGTTCCAGTCCTTGATCCGCAGCGTGTATTGCGGCGCGCCGGCAAGCGTCTTGCTGGTGATGACATATTTGCGGATCACCGGGCGCGCGCCGGTCTCGATCCAGATCTGCCAGTCGGTGTCGACATCGCGGAACGCCAGATGCTCGCATTCGACGCCGTCGACGACGCCCTGGCCGATGTGCTTGGCATCGATCACGTTCGCCATCAGCTCCTCATAGGGGTGGCTGATGAGCAGGTCGGCTCCAGGCGTCGCGCCACCCGCGGACGATTGCAGCACGTCGATGATGTGATCGATATTGCCGGGATCGTCGGCCTGGACATAGGATTTCGCGTTGTTGCCGTAGACCGTCAGCGTCTTGCCGTCGTAGATCATTTCGGCATCGACATAGCCTCCGGTCCGCCTGATCCGAAGCTTGTCGGGGCGCTGCATCCTGAGCTGCCCGGAACTCGAAAACTGAATTTTTTGCAGGTCTGGCGTAATGATCTCGATATCGCTGTCGAATTTCGCCGAGATCGATTGCTGGCCAGCGATGTAGTCGGTCGCCGTTTTCAGGATCTGTGCGGCATCGTCAGCGCGCGCAATGCTTCCAATCGATGAGAGAGCGATCGCTGACCCGATGATCGCTGGCGCGTAGACAAGCCTTCCGAAGAGTTTTCTTGCGGCCATGGTCATCCTCCTGTTGGCGCGACGACACTCCGCGTCGGGGCCGACCGCTCCGTTGATTTAAATCAATGGCGGCGATCGCGCGCATCTCGATCGCTCGGCTTGCGAGCGCGGGCGCGAGGAGGTTTCGCAAGGTGGGAACTGCTCGTCGTGCGTCGGACCCTTGATCTTGATCAAGCCTCCGGCGCGTTGGCGGCAGTTCGGTTACGGCGCAGATTGGAAGGAGAGACGCCATGTTGCGTTGCAGAAGGCTGTTGCTGGCTCTGGCTATCGTCCTGGCGACGCCGCTCGTCGCGGCCGCGCAGAATGCGGGCGCCCAGCCGTCCCCATCGCCGTCGCCGTCGCCATCACCGTCATCGACAGACGAGCTCTTGAAACCCGAGCAGCTCGAAGCGCTGGTTGCGCCGATCGCGCTCTATCCCGATGCGCTGCTCGCCAACATGCTCGCGGCAGCGACGTATCCTCTGGAAGTGGTGGAGGCCGATCGCTGGGCGAAGGAAAACAAGAAGTTGAAGGGCGAGCAGCTCACGACGGAAGCCGGCAAGCAGGGCTGGGACGACAGTGTCAAGGCATTGGTCGCGACTCCGACGGTGCTCGACATGATGAGCGACAAGCTCGACTGGACCAAGAGTCTCGGCGACGCGATGCTGGCCCAGCAGGCGGATCTGATGGATGCGATCCAGCGGCTGCGGCAAAAGGCGCAGGCCAACAACAAGCTGGTCTCGACCAAGCAGCAGACGGTGACGGTGAAGACGCAGGAGAACAAGCAGGTCATCGTGATCGAGCCGACCGATCCAGGCACCATGTATGTTCCCTATTACGATCCGGCGGTGGTTTACGGCACCTGGCCCTACGCGGCGTATCCGCCCTATTATTGGGGCTACCCGTCCTACATCGGTGCCGGCGTGGTCGCCGCCGGTCTGGCGTTCGGCGCCGGTTACGCACTGGCGCGCTGGGGCAATTATTGGGGCGGCGGCGCCAACTGGGGTAGCCGGAACGTCTATGTCAATCACCGCACCAACAACTGGACGCACAATTCGATCCATCGCCAGGGCGTTCGCTACAACAACGCCAATGTCGCGCAGCGTTTTGGCAACAACAACCTGCGTGCTGGCAGCGCGGACCGCACGGACTTCCGCGGCCGTGGTGGCCAGCAGGTGCTGAACCCCGGAAAGGATCGCGCGGGTGCAGGTGATCGCGCTGGCGACCGCACCGGCGCAGGCGATCGCGGCCGAGGCGATCGTGCAGGCGCGGGCGACCGCGGCGGAGATCGTGCAGCTGCGCGGGATCGGGCCGGTGGAAATCGGGCAGATCGTGGCGGCGGCAACCGGTCGGGCGGCGCAAAGCAGGCGCGGTCAGCGGATCGCGGTCGCAGCGGCGGCGGCGCTGCGCGTGGCGGTGGCCGCGACAGTGCCATGCGGATGCAGTCGGGCAGGGCGGCCAGCAGCCAGGCAGCCCGTGGCCGGCAGAGTTTTGCGAGCATGGGAGGCGGCGGAGCGCGCGCATCCATGGGAGGCGGCGGCGCCCGTTCAATGGGAGGCGGCGGCGGCTTCCGTGGCGGCGGTGGCGGCGGTCGTGGCGGGGGTGGTGGCGGACGACGCTCCGATATCGCGCTGAAGCACGACGTGGCCTTGCTCGGTCACCTCGACAACGGCCTTGGTTATTATCGCTTCAGCTATCTCGGCAGCAATAAGGCCTATGTCGGCGTCATCGCGCAGGAGGTGCAGGTGCTGCGCCCCGACGCGGTCACGCGCGGGCGCGACGGCTATCTGCGCGTCTTTTATGACAGGCTCGGATTGAAATTCCGCAGTTACGACGAATGGCTCGCCGGCGGCGCGCGGCTTCCGGCAACGCGGGGGAGGATCTGATCATGACATCCCTCGTTTCAGCGCTGCTTCAAGGCTGCCGAAGCTCCGGCCTGATCGCCGCAGCATCGGTAGTTCTGGCGATGTCGCCTGTCTCGGCGCAGCAATCGTTCAAGTCAGCGGAGCAGGCGGCGGATGCGCTGGCCGGCGCCGTCAAGTCCGGTGCCGCCAAGAGCATGCTGAGAGTGCTCGGTCCCGACGCCGCCGAGATCGTGGACTCCGGCGATGCTGTCGCGGACAAGGATTTGCGCGAGCGCTTTCTGTCAGCCTATGAGGCCAAGCATGCCCTGAGCTATGACGGCGACAAGAAGGCCGTTCTCATCGTTGGAGCGGATGATTTTCCGTTCCCGATTCCCCTGACCCGCAACCGGTCGGGCTGGGAGTTCGACACCAATGCGGGTCGTCAGGAAATCCTGTATCGGCGAATCGGCCGCAACGAGCTCGATGCGATCCAGACCGCACTGGCCTATGTCGACGCCCAGAACGACTATGCGGACAAGGACCCCGCCGGGGCCGGGAAGGGCGTCTACGCGCAGCGCTTCGTCAGCAGCCCGGGCAAGAAGGATGGCCTGTTCTGGCCGTCCGATAACAACGAGAGTCCGCTCGGCGAGCTGGTCGCCGAGGCGTCAGCCGACGGCTACAAGCTCAGCGAGGAGCCGCAGCCCTATCACGGCTATTACTATCGGATCCTGACGCGGCAGGGCCCGAACGCGCCGGGCGGCGCGCTGAATTATGTCGTGGGCGGCAAGATGCTCGGCGGATTTGCGCTCGTCGCCTACCCGGCCGAGTACGGCAACTCGGGCGTGATGACGTTTTTGGTCAACCATGCCGGCACGGTCTACCAGAAGGATCTGGGCGAGCGGACCGAAGCCATTGCCGGTCGCATGCGGGCGTTCGACCCCGATCAGACCTGGAAGAAGACCGAGATCGAGAGTCCGCCATCGCGTTAGGACGAAGGCAAATCGCAGAGCGGGGGCCTCCTTGACCAGAAATGCAGCAAAGATCGGCCTGCTCGGGCTGCTGCTGTGGGTGACACTCGGCTCGCCATCCCTCGCCAAGGATGGCTATCTCAGCGTCACCTTCAGCAAGGCAGGTCTGGTCGGCGGTGTCGGGGCGGGGCGCGGAGTCCTGACCTTCGAGGGCCGCGCGTATCCTTTCACGGTCTACGGCTTGAGCCTGGGTGTGGCGATCGGCGGGGCCGTCACGCATCTCGACGGGCGCGCCTCCTACATGACCAGGCTGGGTGATTTCCCCGGCAGCTATCGCGCCTTCGGCCTCGGCGGCGCGCTGGTCGGGGGCGCCGGCGGGGTGCAACTGAAGAACCGAAGGGGCGTGATCATCACGCTGCAGGGGCCAAGGGCTGGCCTGGAGTTCTCGGCCAATCTGAGCCGGGTCCGCTTCGCGCTTGATTGACACGCCAAGAGCTTGTCAGAACACGTGTTCCGCCCGGACCGGGCCGCCCTGGACGGCGTTCATTTCGGCCTATGCAAGTCGAAAAGGCTTTGTTATACGCTGCCCCGCGCGAACCCTTTCGCTCATTACTCGGTAGCTCAGCGGTAGAGCATTCGACTGTTAATCGAATGGTCGCTGGTTCGAATCCAGCCCGGGGAGCCAGCCCTCCTGTTCGCCCATTATCCAGATACGTCCGCTAAACCGCTGCGCAAGCAGCGTTTTCCTAGCGGTGACGGTTTGCTGCAGGTCGCAGGCGCCGCTCCTTCATTCGGCGATCGAGACCCTGCGAGCCGGCGATGCGCCCCTCAGGACTCCTGAGAGGACCTGGCGCAAGCAGGCAGTCGTCCGGTGCAACCACCATCTGCTTCACGCGATGGCGATTCGACTCCGGGACAACGGCGCTTTAGAGCGGCTCCAAGGCTGCGCGCCGCGGGCGCAGCCCATTGAACGCCAAATCGACGCATTTGATGGTGAGTCTTTTGCAAGCCCCAGATTACACGGAGTGATTCGATGTCAGTCATCCCAATCGATCGCAGCCGGCGCGCGCCCTCGATCGTTGCCGACGAAGGGCCAACGCTGAGCTATGAAGAGTGCCTGGAGCGATTGGCACGCGTCGTGGCCGAGCCGGATTCCCGGCATCTCGATGAGGTCGCAAGGTTGATCGGCAAGCTGGCGGTGACCATCGAATAGGGCCAGGTCTTTCCGGCAACGCTGAAAGGGTAGGCGAGCGCGCCCCAACGCCCGCAAGGCTTTCCCGGGATTGCCGCGGCCGGCGTGTTGCGTTTTCGCAAAGCCTGTACCAAAAGAGGAGCCATAGATCTTCCTCTTCGCGGCCATGCCGCCTTGGTTCTTTCGGGTCCGCCAATGTCCGGTTTTGTGAGCGCGCGCCAGAAAATGGTCGATGGCCAGGTGCGCACCAGCGACGTCACCGACCATCGCATCATCGACGCCATGCTTGCCGTGCCGCGCGAGGATTTTGTGCCCGAGAGCAAGCGCGCGCTGGCCTATCTCGATCTGGACCTCGACGTCAGCGAGAATGCCGCCGTCAAACGCTACCTGCTGAAGCCGCAGCTGACGGCAAAACTGCTGCAGGCCGCCGGGATCGCCGCAAGTGACAGCATCCTGATCGTCGGATGCGCGACCGGCTACGTCGCGGCGCTGGCCGCCCGCCTTGCAGCCAAGGTCACGGCCATCGAAACCGATTCGGCCCTGGTCGCCCGTGGGCAGGCCGCGCTGCGCGGTACCCAGAACGTGACGCTAAAGACGGCGGAGCTGCTCCGGGGCGACCCGGACAATGCGCCCTACGACGCCATCATCCTGAACGGCGCGACCGAAACCACAACCGAAAACCTCTGCGGACAACTTAAGGAGGGGGGCCGGCTGGTCGGTGTGTTCGCAACGACACGCCCCCCGAGAGCCATGGTCGTGACACGATCCCATGGCGAATTCGGGACCCGGGTGCTTTTCGACGCCTCGGCGCCGATTTTACCGGGCTTCGAGCGGGTCCCGGCGTTCGTGTTCTAGGCCGGCCGGGCCACAAGTCCGACAAAATATCGTTCTGAATCAGAAGTGTGGCCCGGATGCTGCACATCCACAGTTTCGGTGGCGTTTGGCCACCGGGTGGTTCCTTAGGGCTCGCGCACCGAATATGTTATCGGCTTGGGGTGGCGAATCCGTGCGAATGGGCGAAACGGCTCAGCGCTTGGTTCGTATTAGAATGAATGGAATTACAGGGATGTATGGGGTGAAGGTCGTCACCGGAGCAGCGGCTGCGGTCCTTCTGCTGACTTGCGCGGGCCCTGTGCCCGTGCTCGCAGATACGATCGAGGCGGCGCTGGTGCGCTCCTATCAGGGCAATCCGCAGCTCAATTCGCAACGCGCGCAGGTGCGTGCGACGGACGAGAACGTGCCGCAGGCGCTGTCGGGCTATCGGCCGAAGGTCGCGCTGACGGCTAGCGGGGGGGTTCAATACAGCGACCAGCAGGTCCAACAAGGTGTGCATGTCGGAATACACGGCACGCAAACACCGAAGGCGGTGGGCCTCACCGTGAACCAGACGGTCTTCGACGGTCAGATCACCGCCAACAAGGTACGCGCGGCGGAAGGCCAGGTGTCCGGTGCGCGCGAGGCCCTGCGCGTGCTCGAAGAGACCGTGCTGCTCAATGCGGCAACGATCTACATGGACTATCTGCGCGACTCCGCGACCGTCGAGGTCCAGCGCAGCAACGTCCATGTGCTCGAGGAAACGCTGAAGCAGACGCGAGACCGCTTCAATGTCGGCGAGGTGACGCGCACCGACGTCGCGCAGGCGGAAGCCCAGCTTGCCGCCGGCAAGACCCAGGAACAGACCGCGGAATCGCAACTGGTGACGACGCGGGCGAATTTCCGCCGCATCATCGGCAACGAGCCCTCGAATCTTGCACCGGGCTCGCCGGTGGATCGCTTTCTGCCGAAATCGATGGCCGCGGCCGTCGATGTCAGCCTGATCGAGAATCCGAACGTCACGGCGGCAATGTACGGCGTCGACGTTGCCTTTCTGAACGTCAAGATCAACGAGGGCGCGCTGCTGCCGACCCTCAACGTGCAGGCCGCTGTCAACCAATCCTATGAGCAGCAGTTGACGATCTTCAAAACCTTCAACGCCTCTCTGACCGCGCAGCTCACCGTCCCGATCTACCAGGGCGGCACCGAATATTCGCTGATCCGCCAGTCCAAGGAGACGGTGACGCAGCAGCGGATGGCTCTCGACCAGACCCGCGACCAGGTCCGCGCCACGACGGTTCAGTCCTGGGGCCAGCTGGATGCGAATAAGGCCCAGGTGGTTTCGGCGCAGGCGCAGGTGACCGCGGCCGAGGTTGCGCTCAACGGCGTCCGCGAGGAAGCCAAGGCCGGCCAGCGCACCACGCTCGACGTGCTCAACGCGCAGCAGGCGCTGGTCAATGCCCGCATCGCGCTGGTTACCGCGCAGCATGACCGCGTGGTCTCCTCCTACAGCGTGCTCAGCGCGATCGGACGGCTGTCGCCGCAGGTGCTTGGCCTCGCCACCCAGGTCTACGATCCGAGCGTCCACTACCAGCAGGTGCGCGACAGCTGGGTTGGCGTCCGCACGCCGGACGGCAAGTAATCGCTTCGCGCAATTGCGCGAAGCCTTTTTGCAAACAGCAAACAGCCCGGCTCTGACGTTCGCGGCACTTCGCCGCGGACGCGTTGACGCGTGTCAGGAGCGAGGGACACGCGCAACACTCCACTGTGGCTCGCGTCCGGCACTCGCTGATCGGACACGCGGACTTAACTGAAGCGAATGTCATATCCGCCGCGCCAGCCGCTTGCTTGCATTCGCGCGCTGCCATGACATAGCCTTTTCTTCGCGGCAGAGCGATTCGCACGAATCACCCGCCAGTTGTGCCGCTTCCTGCCCGCGCGGGCCGGAGGCGGGACCGCGATGGGCGCAATCGTGCGAAGCGCGAACTGGGGACAAGTCAGGCCTGCGCGTTGAAAGTTCCGGCCAACACACCCGGAATCGGCGAATCTTGTCATAACCAGTGGTCCGATTCTGAAGTGCCTGACGCCACCGTCGCGAAAAGAATTTCTGCGGCGCCGTAGCGCGAATTTCGGAAAGCGGGCACTAGTCCTTTAAGGCAACGCGTGCGAGGGCGTTGATGAGGTGGAGTCGGAGATGACGCAGCCTGCAAAGGTCCAAGAACCCTCGATGGAGGAGATTCTGGCCTCGATCCGGCGCATCATCGCCGACGACGAGGCCAAGCCGCCGGCCGCCGAAAAGCCCGCTGCTCCCGAGCCGGCAAAACCTGCCGCGGCTGCGCCCGCGAAGCCGGCTGCAGTCCAGGACATCGCGCCGCCGAAAGCACCGGCTGCTGCAAAGCCGGCACCAGCACCGGCCCCTGCACCACCGCCTCCCGCAGCGCCGCCGGCTGCGAGCAACAACCAGGACGATATCGATGCGCTGCTGGCGGGGCTCGACGTTGCAACCGCGCCGGAGGAGATCCGTCGCGCGCCGGTCGAGCCCGCCGAGCCCGAAGTCCTGGAATTGACCGACGACATGGCGATGCCGACGCCGCCGCCACCGCAGCCATCCTTCCAGCGGGTCGAGCCGCAGGACGATATCGAATTTGCCGAAGCGGCCGCCTCCCGGGCGGTCCACCGCCACCCCGTGTACGAGTCCCCCGCGTTCGATCCGCCGATGACCCCCAAGCAACCCATTCTGTCCCAGTCGACGGTGTCCTCCGTCGAATCCGCGTTCAATACGCTTGCCCACACCGTGCTCAGCAACAATGCGCGGACCCTGGAAGACCTGGTCAAGGAGATGCTGCGGCCGATGCTGAAGGCCTGGCTCGACGACAACCTGCCAGGTCTGGTCGAGCGGATCGTCAAGGCGGAAATCGAGCGGGTTTCGCGCGGGCGCTGACGGCCCTATATAGCGGCCAGGACCCGACAAGACCCGAATTCGGCCCTTGAACCCGGTTCAGCGCAGCTTTGAGCGGCCCTGTCATGTTGACTTGGGCCGCGCTGGCGGCTTTCTACCCGCGGGCCCAACATCCGTCAGATCCCAGAGCGCCATGATCGAGAAGACTTACCAACCCGCCGATATCGAAGGCCGCATGTCCCTGATCTGGGAGGAGGCCGAGGCGTTCCGCGCCGGGCGCCCGGACCGGCGCGGCGCAAAGCCCTACACCATCGTGATTCCGCCGCCGAACGTGACCGGCTCGCTGCACATGGGGCACGCGCTCAACAACACGCTGCAGGACATCCTCTGCCGTTTCGAGCGGATGCGCGGCCGCGACGTGCTGTGGCAGCCCGGCACCGATCACGCCGGGATCGCGACCCAGATGGTGGTGGAACGGCAGCTGATGGAACGCCAGCAGCCCGGTCGGCGCGAGATGGGCCGCGAAAAATTCGTCGAGCGGGTCTGGCAGTGGAAGGAAGAGAGCGGCGATACCATCGTCAACCAGCTGAAGCGGCTCGGCGCCTCCTGCGACTGGTCCCGCGAGCGCTTTACGATGGACGAGGGGCTGTCGCGCGCCGTCCTGAAGGTGTTTGTGGAACTCTACCGCCAGGGCCTGATCTACAAGGACAAGCGGCTGGTCAACTGGGACCCAAAACTGCTCACGGCGATTGCCGACCTCGAGGTGCAGCAGATCGAGGTCAAGGGCAGCCTCTGGTACCTGCGCTATCCGATCGAGGGCCGGACCTTCAGCCCCGAGGACCCCAAAAGCTTCATCGTGGTCGCCACCACGCGCCCGGAGACCATGCTCGGCGACACCGGGGTGGCCGTCCATCCGGACGACCCGCGCTATGCCGACCTGGTCGGCCAGAACGTGATCCTGCCGCTGGTCGGCCGCAAGATTCCGATCGTCGCCGACACCTATTCCGATCCGGAAAAAGGCTCTGGCGCTGTCAAAGTGACCCCGGCGCACGATTTCAACGATTTTGAGATCGGCCGCCGCCATGACCTGCCGCGGGTCAACGTGTTCGACCAGGAAGGCGCGCTCGCCCTCGTGGACAACGAGGATTATCTGCGCGGCCTGCCCGAGGGCGCCGGCGACTTCGCCGCCGAGTTACATGGCGTGGAACGCTTCGCTGCGCGAAAGCGCATCGTCGCGCGGCTTGAGGATTTTGGCTTTCTGGAGAAGATCGAGCCGCACACGCACATGGTTCCGCACGGCGACCGCTCGGGCGCGGTGATCGAGCCCTATCTCTCCGACCAATGGTATGTCGATGCCAAGACGCTGGCGCAGCCGGCGATCGCGGCGGTGCGCGAGGGCCGCACGACCTTCGTGCCCAAAAACTGGGAAAAGACCTATTTCGAGTGGATGGAGAACATCCAGCCCTGGTGCGTCTCCCGCCAGCTCTGGTGGGGTCACCAGATCCCGGCCTGGTACGGCCCGGACGGCAAGGTGTTCGTCGCCGAGACCGAGGAGGAGGCGATCGGCAACGCGCTCGGCTATTATGTCGAGCAGGAGGTCATCACGCCCGAGCAGGGGCGGGAGATGGCGCTCGACCGCAACAAGCGCGCCGACTTCATCAAGCGCGACGAGGACGTGCTCGACACCTGGTTCTCCTCGGCGCTGTGGCCGTTCTCGACGCTCGGCTGGCCGGACCAGACGCCGCAGGTGCGGCGCCATTACCCGACCGACGTGCTGGTGACCGGCTTTGACATCATCTTCTTCTGGGTCGCGCGGATGATGATGATGGGCCTGCATTTCATGCAGGAGATCCCGTTCAAGGACGTCTACATCCACGCCCTCGTCCGTGACGAGAAGGGGGCGAAGATGTCGAAGTCGAAGGGCAACGTCATCGATCCCCTCAATTTGATCGACGAATATGGCGCCGACGCGCTGCGCTTCACGCTGGCCGCGATGGCCGCGCAGGGCCGCGACATCAAGCTCTCGGAGCAGCGCGTGAAAGGCTACCGCAGTTTTGCGACGAAGCTCTGGAACGTCTGCCTGCTGGCGGAGATGTACGAGTGCGTGCAGCCGCCGGGATTCGATCCGACGCAGACCACGGAGACGCTGAACCGCTGGATCGCGCATGAGACCGCGCGGACCGCGCGCGAGGTGACCGAGGCGATCGAGACCTATCGGTTCAACGATGCGGCTGGCGCAATCTACCGTTTCCTCTGGAACGTCTATTGCGACTGGTATGTCGAACTGGCGAAACCCGTGCTGATGGGCGCCGACGGTCCGGCCAAGGCCGAGACGCGCGCGACGGTGGCGTGGGCGCGCGACGAGATCCTGAAAATGCTGCATCCCTTCATGCCCTTCGTCACCGAAGAGCTGTGGAGGGGCACGGCAAGCCGCGACGGCCTTTTGGCGCTGGCGCCCTGGCCGCTGGAATCCGATGCCTTCACGCTGGAGGATATCGCGCTGGAGGACGACCGTGAAGCGCCGGCCGTGCTGCAGACCTACGCCGCCAATTTCGCCGATTTCTCGGCCGAGGCGGAGATCGGCTGGCTGATCGATCTGGTCACCGCGATCCGCTCGGTGCGCGCGGAAATGAACATTGCGCCGGCAACGCTGACGCCGCTGGTGCTGTCAGGGGTTTCTGAGGAAACCAAAGAGCGCGCGCCGCGCTGGAGCGAGGTGATCCGCCGCATGGCGCGGCTGTCGGAGATCACGTTTGCCGACCGCGCGCCGGAGGGCGCGGTGCAGATCCTGGTGCGCGGCGAGGTCGCGGCGCTGCCGCTGAAGGGCGTGATCGATTTTGCCGCCGAGCGCGCACGGCTGGCCAAGGAGATGGCGAAGGCGGACGCCGACATCAAGCGGGTCGACACAAAGCTGTCCAACGAGAAATTCGTCGCCAACGCGCCGGAGGACCTCGTCGAGGAAGAGAAGGAGAAGCGCGAGGCGGCCGTGGCGCGCAAGACGAAAATCCAGGAAGCGCTCGAGCGGCTGCAGAACGTCGAGGCGTGATCGACGACGCCATGCTTTTCGAATTTGCATCGAACGGTGTCATGACCGCGCCGCGTTGAGGGGCCTGCGCGGGAGAAGGCCGCCCGACCGGCAGCCTCTCCCGACCACCTCCAGCCCCGTGCCAACATCCTCATCTCAGCACAAATATTCCAAAGAGCGACAGCAGGAGAATTGCCGATGGTTGATGCGCGGTCCGATGGCCAAGGCTCCAACGGCCAAGGGTCCGAGGCGGGGGCGCGATCCGACGTCAAGCCGCGCCATGTGCTCTGCTTTCTCGGTGAAGAAAACGCCTTGTCGCCCCTGTGCGATGCAGCCTCAGCCGCCATCAGCGATTTTGCGACCGGTTTCAGCGTCGACCGGACCTATTCGCAGGACCAGCCGGACGCGCGCATGAGCCGCTCCTTCAGCATCTGCGGCGATCGCGTGGTGCCGGGCGCCTGGACCAGCGCCGACGAGGCCGCGGTCGCAAGCCACGGCTCCGTGCTTTACGTCCTCGGCCCGCCGATGACCGCCGAGACCGCGGTGATCGTGTCCGCCGCGGCGCTGCTGCTCGTCGACACGCTGATTTCGGCCGGCGCGGTGGCGGTCAAGGGCGAGAGCGCCGGGGTGGCGCACAGTCTTTCGCGCTGGCGCCAGTTCGCCGCGGATGGTGCGCAGGCGCTCAGGTCCCATGATGATTTCCTGCTCCGCCGTGCCGCGCGCCTCAGCTTCGCCAAGCGGCCGCTGCTGGGCGAGAGTTTTGTCGAAAGCGTCGGCTTCCACCTGGTCGGGCTGCCCGAAATCTACGTCGCAAGAGACCTCGTCAGCGACCGCGAGGCGGTCGCCCTGATCGATGCCGTCGCCGACGACATCGCCCTGCTGGGTCTCGATGCGGTCCTGCGCGACCGCAAGGCGCGCCTCTCCTTCGCCTCGTCCTATGCCGAGGACGATTTCAAGTTCAACCCCTACGGGAGCGTCCAACTCGAGCAGCGATGAACAGCGTAGCTGTCATTCGGGCGCGATGCGAAAGCATCGAGCTATGGTGCGCAATTGTGCAACTGAGAATTTCGAAATTCCGCTGTACGTCAGAGAAACTGCCGACTTGCCGCAGATGTCCGAAAGTCCATCCTGGATGAAAAGACACGAGAGGCAGCGAAATGCGACCGGAAGCAATGACTTGTTGTTTCTATCATCGCGGGCTCTGCGTGCACGCCTGGATCGTCACGACTTTCACGATCATCATGGCCGCCGTTCCGCTCCAGGCTTCAGTCGCACCAAAAGCGTCAGCGTGCGGATACCTCGCCGGTCTGATTGAGAAGGCACCGCCATCAGGGCCGGTGTTCCTGCCCAGCTATCCGACCGTCGAATCGGGGCCTCTCCATGGCGCCGCCTACCTCTATGACAATGCGGTCGCCGCCATCGCATTGTTCGGTTGCGGTGAACAAGACAAAGCGTATCGGATTGGCGCGGCGATTCTCTTTGCGATCGATCACGACCGCATTTGGCATGATGGACGGCTCCGGAACGCTTACGCCGCGGGTGTGGTGGCGGATGGTCCCGTCAGGCTTCCGGGGTGGTGGGACAATACTCAGAACAAATGGCTGGAGGATCGATATCAGGTGGGCAGCGATGTCGGCAACATGGCCTGGGCCATGTTGGCGTTGCTGTCGCTTGATGATGCGAACACCGGCCCTCGGTTCCGCGATGGGGCCGCACGGCTTGGCGCCTGGGTCGCGCAATGGGCGGATACGCGCGGTACTGGCGGTTTCACGGGCGGGACGTTTGGGCACGAACCGACGCCTGACGTGCGGACGTGGAAATCGACTGAACATAATACGGACCTCGCTGCCGCGTTTGGCCTTCTTGCGATCCGTACCGGCGATGCGCGCTGGCGTGATGAGGCAACGGCTGCCGAGCACTTCGTCGATACGATGTGGGATCCGGCATGCGCCTGTTTCGCCACAGGGACCGCTGAGGACGGCGTCACGCACAATCCGATCTTGGCTCTGGATGCTCAGGCCTGGCCTTTGACAGCGCTCCCCGGAGCGGCCGAGAAATTTGCATCGGCAATTGCGACCGCCGAACAGCGAATGAGTGTCGACGAGGGCTTTTCCTACGGTGAAGACCAGGACGGTGTGTGGACCGAAGGGACAGGCCAAATGGCTCTCTTGATGAAATTGCTCGGCAGGACCGCGAGAGCAAAGTCGCTGCTCGCTGTCATAGAATCCCAGCGGGCGCCGGACGGCGGGTTCTATGCCACATCGGTCCCCGCGTTACCGACCGGGTTCGTGTTGGACACCGATCCGACCAAGCCGCGACTCTATTTCCGACTGCCGCATCTTGGCGCAGCTTCGTGGGCTGCCCTCGCGGAATGTGGGTTCAACCCCTTTACGATGACAAACGGACTTCCGTAGTCGAGCCGCTGTGCTTCTCGTCTCGGCCTTTTCGGCCTCCTTTGATTTTCATATGTTCGATGTCGATCGAACAGCTTGAAAAATGCCGCCGCCGGATGGATGCAGCTTTGGCGAGCCATTTGTGCATTCGCGGAATAGTGATCTCCCCGGGCGGTGCGCATTTCCGACGATGATGCCTACATTATCGGTGTTTCGAACAGTCCCGGGAGCAGCGGTCGCCGGCGCGATCTCTCGCGTAGGTGGGAGAATGACAATGACTGGCCTCAGAATTCTCGTCGCGGCAGCGGCCCTGATATCGGCCATCTCGCCAGTCTCTGCAGGTGAGGGAGGACCGGAAGTCTATCTGTCGCAGTATCCGAATCGGGATGCGTACACCGGCGAGCTGACGCCTGCGGGAAGGCTTGGCCTGGAGCTACCGTATGGCGCTGCGCCAAACCGCGACGTCATCCGCGCCTATGGGTCCATGGGCAACGCCGATCCCTCATTCTCGCCCCAAGCCCCTCACCCCGGACGACATCGCCGCGAACAGTTTCCCCGGCACTGACCAAAGTTTCCAACGGGAATTAGGACGGCGGCGGAGCAGGCAACGGCCGGGATCAATCGCCCCGGACCGCTGTCAGTTGGCGAAAGGCGTCTGCGGCGCGATCTTGTTCTGCGCGATGATGGCTTCGGCCCGCGCGAGATTTTCCAGCAGGCGCTGGCTGGTCAGGACAAGGAAGTAATAGCCGAACTGCGGGTTTTGGAAGTAGATCTCGAGCAGCTTTTCATAGCTGATGGTCAGGACGCGGCCATCCTCGATACATTCGATCGTCGCGGTCCGGCGGTTGTCGGGCGTAAGGAAGCCAAGCTCGCCCATCAAACGCCCCGGCGGAAGTTCGACGTTGATTTCGATGACCCGGAATTTGCCGGTAACGGTCAGCAGCATTTCGTTGGCTGCGTCACCCTTCTTCATCAGGATATCGCCCTTGCGATACTTGCGGTCAGTCATGAACGGCTTGAGCCACTCCATCGACGTGTCGCCCTGTGTTGCGGTGCGCGCCTTCTTCACGAGAGCGAGCATTTGACGGAGACGGTAGGCATTGATGGGAATCATCAGGAGATAAAGAAGAAAGGTCGTGACGGCTCCGGTGAGCGCACCGAAGATGGCGAAGAATGCGCAACCAATCATGTTTGCGACCCGCAGCGGCACCATCGTGTGCGTCAGCAATGTGGCGACGAAGAAGATCGCGCCGATCAGGGCGAACATGTTGGCAAGCGTGATGTTGTGCAGAAAGATGTCCAGCAGGCGGTTGAAGATGGCGTCCCAGGTCACGTTGTTCGGATCAAGACCCATTTGGACCAGAATCTTCACGAACCTGAGGTTGTCGGTTGCTGCATCGAGAATGCGGTCCAGCATGATGGACATATCTCCTTTGGAGTCGGTGAGGCCAGTCTACCGGAAGTGGCTTTGTCGCAGGGCAGCAAACTTGCCTCCCGACTTCCGAGATTTGTTCAAAGCAGTAAGCCTCGGATTGAGATCAACAGGCCTGCTTGGCTCCGCGGAGGCGGACGTTCCCATGAGCCGTGATCGAGGCCCTGCGCTGGACGATCCGGCGCTTCTCCGCCGGCCTCCGTCGCGGCATCGGCGCCGGCTCATCCCATCGGATAGGTCCCACATGCGCCGGGCCGGGGAGGGGAGCACCAGTTGGCGCGACTGTCGGATGCCGCCGAAAAGGCCATCGCCGAGTTCGCCTTCGAATTTTCGGTGGATACCAGCTATTCGCTGGACCGGCCGGATCCCCACATGAGCCGCTCCTTTGGCGTGTGCTGGGATCGCGTCGCGCCGCATGCCTGGAGCCAGGCGGACGAGGACGCGGTTACGCATCACGGCTCCGTGCTGTACGTCCTGGGGCCGCCGATGACCGCGGACAGCGCGGTCACGGTCTCGACGGCCGCGCTCATGCTGGTCGAGCGCCTGATCAAGGCCGGCGCGGTCGCGGTGAAGGGCGAAAGCGTGGACATCGCCCATGGTCTGGAGCGCTGGCGCACGCTGTTCTCGCAACTGGTCGACGCCGCAAAAGCCAACGACGATTTGGCGCGCAGTCGGGTCTGCCGGCTCGCCTTCGCCAGGCGGCCGCTGGAGTCGGAGCACTACGTCGAAAGCGTCGGCTACCATCTCGTCGGCCTGCCCGAGGTCTATGTCGAAAAGTCGCTCGGAACGGATTACGAGAAGGCGATCATGATGGACGTCTACGCCGACGACATCGCCGCGAACACCTTCCCCGGCGCTGACCAAAGTCTTCCAACGTCGTCTGGCCCTCGGCAGGCGCATTGCTCGAGTTCTTCAGAGCGTCGACGTCGAACCTGATTTCGAGATCGCGGCGACGTTCATAGCAAGCGTAGCCCGGATGAGCGCAGCGATATCCGGGGTGGTCTGTCCCCGCGGCTTCCCGGATATCGCTTCGCTCATCCGGGCTACTCGCTTCGCTATTAGGGGGCACCCAAGAGGCCCACTGAGCGCAGTTCTTCCATCATAAGCGGCGCAACCGCGGATATCCTCGACGCGATGCGGCTGCCACGTCGGCAGCCTCGGGCCAGTTGCCGCCATCAGCACAGCGCGTCCATAATGCTACGCCTGCCTGAGCTTTTCCGGCCGCGAGGAGAACATGGACCCGAAATTGCCGATCCGCAGTTTAGACTACACCGTAATATTCGCGCGCCAGATGACCAGAATGCAAGAGTTTTACGGATCGACGATGGGATTTCCCCTGCATCGGGAACTCTCACCGGACTGGGTCGAGTATCGGGTCGGCTCAAATATCCTGGCCCTGGCAATACCGGGAGGGCGCTTCAGTGATCCGCTTCCGCCTGTTGGGACCATGTCACTGCAACTTGCATTCCGGGTAGCGCCACAAGAGGTCGACATTTGTGCTGCCACCTTGGCGGATCGGGGCGTAGCGATCCTTTCACCGCCGACCGATCAGCCATTCGGACATCGCACGCTGTTCTTTCGCGACCCTGATGGGAATGTCCTGGAAATTTATGCGGAAATCGTTCCACTCGCTCGAACACCGCAAGCAGTGCAATCAGACTGATTGGTGCTCACCAATGACCATCCTCTTCGGCTTTCCTCGTGAGACCGGTTGCGCGATGCGGCTGGTGATACTGTTCGTGTTGCTCGTTGCCGCGTCGCCGGCAATGAGCAGGTATCAGCGTGTCGACTTGGAGCAGGTACCGGTCGCCAGACTTATCGAAAATCTGGAAAAGATTTCCAGGGAGAATCCGACTAGCGCTGAGGCCTGGCTCAACCTCGGGCGGGCGCACGGCATGGCCTACGCCCAGAAGACCGATCCGCTGACGGTGCCGAAGGCTTACCACGGCATCGAGCCGCCAGCCGTCCCTTTTCACTCCGTAAAGGTCGCTGCGGACCCAACGCAGGATCCCGCTGCAAAGGCACATCTGGAAGCAGCGCTGAAGTCGTACAGACAGGCGTTGGAACTGAACAAGGACGACCTCATCGTCCGCATCGGTCTCGCCTGGCTGACCGAGCAGGCCGGCCGGAAAGATGAGGCAGTGAAGCAATACCGGGCGATCGCCGCCGACGCCTGGGAGAAAGAAAAGGATCTGGAGTTCGTAGGACTCGGCGAACAGACGATCAGCGCCGAAGTCGCCTCCTACCTGATCCCGCTGCTCGATGCCGAGAAGGAGAAGCACGAGATCGAAACGCTAAAGGACCGCACGGCCACCTTGGGGAAGAAGCTGCCGCATTCTGTCACTCCCATCGCGCTGCCATTGGCCGATGGGCCCACCGCAACCGACCTTGAGGCACCCGACGCGCGGGTGACGTTCGACGTGAACGGCAGCGGACTGGGTCGCGAATGGAGTTGGATCACTCCCAAGGCAGCGTGGCTGGTCTACGACGCAAAGGGCGAGGGCAACATCACCAGCGGGCGGCAGTTGTTCGGCAACGTCACGTTCTTGATGTTCTGGAGCAACGGGTACGCGCCACTGGCCGCACTGGATGACAACCGCGACGGCGCATTGACCGGCCAAGAACTGGCCAATCTCGCTTTGTGGCACGATGCCAATGGCAACGGCGTAGCAGATCCCGGCGAGGTCAAGCCGCTGTCGGCATTCGGCATCGTCGCCGTTTCCTGCAAATGGCAGACACTCGTGGACCACCAAGACAAGATCGCATTCAGCCCGACCGGCGTGACGTTCCAAGACGGCAAAACGCGCCCCACCTACGATCTGGTGCTCAAGCCAGAGCCGCTGCCGGCACTCGCGTCCAACTCAACGCCAATTGCAAATTGGAAAAGTCTGGAAGCCAATCCCTGATGGTTCGTGCGCGAATGCAGCCGAACCTGCGCTCTTTTCTAGTCTTCCGCTTCCAACGGTGGCGGACATGCCGAATACGATTGCGCGATACGAGCAATGTCCCAGATCGGTCAGTCGCCTCGGCTTTGCAGCGCGCGAGCTATTCGCTCTCCCCCCAGATCCCGAATTGCGGACCGACATCGGGTTCCGTCGGTATGGGCCAGATCCGGACACAGCCTGCGTTCAATCCGATTAATGCAAGGCGAATAGACCAAGCGCAGCGCGAACGTCGCGCAAGGTGATATCTGTTATCTCACGCGCTCGCGCGGTGCCGCGTTTGACGACTTGCAGCACATAGCCGGGATCACGAGCGAGTGCGCGGCGACGTTCTCGGATTGGCGCGAGAAGTGCCTGCAGCACGTCCTCCAGATGCTCCTTGACAATGCTGTCACCCAAACCGCCGCGGATATAGCGTGCCTTCAGCTCCTCAACAGCGACGTGATCTTCATCGAACGCATCCAAGTACGTAAAGACCACGTTGCCTTCGACGCGACCCGGATCGGATGCCTTTAGATGGTGCGGATCAGTGAACATACGCCGGACAGCCTCGCGTATTTCATCGGCCGTGGCTGATAGCCGAATAGTATTGCCCTGGGACTTGCTCATTTTGGCTTTGCCGTCGATTCCGGGAAGGCGTCCGACGCGAGGAATAAGCGCCTGGGCTTCTGGCAACACGTCAACTCCAGCTTGGCGATTGATGCGCCGAACAACCTCATTGGTTTGCTCAATTAATGGAGCTTGATCTTCTCCAACCGGAACAATCGTCGCTTTGAAGCCCGTGATGTCTGCGGCCTGGGCGACGGGATAGCAGAGAAAGCCTACAGGAATATCTCTGCCGAAACCTCGCGCCTGAATTTCGTCCTTGATAGTTGGGTTGCGCTCAAGTCGCGCTACCGTGACAAAGTTCATGTACAGCAGGGTCAAATCGGCCAATGCCGGAATATGCGATTGAAGACAGATCGTGGTCTGGTTCGGGTCGATGCCAACAGCCAGGTAGTCTGTCGCGATCTCAAGGACATTGTCACGCACCCGACCGGGATTGTGCGCGTTGTCGGTGAGTGCCTGCGCATCCGCCATCAGCAGGTACTGCCGGTGTGTTGTCTGCAGGGCGACCCGGTTCTTCAACGAGCCGACGTAGTGCCCTAGGTGCAACGGCCCGGTTGTTCTGTCGCCGGTCAAGATAACAGGGAGGGTGGCTGACGAATTTTGCAACGCGGTTCTCCAAAATAGGAACCGCCGTTCAATCGGACTTTTGTTGAAAGCAACCTCGCAAGCCGATGAACGGCGGCGACGGTTGGGGTAATGACAAGGCCGTGCCGCTCCTAAGTGGAGCGCCACCACAGGTTTGCGAACGTGATCACGACGATAGTCATGCGGACGATATTGACGAAACTTCCGAGGAAAGCAAGTCGTTGACGCAAGCGGGCTGGGTCAGTTCCTGCGAACCGCGTCAATCGTTACCTGCGAAGGTCGATCCGGTTGGGACGACTATTTATTGCTCCACTACTTCGCTGGCGTAAGCCGCTGCTGGATAGTTAGCCTGCGCAGCTCGCGCGTCTCGTCACTGAGCGGATTGAGGACCAACGCGCGGTCGAATTCGACGAGCGCCTTGTCGAACTGACCAAGACCCACATAGTCCCGACCACGCTCGGAAAACGCCATGTAATCCTTGTCGTTGAGCGAGATCGAGCGGTCTTGATCGACGATCGCATCCCGAAATTTGCCGCTCATGCGGCTGGCCATGCCCCGGCAGACATAGGCTGCCGCGTTGTTCGGATCGACGGCGAGCGCCTCGTTGGCATCGGCTGTGGCCTGCACCAGTTGGTGCATGCCGATCGAGGTAACAGAGCGTTGGACCAGTAATACCGAATCCTTTGGCCTCGTTTTAAGCAGCGTGTCGATGTCGGTGCGAGCTTCCACGAAGTGCGACAGCGACAGCGACGCGGCGACGCGAAGCCTGAGCGCGGTCTCGTTGCGCGGATCGGCCGCGAGCACCGTATTGAGACGCGTGATGGCGTCGGCGTATTTCTTCTGCGCCAACAGCTGCATCACGTCGGTTAAGCTCGGCGCGGATGGCGCCGCCTGAGCCGCGGCGGGCGCCGGCAACGCCGCAATCGGCGATGCTGCTGTCACAACACCGCTCAACAACCCAATGAAATCCCGCCTTCTCACGAACGCGCCCCCTGCCAATAAGGCTGGACGCTACCGCATTTCCAAGAGGCGAGGGGGTCGTGCGTCACAGCAAACCAACAACGAAGAGTGACGCGCTTTCATGGCTATCTCCCAAATCTCCGGGACAGGACAGCACTTGTCATCCCGACGCGAAAGCGTATGGGCCTGTCCAAGAAGGGCAACCGGAAATTCGTGCTAGCACGTAAGGGGCCACCTGCACAAAACGGGAGAACAGCCCAATGAGCAAGCGTAGCCCGGATGAGCGCAGCGATATCCGGGTCGGTCTGTCCCCGCGGCTTCCCGGATATCGCTGCGCTCATCCGGGCTACTCGCTGGAGTCGGAGCACTACGTCGAAAGCGTTGGCTGCCGTCTCGTCGGCCTGCCCGAGGTCTCGTCCACCTCGACCCCTGACGTCTCATCGCGGTGAATCTCTGCAGGTGGAGGCCGCGCAGCAGGCGGCTGGACAGGAAATTTCTCAGAGAAATTTCCCTTTCGTTTCAACGTGATTTGCCCTGTCCAGTCCCTCCGCGAAAAATATACCGCTTCCATTTTTCAGAAATATATGATCTTCTCCCGGCCATCCCGTCCCGCATGAGGGGCGCTTCGCGGTCGTCACGGACGTTGGGATGGGATGCGGTGGACGCGGCAGAGCGTCAGGACGAACGGCTCTGATGCGGACGTCGAAATCGTGTGGTCCTGGCGCCCCGACGCTGGCGCTACGCTCGCAAGGCGATGACTTGCGGGCAACGGGGGCAAGAAAGCCCGGTCCCCGGGGAGATCACGTATAAGGCGTAAAACCATCGCGCAGGGAAGGCCGGATTGCTCCGTCCTCACCTGTGGTTTCCTCCCCGTGCTTTTTTTGATGCACGGGGGCCGCGGGTGTGGCGGACACCCGGCCTTCCCTGCGCCCTCAGTTCTCAGAGGGCGAAAATTCCAGCAAACCCTTGGGCGCCCGGCGCCGCGAGGCGCGAAGGCACGTCTGTCATTTTCCTGCGACCAAAGGTCATCATGCGTTGCCGGTCAAAACGGCTTGCTCCAAAATTTCGAGCCCTTAAAACCGTAGCGCCAGGGCAGATCCACCGCCTTGGTGAGGCCGATCCGGACACCCGTCACCACCTCCACATCGCCGGTGCGCGCATGAAGCGCAAACGGCGGCGCATCGAGCGCCATGGCGTTGTGGGCATGGGTGATGGCAAGCGCCTCGGTGAGCTTGCCGGGTCCGGAGCACAGCATTTTCACCTCACCGACACCGCGGCGGCGGCGCATGGCCGCGAGCCCATGCGTCGGTTCCAGGGCCCGCAGCAGCACCGCGCTCGCCGAGCCCTCGGCCTCGCAGACGAAATTCACGCACCAATGGATGCCGTAGGAGCGGTAGACATAGACGAAGCCCGGCGGCCCGAACATCACGGCGTTGCGGGGCGTCGGCCCGTTGAAGGAGTGCGCGGCCGGATCGGTGTGATGGTAGGCCTCGACCTCGACAATGATGCCGCCGACGCCACCCACCAGGAGCGTCGTGCCGATCAAATCGGGTGCGACCTCGTGCACGCTGCGGCCAAAAAAGGCGCGGCGAAGGCGCTTGCCGAGGCGAGGGGCGGACGGGTCGGCGGCTTTGGTCCGGGCTGGCATGGAATCGGAGGGCAGGGGCGGCGAAATGGCGGGTCTCTATCTGCCATGTTCCGGGGGCGTAAGCGAGCCGGGTTGCGGCTGATGGCAACAGGGGTTACCTAGCAATCTCTGGGATTCCACGGGCATTTTTCATGGTCACCGTCATCGACACCGTTTCTTCCGAGCCGCTTCGCCCCCGCCATCCGGAGAAGGCGAACCGGCCCGATGCGCTCTCGCCGCCAAAGCCCGACTGGATCCGGGTCCGTGCGCCGACCACGCGCGGCTATGCCGACACCCGCAACATCGTCAGGGAGAACGGTCTCGTCACGGTCTGCGAGGAGGCGGGCTGCCCGAATATCGGCGAGTGCTGGGACAAGAAGCACGCCACCTTCATGATCATGGGCGACACCTGCACCCGCGCCTGTGCCTTCTGCAACGTCAAGACCGGCCTGCCCGGTGCGCTCGACCCGCGCGAGCCCGAGCACGTCGCCGAGGCGACGGACAAGCTCGGGCTGACCCATGTCGTCGTCACCTCGGTCGACCGCGACGACCTCGCCGACGGGGGCGCGGAACATTTTGCGCAGACAGTGCGCGCCATCCGCGCCCGCTGCCCGAGCACGACCATAGAGATCCTCACGCCCGATTTCCTGCGCAAGGACGGCGCGCTCGAAAGGGTGGTCGCGGCAAAGCCCGACGTCTTCAACCACAATCTGGAAACCGTGCCGTCGCGGTATTTGAGCGTGCGGCCCGGCGCGCGCTATTTTCATTCGATCCGGCTGTTGCAGCGGGTGAAGGAGATCGATCCGACCATTTTCACGAAATCGGGCATCATGGTCGGCCTCGGCGAAGAACGCCACGAGGTGCTGCAGGTGATGGACGATCTGCGCTCCGCGGAGGTCGATTTCCTGACCATCGGGCAGTATCTGCAGCCGACCCGCAAGCATCATGCCGTGATGCGCTATGTGACGCCCGACGAGTTTTCCGGCTATGAGACGACCGCTTATGCAAAAGGCTTTCTGATGGTGTCGGCGTCGCCCCTGACGCGATCCTCGCATCATGCCGGCGACGATTTCAAGAAACTCAAGGCAGCGCGCGAAGCCCTGTCGCGCTGAAGCAATATGCCCCGGTTTTCCAACAGGCGGCGCGTTCAGCACGGCGCCCAGCAGATGTTCGACCTCGTCGCCGATGTCGAGCGCTATCCGGAATTCGTGCCGCTGTGCCATTCGCTGAGCGTACGCCAGCGCACGCCGAAGGCTGACGGGACCGAAGTCGTGATCGCCGACATGACGGTGTCGTTCAAGCTGGTCAAGGAGACTTTTACCAGCCGCGTCACGCTCGACCGCGCCAACCTGAAAATCCTGGTCGAATATCTCAAGGGCCCGTTCTCCAATCTGGAGAACCGCTGGACGTTCGAGCCGAAGGGCGACAGCGTCTGCGACGTCACCTTCTTCATTTCATATGAATTCAAGAGCCGCATGCTGGCCATGCTGATGGGCTCGATGTTCGACGCGGCATTCGCGCGGTTTTCCGCCGCCTTCGAGAAGCGCGCGGACGCGATCTATGGCCGGCCAAAACCGGCGCCGGCGTAGCCGATGGCGCAGCGAGGCCGGTCGCGAGCGCTCAAGCGGGCGCCCTGCGCCACAACATGAGCTTTTCACCGACCGGATCAATTTGAAACTCCCGAGCCGCGGCCACTCTTGTCACGACATTGCGCGCCGCCTCGCCGTGCGGTTCGATGAGGATCACGGCGACCCGATCGATCCAGTCGAGATGCTCACCTGAAAAAACGTCCAGTTCTGCGCCTTCGATGTCCAGTTTCAACAGATCGCAGTACTGGCCGGGCAGCAGGCCGACCAGTGTCTGCATCGTTTGACCAGCAATCGCGCCAGGCGTGCCCGGCGAAACCGGCTCGAATTGAAGGCCCCAGGCGGAGTCCGTTGATTCAGGGCGAACGCAGAGCGTGCAGGCGGACCCCCATATGCCACATTGCAGGCTGGCAAACGCGTTCAACTCCGCGCAGTTCTTCCGCAGCATGGCGAAGTTGGCTGCATCCGGCTCGATTGCCAGAACATGGGCGTCCGGCCATCGTCGCTTCAGGGCCATGGAGGCATAGCCGACATTCGCACCTCCATCGATGATCGTCCGGGGTGGACGAGCGAGCGGCCACCTCATCTCCAACTCCCGCCTGGTGAAGAGTTCATAGGCCACGCGAATGTCGGTGGATCGCGGGCGCAGCCAAACCGGAGCCGGAAACGCCCGCGTTCGAATTCGAATCGGTGATCGATTGACGACATAGGCATGGACAAAAGCCATCATCTGCATCGGAGCCAAGGTGGCCGCCAACTTGGCCGGATAGACAACAGCTTTGCGCAGCGGCTCCAAAATGTGTCTCATGGATCACTCGCGCTGATTTTGATGCCGCCAGGTTCGATGCCGATGGGCCGAGGCGAAATCGCCTGCGTTATCGACTGCAGAAAGATTTCTGTCGCTCTTCACGACATCGTTATGAAATCGTCATCGAGTTCATCGCCGGCAATCCCGCCCAAAGCTGGCCGCCTGCGTGTCCTGAGCGCGTTGGCTTGCGTGAGTTCAGTGCCCGCTGAGGCCGGCGCCGGCCAAACGCTCCTGACACGACGCTGTCAGCAGGCCCAGCTTAAGCCGATCTCGCTTCAACCGAGCAGAACGAGGTTTTGATGAGTGACGACAAGGCGAGTGGCCGCCCCGCGGCGCTGGCAACCGCGCTGGCCTATTTTGACGCGTGGAGTACGAAGGACATCGACAGGACGATGAGCCACGTCGCGGGCGACATCGCCCTCGACGCGCCGTCCGGCCGCATCGAAGGCGCGGCGGCCTGTCGCGAATTCTGGGCCGGCTTCATGAAGATGCTCAAGGGCGCAAAACTGATCGCGGCGTTCGGCGACGAGACGACGGCGCTGATCATGTACGACACCGAAACGCTTCCCGTGAAGAGCGCACCCGCCGCCGAGCATCTCACGGTGACAAACGGCAAGATCACCGCCTGCCGCATCATCTTCGACCGTGCCCCGTTCATCGAAGCACGGCAGCAGGCGGCGCAGGCGTAGATGGCAACGGCGCCGCCAGCCCTCGGGACGTCAGCCCCGCGTCGGCGGCCTTGGCCTGCGCTTCACCGCGTGACCGCGCGGGGTGCGTGTCGCACGGGGGCGGAGCCGGGTTGCGGCGGCGCGGCGGGGCTTTGCCACCTGCGGCCCGCGCGCGAGTTCCATCAGCATCTTCAGGGCCTCGACCACGCTGCGCTCGCGCACGGCGCTGCGGCCGATCGCGCCAAAGCGTATTTCGCGGTGGATGATGCGGCCGTCGCGCGCGGCAGTGGCGAAATGCACCAGCCCGACCGGCTTGCCGGGCGTGGCGCCGCCCGGGCCGGCGATGCCGGTGATCGCGACCGCGAGATCGACGTCCGCGCGCTCCAGCGCGCCCACCGCCATCTGCGTCGCGGTCTCCTTGGAGACGGCGCCAAAGGCCTCCAGGGTCGACGCCTTGACGCCGAGCATCGCGCGCTTGGCGTCGTTGGAGTAGGTGACAAAACCGCGGTCGATGACATCGGAGGAGCCGGGGATGTCGGTCAGCGCGCCGGCGACGAGGCCGCCGGTGCAGGATTCGGCGGTCGCAATCGTCAACTTGCGCATCCGGCAGAGATCGAGCAGCGAGCGGGCCAAAGCGCGAGCGTCGCTGCCGGTCATGTCACAGGCTCCCGGCCTTCTCGTTCCATGGCAGGCGGACGGTGGCGCTCGCGGTCGCCGCGATCCCTTCCTCCCTCCCGGTGAAGCCGAGCCTTTCGCTGGTCGTTGCCTTCACCGCGATGCGCGAGATGTCGATGCCGGAAATTTCCGCGATGCGCGCGCGCATGGTGTCGCGCAAGGGGCCGATCTTCGGCCGCTCGCAGATCATGGTCACCTCGAGGTTGGCGATCCGCCCGCCGCGCGCGGCGACGCGGTCGACGGCATGTTTCAGGAAGCGATCGGACGAGGCGCCCTTCCATTGCGGGTCGGAGGGCGGGAAATGCGAGCCGATGTCGCCATCGGCAAGCGCGCCGAGGATCGCGTCGACCAGGGCATGCAGGCCGACATCGCCGTCGGAGTGGGCGAGAAAGCCCTTTGTGTGCGGCACCTTGACGCCGCAGAGCATCAAATGATCGCCCGCACCGAAGGCGTGCACGTCATAGCCCGTGCCGGTCCTGATGTCGCCGAGCAGGCTTGCCAGCCGCGCTTCCTCGCGCAAGAAATCTTCTGATGTCGTCATCTTCATGTTGGCAACATCGCCCTCAAAGGTTGCCACCGTCAATCCTGCCCATTCGGCCAGCGCCGCATCATCTGTGAAATCCGCGCGGCCCTCGCGCGCTGCGCGCTGGTGCGCGTCCAGAATGACGTCGAAGCGGAACGCCTGCGGCGTCTGCGCGATGCGCAGCCGCGCGCGTTCGGGGGTTGCCTCGACATCTCCGGACGCGCCGACCAATTTGACGGTATCGGTGACGGGCACGACCGGGATGGCGGCGCCGGTGCGCGACGCGGCTTCGATGGCGCGCGAAATCACCGCGCCCGAGACAAAGGGCCGCGCGGCGTCGTGGATCAGCACGATGTCCGGTTTGTGCGCGCTGAGCGCCTCCAGCCCTGCGCAGACCGACTGCTGGCGCGTCGCGCCACCCTCGGCAGGCGGTTCGTGGCGCAGACCCTTGACCGCGGCGGAGAACATCGCGACGTCGTCGAGATGCAGCACCGGCTGCACGAGAGATACCCCGGGATGATTGGAAAACGGCGCCATCGCCCGGAAGATCACGGTCTGCCCGCCGATCGCGCGATATTGTTTTGGGCCGCCGCCGCCGGCGCGAAGCCCGCGCCCGGCGGCAACGAGAATGGCAGCGGTCCGCTGTGGTCTGGACATTGCAATCAACAACTTATGAGAGGGGGAATTGACCGCACCTGAGGGTGCGCGCAGCCCCTTAGCATGCCCGGGGAACGAGGGTGAACCGCTCTGAATGGCGGGTAAGCATATTGCTGCACTGCACTTGCAAGATCTTGCGGAATGGCTAATGTGTAGGCATGAGTTGTTTTTGCCCAACATTTGTGCGAAACGTGATGATGATGACGTATGCGCGCACAAAAAGGGATTCGTCGGGCTAGCGACATGTCCGTTACCGAGCTGGCAAAGGATGGCCGTAATCCATTGAAAATTGGTCCGATTCAGATCGGATGCCGGGCGATTCTGGCGCCGATGTCCGGCGTGACGGATGCTCCGTTCCGGCGTCTTGCAGCTGCGCTCGGCGCAGGCTTGGTCGTCTCCGAAATGACGGCGAGCGACGATCTGGTGCAGGGGCGGCCAATTTCGCGGCTCCGCTGCGAGGCAGCCGGGATCGGACCGCATATGGTGCAGCTCGCGGGCTGCGAGGCGCGCTGGATGAGCGAGGGGGCGCGGGTCGCCGAGGCCGCCGGGGCTGACATCATCGACATCAATATGGGCTGTCCGGCGCGGCATGTGACCGGGGGACAATCCGGTTCCGCGCTGATGCGCGATCTCGACCACGCCACGCGCCTGATCGAGGCAACGATGTCCGCGGTCAAGGTGCCGGTGACCTTGAAGATGCGGCTCGGCTGGGATGACGCGACACGCAACGCACCGGATCTCGCGCGCCGGGCGGAACAGGCCGGCGTGCAGATGATCACCGTGCATGGTCGCACCCGCTGCCAGTTTTACAAGGGCCGCGCCGACTGGAGCGCCGTGCGGGCCGTAAAGGATGCGATCTCGGTGCCGCTCGTGGTCAATGGCGACATCACCTCGTACGATGCCGCGCTCGACGCGCTCGATGCCTCCGGCGCCGACGCCGTGATGATCGGGCGCGGTGCGCAAGGAAAACCCTGGCTGCCCGGCCAGATCGGCCGCCGGCTCGACGGTGGAGCGGCCGAGGCAGCGCCGCCGCTTGGCGAGCAGCTCACGCTGATCCGTACCCTCTATGACGAGCTCTGCAGCCTGTATGGCGTGCGCGTCGGCGTGCGCCATGCCCGAAAACATCTCGGCTGGGCGCTGGATGTGGCGGCCCACTGCGCCCGTGCACCGGGGCCGACGCTAAAAGCCTGGCGGCAGACGATCCTGACATCAGAGGATCCGGCGCGGGTGCACCAGGGGCTCACCGAGGCCTTCGACGCGTTTTCGTGGAGCGCCGCCGCATGAAGCTCGCCGCCGACCATCGCAAAGCCGTTACCTCCGACAACAGCGACGCCATCCTCAACGCGCTGCCCAATCCGGTTCTCCTGATCGGCCCCGACGGAAAAATCGTCGACGCCAACATGGCCGCGGAATCCTTCTTCGATGTGTCGACCCAGTTCCTGCAGCGCCAGCTACTGAAGGAACTCGTGCCGTTCGGCAGTCCGCTTCTGGCGCTGATCGACCAGGTCCGCTCCAGCAGCGCGCCGGTCAACGAGTACAAGGTCGATCTGGGCACGCCGCGGATCGGTGGCGACCGCCAGGTCGATCTGCATGTCGCGCCTGTTTCGGAGCGGCCGGGCCATATCGTCGTGATGCTGCAGGAACGCACCATCGCCGACAAGATGGACCGCCAGCTCACCCATCGCAGCGCCGCGCGCTCGGTGATCGCGCTCGCCGCGATGCTCGCACACGAGATCAAGAACCCGCTGTCGGGCATCCGCGGCGCCGCGCAGCTGCTGGAGCAGGCGGCTTCGCCCGAGGACCGCATGCTGACGCGGCTGATCTGCGACGAGGCCGACCGCATCGTCACCCTGGTCGACCGCATGGAAGTATTCGGCGACGACCGCCCGGTCGCGCGCGGGCCGGTGAACATTCACTCGGTGCTCGACCATGTCAAAAGGCTGGCGCAGTCGGGCTTTGCCCGCAACATCCGCTTTGTCGAGGACTACGATCCCTCGCTGCCGCCTGTGCTCGCGAACCAGGATCAGCTGATCCAGGTGTTCTTGAACCTCGTGAAGAATGCCGCCGAAGCCGTCATCGATCTCGGCGCCGATGCAGAAATCCAGCTTACGACCGCGTTCCGGCCGGGCGTGCGGCTGTCGGTGCCGGGCAAGAAGTCGCGCGTGTCGCTGCCGCTGGAGTTCTGCGTCAAGGACAACGGTCCCGGGGTGCCGGAAGATCTGATGCCGAACCTGTTCGACCCTTTCGTCACCACCAAGCCGACGGGAAGTGGCCTCGGCCTTGCATTGGTCGCCAAGATCGTTGGCGATCACGGCGGGATCATCGAATGCGAATCGCAGCCGCGAAAAACCACCTTCCGTGTGCTGCTGCCGATGTACTCCAGCCCGAAAGACCAGAAAGACCACGATCAGAGCACTCGCGATGACGTTGCCGGGACGCCGTTGCATGCCTCACAGGATTCAAAATGAGGAACAGCAATGCCTGCAGCAGGTAGCATTCTCGTCGCTGACGACGACACGGCCATCCGGACGGTCCTGAACCAGGCGCTGTCGCGGGCCGGATATGAAGTGCGGCTCACCGGCAACGCGGCCACGCTGTGGCGCTGGGTCAGCCAGGGCGAGGGCGATCTCGTCATCACCGACGTGGTGATGCCGGACGAGAACGCCTTCGATCTGTTGCCGCGCATCAAGAAGATGCGGCCGAACCTGCCGGTCATCGTGATGAGCGCGCAAAACACCTTCATGACGGCGATCCGCGCTTCCGAGCGCGGGGCCTACGAATATCTGCCAAAGCCGTTCGACCTGAAGGAGCTGATCGCGATCGTCGGCCGGGCGCTGGCCGAGCCGAAGGAGCGGGCGGCGGCGGTTGCAGATGATTCGGAGTTCGATTCGATCCCGCTGGTCGGCCGTTCGCCGGCGATGCAGGAGATCTACCGCGTGCTGGCGCGGCTGATGCAGACCGACCTCACCGTGATGATCTCGGGCGAATCGGGCACCGGCAAGGAACTGGTGGCGCGCGCGCTGCACGACTACGGCAAGCGGCGGAACGGCCCGTTCGTTGCGGTCAACATGGCCGCGATCCCGCGCGACCTCATCGAATCGGAGCTGTTCGGCCACGAGCGCGGCGCCTTCACCGGGGCCAATACCCGCGCCTCCGGCCGGTTCGAGCAGGCCGAGGGCGGCACCCTGTTTCTCGACGAGATCGGCGACATGCCGATGGAGGCGCAGACCCGGCTGCTGCGCGTGCTGCAGCAGGGCGAATACACCACGGTCGGCGGCCGCACCCCGATCAAGACCGACGTGCGAATCGTCGCCGCCAGCAACAAGGATCTGCGCATCCTGATCCAGCAGGGGCTGTTCCGGGAGGACCTGTTCTTCCGCCTCAACGTAGTGCCGCTGCGGCTGCCGCCGCTCAGGGAGCGAATCGAGGACCTGCCCGACCTGGTGCGGCATTTCTTCGCGCTGGCCGAAAAGGACGGCCTGCCGCCGAAGAAACTCGACGCAGCTGCCCTGGAACGGCTGAAGCAGCACCGTTGGCCCGGCAACGTCCGCGAGCTGGAGAATCTGGCACGGCGGCTCGCGGCGCTTTATCCACAGGACGTCATCACGGGCTCGGTGATCGACGGCGAACTGGCGCCGCCCGCGGTTGCTTCAAATGGGGGCGCGGCGCAGGGCATCGACAATCTCGGCGGCGCCGTCGAGGCCTATTTATCCTCGCATTTTTCAGGGTTTCCCAACGGCGTGCCGCCGCCGGGCCTCTATCACCGGATCCTCAAGGAGATCGAGGTGCCGCTGCTGACCGCAGCGCTCGCCGCGACCAGGGGCAACCAGATTCGCGCCGCCGACCTGCTCGGGCTAAACCGCAACACCCTGCGCAAGAAGATCCGGGATCTCGACATTCAGGTCTACCGCAGCGGCGGCTGATTCGGCCTGCCGGCAGCGCCTGGAGCGGCCGCACCGCTTTACCGGTGGAACGAAAAGCCTATAAGTGTTGCTTCCTGAGAGGCACGCCGTGGATTTGTCGCAATTCGGCAACAATGTGATATGAATGCATCAGTTCGCACTTCGCGAACCTTCATGTCATGACTATCTGCAATTGCCGGAATGACGACCGCAGACACATCGGCCACCGCCCCGTTCGACCCCTCGCTCCCCGAATCCAAGGGCTGGCCCCTGGGGCGATGGCTCGCGCCATTCGCCGTCGCGATCGCGCTGCTGTCGGCGATCCTGACCTTTGTCGTGCTGACCGGACTGACCCGCATCGAGCCAACCGCGCAGGTCGTCAATTCGTTCTATCTGATCGACGCCGCCACCATCCTGCTGCTGCTCGGATTCATCCTGCGCGAGGTCTGGAAGGTGGTTCAGGCCCGGCGCCGGGGCCGGGCGGCCGCCCGCCTGCATGTCCAGGTCGTCGGCCTGTTCTCGGTCATCGCCGCGGTTCCCGCGGTCGTGGTTGCGGTGGTCGCCAACGTCATGATCGATCGTGGCCTGGACCAGCTGTTCACCGGACCGACCCGCGAACTGGTGCAGAACGCGGTGAGCATCGCCAAGGCCTATACATTCGAGCACGCCGCCGCGATACGGGGCGATATTCTCGCGGTCGCCGACGACATCCAGCAGACGCCGGCACCGCTGTTCGACCAGGATCGCGGCACCTTCCAGCAACTCTTCCTGCGCAGCGCCAGTGCGCGAAACCTGCCTTTCGCGATGCTCATCGACAAGAACGGCAACAAGCTGGTGGAGACCGAGTTCCAGCAGCGGTTCGCGACCCCGCCTCCAGACATCCTCAACAATCCCGATCTGGTCAACGATACCGAACCCTATCTGGTCGTATTGCCCGACGAGAACTATGTCGCCGCGGTCATCCGCCTGAGGGCCTTCTCCGACACGTTCCTGTACGTCGCCCGGCCGCTCGATCCCTTTGTCGTTGGCCAGCTCAAGCAGACCGAGCTCAAGGCCCAGGGCTATGCCGAGATGGAGGCGCAGCGCTACGGCATCCAGATCGCCTTTGCGCTGATGTTTGCGGTGATCGCGTTGACCATCCTGATGGCATCCGTGCTGATCGGGCTGAACTTCGCCGACCGCCTGGTGGCGCCGATCCGCCGGCTGATGAATGCGGCCAGCACGGTCTCGACCGGAGATCTGCATGTCCAGGTGCCGGTGCACAGATCGGAAGGCGATCTCGCCCAGCTCGGCGAGACCTTCAACAAGATGACCCAGGAATTGCGCACCCAGCGCGATGAGCTCGTCAATGCCTCGGAACTGATCGACAGCCGCCGCCGCTTCATCGAGGCGGTGCTGTCGTCGGCCTCGGCCGGCATCATCGGCGTCGACGGCTCCGGCAGCGTTGGCATCCTCAACCGTTCCGCCGAAAAGCTGATCGGGCACGCCGAGTCGGAGACACTGGACCATCCCCTGTCCGACGTGCTGCCCGAGCTCGACGAGCTGATGAAGAACGCGCGTGAAGGCAAGCAACGCCTGGTGCAGGGCCAGGTCACGATCCAGCGCGACGGGCAGGAGCGCAACCTGTCCGTGCGGGTCACCGCCGAGCAGAACAACCCGTCGCGCGACAGCTACATCATCACCCTCGATGACATCACCGAGCTCGTCTCGGCGCAGCGCACCTCGGCCTGGGGCGACGTCGCGCGCCGCATCGCACACGAGATCAAGAACCCGCTGACGCCGATTCAGCTCTCTGCCGAACGCATCCGCCGCAAATTCGGCCGGGTCATCACCGACGACAAGGCGGTGTTCGAGCAGTGCACCGACACCATCATCAGGCAGGTCGACGACATCAGGCGCATGGTCGACGAGTTCTCGCGCTTTGCGCGGATGCCGAAACCGGTGATGGAGGGCGAGGATGTCGCCGACACCGTGCGGCAGGCGGTGTTCCTCATGAAGGTCGCCCATTCCGAAATCGATATCGAGGCCGAGCTCAAGCAGGATCCGCTCAGGGCGCAGTTCGACCGCCGGTTGATCTCGCAGGCGCTCACCAACATCATCAAGAACGCCACCGAGGCGATCGAGGCGGTGCCGGCGGAAGAGCTCGGCAGGGGCCGCATCGACGTCATTGCCGCGCGCGAAAACAACGACATCATCATCGACGTGATCGACAATGGTATCGGGTTGCCCAAGGTGGCGCGCGCGCGACTCCTCGAGCCCTACGTCACGACGCGCGAGAAGGGCACCGGCCTGGGGCTCGCGATCGTCGGTCGCGTTCTCGAGGATCATGGCGGGCGCATCGAGCTGAAGGACGCCTCCGACTTTCGCCCCGGTCAGCGCGGCGCCTGGATGCGGCTGCGCTTTGCCGTCTCGGGCCATGCCGACAAGGTCGAGGCAGGTGCCGAGCCAGCCGGCGACAAGCCGCCGGCGAGTGAAAAAATGCAGCCCGCGGCCGAAACCGGCAAGGTGGCTGAGGCAACACACAGTGAAACGAACATAGAAGCCGCAGGCAATTGAGACGGGCCCCGAACCATGGCAAATGACATCCTGATCGTCGACGACGAAGCTGATATCCGCGAATTGGTGGCGGGGATTCTGGACGATGAGGGTTTCACCACCCGAACCGCGGGCGACAGCGATTCCGCGTCAGCCGAAATCGCGAGCCGCAAGCCGGACCTGGTATTTCTCGACATCTGGCTGCAGGGCTCCAAGCTCGACGGACTGCAGCTGCTGGAAGAGATCAAGCGCGACCATGCCGGTCTTCCCGTCGTCATGATCTCCGGTCACGGCAACATCGAGACGGCGGTCGCCGCGATCAAGAGCGGTGCCTTCGATTTCATGGAGAAGCCGTTCAAGTCGGAGCGCCTGATCCTGGTGACGACGCGGGCGCTCGCGCAGGGGCAGCAGAGCGCGGCCGCGTGAGGGCGGTCCGCCACGATCGGAAGGCTGGATGGGGGCGGGAAGCAATTCGCAGATGAAACAATATTCGAAGCCGCGACAGGCAATTGAGGCAGGCGCGACCCATGGCAAGTGACATTCTGATCGTTGACGACGAAGCCGATATCCGCGAATTGGTGGCGGGCATTCTGGACGATGAGGGATTCGCCACGAGGACCGCACGCGACAGCGATTCGGCGCTGGCGGAAATCGCCAATCGCAGGCCGCATCTGGTGTTTCTCGACATCTGGCTGCAGGGCTCCAAGCTCGACGGCCTGCAGCTCCTGGAGGCGGTGAAGAAGGATCACACCGACCTGCCGATCGTGATGATCTCCGGTCACGGCAACATCGAGACCGCGGTCGCCGCGATCAAGCGCGGCGCCTATGATTTCATCGAGAAGCCGTTCAAGTCGGACCGCCTGATTCTGGTTGCGACGCGCGCGCTCGAAACCTCGCGGCTGAAGCGGGAGGTGAAGGAGCTGAAGCAGATGACGCCGGCCGCGAGCATCCTGACCGGCCGCTCGCCCTGCATGAACCAGCTGCGCCAGACCATCGAGCGCGCCGCCAAGGCCAACAGTCGCATCCTGATCGTCGGCCCCCCCGGGGCGGGCAAGGAGCTCGCGGCGCGCACCCTGCACGCCGCGTCGGGGCGAGCCGAAGGGCCCTTCGTGGTCATCAATGCGGCCGCCATCACGCCGGAGCGGATGGAGGTCGAGCTGTTCGGCGTCGAGCAATCGAACGGCGAACAGCAGCGCAAGGCTGGCGCGCTCGAGGAGGCCCATGGCGGCACGCTGTTCATCGACGAGATCGGCGACATGCCGCGCGAGACGCAGAACAAGATCCTGCGCGTTCTGGTCGATCAGACGTTCCAGCGGATCGGCGGCACCAACAAGGTCAGCGTCGACGTGCGCATCATCTCGTCGACCGCGCGCAACCTCGAAGAGGAAATCGCCGCGGGCCGCTTCCGCGAGGATCTCTATCACCGCCTCTCGGTGGTGCCGATCCGCGTGCCGCCGCTGTCCGAGCGTCGCGAGGATATCCCGGAACTGATCGACTATTTCATGGACCAGATTTCCCAGATCACCGGCCTGCCAAAGCGCCAGATCGGGCAGGACGCGATGGCGGTGCTGCAATCGCATGTCTGGCCGGGCAACGTCCGCCAGCTGCGCAACAATGTCGAGCGGGTGATGATTCTCGCAGCCGGCGGCCCGGAGGTGATCATCACCGCCGACATGCTGCCGCAGGACGTCGGCTCGATGGTGCCGGCGATGCCGACCAGCAACAACGGCGAACACATCATGGGCCTGCCGCTGCGCGAAGCACGCGAAGTGTTCGAGCGCGACTACCTGATCGCCCAGATCAGCCGCTTCTCGGGAAATATCTCGCGGACCGCTGAATTTGTCGGCATGGAGCGCTCGGCTCTGCATCGCAAGCTCAAGGCGCTCGGCGTCGGTTGAGTGCCGGTGCCGACGCCAGCATTGCTGGCGACCCGCGGAGGTCCATTTGCCGCGACCGGCTTGGGGAATCCGGCTTACCCTGCATTTGTTTGGGAAAAAATGGGCGGATTTCCGTGATTTTACGGAGAAATTGTCCCGGTTTGACAACCGGCACGCGTGAAGCGACTTGCCTAATAACGGCGCCTGTCTTCTAATTATACCGCCATGCTTCCGGAGGGGGACTCAAGGGAGCCGGCACCTCAGAGGAAGGCTCCGTGAGAGAGCCTCACGATGGGGGTCAATAAAAAGAAACACATGCGGGACAACAACAATGGCGGCCGACCGCGCACAAAACCTACAAGACACCTTCCTTAATCACGTTCGCAAAACCAAAACGCCACTGACGATCTTTCTGGTCAATGGAGTGAAGCTGCAGGGAATAGTCACCTGGTTCGACAATTTCTGCCTGCTCTTGCGGCGCGATGGTCATTCGCAGCTCGTCTACAAGCATGCGATCTCGACCATCATGCCGGGTGCTCCGATCCAGTTGTTCGAAGGTGGCGAAGACGCGCCCGCTTGAGAGTGATCTGATTGGACCCCCGTAGCCGTGAAGGGGATGCCGACCGTCCGCGGTCGGCAAAGGTGCAGGAAACCGGGCGGGTGATCGTCATCGGCCCTTATTTGCGAATGCGCCGCACTGATGCGGATACGCAGTCGGAGAGTCATGCCTCGCGCGATTTCGAGGCCCGGCTCGAGGAAGCCGAGGGGCTCGCGCGCGCCATCGATCTCGAGGTGGCGGACGGCCTGATCGCCCCGATCAGCCAGATCCGGCCCGCAACCTATCTCGGCAAGGGCAAGGTCGAGGAAATCTTGGGCCTGATCACAGGCCATGGTGTCGAGCTTGCGGTGGTCGACTGCGCGCTGTCGCCGATCCAGCAGCGCAACCTCGAGAAGGCCTGGAACATCAAGGTGCTCGACCGCACCGGACTGATCCTGGAAATCTTTGGCCGGCGCGCCAAGACCAAAGAGGGGGCGCTGCAGGTCGAGCTCGCGCATCTGAACTACCAGCGCAGCCGCCTGGTGCGTTCCTGGACCCATCTCGAGCGCCAGCGCGGCGGTTTTGGCTTCATGGGCGGCCCGGGCGAGACCCAGATCGAGGCGGACCGCCGCATGATCGGTGAACGCATCACGCGGCTCGAGACCGAATTGAAAAAGGTGCAGGCGACGCGCCGGCTGCATCGTGCGGGCCGCCAGCGCGTGCCCTATCGGGTGGTGGCGCTGGTCGGCTACACCAATGCCGGCAAGTCGACGCTGTTCAACCGCCTGACCCGCGCCGACGTGCAGGCAGCCGACATGCTGTTTGCAACCCTCGACCCGACCTTGCGCGCCATCCAGTTGCCGCATGGCGGCAAGGCGATGCTCTCGGACACCGTCGGCTTCATCTCCAACCTGCCGACCCAACTCGTCGCCGCGTTCCGCGCCACGCTGGAAGAGGTGCTCGAGGCCGATCTCATCCTGCATGTCCGCGACATCTCGCACGAGGATGCCGAAGCCCAGGAGCGCGATGTCGACCAGGTGCTGCGCCAGCTCGGCATCGATCCCGCCGCCGGCGACCGTATTCTCGAAGTCTGGAACAAGATCGATCGCTTCGTCCCCGAAGAGCGCGAGAAGCTGCGCAACATCGCCACGCGCCGTCCGTCGGAGCGACCGTGCCTGCTGGTGTCGGCTGAAACAGGCGAGGGGCTCGAGGAACTGCTCCGCGCGATCGAGGAGCGGCTGGCCAAGGCACGCACGACGCTCGACCTGTCGATCGACGCCGCCGACGGCGCGGGGATCTCCTGGCTGCACCGCAATGCCGAAGTGCTGAACAAGCAGCTGCACGATGGTCGCTTTGACATGACCGTGCGCGTCGACCAGTCAAAGCGCGACATCGTCATGAGCCGCTTTGATGCGGTGCCGCACGAGATGTGAGCCGTTCCGGTCATTGCGGGTCGGCCGCCGCGGCGGGCCCGTCGCTGCCGAAGCGTGTCAGCCCGGCACGATCCCGCTTGAACGCACAGGGTTAACCCTGGTTATTGCTGAACTGGGGGCCGGGCGTGTCTTGGAAGCCATATATCGTATATATTGTCCCCAATTTTGCCCGACCCTGCCGGTTCCATGGCGTCGTATGCCTGTCCCGGAGCGAGGGTTGAGCGCAGCGGAGCGGAGATGTGAGACACCCGATCGACGCCGCCATCATGTTTACGGCCCTCTGGGTGCTCGCGTCGATGACGCTCGATATCCTGACTCCGAAGGAGGTGACGGCCGTGATGATCGGCGCAGCGATTGCGCCGGCCATGCTCGTCACGGCGCTGCTGTACGTGCTTCGCTATCCCCTGGTCGACTTCACCATCATGTTCGCGACCCTGTGGTTGATCGCGGCGATGTCGATCGAATGGATCTCGCCGACTCAATTGTCGCCGCTGATGGTCGTCGGCGCGTTCGTGCCGGCCCTCATCGTCGGATCATGGCTGCATTTCTGGCCCCGAATCCGCAAGGTCGCCGCCGAACGGTCGGAGACTGTCGAGACGCCTCCGGGACAACTGGGAACGAAGCCGCCGTAGCCGCGGCTCCGTCTAGAACGACAGCGGTACCTCGGCGGTTGCTTCGCCGGAATGCTCCTGCAGTTTCGCCGAATCCCACAGCGCGTCCATCTCCTCCAGTGTCGCGGCTTCCAGCGAGCGGCCCTCCGCCGCCAGTGCGCGCTCGATGAACGCAAAACGGCGCGCGAACTTCGCGTTGGTGCCGCGCAGGGCCATGTCCGGATCGGCGCCGACATGGCGGGCGAGGTTGACGACCGCAAACAGGAGGTCGCCGGTCTCGCTTGCGAGTTCGTCTTGATTTTTGCCGTCCAACGCCGCCTCGATCTCGTCGGCCTCCTCGCGGATCTTCTTCAACACGGCGCGCGGGTCGTTCCAGTCAAACCCGACGGTCGCCGCCTTCTGTTGCAAAGCGAGCGCGCGCGCAAGCGATGGCTGGCCGGCCTTGACCTGCGCCAAGAGCGAAGTGTGCTCGGCCTGGTCCGCCGGCCGCCGCGCGGCGCGTTCGGCCTTCTCCTCTGCCTTGATCCGGTCCCAGGCGCCCTTGACGCCGGCGGGCGTCAACTTTCCGTCCTGGTCGGCGAAGACATGCGGATGCCGGCGGATCATCTTTCGCGTGATCGCCTCGACCACGTCGCCGAAAGCGAAGGCGCCCTGTTCTTCGGCCATGCGGGCGTGAAACACGACCTGCAGCAGGAGATCGCCCAGTTCCTCGCAGAGATCGCCGAGATCGTCGCGCGCAATCGCGTCCACAACCTCATAGGCCTCCTCGATCGTATAGGGCGCGATGGTCGCGAAATCCTGCTCGAGGTCCCAGGGACAGCCGGTGCCGGGCGTACGCAGCGCGGCCATGATCTCGATCAGCCGGGAAATATCGCGGGACGGGGTCATGTCGCACCCTTGTTCGACGAGGACAGGGCTGTATGCCTCAACTGCCGGGTTCATCCCAGCCGAAATCCGCCGCGACGCAGGCGCTTTCCACCGGTTGGCCTGCCTTGCGCGGAGTGGTAAGGCGGACCCAAATGAACGATGATACCGCTCAGTTCCGATCACGGACCGCGTTGGTGCTGTTCTCGGGCGGCCAGGATTCGGCAACCTGCCTCGCCTGGGCGCTCGCGCGGTTCGCACGCGTCGAGACCCTTGGCTTCGACTATGGCCAGCGGCACGCGATCGAACTCACCTGCCGCGACCGGTTGCTTGACGGTTTTAAGGGCCTGCGCGCGGATTGGGCGCAAAAACTCGGGGACAATCACACGCTGGCGATCCCGACGCTTTCCGAGATTTCGGAGACGGCGCTGACCCGCGACGTCGCCATAAAAATGGGAACGGACGGCCTGCCCAACACGTTCGTGCCCGGGCGCAATCTCGTCTTTCTCGCCTTTGCCGCGGCGCTCGCTTATCGGCGGGGCATTTTGGATATCGTCGGCGGCATGTGCGAGACCGATTATTCCGGCTATCCCGATTGTCGCGACGAGACCATCCGCGCGCTGCAAAAGGCGCTCGCACTCGGCACGGCAAGACCGTTCGAACTGCACACGCCCTTGATGTGGCTGAGCAAGGCGGCGACCTGGCAGCTCGCTTTCGACCTCGGTGGGGCAGGGCTGGTCGATTTGATCCGCGACCACTCGCACACCTGCTATCTCGGCGAGCGCGGCGCGCGTCACGACTGGGGCTTTGGCTGCGGCGAGTGTCCGGCCTGCAGCCTGCGCGCAAAAGGCTGGCGGGAGTATGCGGCCCGCGCCGGGTAAGCGCGAAGAGAGGTTTTGTCATGAGCGACGAGGCAGACCTGGACGCGCACATTCTCGATGCCATGGCCGATGCGCTCATCTACGCCGATCGTTCCGGCAAAATTCTGCGCTGGAATCATGCCTCTGAACTGCTGTTCGGCTATTCCGCGGACGAAGCGCTCGGCGAAAACCTCGATCTGATCATTCCCGAGCACCTGCGGGCTGCGCACTGGAACGGTTTTGGCGCGGCGATCGCGAGCGGCACCATGAAGCTCGCGGGCCGCCCGACGCTGACCAGGGCCACGCACAAGGATGGGCGCAGGCTCTACATCGAGATGACTTTTGCGCTGGTCAGGGGCAACGACGCCGAGGTCAATGGCTCGGTCGCCATCGCCCGTGACGTCACCGAGCGCGTCGAGCGTGAGCGCGCCGCGCGAACGTCCGGAACGCGCTAATCGAAATCCTCCGGCCGCAATTCGATCGGCCGGCCGTGCGGCGTGCGGTCGGCGGCATGGTCCCAGGCCTCGCGATAGCGATCAAGCGTCGCGGTTGAGGTGACGCCTTTCTCGGCGACCATCCGCTCCAAGGTGGCGAGCCAGTGCCGATAATAGGTCTCCCCGGTGTCGGGATCGCCGCCCGCCTGGGCTCGCCTGATCTCGTCGGCGAGCATGGCGGCCCATTCGCTCCAGGTGAAGACGCCGCGATCATAGAGCGCCAGCGCCATCGCAAAGGCCTGCGCCTCCCAGGGCTCGCGGAACACCATCCCTTCGGCGTCCCGCGGCAGATCAGGGAGCGCGCGCGCACACGCGGCGGCGTCCAACTAAGAAAGCTCCAGATAGGGCTCGAACGCGTCGATCGAGACTTTTATCGTCGGATCGGTGTCCGCGCCCCAAAGCTCGGTGCCCTCGAACACGACGGTGTAGAGCCATTGCGGATTCTCGCCGGCCTCCTGCGCCGCCGAGTCCGGAAAGACGTGACAGCCATGAACGCGTTCCACCACGCCGACATGGCCGCGCACGTAACGCGGCAGGCGGGTGTGGGTCGTGGGATGCATGTTCCTGGCGCGCAGGCGATCGCCGATCTTGAATTTGGCTGGCGCCTGCGCCGCGCGTTCGAACTTGCCGCGCACCATGATGCGCTCGACATCGTCCAGCGTGAACTTGCCGCGCTTGAGCGGGGTCGCCGGCTCCAGCGCGTGGCCCATCGTGATTTCCTCGGCGTCGACAAAACCCTTGTCGACCAGGAGGTCCTCGAGGCCCAGCAGCCATTTCTTGTAATAGGAGCTCGCAAGATAGACATCGGGCGGCAGCGTCTCGCGATAGAAGCGTGAGGTATCGATGTTGAACGCGCCGGCAGCTCCCATCGCACGCACCATCGCCAGCACGCGGCTTTCCCATTCGGCATGGAACACCGGTTCGTTCAGCTCGGGCTCGACGTTGCCAAAGCCGTCCATGCCGCCCATGTCATGCACGCCGTTCATGACGACGCGCCCGGTGCTTTGGGAAAACCGGTCCCGATCATGGAGTCGCGGGTCACCAGATCGGCGAGCTTGTCCTCGTCAAAGCCGTCGGTCCCGGCGGGCCGCATCGGCAGCACCAGAAAACGGGTCTCGGCGGTCGAATCCCAGACCCGAATTTCGGTCTCCTTGGGAACGCTCACGCCGAAATCGGCCAGCACGCCGCGCGGATCCTTGACGGCACGGGAACGATAAGGCGCCGCCTTGTACCAGACCGGCGGCAGCCCCAGAAGTTCCCAGGGATAACAGGAGCAGAGCGTGCACACGACCATGTTGTGACGCTCCGGCGTGTTCTCGACGACGACGAGATGATCGCCGACCCGGCTGACATGGCCGAGCGTCGCGATCGCCTTGGTTCCGTCCTCGAGCAGGGCGCGCCTGAAGGCCGGATCGACCCAGGCCTTGGCGACGACGCGCGCGCCATTATGCGGGCCGATCCGGGTCTCGTAGGCCTGAACGATGGCATCGAGCGCGGCCGGATCGACATAGCCTTTCTCGGTCAGCACGGTTTCGAGCGCGCGGACGCGCAACTCTGTCTCGGTGAGATCTGAATGGTCGTGGTGATGATCTGCGGTCATGGCTGGAAGATAGGCGAATTGGTCTGTTCATGTCGAGGCTGCCGTCGCGGCGGCCGCAGGTCCGGTTCAGATCGGTCGCATTTGCCTGCGCGCATCATCCGCGATCGGCTTGAGCAGTTCGGGCGTTGCCTGCCCGACCAGACCATATCCCATGCCATCATCCGCCCAGGCAAAGCCGGAGACGCCGTCGCTGGAATGCGGCACCATCGGCTTGTCCTGGTCGGTCTGCATCGGGCGGGTCAGGATCACCAGTCGTTGTCCGCGATCGTCGTCATACATGAACATGGCCGCAGGACCGTGCGGCGTTGCGGTCAGCCGTCCGCCCATCAACCGGTAACCGGATTTGGTCAGGTCCGGCACCTTGACCGGCTGGTGCAGGCGGTTGGATACCCATTGCACCAACTGCTCGCTGTCAGTTGCGCGAATCTCGACCGGCCTGACGCGATCGGGTGCATAGACGTCAAAGGAATAGGACGCCTCCTGGGCCAATCCCGCCAATCCCACGTCCGGCGGTTGCAAGGCACCGCGGACGACCCAGCCGCTCAATCCCCCGATCGAAACGAGAAGGAGGGCTGCCACCACCGCTCGCCATGTCGTCCATGGCGGCCGGCGACGGTCCTCAATCATTCGCGACAAGCTCAATCGTGGCGGTAGTGGTTCATCCGCGATGGGAGCTAGCGCGCTGCGCAGCAGCGAGCGCTGGGCGGAATAGCCGGCGATCCGCGCCGCGACGTCGGGATGACCGCCGAGATAAGCGGCGACCTCGGCCAGCCGCTCCGGCTCCAAGACGCCATCGACATAGGCGTGCAGATCATCCTCGGTGATCGGCCGATGGTTCATTTCACGCTCCGCAAGTGCACCGGGGCCTTCGCTGCACTTGTTCCGTCAAGCTCCCGCTGCAGTCGCTCGCGCGCCCGCGACAGGCGCGACATCACGGTCCCGATGGGGATGCCGAGAACCGAAGCGGCCTCGGCATAGCTCAGGTCCTCGACCGCGACGAGCAGCAGCACGGAACGCAGTTCCTCGGGCAGTTTTGAAAGCTTTTCCAGGACATCCAAGTAGATCATTTGGCTCTCTTGCACGGCATCCTGCCTGACATCATGTTCACTTGCCGCATCGATCGCGACATGCGGCCCGCGCGCAGCCTGCCGGCGGAACTGGCTGATCGCCAAATTGTGCAGGATGGCGAACAGCCAGGGGCGGGGATCGCCGTCGCGACGCTGATGCCAGCGGCTCACGGCTTTCTCCAGACAGTCCTGCACCAGGTCATCGGCACTTGCCGAGTTGCCGACCAGGGCCCGCGCGTAGCGGCGGAGCGCCGGAATCTGCGGTTCGATCGATAGCACCATGTCGTTCATGGCCGCGGCCTGCGCGATCCGTCGAGCGCGTGCATGATCACGGCGTCTGGACCTGAACCGCCTCGCCGAATTTCGCCGCCGTGCCGGGCGCGATCACAAGATAACGCTTCTCGGACCTGGCGGCGCCCTGAACGATCTGACGGATCGGCCCGGTGGCATCGACGATGGCGCTGCCTGCCGGGTTGGTCATAAAGGCCGCGAGTGGTTGCAGTGCACCGTTGCCGTCGGCGTTGTCCGCGAGGGCGAGTATATAAGGCTGTTTGGGCTGCAATCCCGTTACGGACGCCTGCAGAACCTGGATCAGGCCCTGATCGAACAGCGAGACGCTCGTCGGCGGCTTGTCCGCCGACATCTTCGGCGCCAGCGCCAGATGCGCGACCTCACCGGCGACCCCGATCGGCTGCAGGTTCGTCGGCTCATCCGGGTTCGGTGCGGCGTCCGGCACATAGGCGATAGCCTGCGGCGCCTGGCCGATCGGGATGGTCGCGACCACCGTATTGCTCGCGGTATCGATCGCGGCGAGCGCGTCGTCGTTCTCTAGTCCGACATAGATGCGCGTGCCATCGCCGGATGGCCACACGCCGTGCGGCAGCTTACCGACCGGGATGGTGACGACTTCCGAGAAATCGTCGGTGCGGAACACCTTCACCTCATTGGTGCCGCCGACCGTGACATAGGCGAACGTGCCTTTCGCAGTCCGGGCAAAGTTGACGTGATTGGTGATTGGCCCGGTATCGATCGTCCGGATAAGGTTGAACGGCGGCCGCGCATCGAACACCTGCGTCTTGCCGACATCTTTCAACGTGAACCACACCTGCTTGCCGTCGGGCGAGGCCGCAATGTTGGGGCAGAAGGGGCTCTCCTGCTTCACCCTGGCGATGATGCGATGGGAGGCGAGTTCGACGACATCGGTTTCCGGCGTGAATGACGAGCAGATGTAGCCGTAGGCCCCGTCGGGGGAGAAAATCTGCATGCCGGGACCATTTGGCGTCACGATGCGGGTCTTCTCGTCGAATGTTTTCGCATCGAGCACCGCGACATAGTTTTCGCCGCGGACCGTGACCCAGACCTCCTTGCCATCGGGCGTGAAGAAGGCCTCGTGCGGCGAGCGACCGACATAGGTCACGTGCTTCACGGCGTTGGTTGCGGTATCGATGAAGGTCACCGAATTCGACCCGATCGAGACCACGGCGAGGGTACGGTGATCGGGCGAGAAGCCCAGGCCGTGCACCAGGACCTGGCCCCTGTAGAGCGGACTGAAATTCGCCGGCTGCGGATCGCCAAGGCGGATCACGCCGAGCAGCTTGTTATCGGCCGGGTCGGTGACGGACACCGTGTTCGAAAATTGCTCGGCCGCGTAGATGCGGTCGTGATGGCTGATCGCAATGTCCGCGGCTGCGGCTGGTCCGGGGGCCTGGCCCGCCTGCGCACCATGCGAGAGGAGAATCGTCGCCGCAAGCAGACTGCTCGTCAACATCATGCGTTTCATTTCTCGTTCCTACTTCTGGCTCTCGGTGGACATGGAATGACGATGCTCGTCCGGCTCGCGAATCGGAGCTGGCTCGGTCGGGGCTGGTTGCGACGCGACTGCCGGCTCGCCGATCGCGAGCTTCATCGCGGCAATCTCCTGCATCTGATCGACGATGATTTCCTGTGCGATCCGTCGCAGCTGCTCATTCTTGCCGTAGCGAAGCTCGATCACCGCCATGTCGATAGCGCCCTGGTGATGCGGTGTCATCATGGCGACGAAGTCGTGGTCGATGTCACCGGTCGGCTTGGCCGCCATATCGTCCATCATCTTCGTCATCGCGGCCTCATTCTCGCGCAGGAACGCGCCTTCATCGGGAGCAGCCGCAGCAATCGGAGGCGGGGGGTGATGCGCCTCGTGGGCGAGGACGAGAGGCGGTATCGCGAAGGTGAAAAAAGCGCGCAGAAAGATCATGCCGAGGCCGGCCTTGAGGAACCGCAACATCCGTCGTCTCCGCTTTGATGCTCGTGTTGCCTGGTGGACGTCCGAAGATTAAGACTTATTCACGTGCGGAGATAAGATCTTTCGTCCAGCCCGGATCTGGCGCGAAGGCGCCCGCGCGCATCGCTTGATGGCGCGCGGGCTGCCGTGAATGCGCTCAGGGCTGCGCGAGATGCCAGGCGCCGTTCAAAAAGCCGTCTCCCGCTGCGTCGCCAGCCTTCTGATCCTTCGCAAAGGTATAGAGCGGCTTGCCCTTGTAGGCCCACTGCTTCGAGCCATCGTCGCGGGTGATGATGGTGTACTCGCCGCTCGGCTGGTCGCTCGCTTCCGCTTTCAAGACCGGCCAGTTGGTCGCGCAGGGGCCGTTGCAGGCGGACTTGCCGCCGGAATCCTTGTCGAAGGTGTACAGGGACATGCCCTTGGCGTCGGTCAGCGCAGGACCCTTGGCGGTCGTGCCGGTCTTGACCGGCGGCGCAGCATTGGCAGCCGTCACTGCTGCAACGGACACCGCGACAACGAGCAAATTCCGCACAATCGATGGTTTATTCATTGGTGCACTCCTATGCGAAAGACTTCGCATAGGTTGGACGCGGAAGAGGGCGACATATTCCGCTGCTCACGGATTCTTTTTCTTCACGAGCCGCATCGGTTCGGCGACAAGCGCCACGGGCAGGGCCCGTCACGCCGTCCGGCTGCTCCGGTTCGGCATGCCGCCGAGCGTGACCATGTCCGCGCTCAACTGCTCGATCGTCGTGCGATGCCGCATGGCGGTCTGCCGAAGCAGGGTGAAGGCGTCCGATTCGGACAGTGCGTGACTGCGCATCAGCTGCAGCACGGCGGCGAGCACGACGCGGCGGGAGCGAACGCGCATCTCCAGCCGCTCGATGTGCGCGGCTTCCTCGCTGCGCCGCTGCGCACAATCAAAGGCAACCACGAGCGCAGTGTAGAGCCCCGCCGAGCGCAGTGGCTTTACAAGGAACGACGCCGGCTGCAGGTCGAGCAGCCATTTCAGTCGGCTCGGCGTCTCCGTGCCGATCAGGGCGATGACGGGCGCGTCGCACGTCAAGGCGGAGCCGGGATCCGACTTGATCGGGATGCTGTCCGCATCGAGAACGATCACATCGATCGGCGTCGCCGGAGCTGCCAACCGCTCCGGGTCGGTCTCCGAGACCGACATGCCGAGGCGGCCGAGCTGCCGGCGCACGATCGCAAGGTCACGCTCGTCCTTGATGATCAGGAGCGCATGCCGGCCGCGCACGGAAAAGGGTGAGGATCTCGTCATTTGACCACGCGCAGGTGGGTTGGTCGTTTCGCGAGTGCATCGCCTCTCGCGTCAAGCTTGATGCCAATTGAGGCCAGATCAAGATGACAGAGGTACGGATCGGGTCGCACCGGCGCATCCGCTTCCCAAAAGATCCTGAACTGGCAGTCCGGCGCCGAACGCGCCAGCCTCGGCGTCAGGAAGCAATGATTGTTGTCGGGGTCGACCCAGATCGGCCCTTGCGGCGAATCGTAGCGGTGGTTGGCCGCGGCCCGTCGCACCGCCGTGACATCGGCGGAGCCGGCGCGGCGGATCGCGCGCGCCAGCAGCATGACGCAGACATAGGTCGACTGGCCGTCCACCGAGACGTGGCTGCCGCTGCCGTGGCGCGCCTTCCAGCGCGCGACGAAGGCGCGGTTCTCAGGCTGCTCGATGCTCTCGAAATAGGCCGACGAGGTGATACAGCCGGCCGCGGCAGTCGAGCCGATCAGCTTCAACTCCGGCTCGCACAGGCTGCAGCTCAGCACGGGAATCGAGAGGCCGGTCCGCTGCGAAGCGGCGTGCAGCGCGCGCATGAAGGCGTAGCTCGACTCGCCGACCAGCGTGTTGAACACCGCGGGCGGCTTGCGCTCGATGATCTCCCGGACGATATGGTCGACCGCGGTCTCGCCGAGCTCCAGCAGCCGCTCGGCGAGGATCCGTCCACCCGCGCTGGTGACGATCTCGCGCAGCACGCGATTGGTCTCCCAGGTCCAGACATAGTTTGAGCCGGCGCAGAACACGTCGTCCGCGATATGCTCGAGCATGTGGCGCACCAGCGGCACCACCGTGTGGTTTGGCGCGGCGCCGACATAGATCACGTTGTCGCTGCTCTCGAACCCTTCGTAGCGCGCCGGGTGCCATAGCAGGCGCTCGGTGCGCTCGACGATCGGAATGACCTGCTTGCGCGAGGCCGACGTGTAGCAGCCGACGATGTGATCCACCCCATGCTCCCGGATCAACTCGTCGCAGGCGGTGTGATAGGCGGCGACGATGCCGCCGGGGTCGCGCAGATGCGGCGCAAGGGTGAAATCGAACTCCTCGCTCTGATTGACCTCGTCGACCGCCATCAGCGCGCTCTTTTCCATCTCGCGTCCCATCATGGCGTAGGGGCCCGATCGGGAGAAGACGAGGCCAAGCGGGATGGACGGCTTCGTCATCAGGCGTTCGCCGTGTGTCGTTGTGATCTCATCGCAAGACCATCGCTCTCGCACCCGTCGCGTTCGATCTGCCGCTGCGCGACGATTGGGCGCTGCCGGCTCAAAAAAGGTGCCGTCGTCACATTGACAAGCGCGGAGAGACTAAGACAGAATTGTTCGCATCGTAAATACGTGCACCGCGAAAAGAGCTTTTGCGCAGCCGATGGCGTCTGCGTCATGATCTCAGATATTTCGCTCTGCCACGTGACGTGAAGCGACCATCGATAGCAGCGGCATGGATGCCATTCGGGGCCCTTTTGGGCCACGGGTGGCTTTTTTCGTTTGTCTGGCTGTATTCGTCTGGCAATGAGCGGGTGAAGCATGGCGGTTCGTCTCCCGACACTCGAGCAGATCGATCATCTCGGATCGGATTTTGGTCTCGTGCTGACCGCCGACGAAGTCGCGGCATTTCAGCAGGCCTTCAAGGGACCGCTGGCGTCCTATGGGCGGCTCGAGGAATTGGTGCCTCCGCAGCTCGCGCCGATCGCGCCGCGCTCGCCCGGCTACCGGCCGCCGCCATCGGAAAATCCCTATGGCGCCTGGTACTGGAAGACGGACATTCGCAGCGGCCGCGATGGATTGTTGAGCGGCAAGAAGATCGCCATCAAGGACAATATCTGCGTCGCAGGCGTGCCGATGATGAACGGCTCGGCGCTGCTCGAAGGCTATGTGCCGGAGATCGACGCGACAGTGGTGACGCGCATTCTCGATGCCGGCGGCACGATCGCTGGGAAAGCTGCGTGCGAGGATCTGTGCTTTTCGGGCGCGAGCCACACCTGCGCAACCGGCGTGATCCGCAATCCGCACAATCCCGCGCACAGTGCCGGCGGTTCTTCCGGCGGCAGCGCGGCGCTGGTCGCAAGCGGCGAGGTGCCGATGGCGCTCGGCGGCGACCAGGGCGGCTCGATCCGCACGCCGTCGAGCTGGTGCGGCGTCTATGGCCTGAAGCCGACCTGGGGCCTCGTGCCGACCACCGGCTCGATGCCGATCAGCTATTCGGTCGATCATTGCGGTCCGATGTGCGCGTCGGTGGCGGACGTGGCGCGGCTTCTGACCGTCATCGCCGGCCATGATGGCTGGGATACCCGAACGATCTCCGCGCGCACCGGCGACTACATCGGCGCACTCGATATCCCGGTGAGAGGCCTGCGCATCGGCATCCTGCGCGAGGGCTTTGGCCATCCCGAAAGCGATGGCGCCGTCAACGAAAAGGTCAGGCAGGCGGTCTCGGCTCTGGCGAAGGCGGGCGTTGAAACCGAGGAGGTGTCGATCTCATGGCATCTCGATGGCCCGCATGTCTGGAGCGGGGTTATCCTGGAAGGCGCGGCCGAGATGATGCTGAAAGGTTTTGGCGTCGGCAACAATGTGCAGGGATATTACCCGGTCTCGATGCAGGAAGCACTGGCGCGCGGCATGGGCACCCGGATCAACGATGTCTCGCCGACCGTAAAACTCGTGCTGATGCTCGGCGAATACATGCACCGCAACTATCACGGGCGCTATCATTCCAAGGCCCAGAACCTGCGGGTGCTGCTGCGCCAGGCCTATGACGAGGCGCTGAAAAAATACGATGCGCTGGTCATGCCGACGATCCCCTTCACCGCAACCCCGATCCCGCCCGCCGACGCGCCGCTCAACACTGTGATCGACACTGCGCTCAACATGCAGGCCAACACCTGTTCCTTCGACGTGTCCGGCCATCCCGCCTTCACGGTGCCGTGCGGGCGCGTCAACGGGCTGCCGGTCGGGATGATGCTGGTCGGCCGGCATTTCGAGGAGACCACGTTGATCACGCTCGCTGCGGCGATCGAGGCGATCGGCGACTGGAAGCTGAACTAGGACGAACGCGTACGATAGTTTTCCTCTGCAACGCCTGAGCAACCGCAATGAGCAGCGATCCCTGGCTGAAAAGTTCGATCATGGCGAGGCGCGGCGTGGCCAAGGGACAGCCCGGGCGACGTCATGAACTTTCGATCGAAGCGCAGGGTCCGTTCCATTACGTCTACGGACCCTATGCCAAGCCCGTGATGACGATCGACCCCGGCGACATCGTCGCGGTCGAGACCGAGGACGCCTTCGGCGGCGTGATCACCAGCGAACAGGACAGCCCGACCGCCAAGCTCAAATTCCCCTACCTCAATCCGCAATGCGGCCCGATCGCAGTCAACGGCATCGGGAAGGGCGACTGTCTCGCAGTGCAGATCCATGCGGTGGAGACGCGCGGCGCGCAGCCGGCCGGCAAGACTTGCATCATTCCCGAGTTCGGTGGCCTTGTTGGCACGTCGTCGACGGCCATGCTCAACCCGCCGCTTCCGGAGCGGGTGAGAGTGATGCATGTCGACAAGAATGGCGTGCGCTGGAACGACAAGATCACATTGCCCTACCAGCCTTTCATCGGCACCATCGGCATCTCGCCGGAGATCGAGGCGATCTCCTCGCTGCAGCCGGACTATCACGGCGGCAACATGGACCTGCCGGACGTCGCGCCCGGCGCCATTCTCTATTTTCCGGTCCACGTCGACGGCGGCCTGCTCTATGTCGGCGATTGCCACGCCGCGCAGGGCGACGGCGAACTTTCGGGCGTCGCCATCGAGCAGCGCGCGACCGTGACCTTGCAGATCGACGTCATCAAGGGCTGGAGTTTTGCCTGGCCGCGGCTGGAGACCGAGAATTTCCTGATGACGATCGGCAGCGCGCGCCCGCTCGAGGACGCCGCCCGCATCGCCTATCGCGAACTGGTGCGCTGGATGAGCGGCGAATACGGTTTTGACGAGATCGACGCCTACATGCTGCTCAGCCAGGCCGGGCGCATCCGGCTCGGCAACATGGTCGACCCGAAATACACGGTTGGCGCATCGATCCTCAAGAAATACCTGGTCTGACGAACCATTCGGCAAACGGAGAGAGTAGGGCAATGAGCATGCATCGCAGGAAGTTTTTGACGGGTACCGCCGCTGCCATTGCAGCCGGCGCTTTTTCTCGGCCGGCCTTCGCGGAGGATCCGATCGGCGTGGCCAGCATCCACGACCTCTCGGGTGGGCTCGACATCTATGGCAAGCCGATGGTGGACGCGCTGACCCTGGCCATCGAAGAGGCGAACGCGGCCGGCGGGCTCTTGGGGCGGCAGCTCAAGCTCATTAACTACGACACCCAGTCGAACATGCAGCTCTACACCCAGTTCGCGCAGCAAGCGGCGCTGAAGGACAAGGTTGCCGTGGTGCATGGCGGCATCACCTCGGCCTCGCGCGAGGTGATCCGTCCGGTGCTCGACCGCTTCAAGACGCTCTATTTCTACAACACGCAATATGAAGGCGGCGTCTGCGACCGCAACCAGTTCGACACCGGCGTGACCCCGGCACAGACGGTCGAAAAACTCGTGCCCTATGCGATGAAGAAATGGGGCAAGAAGGTCTATGTCGTCGCCGCCGACTACAATTACGGCCAGATCACCTCGCAATGGGTGAAGAAATATGTGCTCGAGAATGGCGGCGAGGTGCCCTCGATCGACTTCTTCCCGCTCGATGTGACCAATTTCGGCCCGACCATCTCGAAGATCCAGGCGGCCAAGCCTGATTTCGTCTGGTCGGCGCTGGTCGGCGGCGCGCACATCTCATTCTATCGACAGTGGGCGGCGGCCGGCATGCGTGCCAGCATTCCGATGGCCTCGACCACGTTTGCGGTCGGCAATGAGCACATCGTGCTTTCGCCGGAGGAATGCAACGGCATGCTGATCTGCTACAATTATTTCCAGGATCTCAAGAACCCCGTCAACGAGGCGTTCGTGGCAAGCTTCCACAAGCGTTTCGGCGCCGACTATCCCAACATCACCGAACTTGCGATGGGCACCTATCAGGGTTTCCGGCTCTGGGCCGAGGCGGTGAAGAAGGCCGGCAGCGTCGACCGCATGAAGGTGATCGAGGCGCTGGAAACCGGGATCTCGATCGATGCGCCCTCTGGCAAGGTGACGATCGATCCGCCGACCCATCACTGCGTGCTCGACGTTCATATCGCCGAGGTCAGCGACAAGAAGCTGAAAGTGCTCCAGGACTTCGCCCAGCAGAAACCGGCCGACACCGCCGCGGTCTGCGACCTGATCAAGAATCCGAACGACAACCAGCAATACGTGATCAAGATCTGAAAAGATGGCCAGACCCTCATGGTGAGGAGGCGCGAATGCGCCGTCTCGAACCATGAGGCCCAGATCTCCGGGCCTCATCCTTCGAGACGCTTGCTTTGCAAGCTCCTCAGGATGAGGGGATGGAGCGAGCACTGGGTTAGGTACCGATATTGAAAAGGAACATCTAAGACGTGGATCTCGTTGCGCTCCTGGCAATCCAGGTCTTCTATGCGGTCGCCAGTCTGGCGCTGATCAGCGTCGGGCTCGCAATCATTTTTGGCATGATGCGGGTCATCAATCTCGCGCATGGCGAGTTCCTGATGCTTGGCGGCTATGCCGCGATCGTGGCAACCTCCCACGGCATAAGCATCTGGATCGCGATGTTGGTGGTCGCGCCTGTTGTGGTCGGCCTGATCGGCATCATCGTCGAACGCACCATCATCCGCTTCCTCTATGGACGGATGATCGACACCATGCTCGCGACCTGGGGGCTCAGCCTGTTCCTGGTCGGGCTCACGACGGCGATCTTCGGCAATACCACGGTCGGCATCTCGGCGCCGCTCGGCAGCATCCAGATCGGGGCTTATCGCACCAGTGCCTACACGCTGTTCGTGATTGCGATCGCGATCGTTGTGCTCGGCACAATCTTCGCGGTGATGCGTTGGACCCGGCTTGGCCTGATCGCGCGCGGCACCATGCAGAACGCCGATATGGCGGCAGCGCTCGGCGTCAATCCGCCGCGTGTCTACGCCATCACCTTCGGTATCGGCGCGGCTTTGTCGGGGCTTGCCGGCGCGGTGCTGGCGCCAGTGTCCGGCGTCTTTCCCACCATCGGCGTCGCCTATGTGGCAAAATCCTTCATCACGGTGATCGGCGGCGGCGCCGCGATCCTGAGCGGCACGGTCTCCGCATCCGCGTTGTTCGGCACCATCAACCAGATCGCCACCTTCGTGACGACGCCGGTGTTTGGCGAGGTGGCGCTGCTCGCCGCAGCCATTGTCCTGATCCGGCTGCTGCCGCAGGGCATCACCGGCCGGTTCTTTCGGAGAGGTCTGTGAACGGTCGCGGTCTCAACATTCTGGGTCTCGTCCTGGTCGGCGTGATCGGCCTCGCCTTCATGGTCCTGACGCCGCGGCTTGCCGAGCTCGACACCGTGCTCGACCTCACCGTCTACATGATCATGGCCGTGCTGGCGCTCAGCCTCGCCTTGATCTGGGGGTTTGGCGGCATTCTCTGCTTCGGCCAGTCGGCGTTCTTTGGCCTTGGCGCCTACACCTATGCGATCGCGATGTTCAATATCGGCGAGAGCACGCTGCCGTTCCTGCTCGCCATCGTCCTGCCGGCAGCCTTTGCGGCGCTGCTCGGCTATTTCATGTTCTACGGCCGGATCAGCGACGTCTATCTCGGCGTCATCACCCTGACGGTGACATTGATCCTGTTCAATTCGGTGAACTCCACCGCCGGTCCCGAATTCCACATCGGCACGGCGCGGCTCGGCGGCTTCAACGGCATTCCCGGCATCCCGCCACTCAACTGGCCGTTCAACAAGGCTGCTGCGATCGATCTCGAAGGGATGTTCTATCTCGCGACCGGCGCGCTGCTCGTAACCTATTTCGGCTTGCGGCTGCTGCTCGCAAGCCAGTTCGGCCGCATCATCGTCGGCATTCGCGAGAACGAGCGCCGCGCCGAGCTGCTCGGCTATGATCCGCGCGCCTACAAGCTCGCGACCTTCACCATCGGCGGCGCGCTGGCCGGCTTTGCCGGCTGCCTGTTCGCCAATTGGGGCAATTTCGTCAGCCCGACCATCTTTGGCCTTGCACAATCCGCGCAGATCATCATCTGGGTCATCGTCGGCGGCCGCGGCACGCTGATCGGTCCCGTGATCGGCTGCATCGGCATCCAGTGGCTGAGCGCGGCATTGGGCGCGAACCAGCCGTCGGGCGGATCCGACCTCTGGTCAAAGATCTTTGCCAATGCGCCGCTGATCCTCGGCGTGATCCTGATCGCCTTCGTGCTGCTGGTGCCAAAAGGGCTGGTCCCGACGCTCGGCGATATCGGCCTGTCCCTGCTGAGGCGCAGGCGCGCGCGACAAAAACGCGGTCTTGAGCCGCAGCAGGCGGAGTAGCGCGATGGCCGCGGCACTGCTCGAGACTCGCGACCTCTCGATGCACTTTGGCGGCGTCAAGGCCGTGCGCAACGTCAACTTCGCGCTCGCCGAAGGCGAATTGCGCTGCCTGATCGGACCGAACGGCGCGGGCAAGAGCACGTTCTTCAAGATGCTAACCGGCCAGCTCGAGCCGACCCACGGCCAGGTGCTGTTCCGCGGTCAGGACATTTCCAAGGCTCACGCCCACGAGATCGCCCGCCTCGGCATCGGAATCAAGACCCAGGTGCCTAGCGTGTTCGATGGCCTCAGCGTGCGCGAAAACATCTGGCTCGCGGCGAGCCGCGTCAATTCGAAGGAGTACGCCAGGCGGCTCGTCGACGAGATGCTGCAACGTATCGGCCTTGTCGACGCCGCGGATCGGCTGGTCGGCCAGCTCGCGCATGGCCAGCGGCAATGGGTCGAGCTCGGGCTCGTGCTGTCGACGGATCCGGAACTCATCCTGCTCGACGAGCCGGCCGCCGGCATGACGCATGAGGAGGTGTTGAAAACCGCCGAGCTCGTGCGCGAGATCAACCGCAGCAAGGCGCTGATCGTGGTCGAGCACGACATGCAGTTCATCCGGATGATCGCAAAACAGGTCACCGTGTTCAACCAGGGCAGCGTGCTGGTGGAGGACACGGTCGACAACATCATGCGCAATCCGCAGGTGCGCGACATCTATCTCGGCAAGCAGGCGGCGGCATGATTCTGGATGTCCAGGGACTGCGTACGGGCTACGGCCGGATTCCGATCCTCAACGGGGTCGGGTTCTCCGTCAGCGAAGGCGAGTTCATCGGCATTCTCGGCCATAACGGCATGGGCAAGACCACGCTGTTGCGTGCTCTGATGGGTTTTCTACCCGCCAGCAGCGGGCGGGTGCAATTCGCCGGGACCGATATCACGTCGCTGGAGCCGTATCGGCGCGCGCGGCTGGGGCTCGGCTATGTGCCGCAGGGCCGCGATATTTTCCCGGGCCTCTCCGTCTACGACAATCTGCGCATGGGATGCACCAAGGAATCGGGCGGCGGAGAGAATGCGACCATCGCCGGCGTGCTGGAGGAATTTCCGCGGCTGACGGGGCTGCTCGACCGTCCCGGCAGCGCGCTGTCCGGCGGCGAGCAGCAGCTTCTGGCGATCGCGCGCTGTCTGTGCGGGAAGCCGCGCCTGGTCCTGCTCGACGAGCCGACCGAGGGTATCCAGCCCTCGATCATCGACGAGATCGTCGAGACATTGCAGCGGCTGCGCGCCAGGAGCGGTCTGACCATGATCCTGGTCGAGCAGAATCTCGATTTCATTGCTGCATTGTCGCAGCGGATCCTCGTGATCCAGAAGGGCAGGATCACCCAGGAGGTCAAGCCTGCCGACCTGCACGACGCAAGCGTGGTCGGAGAGTTCATCGGAATCACCACCTGAGCCTGATCAAGGCGACAGGGACAAGAGGAGGAGAGAAGCCATGGCAGTGAGACGACCCACGCTCGATCAATTGCGTTCCGTCGCCGAGGAGCTCGGCATGCACATGGGCGAGGACGAGCTCAAATCCTATGATGCTCTGCTGCAAGGAAATTACGCGGCCTATGACGCGGTCGATGCGATGCCCGACTATGTGCCGCCGGTGAAATATCCGCGCACGCCCGGCTATCGTCCCGAAGGCGAGGAGAACAAGCGCAACGCCTGGTACGTCAAGACCGAAGTCAAGGGCGCGCCCTCCGGCAAGCTCGCGGGCAAGAGGATTGCGCTGAAGGACAATATCAGCCTCGCCGGGGTGCCGATGATGAACGGCGCCTCGACGCTGGAGGGCTACACGCCCGACACGGACGCCACCATCGTCACCCGCATGCTCGATGCCGGCGCGACGATCATCGGCAAGGTGCATTGCGAATATTTCTGCTTCTCCGGCGGCAGCCATACCTGCGCGGCCGGCCCAGTCCACAATCCGCACAAGATGGGTTATTCCGCCGGCGGCTCGTCGTCGGGCAGCGCCGTGGTGGTCGCGACCGGCGAGGCCGACATGGCGATCGGCGGCGATCAGGGCGGATCGATCCGCATCCCCGCATCCTTCAGCGGGATCTACGGGATGAAGGCGACCTACGGTCTCGTGCCCTATACCGGCGTGATGCCGATCGAGCTCACGCTCGATCACACCGGGCCGATGACGCGCAATGTGCGCGACAACGCGCTGCTTTTGGAAGTGCTCGCGGGCGCCGACGGGCTCGACCCGCGCCAGGGTGCGCCGGTCGTGTCGCGCTATACCGAAGCGCTCGGCGGCAGCGCCAAGGGCTTGCGCATTGGCGTCGTCCGGGAAGGTTTTGGACATGCGAGCTCGGAAGCTGACGTCGACGCCAAGGTCAAGGCGGGGGCGGAGCTGTTCAGGAAACTCGGCGCGACCGTCGATGAAATATCGGTGCCGATGCATCTGGCGGCGCCCGCCATCTGGCTGCCGATCGCGGCCGAGGGTGCGACCGAGTTCATGATGAAGGGCAACGGCATGGGCACCAACTGGCGCGGTCTCTACAACACCACGCTGCTGGACGCGCATTCGGCCTGGCGACACCGCGCCGACGAACTCTCCGACAGCCTCAAGATCACGATGCTGCTCGGCCAGTATTTCACCAAGCATTATCGCGGACATTTCTATGCAAAGGCCCAAAACCTGAACCGCAAGCTGCGCGCAGCCTATGATGCGGCACTTAGCAGCTACGATCTGCTGCTGATGCCAACCTTGCCGATGAAGGCGACGCCGCTGCCGCCACCCGATGCGCCGCGCGAGCTTTATATCCAACGCGCCTTCGAGATGGTGCCGAACACGGCGCCTTTCAACGCCAGCGGCCATCCGGCGATGAGCCTGCCTTGCGGCATGAGCGACGGTCTGCCGATCGGGCTGATGCTGATCGGCAAATACTATGACGAGCCGACCATCTATCGCGCGGCGGCCGCGTTCGAGGGCACGGGCGACTGGACGAAGATGTAGCGACACCGCGGCTGGCTCGCCTCGGCGGGCCAGCCGCTCGACCCCGAGGGAGGCAGCGATGGATCTGGGACTGAAGGGCAAGAACGTGCTGGTGACGGGCGGCAGCAAGGGGATCGGGCGTGCGATCGCCGAACTGTTTGCCGACGAAGGCGCCAATGTCGCGATCTGCGCGCGCAACGCCGATGAGGTCGCTAACGCCACCAAGGCGCTGGCCGCGAAGGGCGTCAAGGCGTGGGGGCAGGCGATCGACGTCGCCGACGGCGCGGCGCTGAAGGGCTGGATCGATGGCGCAGCCTCGGAGCTCGGCGGCATCGACTGCATCGTCTGCAATGTCAGCGCGCTCGCGGTCGGCGACACGCCGGAGAGCTGGGAAAAGTCGTTCCGCACCGACATGATGCATACGGTTAATTCGGTGGCGGCCGCAAAACCCTATCTGGAGAAATCGAAATCGGCGTCGATCATCATCGTCTCCAGCGTATCGGGCTTTGAGGTCGATTTCGCTGCCGGCTCCTACGGCGCGATCAAGGCGGCCCTCATCCACTATTCGAAGGGCCTCAGCAGCCAGCTGATCGCGCAGGGCATCCGCGTCAACGTGGTCTCGCCCGGCAACACCTATTTCGAAGGCGGGATCTGGCAGAACATCGAGCGCGGCATGCCCGACCTGTTCAAGTCGGCGATGGCGCTCAACCCGACCGGGCGGATGGGCACCGCGCGGGAGGTCGCGGCCGGCGTGGTGTTCCTCGCCAGTCCAGTGGCGAGCCGCGTGTCCGGCACCAACCTCATCATCGACGGCGCGCTGACCAAGGCCGTCTAACCCCAACAGGCAAGTGGCGCGCTTCGGCTGTCGGTATGGGCGGCGCCCCTGCGCCTGGCATGGCTCCATCCCTTCAAAATGAGTTGCGTACCTCAAATGAGGTGCCTAGACTGGGGCCAACGAACAAACTCCCTGGAGGAAAATGATGAGCATGATCCGGCGTGCCGTCGCCGCTTTTGCCTGCTTGGCCCTGTCCGCCAGCTTTGCCGCGGCGGAAACCACCGTCAAATGGCTCCACATCGAGGTCAACCCGAACCAGGTCAAACTCTGGGAGGAGGTGGCGCGCGACTTCGAAGCCAAAAATCCCGGTGTCAAGGTCGAGATGTCGTTCCTGGAGAACGAGGCCTACAAGGCCAAGGCGCCGACGCTGCTGCAATCGAAGGACCGCCCGCACATCATCTATAGCTGGGCCGGCGGGGTGCTCAAATCGCAGGTCGAGGCCGGCGTGCTCGAGGACATCACCAAAGACGTCGCCGACCTCACGCCAAAACTCTCACCCGCTTCGGTGGCGGCTTTCACCGTGAACGGCAAGGTCTACGGCGTGCCCTACAACATGTCGCAGGTCGGCTTCATGTACAACAAGGAGCTGTTTGCGAAGGCGGGTGTCGACGGATCGAAGATCGCGACCTGGGACGACCTGCTGGCGGCCGTCAAGCAGCTCAAGGCGGCGAATGTCACCCCGATCGTCGTGGGCGGCGCGGACAAATGGCCGCTGCACTTCTACTGGACCTATCTGGCCGTACGCATCGGCGGAAAGGCTGGATTCCAGGCGGCATTGAAGGGCGAGAACGGCGGCTTCGAGGGAGAAACCTTTGTCAAATCGGGCGAGCTGTTCAAGCAGCTCGTCGACCTGCAGCCGTTCCAGAACGGTTTTCTGGGCGCCAAGAATCCGCAGGCGGTTGGCATGTTCGGCGACGGCAAGGCCGCGATGATGCTCGCCATCTCCTCATTCTATCACACGCAAAAGGCGCTGGCCGCGGACAAGATCGGCGTGCCCGACGACAAGATCGGCTGGTTCAATTTCCCGACGGTTCCGGGTGGCGCGGGCGAGGCGTCCGACACGCTCGGCGGCATCAACGGCTGGCTGGTGACCAAGGACGCCCCGAAGGAGGCGGTGGCATTCCTGAAAGCGTTCGTCTCGGAGGACGTGCAGAAGAAGCTCGCGGCCGGCAACTACATCGTGCCGACCTATCTTGGCGCGGACACCGCGCTCGGCAGTGCGTTCATGCGCAACATCGCCAAGAACCTGGCGGCTTCGAAATATCACCAGAATTTCTACGACCAGGATCTGGGTCCCAGCGTCGGCCGGGTCGTCAACGACGCGACCGCGGAAATTGCCGGCGGGACGATGACGCCGAAGGCGGCCGCCAAGGCGATCCAGGACGCCTACGCGCAAGGCAATTGAGGTTCGCACCTCATCATGCCCTATCAGGTGACACGGGACCACCGGCCCGCTGCCTTCCTCGCGCGGCGGGCCTCGGCCACGCGGCCGGCTTCGGCCGGCACCTTCGACGCCGGCAAATGGACGGCGATCCTCCTGTTCCTGCCACCGGCGCTACTGCTGTTCTCGCTGTTCGTGGTGGTGCCGGTCGGGGAGGCGGCCTGGTATTCGGTCTTCAACTGGAACGGCTTTGGCAACCCGACCAACTGGGTCGGTCTCGACAATTTCAGGGCCGTGTTCGCCAACCGCGCCTTCGGCATCGCCATTCGCAACAACCTGTTGATCATCGCGGTCTCGCTGCTGATCCAGCTGCCGCTCGCGCTCTCGCTCGCCTTGATCCTGGCCGACCGGTTTCGCGGCGCCGTGGCGCTGCGGATGCTGTTTTTCATGCCCTATGTGCTGGCCGAAGTCGCGGCCGGATTGATCTTCAGCTTCGTCTATGACGGCGATTACGGCCTGCTCGCGGGCATCTTCCGGAGCTTTGGCGCGGAGCCGCCGTACCTGCTGGCCAGCCCGCAGACCTCGATGCTGGCGATCCTGATCGTGATCGTGTGGAAATATTTCGGTTTTCACATGATGCTGTTCATCGCCGCCCTGCAGGGGATCGACCCGAGCCTCAAGGAAGCCGCCCGCATCGATGGCGCGAGCCGCTGGCAGGTGCTGCGCCACATCGTGGTCCCGCTGCTTTACCCGACTATCCGCCTGTCGGTGTTTTTCGCCGTGCTCGGCTCGTTGCAACTGTTCGACCTCGTGATGCCGCTGACCCGCGGCGGCCCGGCCGATTCCTCGCAGACCATGGTCAGCTTCCTCTACACGTTTGGCGTGATGCGGATGCGCGTCGGTTTTGGCTCGGCCGTGGGCGTGATCGTGTTCGTCATCTGCGTCGCGTTTGCCTTCAGTTATCAGCGCTGGGTGTTGCGCGATGAGTGACGATGCATTGCCCCAAGGCCCAGGTCTCGATGGGGTGGGCCTGTTCAAGGTGCTGTTTCTCGCCGCCGTCGCCGTTTTCGTCGCGACGCCGCTGGTGGCGACCGTGCTTGGCGGCTTCAAGTCGCTCGGAGAGCTCAGGACCAACCCGTTCGGCCTGCCGCAGCATTGGGTGTTCGAGAACTACATCGGGATGCTGACCACGGCGCGCTACTGGGTGTTGATGCGCAACTCGCTGATCATCTCGGGTCTCACCGTGTTCTTGACACTGATCACCGCCTCGATGGCCGCGTTCGTGTTCTCGCATATCCGCTTCTTCGGCCGCGCGCTGCTGCTCAACTACATGACCATGGGCCTGCTGTTTCCGGCGGCCACCGCGATCCTGCCGCTGTTCATCAAGGTGCGCGACCTCGGCCTGCTCGACAGCTACTTTGGGGTCGTGCTGCCGCAGGTCGCCTTTGGCCTCGCGATGAGCATTTTGCTGCTGCGCCGCTTCTTCAAGGACCTGCCGGACGAGCTGCTCGACGCCGCGCTGGTCGACGGCTGCAGCTATGTCGGCTTCTTCCGCTTCGTCATCCTGCCGCTGTCGCGACCGATCCTGGCGACCGTGGGCACCATCATCTTCGTCCACTCCTGGAACGCCTATCTGGTCCCGCTGGTGATGCTGAACACCGACAGCCTGTATCCCTGGCCGCTCGGCATCATGGTCTATCAGGGCGAATTTTCGACCGACTGGCACCTCTTGCTGGCCTTCATCACGCTGACCATCCTGCCAACCATCTTCCTGTTTTTCGTCGCCCAAAAACACATCATCGCCGGCCTGACCTCCGGTGCGGTGAAAGGCTAGGGCACCCGAGGCATTTTTTCTGACGACGGAGATCCAATGAGAAAAATCGGTGTCGGCGTCATCGGCTGCGGAGTGATCTCCAAGGCCTACATGACCGCGATGAAGCGGTTTCCGCAGATCGAGCTGAAGGCGGTTGCGGACATGCGCTCGGCGCCGGCGCAGGAGCGCGGCCGCGAATTCGGCGTGCCGGGGATGCGGGTCGACGAATTGTTGAAGCGTGACGACATCGAGATTGTCGTCAACCTCACGGTGCCGCTCGCCCATACCGACGTCAGCCTCGCCGTGCTCAATGCCGGCAAGCACGTCCATTCGGAAAAGCCGCTCGGCGTCGACATGGTGGAAGCGCGCAAGGTCATGGATCTTGCCGGGCGCAAGGGCTTGCGGGTCGGCTGCGCGCCGGACACGTTTCTCGGCGGCGGACACCAGACCGCGCGCAAACTGATCGACGACGGCGCGATTGGTACGCCCGTGGCAGGGACAGCGATGTTCGGCTGCCCGGGCCACGAGCGCTGGCATCCGGCGCCCGGCTTCTACTATCTGCGCGGCGGCGGACCGATGCTGGACATGGGGCCATACTACATCACCGATCTGATCCAGCTTTTGGGCCCGGTCGCGAGCGTGACGGGATCGGCGAGCCGCCCGCGGAGCGAACGCATCATCGGCAACGGCCCGCTCAAGGGCACGTCGATCCCGGTGGAGGTCGCGACCCATGTCGCGGGGACGCTGGAGTTCGTCTCCGGCGCTGTGATCTCGATCTGCATGAGCTTTGACGTGCCAAAGCACATGCATGCGCCGATCGAGATCTACGGCACCGAGGGCAGCCTGCTGGTTCCCGATCCCAACCGTTTTGGCGGCAATGTGCTGACGGCGAAGACCGGTTGCGACTGGCAGACGCAGCCGCATAGCCATGCCCACACCGAAGGCGAGTTCCGCTCGATCGGCGTCGCCGACATGGCCGCTGCCATCATCGGCAACCGTCCGCACCGGACCAGCGGCGCGCTCGCGCTGCACGCACTGGAGGCGATGGAGGCGTTCCAGGTCTCGTCCGACAGGGGCGCTCGCATCAAGCTGGAGACGACGGTCGAACGTCCGGCGATGTTGCCGGCGGGGCTTTCGGACGGGCAATTGGACTGAAGGGGATAGCAAATGACACGGAAGGCGATGATCGTATGGGGCGGCTGGCCCGGCCATGACCCAGATTTGTGCGCGGCGATGATCCGCGGCTGGCTGACCGCGGAAGGGTTTGAAGTCCGCCTGGAGACGCAGACCTCGGCCTTCCTCGATCCGGAGCTTGCGAGCTACGCGCTGGTGATCCCGATCTACACCATGGCGAAGATCGAGAAGGTCGAAGCCGCCGCGCTCTGCGAGGCCGTGAAAGGCGGCGTCGGGCTTGCCGGCCATCACGGCGGCATGTGCGATGCGTTCCGCGAGGCGGTCGACTACCAGTTCATGTGCGGCGGCCAATGGGTCGCCCATCCCGGAAACATCATCGACTACAAGGTCGACATCACGAGGCCGGACGATCCGATCGTGGCCGGCCTCGCCAGCTTCGAGCACCGCTCGGAGCAGTACTACATGCATGTCGATCCCGCCAATGAGGTGCTGGCGACCACGACCTTTTCCGGCGAGCATGCGCCGTGGACCAGGGGCGTGGTGATGCCGGTGGTATGGAAGAAGCACTTTGGCGAGGGGCGGGTGTTCTATTCCTCGCTCGGCCACCGCGCCTACGAGCTCGACGTGCCCGAAATCCGCACCTTGATGACGCGCGGCATGCTGTGGGCCGCGCGCTGAGGCGCGTCTTGACCCGCCGATCAAAGCGCGCTCTGGTTGCGCGCGGAGACAAGCCCTCCGTCGAAAGTCGCTATGGACGTCGCCAACGATCCCGGGATGCTCGGTGTGCTGCGGCTGAGGGAAGCCTGGTCGAGCATCAGACATGGACGGCCGCACCATGACCCCGCCGCGTTCCATCTCGACCGCCTGATACTCCATGCGCTCGGCGTCGGCCTCGAGCAGGCGATGCAATATGTCGGACACTCCGCGCCAACGTTCGAGGAATTCGAGCGCTGGATCATCGCCACCGCCGGCGCGCCGACAGCCTTGCAGGTTGCGCGTATCAATGCGGCCGAGGCCGGGCGCGACTATCCCGAGGAGATCAGGCGCCGTCTCGCCGAGATCGCGGCCGCTGCGCCCGTCCTGTCGGCAGAGGACCTCGCCTTCTGGGACGAGCAAGGCTACGTCGTCGTCACCGATGCCGTGCCGCCTGGCGTCCGCGAGGCGGCCGTGTCGGCGATCCTCACGCATCTCGGCGCAAGCGCCGATGACCCGAAGACCTGGTACACCGGCCGCGCCAACC